>OCPM01000529.1_pt1 | contig 10495 bp, 6 predicted proteins | sample 1476751 | NCBI WGS metagenome assembly OCPM01 (sample SAMEA2580198, study PRJEB22360) | human gut metagenome | biome: human gut; feature: human-associated habitat; material: faeces | place: Denmark | collected 2008/2010 | reverse complement strand
GCCGTCAACCTTTCGTGCCGGGGCCAGGCCCAAACGGGATAAACTGAGCGATTCGGGGAAGACGGCGGCCGCGTTAAAAAAGCAGATTGCCCGCAAGGAAACGGAACTCCGCGACAGCGCGGCTGAACTTTTCCAAGCCCGCTGCGAAGGGGCGGCCCGGTTCCGGGAAGAGACGGAGGCCGCCTTACATCGCCTGGGCCTGGAAAAAAGCCGCATTTCGTTTCGTATTGAACCGATGACGGACATTACGCCTGTCGGGGCGGCCTCGGCCCTGGCTTGCCCGCCAACCGTGGCGAAGCGGAACGGCCCCTGGCCGAAGTCGCGTCAGGCGGTGAAGTGTCGCGTATCGCCCTGGCGTTAAAGACGATTTTCCGTGAAGGCGGTACGGATCGGACCGTTATTTTTGATGAAATCGATGTCGGCGTCAGCGGGCAGACGGGGTTGCAGGTCGCCGCGCATATCGGCAAACTCGGCAGGACGGGGCAGGTCTTTTGTATTACCCATCTGCCGCAGACGGCGGCCATTGCGGACAGCCATTTCTCACTTCGCAAGGAAGAAAGGGACGGCCGTACCGTCACCGCCGTGCGTGAACTCGACAAAGCGGCCCACGTCGCTGAAATCGCCCGCATGTTCTCCGGCAATGACACGACCGAAGCGGGGCTCCGGGCGGCGGCGGAGCTGATAAAAAAAGTTAAGTCCGATGATTGAAATGCCGTCATTTATGTATACAATTCTCTTCCTTGACGTTATAAAGATAAAAATATATCATAAAAACAAATATAGAGTCAATTCAGCGGAGGAGTGTTACTATGATTCGTGTACTCGTAAACGGCGCTGACGGCAGAATGGGCAGTCAGGTCGTCAAAGCCGTTGTGGCGGATAACGAGCTGGAACTCGTCGGCGGCGTCAGCATTTCCCATATAGGCGAAGACTTGGGTGAAATTGCCGGCATCGGCACCCTGGGCCTTGCCGTCCGTGCAGGGCTGGGGACGGCCGTCGATGAGCTGAAGCCCGATGTCGTCGTCGATTTTACGACGCCTCAGGCCGTTTACGGCAATGTAAAAACCTGTATTGCCCGCGGCGTCGATATTGTCGTCGGCACGACGGGCCTTACGGAAAAACAGCGTGAAGAATTGGGTGAAGAAGCAAAACGCGGGGATACAAGCCTTTTCATCGCGCCGAATTTCTCTATCGGCGCCGTCCTGCTGATGAAAGTGTCCGCGGACATTGCCGCGTATTTTCCCGACGCGGAGATCATCGAGCTGCATCACAACAATAAACTCGACGCGCCGTCCGGTACGGCCGTCATGACCGCCGATAAAATCGCGTCGGCCCGCAGAAAAGCCGGCGCCGTACCGGCCCCCGACAGGACCCGTGAAAGCCTGGAGGGTGCCCGCGGCGCCTCCGTGCAGGCCGTTCCCGTACACAGCGTACGCCTGCCCGGTTACGTGGCCCATCAGGAAGTCCTCTTCGGCGGGTACGGTGAAATTCTGACGGTACGCCATGATTCGCTCGACAGGAAATCGTTCATGCCCGGCGTTATCCTGGCGGTAAAAAAGGTCTCTTCCCGCAAAGGGCTGACTTTCGGGTTGGAAAATTACTTATAAATCAGTTTAAAGGGGATTTTTATTATGCATGCAAAGAAACCGGTTGTAGCCGTTTTAGGCGCCACAGGCGCGGTCGGACAGGAATTTATCAGGTTGATGGAAGAACGGGATTTTCCGTACCGTGAGCTGAAGCTTCTCGCTTCCCGGCGTTCGGCCGGCAAAACGCTCACCGTAAACGGCAAGGCATACACTGTGGAAGAAGCCCGGCCGGAATCGTTCGCAGGCGTCGACATCGGCTTGTTTGCAGGCGGCTCGATCAGCAGGGAACTTGCTCCCGAAGCGGTTAAGCGCGGCTGTGTCGTCATCGATAATTCCAGTGCGTTCCGCATGGACCCGGACGTGCCCCTGGTCATTCCCGAAGTAAATCCGGAAGATATTGCCGGACATAAGGGGATTATTGCCAACCCGAACTGTTCTACCATTATCATGCTCATGGCGCTGAAACCGATTTACGACCTGTCGCCGATTACGAAGATCGTCGTCAGCACGTACCAGGCCGTGTCGGGCGCCGGCAAAGAAGGGATTGACGAACTGAAGAAGCAGGTCGAGGCGTATATGAACGGCGAAGAGCCGGTTGCCGAAGTCCTGCCGACGAAAAGCCTTGACAAACATTATCCCATTGCCTTCAACCTCTTGCCGCATATCGACGTCTTCCTCGATAACGACTATTCAAAAGAAGAAATGAAGCTGGTTAAGGAGACACATAAAATCCTTCATAATGATACCGTTGCCGTATCGCCGACGACCGTTCGCGTGCCTGTCTTCCGCAGCCATGCCGAAGCCGTTTATGCGGAAACGGAACGGGAATTATCCGTTGATGAGATCCGCAAGGCCATCGCCGCGTTCCCGGGCGCGCAGGTACAGGATGACCTTGCCGCGATGGAATATCCCATGCCCTTATATACAGCGGAGAAATACGATGTATATGTAGGACGTATCCGTAAGGATTTGTTTAACCCCAGGGCCGTGAACCTTTGGGTATCGGGCGATCAGATCCGCAAGGGCGCGGCGCTCAACGCGCTGCAGATTGCCGAGTATATAATTGGACATGCTGGTTAAAAAGGAGTGATTTCATGTTAACGTTCGGAAATGTCATTACTGCTATGGTGACGCCCTTTTATGCAGACGGCAACATCAACTTCGAAGATTTTGATTCGTTGGCCGGGCACCTTCTCGACAACGGTTCGGACGGCCTTCTTATCGGCGGCACGACCGGCGAAGGGGCTACGCTTACGGAAAAAGAAAAATTGAGGCTCTTCCGGTTTGCCGCCGAAGAATACGGGGACAGAGCTCTCATCATAGCCAACGTCGGCTCCAATAACACGGCGACGACTGTCGAATTCGCCAGACAGGCTGAAGAAACGGGCGTCGACTGCCTGCTCGCCATTGTGCCGTATTATAATAAGCCGAATCAGGACGGTTGCTATGCCCACTTTGCAGCTGTTGCCAAGGCGTGCAGGCTGCCTGTCATCATCTATAATGTGCCGGGCAGGACGGGCGGTAAGATCCTGCCCGAAACGGTAATTCGGCTGGCAAAAGAATTTCCCCGTATCGTCGGTATCAAAGAAGCCGGCGGCGACCTCGAAGCGGCCGCCGTCATCGCCCGCGATACGGGTGAGAATTTCCACGTCTACAGCGGTGACGATTCCCTGACCCTGCCTATGACGGCTGTCGGCGGCACGGGCGTCATCAGTGTGGTTTCCCACCTTATCGGCAAAGAAATGAATGCCATCGTTCAGAACTGCAAGGACGGAAATATGCAAGAAGCAACGGCTCTGCATCAGCAGTATATTGATGTCATGACCGGCATTTTTACGACCGTGAATCCGATACCGATAAAAGAATGCTGCAAGATGCTCGGCCTCATTTCCGACAATGTTTTCCGCCTGCCCATGGTAAACGCAAGCTATGAAGTCATGGCTTTTCTGGAAAAAATGATGAAAAATGCGGGTATTCTCGGAAAATAGAGCGTTAAACCCGGTAAAAAACACTTCCCCCGGCGGGAAGTGTTTTTTTGTGCACGGAATGCTGCCGGTAAGATAATATTTTGCGCTATACCTAATTGCCTGTACCGCTGAATAAAGGGATTTTTTTCTGAAAATGAATGGGTACATTGAGGGCAAGCATATCTACGTTGCTTGTATTTAGCACAGATATATAACCCGTGAATACGTCCTAGATTTATCGTACGGACTCGATAGTCCTTTATGTATTTCGTAGTATGCCCGCAATAAGGGCAAGTATGCTCCGTGGCGGGAAGCCTCACTTCATAGACTAATGAGTTATCTGTTTGGTAGGAATGGGTAATACATTCCCCTTTAATATGGAAGAAGGATTGTATATAATCAATAGTAGGCATATGAGATCGCATCCTTTCTTTAGGACTTAGACACTTTTATTGTAAAGCATGCGAGCCTCATATGCTTTTGTTTTGCAAAAAAAATAATATTGAAGTCAGCACCTATTCGGTGCTGACCCCAACATTTATTATAGAACCTTTTTTTATTATATATACTGATAATAGTACTCATAATTTAGTACATATCTGCATACATATAAAACATACGAGGGAGGAAAAAATTTATGAACGAGTCTGTACGGCGGTGCGGGCGGCATGCGCTGCTGGCCTGTGCCGTCTTTACCTGGCTGAGCCTGCCCGTCTGCGCGGCGGACAGTCCGCAGGGGGGGGACACTCGGGTCGAAACGGGAGACATTGTCGTTAAGGTCAATGCGGCTAAAGAAGCGGCCAAGTCCGAATCGCAGTCTACGACGGTTATCACCAAAGAGGACATTGCGAAGAAGCAGGCCAAGTCCGTGGAGGACATCATCTTTGACGAGACGGGCATGACGCGGACCGTCGACGCCATGGGGCGCGTCGGCGTATCGATACGCGGCGCCGAACCGCGTCACACGCTGATCCTCGTGGACGGACAGCCCGTCATGGGCGACTTTGCGAAATACACGGGCGCGGGCGACGAGCTGCAAAGGCTCGGCACGGAGAACGTGGAGCGCATCGAGATCATTCGCGGCGCGGCGAGCGCGAAGTACGGCGCCGACGCTATCGGCGGCGTCATTAACGTCATCACGAAAGCGGCGGCAAAGAAAGCGGGGCTGCAGGTGAACCTCGAAGGGCGTCGCATAAAGGGGGACGGCGACCTCTTCCCCTATACGAACTTCTTCCTGCGGGCGGACTCGGGGCAGGTCGGCAAGCTGCGCGTGGCGGCCTACGGCGGCAGGCGCAATGTCCTGCCCGTCTACGGCGAGACGGACTTTACGCTGAGCGACGATACGGCCATACGCAACTCGCTGCGCTACTATGGTGACATCAAGAACATCGGCCTTCTCGCCTCCTACGACATCGATAAGAACCACAGCATCTCCGTCGGACTCGACCATGTCAACGAGGATATGGATCGCTATGTCAAGCACTCCGCGTCCTTCTTCGAGCCGCAGCAGCATTTCAAGCGCACGCTCGACCGTGATACGTACCGCCTGTCGTATGCGGGGCGCGGCGGCGCATCGGACTGGAAGATCGATTTCGACTACGCGAAGATGCACGAGGACGATATTACGCTTACCTCCTATGTGGCCAACCGTGTCTATATGGGCACGAACATCCTCGACTACGTTGACAACATTGAGCATAGCCAATGGAGCCTTAAGGCATCGGCAAACACGCAGGTAAGCGACAGCCATCTGCTGACTTACGGCCTGGGCTATACGCAGGAAAAGGGCGAAGGCAGCCGCTTGAAAAACGCGCCGAACTCCTATGTACGAAGCATCGACCCGTGGGATTATGACAAGAACCTCTGGACGCCAAAGGACAAAACATCGCCGCTGTCCAAAGTGCATGACTACAAGATAACGCAAAATGCGGCGGGCGTGCCGAAGTATGACAATGAATATGAATGGTATGGGCATAAGGATGCGAGCGGCAGGAATTTAATTCCTCAGTTCACTTACGAGGAATTCTTGGAGTACGGATACCAATCCCCGGACACTCCTGCCGACGTTGCAGCGCGGCGTGCGGCATTCGGCAATGAGCTGCTGGCAGATCCGGCAAACAGTTATTTGGCAGGCATGACACTCAGCCCGGAAATGGCAGTCAATTTTTATTACAGGCCGGAGGATATTCGTAAAGCTACGGGTCATACAATGAATTGGCATGGCAGAGCCTTTAACGACGAATACTATGCACGTCAGAACCGGCAGACAGTCGGCATGGCGGAGATCAAGAAGCAGTATGTTTTCCTGCAGGACACCTGGCAGGTGAGTGATCGTACCCTGCTTGCGCCGATCCTGCGCGTCGACCACAGCAATCTCTTCGGCACGCACGCGACCTTCAATCTCGGCATGACGCACAATATCGGCGGCAAGGCGAATCAGCGCTTCAAGGCGAACCTTGGCACGGGTTACACCGAACCGGGCATGGGCGAGCTGTACTACAGTTGGGAGATGTACGCAGGCGCGCCCGTCGATGACTACCGCTCGCGTCTCGGCTACTACTGGGTCGGCAATCCTGACCTGAAGCCTGAGAAGTCCGTAAACTTCGACATCGGGCTTGAGGGCGAGAGCCGGGACGGCAGGGACAGCTACCGCATGAGCGCCTTCCACAACCGCATCACCGACTACATGACGACGTACTTTACGGGCTATCTGATGGACTTCCATCCCGAAGCAACGGGCAGTATGCGCTGGTACTATCCGCCCGATATGATCTACAGCTTCAAGAACATCGGCAAGGCGGAAATTACGGGACTCGAAGCGGAATACAACCATCGCTTTGACAAGCATTGGTCGGCAAAGCTCGGCTACACCTACCTCCACGCGATCAATAAGAGCGACCCGACGATGCCGCGGCAGCTCCTCGACCGCCCGCAGCACAAGATCGACCTCGGCGTCACCTACGAGAATCAAGGCTGGCGCGCCACCCTCTGGGGCAACTACTACCTCCACATGCTCGACAGCAACAGCATCGCCAACAACGGCAACTATCTCGATGATGTGAACGGTGAATGGAAGACGAACTTCCATGTGGGCGGCACGCAGACGTACAAGAAAAAGACGTTCGGCATCTGGAACTTCCTCGTACAGAAGAACTTCGACAAGGGTTCAAGCGCCTACATCGGCGTCGACAATATCTTCAACCATCGCGATGATGACCGGGCCTTCCAGGAACGCGTCTACCGTCTCGGCGTGAATCTGAAGTTCGGCGCGGACAGAGAGACGCGGGAACTGACGGCGGAGGAACGTGCGGCGCGCACGGAGGCGAACAATGCCCGACTTGCAAAGGCACAGCGCTTCATCGTCCCGCCCTTTGATGTAGAGAAGGAACCGGGCGTGCGTGTCACGGGCGACTACCGCTGGCGCTGGAACAGCTTCACAGGAAAGATAAAACCGGCTAAGGCGCGTACCACCCCGACTTCGGCCATCGGCAGCGCCTACAAGAACTACCTGGAAAAGGCGGAGCACGGCTTCGAGCAGCGCCTGCGCGTCGGCGTCGATGCGAGGATCGGCGAGAATACGAATATCCGCGTGCTCGGGAGCGCCGCGAGTACGGCAGGTGTGGACACGCGTACGGACGCGTCCGATACCAAGGGGCTGAATCATGTGCGGCTCGACACGGCGGATATTACGCGCCATGCGAGGCACTGGGACTTATCCCTCGGACGGCTGACCGAGCCTATGGGCGTGACGGGCTACTGGTTCGGCAAGGAGTATGACGGCGGGCGTGCCGTGTGGACGGGCAGGCGCACGCAGGTGCGCCTCGGTTACGGCGACTTCCGGCGCAGTACGGGCATTGCCGACTCGGCGTATACGCACGCGACGACGAAGACCTTCTACCGGGCGCCGACGGTGGCGGAGTTCCTGGGCTCTGCCGACAGCACGGAAACGTCGGAGATGCTGAACTTCTACCGTCAGCTGAAAAATGCAGCGACGCAGGCGGAGCAGCATGCGATTATCAAGCGCATGTACGATATTGTCAAAAAAGCTTATCCCGATGTGCGTCTTGGAGACGATGAAAGTGGCAGGGAACTCATGATTACGTATATTCCTAAGACGACCATTCGAGTAATACGGCGTTCGAATGGAAAACTAAAGGAACGGAAAGTCGATCTGCAGTTTATTCTCGGTAAATTTGACGATAATGCCGACAGTTTGAATTATCCTTCTGCGGCGGCATATTTGAAGGATTGGCTGCAAAAAGATATTGACAAGTATGGGACTGAGGACGACGTCGACGACGATCATGTCCAGGGCGCTCTGAATAAGGCGATTCGGCGCGAGTATCGTGAATGGACGAATCCGAGTACGAGTATACCTGTGACTACGCTGCAGGAATATCGGGAAAGCGTATATCACTTCATTCAATCGATGCCGGACGATTACAGGGATGATACGACATGGGGAGATGAAGCTGCGGAAGCGAATCCGAACGCCTCGCTTTTGACAAAACTTTATTGGCGGGCAATCAAAGCTACGCTGACCTATCGGGTCGAGGACGGCACCGAATTGCCGCGTGAAGGACTGGGCAATGTAGTCGGGAAGATCGTCAGGACGACGGGTACCGTCCTCGAACAGGATCAGATCCCGGCGCTGCGGCAGGCCTTCTACGTGCAGGCGCGCCACGAACTTACGCCGAATCTCGGCCTTGCCGCCTGGTACCTGCGCTCCGTTAACGACGACAGGCATGATTATTTGGCCGCTAACGGCGGCGGAAATGACGTTTCCTCCTTCGACACGCTCGCCAACGTCATCGGCGTCGGCGCCAGGTACCGTTTCGGCAACAGGGCGTCCCTCTCCGTGGACTACGGGCAGAACCGTACGGACTTCGGGCGCTATATGAACGGTCATACGCGCTATGAACATGCGGCGGGTACGTCCGATTTCACGCTCCGGGGCAGAGAGCGGGGCGGCACGCCGACCTTCTGGGTCGTGCGCTTTGATGTCGGCACGAGCGATACCCTTTACGGGCCGGAGAACTTCAAGCTCGGTGATTACACGCGCGTCCAGGCGACGTATAAATTCTAAACCATATCCTTTATATAGGACAGCACCCTCCCCCAAAAGAAAAGCTGTCAGAAAGACGGGCCCCGTTTGCCGCAATCTTGTGGCAGGCGGGGCCCGTCTTAACGTACGAGTATATGGTTCCGCCCGTTTAAATTTGCCACAGGGCTTGCTCCAGATCGTCCAGGAGGTCGTCGGCATTTTCTATGCCGACGGAGATGCGGATCGTGCCGGCCGTGATGCCCGCCGCTTTTAACTGTTCTTCATTAAGCTGGGCATGGGTTGTCGAAGCGGGATGGATGAGGAGAGACTTGGAGTCGCCGACATTGGCGAGATTTGAAAAGATATGCGCGGCGTCAATGAAGGCCCGTGCGGCCCGGCGGCCTTCTTTCAATTCGAAGGAAAAAATGGAGCCCGTGCCTTTGGGAAAGTATTTTTTTGCCAGGGTGTTGTATGGGGAGGAAGGCAGGGACGGATAGTTGACGTTTGCGACCTGCCGGTGGTTTTCCAGGAAAGCCGCGATTTTCCGTGCGTTTTCTACATGCCGTTCAATGCGGAGCGATAACGTTTCCGTACCTTGGAGCAAAAGCCAGGCGCTGAACGGGCTGATTGCCGGTCCCAAGTCGCGGAGGCTCTTGGCGCGGATACGCGTTACGAAACCGGCACCGGGAACATCTTTGATGAAAGTAATGCCGTTGTACGATTCGTCGGGCTGTGCGAGTTCGGGGAAACGGCCCGAGCCGATCCAGTCGAATTTACCGTTTTCCACGATGACGCCGCCCAGGGTCGTGCCGTGACCGCCGATGAATTTTGTGGCCGAGTGCAGCACAATGTCGCAGCCGTGTTCCAGGGGACGGAAGAGGTAGGGTGTGGCAAAGGTGTTGTCCACGAATACGGGCAGGCCGTTCGCGTGGGCGATTGCGGCAATCGCTTCAAAGTCGGGGATATTGATTGCCGGATTGCCGAGGCTTTCAATGTATACGAGTTTTGTCTTATCCGTAATGGCGGCCCGTAATGAATCGGTATCGTCGGGATTAAAAAACCTGGCGGTAATGCCGAGGTGTTTGAACGTTTCCGTAAACAGTTCCACCGTGCCGCCGTAGAGGGTGGGGGCGGCGACGATTTCGTCACCGGCGCCGGCTATGTTTAATACGGACAGCGTGATGGCCGCCGAACCGCTGGCTGCAGCCAGGGCTGCCGTACCGCCTTCCAGTGCGGCAATACGTTTTTCAAAAACTTCCTGTGTCGGGTTGGCAAGGCGGGAATAGATATAACCGGGTTTGCGGAGGGCGAACTGATCTTCGCCGTCCTGCGTGCTGTCGAACACATACGACGTCGTCTGATAAATGGGGACGGCGCGGGCCCCCGTCGTCGGATCGGCGATCTGGCCGGCATGCTGCTGTAAGGTCTCAAATTTGTAGGCTTTCGTGTTTTCACTCATAGTACATTCCTCCGCTTCAATAGAATAACAACATAGGATTACCTTCACTTGACCGTTAACATAAAAAAACTTCCGCCCCCTCAATAAGGGACGGAAGTACCGTGTTACCACCCGATTTCACGCAGATCTCGCGATTTGCGCCTCTTCAAGTACGCGGGCCGATCGGCCTTGAATACTCTAACACTGTAACGGGTGTGCCCGGGCAGCTTAACTATTCGGCTGTCAGCTCGGAGGCCATGTTCCACAAAACGTCATGTACTTCCTTGCACCGGTTCGGAAGCTCTCTGCGACAATCTTTTTTGTGTACTCTTCTCTTCATTGCAACGTTATCAAGTTGATGACGTAAGTCTACCATGAGAATTTTTTGGTGTCAAATAATTTTTCAGCGGCCCCGCTTTTCGGCCGCCTGTTTCAAAGACAGGCCGACGCGGTTTCGTTT
>OCPM01000528.1_pt1 | contig 10537 bp, 7 predicted proteins | sample 1476751 | NCBI WGS metagenome assembly OCPM01 (sample SAMEA2580198, study PRJEB22360) | human gut metagenome | biome: human gut; feature: human-associated habitat; material: faeces | place: Denmark | collected 2008/2010 | reverse complement strand
TATTTTTAAATAATTTTTCTACTATTATATAGTCGATAAATAATTACTTTTTTAAAAGTGGATTAAGCTTGAGTCAATGAATCAAGAAAATCATATAACTTCTTATTCATTTCTGAATAATCTTTGGTACGCAATTGTTCAGGTGTTTGAACAAAAGGTAACTCCTTATTTTGCTTACGCAAGTGTTCCTCGCCATCCGCAGCTATGAGCAAATCAATGGCTTGGGAATCAAACTCTAGGTGTGCTTGGAAGGCATAGTGTTTAGGACTAAAGCGAATAATTTGACGTGGACAACCTTGACTAGTAGCAAGAACAACTGCATTATCAGTCAATCCAGGCATATCACCATGCCAGTGGCCAGTATTGAGAGTTGTGCCAAAACCTTTGACATGCTCATCAGCTAATCCATCATCCGTAAGTGTTATTGGAAACACACCAATTTCGCGTTCTGGACTATGCTCATACTTACCACCATAGGCTACAGACAGAAGCTGAGCTCCCAAACATACACCAACAATATAGATATCAGCAGCAATTGCTTTTTGCATAAATGCAATCTCAGCGTTTGGGTCATAATAAGGAAAGGTCTGACGATCCTCATCAGGTGACTGAGGACCACCCATCACAATTAGAAAATCAATACCTTCAACGGTTTCAGGAAGGACCTCTTCCTCATATACCTTGGTTGATGTGATATTATGCCCACGGTCTTGAGCCCATTTTAAATAGGCTCCTGGAACTTCAAACGTTTCGTGTAAGATAAAATGAATATTCATTGTTTTTTCTTCCATCTATTATTAATTATCCTTGATAGTAGACCCGCTAAGATTAGAGGAACTGCTACCAGCCCTCCTTGACCGGTAAAACCTAGAACTAAGGCTATTCCCGTCAGAGGAGCATCCAAAGTTGTTACTAAAAATATGGTTGCACCAAGTAACATTCCTAGATTAGGATTTAGGGATAAACCAAAAGTCTCAAGACACCTTGTTAATAAGAAACCCGATCCGACACCTAAAGTAAACGAAGGCGTCAGTGTCCCTCCATAAGTACCTGACCATAGCAACAAGCACACAATAAGCCCTTTAATTACTAGCAAAATCGGAAGGTATTCCGAAGTTCCTCCAGAAAACATCCATTGTGCTAGAACCTGACCATTTCCCATGATTATAGGATAGAAAGCTACAATACCACCTAATATTATAAAAGAGACGGGCATGGTCCAGAGAATATGTTTATCTGTTATACGACTTTTACTCGCCTTTTTAGCTAAAACTTTAAATATAAGAGCAAGCGGAGTTACAAACAGCGTCAAAACAAGAATCTGTATCAAACTAGTAGGATGTAAGCTTACTTTATCTACTAAATATATAGCTTTCCCACCAACAATTGGACGAGCACAATAAGCTGACAAATAAGTTGTCACAAGAATGATACCAATGTTTTTCAGTTTCCAAGCAACTCCCAAAGTTTCCAAAACAAACAGTGTACTGGCAAAGGGGACTTGGTAAACCGCAGCTAAACCTGCTCCTGCACCACATGCAATCATGAGTTGTCTTTCAGGAATTTCTAAACCCAGTTTTTTTGATAAACTGCCAGCACATAAGGCACCTAATTCTCGTGGAGCTGCTTCCTTGCCTACCGAAGCACCTGCTCCAACGATTGCTACCTGAACCAAAGCATGAAGACTTTGGCCAAGAAAATTTGGACTCTTCTTACCAACGAGTTGCTTAGCCTTACTAATAGAAAGGAGGGACACTCGTCTCTGAAGGAAATACCAAAATAAACTAGCCAAAACACCTACTACAAGCAATACTGCAAATCGTCGAAAGGGACTTACAGAGTTAAACTGTGACAATAAATTCGATTTATCATTACCAAATACAAGAATTTGTATAAACTCCAAAAGGTAATGACAAAGAATGCCTACCAAACCTGAAGCAATACCGGTTCCAAAAACAGCTAAACTTAACCTAGTCGACTTGGGTAATGACGTTATAGGTTTTATTCCCCGAGCTATCATATTTTAGAGTTCAGCAAGAATCGCTTTTAGCAATCCTTTGAAGTCCCCTTTAACACGCTCTGTCACTTCCACCACTTCTTCGTGGTTCAATTCTTCTTGGAAACCAGCCGCAAAGTTGGTAATACATGAAATACCAAGAACTTTCAAACCAGAGTGAGCTGCGATAATAACCTCAGGAACTGTTGACATCCCAACAGCATCTGCACCAAGTGTCTTATAAGCACGGATTTCAGCTGGAGTTTCATAACTTGGACCAGTCACACCGATATAAACACCATCATCCAATTTGATACCAAGTTTATCAGCCATTTTATGAGCGGTTTCACGGTATTCAGGTGTGTAAGCTTTAGACATATCAGGGAAACGTGGACCAAAATCATCCAAGTTTTCACCGATCAATGGGTTTTGACCAGTCATGTTAATGTGGTCAGTGATGGCCATCAAAGTACCTGGGCCAAAGCCGATACCACCTGCTGCATTGGTTACAACAACTCCTTCACATCCAAGAGCTTTCATAACACGTACAGGGAAAGTAACGACTTCAAGCGGATTTCCTTCATAAAAATGGAAACGCCCTTGAAGAGCCAAAACCTTACGTCCAGACAAAGTTCCGTAAACAAGTTTTCCAGCATGACCGACAACCGTTGATTGTCCCCAGTTTGGAATATCCGCATAGTCAATGACAACTGCGTCTTCAACTTCTTCAGCCAACTCACCAAGTCCAGAACCCAAGATTAAACCAAACTCAGGATTTTCAATTCCTTTGCTTTCCAAAAATGCTTGAGTGACTCTAATTTTTTCAAGTAGCGACATGTTATTTCTCCCTTAATTTTATTTCATTCTTAAAAAGTGACCAATTTTTGAAAAAGTTCTTGCATTTCGAATGGTTATATCAGGATAAAAAGGTGTTTTCAATAACTTCTTATGATAAGCTGTTTGGCTATAAGTTGATTTATCATACTTTACCCAGTAGACACCAAGTTGACCAAAATGAAGTATTTCATCTTTCAACTGTAAAGAGTTAATAATCTTCTTCATTTCGTTCTTATCAAGTCTTTCAGTGAATAAGAGGACGTCTTTTCTATAGAAATCATCTTCCCACCACTTAGGTAATGAGGCCACTTCATTTTGATAATCTTCAAGAGTAAAAAGAGAAAATACCTTAATAAATGGATAAGCCTTATTTAGAAATTCCTCTAAAACTAAGAGGAGTTCCTCTTTCATCAAGGTAGAATCAAAGAAAAGATTTCCACTATTTATATAGGAAGAAACATGTGACATACCGAGTTCTTCTAACTCACGACAAAATTCCTCCATGACTACCTTGTGACGACCACCAACGTTTATTCCACGAACCAAAAATGCATAGCGCTTCATTTTAGATAAGTTTATCCAAGAAGCTTTCACCAATCATGGCTTTATCTACACCAAAGTTTTCAGCGACAGTTGCTGAGATGTCAGAGAAATGACCTACTGGAATAAGTCCATTTCCTTTGAATGATGGGCTATAAGCCAAGAAAGGAATATATTCACGAGTATGGTCTGTACCTGCATAAGTTGGATCATTTCCGTGGTCCGCTGTAATCATCAAGAGATCATCTTCACGCATGGCAGCAATGATTTCAGGCAAACGTTGGTCAAATTCGTGCAAACAATCACGATATCCATGTGGATCACGACGGTGTCCATAAAGGGCGTCGAAGTCTACCAAGTTTGTGAATGAGAAGCCATGTTTGAAATCTTTAGAAGTCATAGCTTTAATCAAATTATCAATACCATGGCTATTTGATTTGTTGTGGCCCATATCGTGGTTAATACCAGCTCCGTTGAAAATATCATTGATTTTACCAACGGCATAAGTATCAATACCAGCTTCATTCAATTTATCCAAAACAGTTGGTGCAAATGGTGAAACAGCCAAATCTCGACGATTAGATGTACGAGTGAAGTTTCCAGGCTCACCAACGTAAGGACGAGCAATGATACGCCCTAGAAGAGCTGGACGCTCAAGGGTAATTGAACGCGCATATTCACAAATACGATACAACTCATCCAATGGAATAATGTCTTCGTGTGCAGCAATTTGAAGAACTGGGTCAGCTGAAGTGTAAATAATCAATTCACCAGTTTCCATTTGACGAGGTCCAAAGTCTTCAATAACAGCTGTACCTGAGTATGGTTTATTAGCTTCACGAATGACTTTACGACCTGAGAATTCCTCAATTTTAGTGAGAATTTCTTCTGGGAATCCGTTCCAGAAGGTATCAAAAGGTTCAGTAATATTGAGACCCATGATTTCCCAGTGACCAGTCATCGTATCCTTACCAAGAGAAACTTCCTGCAATTTTGTTGCATAACCAGTTGGATTACTTTCTGCTGGTACTGTTTTCAAAGGTGTTTCACGAGGAATATTTCCTAGACCAAGCTTAGCCATATTTGGCACATTCAATCCTACTGATTTAGAGATATGACCAAGGGTATCTGAAGCACCATCTGGCACACCTGCATTGACAAAGTCATTGGCATCTGGAGCAGCACCAATTCCTACTGAATCAAGAACGACTAAATGCATTCGGTTAAATTTGGACATAACAACACCACAAAGAGATAAAATCTTTTCGAAATTACCTCTTGCCTTTCTATATTATTTAATAGTTTGACAAAATTAATTAGCTTTCCTCATTAAAAGTGAGGGAAAATCAAAATTGGACTAGGCCTTGACTTCAACGACCTTAACACCGTCTTTTCCTGCAACGATGACTTTGTTAACCATACCATTGAACAATCCATGATCGACAACACCTGTCATAGCTTTTAGTTCTTCACCAAGAGCTACTGGATTTTCAATCTTACCTAAATCAAGATCGATGATATAGTTCTTCATATCCGTAACAAAGCGATTACCTTCCTCCGAAAGTCGGAATGATGGCTTATAGCCCTTCGACTCAAAGACACGATAGAGACGATCAGCACCATATTGAACCACTTCAACTGGTAATTTGAAAGCACCTAATTGATTAACCATTTTTGACTCATCAACTACCCAGATATATTCTTTCGTAGGTGTAGCGACGATTTTTTCCATCAGAAGGGCACCACCGCCACCTTTAATCCCATTGAGTTGAGGGTCTACTTCGTCGGCGCCATCAACAGTAACATCAATACTGTCAATATCATCCACTGCCTTCAAAGGAATACCTAAGCCTTTAGCTTGTTTAGTGGTTTGACTTGATGTCGTTACTCCAACAACACTAAGGCCTTCTTCCTTAATACGACGGCCAATTTCCTCTACGAAGAAGTAAGCTGTTGACCCTGTACCGAGTCCAACAACCATTCCATCTTCAACATATTTAGCAGCGGTTACACCAGCGATTTTCTTAAGTTCTTCCATGCTCGTCTCCTTGCATCTTTCTATAATAGTCATTCAAAACAATTATAACATGTTTCACCAGTAAATAGAAATGATATGGGGGAGGAAAACCGAGCAAAAATAAAAACTAGATCCTAAATAGAATCTAGTTTTGATGGGGAACTAATTTAATAGCACCACTTAATCTTCTTTACGACGTTTGAAGAATCCTACAAAGGCTGCAAAAATCATTGAAAGAAGTCCAATAAATCCAGCATTGCTAGTGTGCTCACCAGTTTGTGGCAACTCAGCTTGAGGCACTACAGGAACTTCAGTATCTAGAGTTGGTGTAGTTGGTGGTGTCACTGGAGTTGGAGGAGTAACAGGTGTTGGTGGTGTTTGTGGAGTAGTCGGTGGAGTTGGTGGTACCACGTGAGACTCTCTCTCAACGACATAGTTCTTGTGCCATACAACACTTGGTTTTTCAGGAGTTTTAGGTTCTACTGGTTTAGCAGGAACTTCAACTACTTTTGGTGTTGGTGGCGTTGGTGCCGTTGGACCTGTTGGTGGTGTTGGTTCAACCGGTTTTTCTGGAACTTCAACCACTTTTGGTGTTGGTGGCGTTGGTGCCGTTGGACCTGTTGGTGGTGTTGGTTCTTGTGGTTTACCAGGAACTTCAACTACCTCTGGAGTTGGTGGCGTTGGTGCCACTGGCTCTTTTGGAGGTGTTGGTGGTGTTGGTTCTTGTGGATTGATACCAACTGTTTTAACGACTGGTTTAACCGGTGCTGTTGGTGGTGTTGGTGCCTTAGGTTCTTCAGGTTTTTCACCTGGATTCTTAGGCAAACCAAGGTTAGAGTTGATTGCGAACCAGTAAACTGTTGGTGCGCCATCAGCATTTGCACCTTCAGCAGTAAATACCAAGTGACCATTAGTCATCTTGATACCTGCACCTCCATAGTAGAGGTAAGGTGAATCAGCGTTATCCCAACCTGTCAATTCTGATGTTGTCTCACCATTAAAGACTGCACCATGGTCAATGTATTGGTTATCATTGACAGATGTTACTTCTTTAGTGGCAGCATCATAAGTAACTGATGATTTTGGAATAGCGATGAATTGGTTATCACCAATATTTACATATTCTTGGTGGCGTGTTGATTGGTATTTTTTCTTAGGTGTGAATGTAATCAAACCAGTTTCAGCAGAAACACTGTATGAACCAATAACATCATCTTTATCACCAAACGTATAATCTTGGTTACCAAGAGCGTGGCCATTACCACTACCTGAAGCATTAAGAGTTGTTACATCAGATGGAATTTCACGTGAGACAACCCATTCTGAACCATTCCAGTCAGTGATAGGAACCACTACCTTAAGTGGGTTCTCATCTGAAATGTTAACTGTAGCTCCACCAAAATCTGCATAACCAGATTTTGTAACAACTTCACCGTTTTGGATTGCCAAAGTAGAACCATCTGCGTAAGGATTGTAAGTACCGCGAACAGTATTACCATTAACGTCTTTCGCTTCTACTGTAAGTGGACGTGGGCGCTCAGATGTTTCAACATATGCTGCACCGTTCCAGTGGTTAAGTGAGTTAAGTGCTACGATAGCTTTACGCTCACTAAGGTTGAACATTTTACCATCTTTATCGTAAAACTCAACATCTACAGCTACTTTAACCGGTTTATCTTGATCAGTTGACGCTCCAACTGTCATAGTTACTGTTGGATCCTTACTGATTTTCGCGATACCTTTTCCGTCGTTTGATGGAAGGCTAACGATTTCGTAACGGTATACAACACGTTTGATTGCTGATGCTTCATTTTCAACAAGCATGCTTGATTGGTTCAAGCCATCATAAGTAACAACAAATTTGTCACCTTCTTTAACTTGAATCCACTCGTTTTCAGTGTTTGTCCAAGGGCTATTTGAAACAATGTCAGATGCTTGTAACTTGTTAGAGTCATATTGGAAAACATTACTTGTATTAAGACGCTCTTGTGCTTCTTTTGTCAAGTAGTTGCTTACACCTTCAACTCTGTGTGTCGCATCGTTTTCACGTTGGAAGGTCAATTCTTGAACAACTTCAGCATCTTTAAGGTTACGATATACAGGATCATTCATGTATTTATCGTAAGCTGTTTTAGCATCTTGGTATTGTTTAAGTGCTGTTTGGTAGACAGCTAATTTGTTTTGATACTCAAGGTACTCTTGGTCATATTTAGCTTTTTGCTCATTGTAGACAACCAAGGCAGCTTCGTATTTAGCTTTTGCATCTGCATTGTATTTTTCAATAGCTTGTTTTGTTTCAAGATCTGCTTCATAAGCTGTTTTCTTAGCGTTATAAAGTTCAAGATTCTTGTCATATGCTGCTTTTTCTACATCATATTTAGCTTTTGCTTCATTGTATGCTGCTAGCTCAGTTTGATATTTAGCTTCAGCTTCAGCGTTACGTTTTTCAGTAACAACTTTTTCAGCTACTTTATTATCATAATTAGCTTTTTCAGCATTGTATTTGGCTTTATCGCTATTGTACTGAGCAAGAGCTGCTTCATAATCAGCTCTTGCTTGGTTATATGTTGCCAATTCTGCTTGGTATTTAGCTGCAGAAAGCGCATTTTCTTTATCAGCGGCTTCTTTTTCTGCTACCTTAGCATCATAAGTAACTTTCTTAGTCTTGTACTCTGAAAGAGCTGAGTCATAAGCTTGCTTAGCAATTTGGTATTGCTCTGAAGCTTTATCATAAGCTGTTTTTTCAGTATCATATTTAGCCTGAGCTTCAGCATTTGTTTTATCAGCAAGTGCTTTCTCAGCTAATTTGGCATCATAGTTTGCTTTTGCTTTATCATAGTCAGCTTTATCTGACTTGTATTGTTCTTTAGCCGCTTTATAATCAGAAACGACTGTATTGATTTTCTCTGCTTGTGCTTTATTATCTGCAGCAGCTGCTTCAACAGTTTCTTTGGTTTGAGCAGGTTCTTCCTTAACCTCAACCCCTTCGTTAGTTGCAGCTGTTTTTGCAGCTTCTAAGCTTGTATTTGTTACTTCACTCGTTGTAACAGTTGTGTTGCCTTCTTCAGTAACGTTAACAACTTTCTTTTCAGTTGAATCTGCTACGGCTGAAGTGTTTTCTTCAACAGCATCTGTTGCTTCAACTGCTGGTGTTGCTGAATCTGTAGTTGTTGCTACCTCATCAGCCCTTGCATTTGAAGCGCCTACTGCAAGAACTGCAGTCCCCAAAAGAACAGAAGCCGCACCAAGGCTAGACTTTCTGAGTGAATAACGTTGTAATTCCTTTTTCCCCATTAAATTACTTCCTTCTATATTTAGTTATGTTCATATTCTAACAAAAGAAAGAACCATGTCAATTTGAGATATCTCATAAAAACACCCATTCCTTTAAATTCGATTAGATTCTTAAATTCAAATACTTTTTAATATCAAAATATTTGATAGACAAAACCCTATAATTAATAGTGTTTACGTTACAAATAGGTGGTTTAATTTTATAATATCTAGTCCAATTCACTTTAATGTTTTTTTATTGAAAAGATTATGAAAAACAATCAACTATAAGCTTTCATTTTACTTTTCATAGTGATATTTAGCTTTTGGATAGCTATTTCACCTAAATCATGTCCTCTCCTTTCCCCTATTAGTTTTAACATTCAAACTTATTTATGCCGATAATATGCAAAGAATAGGTAACAAAAAAAGACTAGACTGTCTTGCATGGCAAAACAACCTAATCTTTCATTTTATCTTATTAATGTTTACGTTTGCGAGCTGACCATAGACCTGTAAGCGCCATTGAAAGGAAACCTAAACCTGTTACAGATGCTAATTTTTGGTTAGAGTCACCTGTTTCTGGCAATACGGCGCTATTAGTTCTTTCTGTTTCTTGCTTAGCAACTACAGAAGAAGTTGGTGTAACGCTTGGTCCTGTAGGTGTTCTAGGAGTTTTTGGTTTTTGAGGAGTTGGTGGCGTCGTTGGTACTGGACGTGTTACGCGCTCAACAAGATAATTTTTATGCCATTTTACCTTAGGAGCTACAAGTTCTTTAGGTGAAACAGGTTTATTAGGAACATTAACTGTGACCATAGTTGGTGGTGTTGGAGCTGTTGGCTCTGTTGGTGGCGTTGGTTTTGTTGGCTCACCAGGTACCTCTACAACTACTGGTGTAGGTGGAGTCGGAGCCTTAGGTTCTACTGGAGCCGTAATCTTACGTGGCTCTACTGGCACTTCAACTAAAGCTGGAGTTGGTGGCGTTGGAGCTTTTGGTTCTGTTGGAGCCTTTGGTTCCTCTGCATCAACTGTAACCACAGTGTAGTTAGGTTCTGTCGGTGGTGTTGGCGCTTTAGGTTCTTCTGGTTTGCTTGGTTCCGCTGGAACTTCAACAACTGTCGGAGTTGGTGGCGTTGGAGCTTTTGGTTCTGTTGGAGCCTTTGGTTCCTCTGCATCAACTGTAACAACTGTATAGTTAGGTTCTGTTGGTGCCGTAGGGGCTGTTGGCGGAGTTGGTTCTGTTGGTACCGCTGGAAGAACTTCTAATGTAATCGTTGGTGGTGTTGGAGCCTTTGGTTCTTCAGGAGCTGTTGGCTCTTTTGGCGCTTCACCTGGATTTTTTGGAATACCAACATTTGAGTTAATCGCAAACCAATATACTGTCGGTTGACCAGCAGCATTAGCTCCATTGGCCGTAAATACCAAGTGACCATCAGCCATCTTCAAGCCTGCTCCACCATAATAGAGGTATGGAGAAGATGGATTATCCCAACCTTCAAGAGTCGTTGAAGATTCACCATTAAAGATAGATCCATGTTCAATGTATTGGTTATCTTTAAATGATGTCACCTCTTTTGTAGCAGAATCATAAGAAACACTTGAATTTGGAATTGGAATGTATTTATTGTTTCCAACATTTACAGATTCTTGGTGCTCTACATTTTCAAATTTCTTCTTAGGAGTAAAGATGATACGTCCTGAAGTTGGATCAATCGTATAAGAACCGATAACATCATCTTTATCATCTAATGTGAACTCATCTGTTCCAATAGAGTGACCGTTCCCAGCACCTGAAGCATTGACTGCAGTTGCATCAATCACAGTTTCTTCACTAACTGTAAATTCACTACCATTCCATGTTGCTTTTTGTGCC
>OCPM01000521.1_pt1 | contig 10734 bp, 8 predicted proteins | sample 1476751 | NCBI WGS metagenome assembly OCPM01 (sample SAMEA2580198, study PRJEB22360) | human gut metagenome | biome: human gut; feature: human-associated habitat; material: faeces | place: Denmark | collected 2008/2010 | reverse complement strand
TTGAGCGTGTTAATATGATGACTCCTGAGTGTATTCATATTAATAGTTTTATGTACGAGCCATTAATTGATATGTCTATTAGACATCTTGTCAAACTTTACGAGGATGTAAATGATTTGTGAGTTAATTAATTCTAGTGCCAATAGAGTTAATACAAGTCTTGTCTATAGAAGAGACTTGTATTAACTCATAAGATATATTCTCATAAAACAATAATTGTAGAGGAAGAGTAAAAGAAACATTATCTCTTCATAGGATAATTGTCATTGTCAATATCATTATAGTTCTCTTTTTGTCCAACCTCCCACTCACGTTTCTCGCTGTGGCTTCCACCGCCAAAATCACGCAATTTACCTTTGCCTGAGAGAAATGCGTTGGACTTCTTGTTTTGCAGACGCTTGTGTTTATCCAATTGCTTGACAGACTGTGTCATTGGTTTTCTTAGCCGGTCAAGATTGAAGTTTTCTTCAGTAAGATTTATAATGATGTGTTGCTTGAAATTGATGGCGTAAGTTACATCTTCATCCTGACGGACAATAAAGCCCTCTTCATGAAGTTGGCTTCTGACAGAGAAAACAGTTTCATCATCGAATATCTCATGCAGATGGTTTACAGCATCTGTGTAGTAGTGTGTTCTTTCCGGAGATATATCTACCAGATCTGTCCGGGAAACCTTAAAAATTTTACAAAGCAAATCCCGTTCAGACTCAGTAGCCGGATTGAACATTTCTACCATGGCTATACGATTATTACGGTCAATTGCTTCTGTCATAAAAGGTTTTAACGGGCGGCTTTGGCCATCAAAATAAATGATACCTTTCTTGATATAGGCACGCTGTTTCCTGATTTTACTGTATATTTCACTCTGGGTAATTTTAGGATTAAGTGTCAGTAATCGGTCAATATAATCCTCAATCCGATTGAACCGCTCTTCAGGAGTAGTGAAGTCCAGAAGTTCCTCTACAGCCAGTACTCTTGCACCATGAATGACGGTCTTGTTTGCATGATCAACAAGCATGTATCCGTATGGAGCATCCTTCTTGCCGAAGAACACAATGTCAATACCGAACTTCGTTTTCAGTTCCTTCTGCAGTTCCTCCTTGTTGGAACTTACATCACGGTATTTCTTTAATATGCTTCTAAGCTGACGGCAACGAACCCTTTCCCGATAACCGCTCTTGAGAAGACTTTCTATTTCAGAAAAAGGGATTTCCTTCTGAACCTTTCCACCATGCTTGATGAATACATTCTTATCTTTCTGATAGACCTCATATCCTATGGAAACCATGATTGCCTTAAACTGGGCAAAGGAAGAGAATGTATACTGTTTGGCAGCATCAATATCATCTTCTGTTTTCTTTTTCCTGTCATTTCCAAGAATACGGTCTATGACTTCCTGGGAACGTCTGCGCTCATGGCTGTGCTGAATCTTTCTTCCATCAGGAGCCACTCTCGAAGTGATGATATGAAGATGGGTATTCTCCGTGTCATAATGGGAGTAAACAAGCAACGGCTGACCGGATTCTCCGTATCCCATTTCCTTGAGATACTGGTGTGCAAAATCCAGCAACTCATCTTCCGACATTTCGTGTCCCTTGCATGATATGGCCACATGAAACTGTGGTTTCCTGATTCTGCTGTTCTGTGAACTGTACTTCTGGAGATAACCGACCAGCTCACTCGGGGTAGGTTTGTGAAATGTTCCGAGTGAACCGAAATTCTGAATCTCGATAAGCCGTGCAACACCTTTCGAGACTTTATGTTCATTGTAACCGACAGCATGGAAGTTAGTGCTTCCCGGTAATATGGTTGCTATCATATTGAATTCTAATTATCATGGTTTATGTGACTGAGTAACCGAAATACCTCAAACTCATTAATCTACGGTTACGCAATAATAATATCTGAAATGATTGAATATCGTGTAGTCTGCAATTCAGATTCTGACAGCTTTCTGTGTCAGAGAATCAAGGTCTTTCTTTATTCTGTTCAATGTTTCCTGAGTTTCAAGGATAACAGGTAACAGAACTTCCTGAATATAGCTGGGTGAGAGTAATCCGGCTACCGCAAGTTCATTGGCACGTTTAACCGACTGATTAAGGTTTCCTCCTGCCCAGGAAAGTTCATTCTGATATTTACGGTAAAACAGACCGAGATCATTCATCAGTTCGAGCTGTCTTTTGGTTCCTATATTTGAATACTCTGCCAGTGCTGAGCGTATATAATGGCTCACGGATGAATAGGAGGCAGATTTCTCTTTAAACTGTTGTACTTCCTCCGGTATCATTCTGACCTTGATGTACTTGGTTCTCTGATTCTTCATACTTGGATACATTGGTGGTTAGGTTTCCCGGACCATCTTTCGCCATGCGAAACAGCGGCCAGCCGCTCCGATGCGCCAGCATTCGGCAAGTTACTTTTGTGAGTACGAAACGGAGTTTTGTGGCCACAAAAGTACAACTTGCTTGGAAAACTCTGCACAGCAGAACGATGCCTTCCGGGAATGATTATTACACCCAAATTTACCGGAGAAAGCCGTTGCAAACCGAAATCAACAACACAATTCTTTGGAGGCATATTCCGGCTTACCATGTGCTGTAGCATCTTGTTATCTTGGAATATCCATATAGCGGAATATTGTTGTATAGAGTCCTATAATCTATCAAGCCAATATCAGTGTGTTCTGAAATAGATGCTACAAGCATTATTCAATCATAGAACCATACAAATCGCAGTAATCAGTAAACAAAATTCCGTTATCTATGGTTGGATAAACCAAAGTTTCAAAAACACACAAGATGTAGTTATACAGGATAAATAGTTATCTCTCTCATAAGACCTATAACTTATATAACCCCAATATCATCATAGTAAGGTAAAAATAACCTGATTATCTAAGTTATTGGAATCCCAATAAAAGGGAAAATATAATCATGTAGCTGATTCAACTGATGAAATGGCTATCGGGAAATCTTATTTTATCTGAACTGTATTGCAGAAACATTCAGGTAGAATAACCCCTATAATCAGAGTCTAGAGATACCTTGTTATCATGGTGATATTACACTGATAGTCAGTAGAAAATCTACTCGAATAACAAGAAAATAGTGTTGTGTAAATTTCTGTATCTCATTGATTTTTAGTATATTTATATAATAAACAAGCTATTATATATCACTAAATATTACACGTTATGTTTGAATTGTTGTTGATTATATATCTGTTGCCGGTATTTATTATCGGTATGTTGCTCCTGAAGCTGGTATTCTGGCTTTTGAGGATTGCCATACGTCTGGTTGGTCAAGAAAACTTTCATCCTTATATGGAAGCTTATCGTACTTGTCTTTGCCATACTTATAGGCCGTGAAGTATTGCCCTGGAATCAACCGGACAAATAGAAAGGAACCGCACCAATATGAGAAATGGTACGGTTCTGATAAAGATAAGTAGAATCCTCCCTTTGCGTTAATGGTTTGTTCCTGTTTGCCGATTACATGAATCCTTTCCCTTTGCTTCTTTCATATACAACTTCCTTTTTGGAATCACAGTTCATAAGACGGAACTGAACCATGCATCCGGTAGGGATATCCTTGGGTAACAGTTCAACCAGTCTGTCGATAACCTGGTCCACATTACTGAAGCCAATATCTGTTATTTCACCGATAACGTCACCTTTGAAATATGCACGGCCATAGATCATCATCTTTTTGGTGATACGGAACATCTTGTCTGCCGGTGTCTCGAAGTCACGTGCCTTGCCTTGCTTGCTCTTCTTGCTGCTGAAGAAAATGAAGTCAATCACTTTGGCATTGAGTTCCCAGGCTGGAGTAAAATCTATCTTGACATAGCCTCTTGTTATATTCAGTCCATGACTGTGGTTCATACCAAAAGCAACCTCATACAGGTTGGCATCACAGTCATTCTGGGCAATTGTAGCCCATGTATGACGGAAAGTATAATAACAGTAGTAATCCTCCTTCTTCATTCCCATATCTGCACATATCTTTCTGATTCCAATGTTTACATTGGCATTGAAACTGTCCGGGTTGCTGTAACGTTTATGGAATTTGAAAAGATATTCGTCATCCTCGTCTGAAAGATACTTGTCAAATGTGGCCTGAATGAACGGTTCCACACGCATTTCAATATAGGCTTCGTCTTTCCGGCTGTGCTTTGTCTTAGCTCTTTTATATCCGATAATACCATCCTTGTAGTTTTCTTTTTTAAGCTCAAATATATCTACAGTGTTTATTCCACTCAGACACAAGGATAGGAGTGCCACGTCTCTGCCCAGTTCCGGAAGAGATGAAATCATCTTGGTTTCCGGTAGGGGACGATTAAAGAACTCCCTGCATGCTTCTGCACTGATAGCTCTTTGGACCGTACTGTCAGATTTTGGAATGGAAACCTTTAACCAAGGATTGTATTTGATTCGTACAACACCACGCTCTTCATCATTAAGTTCGATAAGTGCTCTTTTGAATATCTGTCTTAAACAGGTTGGGTACATTTCTTTCGCCCTGTTCGTCAACGAAAGACTATTAATCCATCTTGTCAAAACAGAAGATGACAAGTGGGTAAACATCACTCTGGTTGTTCCCAAATATCTTTCGAGGTGGTTTACAGCCAGACGATAGTTCTTAGCATTACGTTCATGTCCTTCAGAGGCCATACGGTTAATGAACTTTGTTGCATAGTCACTAAAACATATTTCCTCATCTGAATGGATAAGAAATTCAATTAGTTCAGCAACAGAATAATTTGAGACATCCTTACGATTTATCATATCGCTATAGCGTAGGATTTCTCGTGAACAATACTCATTGACCACAATATCCTTGATTTCGCCATTCTTGGTGATTTGCTTGTCCGTAATGAGTTTATCGGTTTTAATATAACCCATTCTTGAACGGTGGACAACACGAATGTACACTGGATAAAATCCGTCAGCTCTCTTTTTTCTTACGACTACTTTAAATGTTGCCATATCAGATTGATTTATAAGTTATTAAATGGTGTATGCGTTGGTGTATGCGCCACTGTTCAAAAGTGTATGCGTGGTGTATGCAAGTACCGTTTATTTGGCTCATTTTTTGCGGACAAATGCACGAACCGCCTAAAAACAACTTAGGCTGTAACGCCTGATAAACAGTTCGTTACAGCCTAAATCAAATATTATCCTATATTGCTTATGCTTCCTCAATAGCAGCCTGCGCCGCAGCCAGTCTGGCAATAGGCACGCGGAACGGAGAACAAGACACATAGTTCAAACCAACTTTGTGACAGAATTTCACTGATGAAGGCTCACCACCATGCTCACCGCAGATACCGCATTTCAAATCAGGACGAACTGAACGGCCTTTATCTACAGCCATTTCAATCAGCTGGCCCACACCATTTTGGTCGAGTACTTGGAATGGGTCTACTTTCAGAATCTTCTTTTCCAGATATACCGGCAAGAAAGAAGCAATATCGTCACGGGAATAACCGAATGTCATCTGGGTCAAGTCATTGGTACCGAATGAGAAGTATTCTGCACGGCTGGCAATGCGGTTGGCTGTCAGCGCAGCACGCGGAATTTCAATCATGGTACCTACCTTGAACGGAATTTCCATACCTTCTTTTTCAAATAATGCTGCTGCATCACGGATCACCTTTTCCTGAGCTTCGAATTCATACAGGATACCGGTCAAGGGAACCATAATTTCGGGATGCGGATCATATCCTTCTTTCTTCAGTTCAATTGCAGCACCTAGAATCGCTTGAGTCTGCATCTCTGTGATTTCGGGATAGGTGTTACCCAAACGACAGCCGCGGTGACCTAACATCGGATTGTGTTCACACAGGCTTTCCACACGTTTTTTGATTTCCTGTACGGTTACGCCCATTGCCTTAGCCATTTCTTCCTGACCTTTTGCATCATGGGGAACGAACTCATGCAAAGGAGGATCGAGCAGACGAACATTTACCGGACATCCGTCCATAGCCTTGAAGATACCTTTGAAGTCGGCTTTTTGGAAGGGGAGCAATTTAGCCAATGCTTTTCTACGTCCTTCTACATCCGGTGACAGGATCATCTCACGCATAGCGACAATCTTTTCAGCATCAAAGAACATGTGTTCCGTACGGCAAAGACCGATACCTGAAGCACCAAAAGCGCGGGCCACTTCCGCATCATGCGGAGTATCAGCGTTAGTGCGGACATTCAGCTTGGTGTATTTGTTGCAAAGATCCATCAATGCAGCGAAATCGCCTGAAACTTCGGCTGCTTTGGTTTCCACTTTACCTTTATATACTTCACCGGTAGTACCGTTCAGAGAGATGAAGTCACCTTCTTTTAAAGTAATACCTTCAATTTCTACGGTACGTGTCTTATAATCTACATTGATAGCACCAGCACCCGATACGCAGCACTTACCCATACCACGGGCCACAACCGCAGCGTGAGATGTCATGCCGCCACGTGCAGTCAGGATACCTTCGGCAACGGCCATACCTGCCAGGTCTTCCGGCGAAGTTTCGATACGTACCATGACCACCTTTTTGCCATCGGCAGCCCATTTAGCAGCATCATCGGCGAAGAACACAATCTGACCGGTAGCGGCACCCGGAGAAGCGGGCAAACCACGAGTCAAAACTTTCGCTTCTTTCAACGCTTTCTTGTCGAACACAGGGTGAAGCAGTTCGTCTAATTTATTAGGTTCGCAACGCTCCAATGCTGTTTTTTCATCAATCATTCCCTGGCGCAACAAGTCCATGGCGATTTTTACCATGGCAGCTCCGGTACGTTTACCGTTACGGGTCTGCAAGAACCATAATTTACCTTCCTGTACGGTAAATTCCATATCCTGCATGTCGCGATAGTGGTTTTCCAGTTTGGTCTGCAGGGCATCCAGTTCTTTGTAGATTTCCGGCATAGCTTCTTCCATAGAGGGATATTTGGCTACGCGTTCTTCTTCAGAAATACCTGCACGTTCTGCCCAACGCTGAGAACCGATTTTTGTGATTTGTTGCGGGGTACGGATACCGGCTACAACATCTTCACCTTGTGCGTTGATCAAATATTCGCCATTAAACAAATCCTCACCGTTACCTGCGTCACGAGAGAAGCAAACACCGGTAGCCGAAGTATCACCCATGTTACCGAATACCATGGCTTGTACGCTTACAGCAGTACCCCATTCGGCAGGAATACCTTCCATTTTGCGGTAAAGAATGGCGCGTTCGTTCATCCAGCTGCGGAATACAGCACAAATGGCACCCCAAAGTTGTTCGTATGCACAGGTCGGAAAATCTTGTCCGGTCTGTTCTTTTACAGCAACTTTAAAGCGTTTAACCAGTTCTTTAAGGTCTTCCACTTCCAATTCGTTGTCGAGCTTCACACCTTTTTCTTCCTTTACTTTTTCGATAATTTCCTCGAAAGGATCGATGTCTTCCTTGTTCACCGGTTTCATACCCAATACCACGTCACCATACATTTGTACGAAACGACGGTAAGAATCCCATGCGAAACGGGGGCGTCCGGTCTTGCGGCTCAAGCCTTCCACCACTTCGTCATTTAAACCTAAATTAAGGATGGTATCCATCATACCCGGCATAGAAGCGCGGGCACCCGAACGTACAGAAACCAGTAACGGGTTCTCTACATCTCCAAACTTGGAATTCATCAGATTTTCGATGTTGGCGATAGCTTTCTCAACATCCGCTTTCAGCAGTTCTACTACTTTATCTTTACCTAACTCATAATATTCGCTACAAACTTCTGTGGTGATTGTAAATCCCGGAGGTACGGGAACACCGATTAGATTCATTTCAGCCAGGTTAGCGCCTTTTCCACCAAGCAGATTTCTCATGTCTGCTTTTCCTTCAGCTTGTCCATTACCAAAGGTGTAAACTCTTTTTTTATCCATAATAAATGTATTTAAAGTTAACTCGCTCAAAAAATGTAATCGCAAAACTATACATATTTTAGTTATCTCCAAACCTTTTACTGAAAAAAAATAGTGGAAATTGCAATTTCTACTTTGCAATTTTAATATCTTACGATTTATGAGGCAATATTCAGGGAAAATGCTTAAATTTGTCCCCAAATTAACTTATTCAGAAAAGTGGCTAGAAAGAAGAATTTACACCTTTTATTAGAGAAGATAACCATAACAGATGTAGCTGCCGAAGGAAAAGCTTTGGCGAAAGTGAATGACCTGGTAGTATTTGTGCCTTATGTAGTGCCCGGTGATGTGGTGGATTTACAAGTGAAGCGTAAGAAAAATCATTATGCAGAAGCTGTGGCTGTGAAATTCCATGAGTATTCTCCTGTGCGTGCAGTACCCTTCTGCCAGCATTATGGTATATGTGGTGGTTGTAAGTGGCAGTGTCTGCCATATACAGAACAAATAAAGTATAAGCAAAAGCAGGTGACGGATAATCTGACCCGTATCGGCAAGATCGAATTGCCGGAAATTTCACCTATCATAGGGTCGGAAAAAACGGAGTTTTACCGTAATAAGTTGGAATTTACGTTTTCTAACAAACGTTGGCTGACAGAGGAAGAGGTAAAGGAAGATGTGAAGTACGATCAGATGAACGCCGTAGGTTTCCACATTCCCGGTGCATTTGACAAGGTACTGGCTATAGAAAAGTGCTGGTTACAGGATGATATCAGCAACCAGATACGCAATGCGATTCGTGACTATGCATACGAACACAATTATTCTTTCTTTAATCTGCGTTCTCAAGAAGGAATGCTTCGCAACTTGATGATCCGTACTTCGAGTACGGGTGAGCTTATGGTGTTGCTGCAATGCAAGATTGTGGAAGAGAGCGAAATGGATCTGATGAAGCAACTGCTGGCTTTCGTGGCAGAACGTTTTCCGCAGATTACTTCCTTATTATATGTAGTCAATAACAAATGCAATGATACCATTAACGATCTGGAGGTAATGGTGTTCAAAGGCAACGATCATATTTTCGAGGAAATGGAGGGGTTGCGCTTCAAGATAGGAGCAAAATCATTTTATCAGACTAATTCCGGACAGGCGTATAATCTTTATAAGGTGGCCCGTAATTTTGCCGGATTGACCGGTAAAGAATTGGTGTATGATCTTTATACAGGGACTGGAACCATAGCCAACTTTGTTTCACGCCAGGCAAAGAAAGTGATTGGTATCGAATATGTGCCTGAAGCAATAGAAGATGCTAAAGTGAATTCGGCAATTAATGGCATTGACAATACCTTATTTTATGCCGGTGACATGAAGGATATCCTCACTCAGGAGTTTATCAACCAACATGGTCGTCCTGATGTTATTATCACTGATCCTCCGCGTGCCGGAATGCACGATGATGTGATTAATACAATTCTTTTTGCTGAACCTCAGCGGATTGTGTATGTTAGCTGTAATCCTGCCACCCAGGCACGTGATTTGTCTTTGTTAGATGCCAAATACAAGGTGATGGCCGTGCAACCCGTAGATATGTTCCCTCATACGCATCATGTGGAAAATGTGGTGTTGCTGGAAAAAAGAGGATAATCCGGATAGTTCAATTATAAATTGTTTAAACAGTAAATAGAATTATGTCAAGAGGTAAGAATAGTGATTCCGGCAGGCCAAAGGCGAGAAGTGTTGCCCGATATACTATATATAATGTGACGGAGCCCGCTGAGCTGATGGATTTTCTGATGCGGAAAATGGCGGGAATCAGTCGTAGCAAGGTAAAGGCGTTGCTTGCCAACCGCGTGATTTTGGTAGATAATGTGATTACTACCCAATATAATTTCGCATTGAAACCAGGTATGAAAGTGCAGATATCCAAGGTGAAGAATAATCGTGAGTTTAAACATCCGATGCTGAAACTGGTATACGAGGATGCTTATATCTTGGTGGTGGAAAAGAAGGAGGGACTGCTTTCTGTCAGCACAGAACATCAGAAGGAGCGTACTGCACAACATATTTTGAATGAGTATGTAAAACGTTCACATCGTTTCAACCGCGTATTTGTAGTACATCGTCTGGACCGTGAAACTTCGGGGTTGATGATGTATGCCAAAGATGAAAAAACCCAGAATACTTTACGTGATAATTGGCATGATATTGTGACGGACCGCCGTTATGTGTCTATCGTTTCTGGTGATATGGAGAAAGATTACGGTACTGTAGAGTCTTGGTTGACCGACCGGAAATTGTATGTCTATTCCAGTCCTGTAGATAATGGGGAAGGTAAGTTTGCGGTCACTCATTATAAAACAATAAAGCGGGCCAATGGATATTCATTGGTGGAGTTGGATTTGGAAACAGGACGTAAGAATCAGATTCGTGTGCATATGTTGGATTTAGGTCACCCTGTTGTTGGTGACCGGCGCTATGGCAGTGAGTGTGATCCTTTAGGACGATTGGCGTTACATGCCTTCAAGTTATGTTTCTATCATCCGGTAACAAAAGAGTTGATGGAGTTTGAAACTCCTTATCCTACGGCATTTAAAGGATTAATGCAGAAAAAATAGAAAGTTTCTTCTGTTAAAATTAAATATAAGGCTTCTTTGCATTTATTTTGGGCAGAGGTTAAGAATAAAAAAGCAATATCCATCCATTTACCAAACTGTAGACGGATGGATATTGTTGTTTTTAGAGATTTGGCAGTTTCATTATTAAATTGCCTTTCTTAATGCAAGAATGGTCATGTAGTCCGTAAGCATTCGGCCTCGTGCGTGTTTCTCTCCAAGTTATAATAAAGTCA
>OCPM01000512.1_pt1 | contig 11224 bp, 8 predicted proteins | sample 1476751 | NCBI WGS metagenome assembly OCPM01 (sample SAMEA2580198, study PRJEB22360) | human gut metagenome | biome: human gut; feature: human-associated habitat; material: faeces | place: Denmark | collected 2008/2010 | reverse complement strand
TCGACAACCAACCCAAAACAACACACCCAAACGCTTGACAATGTATAGGAGCATCGAAATACAGGTGTCCAAGCCGTTCGACACGGAACCGGCCAACAGGGAACGTTCGAAATGCGAGCGGCTCCTGCGCCGCGCCGAGTTCTCCGTCGCCAAGGGCCTGGACGGCTACGACTTCTCGAACGTGAGGCTCCCGGACGGGTACGCGCTCGACGGTCTGCCGGACCTGGACTTCGTGCCCCGCGCGCAGGACCTGGTGTTCCACGGCAAGACCGGCAGGGGCAAGAACCGCCTCGCGATCGGCCTGGGCATGAGGGCCGTGGAACGGGGCCTGAACGTGCGGTTCCACCAGACCGCGGAGCTCGTGCTCCAGCTCGGCAAGGCCAAACGCGACGGGAACCTCGACGCGATGCCCGGGGACATCGGCAGGGCCGACCCGATCATCTTGGACGAGTTCGGCTACGTGCCGTTCGACATCGACGGGGCGCGCCTGCTCCACCGGATCATCGCGGGCAGCTACGAGAGGCGGAGCATCGCGTCCGCCACGAACATCGGGTCCGGCAAATGGGGCACGGTCTTCGCGGACGACAAGCTCGCGGCCGCGATCATCGACAGGATCGTGCACCATGGACGTCTGCTCGAGTTCACCGGGCAGAGCCACCGCGCCGGCGAGGCGCTCATGTTCGGAAGGACGTCCGCCGGACCCGCGTCCGAACCCAAGGAGAAGACAAAGGAACAGGCCGGAACGCTCCTTGGCTAAAACCGAAAATGTTTCGTGACTAATCACGAAACGCCGACTTGACTAAATACACAAAACACATTCTTCGGACGTCTCAAGCAGGAGTCTTTCCATAAACGCAGCTTCGCGAACGTCCCATGGACTGGTTCATCGGCATGCTCGGCGACTGCATGGTCCGATACCGGGACAAGATGATCAAGACGGAGTCCGGACACGGGCATCATGGATCGTTGACGCGAGCTCGGCCTTGCGACATGATTGGCGGCGATGGAATCAATGATGAGTCCAACAAAACGTCACCATCCCCCTGCCGTACAACAAACATGACGACTTTATTAGAGCCTTCTGCTGTTTTCGTGGGTTAGAGGATGGGTGTTGGCAGGTGGATGGGTAGGCCGCTGCATCGGAGTTTGATCATGGCGATGAGATTGTCGACGTGGCGGAAGACGTAGGCCATGTGGATGGTGACCTTGATCTTGTCGTTGAATGCCTCGGGCCCGGCGTTGGAGTGGCCGAGTCAGATGGCCCCGAGGATGTCGTCCTCGCGTCCGCGGGTCTTCCCGCATGGTTCGACGATCTCGGGGATGCGGCTGTGTGAGGCCCGGAAGATCCATCGTTCCAGACCGGCCCCGGCTTGTCCGACGGGCCGGCGCGGGAGCGTCCCGGGGGAGTTCCTTGGGTTGCCATGACCGGTAGGGCCGGCCCTTGGGATCCGTGTCCCCGAGCGCGGCGAGGGCCGTGTCCGGCCGTTCAGCGAGATCCTCCGGGTTCTTGAGCACGGCGTATCTGACGTCGCGCGTCGCCCCGGTCGCGGTCTTGTCGTTGCCGCACCGGGCCTGGTTCCGCAACCGTTTGCGCACCTGGTCGAGCGCATCGCTCATCCGGGAGACGATGCGGAACGGGTCCAGGAAGCGCCCGGCGTTCGGCGGGTGCTTCCTCACGCCGGCGTCGATCCGTATGGAGGCGCGCCGCTCGTCGGTCGGCTGTCGGAAGAACAGGTCGAGCGCCTCCTTGCCGTATCCGTCGTGCGCCCGGACGACCCGTTCGCGCTTATGGTCGACGACCACGGTGATGCACGTGTGCCCCCTTCCCGTAGCTGGTCTCGTCCACGCCCATCGCGGTGAGACCGTCGAACATGGACGGCATCGAGGATTCCAAGCGGGCGGCGACCCTGCGCGCGATATGGCCGGCCGTCCTGCACGCGATGCGTGGGAATCCGCCCACGGTCTTCTGGTTGGCGGCCGCCACCGGCCACGCATACCCCATCCCGAAATCCCTGGTGAACCGGCTGCCCGGCTCCGCCCACGGCACTCGGGCGACCACCACGCCATGCTCCGCGCACGCCTCGCGCGGCGCCAAGCCCATGAGCTCGACCCCATGGCGGCCGAAGTCCTGGTGGCGCCGTCGCCGCCCCCGTCGTCGCACTCAGGGCACTTGCGCCCGCAGCGAACACCGGGGTGCCGCCTCCGGCACCGCACCCGGACCACCGGCGCGAGAGCGGGACGCAACGGGGAATCGTCCGCCGGCACGTCCTCAACGACCATGCCTTTGACGTTCGGCAATCGTTTGAATGGGCTCTTCGGCCAAGGCGCTTTCTTCGGTTGTGTTTCTTGGTCGAAAAACAAACCTGCAGGAAGCGCCCCTCACACATTGGAATTCAACGGCTCACCGACGAACCACCACCCACGAGAACAACAGAAGAGCCCTTTATCACTGCTCTGATAAACGGCGATTCCCCAACAGAAACACCGTATAATTCACTGAATTGACAAAGTTAGGTAATTCATTTTATTATCTATTATGTCAAGGGTGAAAACCCGTTGGGACAATCAAGCTTGCGAATAGTAAGCCAATAGCAAAGGAGCATTCCATGGGACTTTGGGACATCGACAAGATTCCATACGTCGGCCGTGAAAAGGGACCGCATGAGGGTCTGGCTTTCCATTATTACGATGCTGACAAGATCGTCGCCGGCAAGAAGATGAAGGATTGGCTGCGCTTCGGCGTTGCTTGGTGGCACACCTTCGACCAGCAGCTTGTTGATCCGTTCGGCACCGGCACCGCCCAGCGTCCGTGGTGTGGCAAGTACTCCGATTCGGAGGACGAGGCCTTGGCCAAGGTCGATTACGCTTTCGAGTTCTTCCAGAAGCTTGGCGTCGAATACTTCTGCTTCCACGACCGTGATATCGCTCCGGAAGGAGATACCCTGCGCGAGACCGACAAGAACTTGGACAAGGTCGTCGACAAGATCGAAGAGAACATGAAGTCCACCGGCATCAAGCTGCTGTGGAACACCTCCTCCCTGTTCACAAACCCGCGTTTCGTGTCCGGCGCCTCCACCTCCCCGTTCGCCGACATCTACGCCTATGCGGGCGGCCAGCTGAAGCACTCTTTGGAGATCGCAAAGCGTCTGGGTGCTGAGAACTACGTGTTCTGGGGTGGTCGCGAAGGCTACGAGAACCTGTGGAACACCCAGATGAAGCGAGAACAGGAGCACATGGCCAAGTTCTTCCACATGTGTCATGACTACGCAAAGGAAATCGGTCTGGACGCCCAGTTCCTGATTGAGCCGAAGGCCAAGGAACCGACGATGTTCCAGTACGACTTCGACGCCGCCACCGCCATTAACTTCCTGCGCACCTACGATCTGATGGATGTCTTCAAACTGAATTTGGAAGGCAATCACGCCAACCTAGCCAGCCACACCTACCAGCACGAGATTCGCACCGCCCGCGAGGCCGGCGTGCTCGGATCCTTGGATGCCAACCAGGGCGACAAGCTCATCGGCTGGGATATGGATGAATTCCCGACCGACCTGTACGAGACCTCCACCGTCATGTGGGAAGTCCTCGCTGAAGGCCAGATCGGCCCTCACGGCGGTCTGAACTTCGACGCCAAGCCACGTCGTACCTCCTTCACCGCCGAAGATCTGTTCCGATCCCACATCGCCGGCATGGACTCCTTCGCCGCCGGCCTTCTGGTCGCTGCCAAGATGCACGAGGATAAGGTCATCGAAGACCTGCAGGCCGAGCGCTACAGATCCTTCGATTCCGGCATCGGCGCGACCGTCGAGAATGGCAGTGCCTCCTTGGTTTCCTTGGAGGAGTACGCTCTGGATATTCCCCAGTCCAAGCTTATTGAGGCCACCAAATCTGATCATCTCGAGTCCGTCAAGGCCACGATCAACAACTACATGATCGACGCCTTGGCCGAGGCATGAGTCGAATCAGGAGTTTCCGTCAGGACTCCTGATTCATCGCTGGATCAAACAGTGGGACCCGACTGGGACAGGGCTGCATGTGGTTTGCCGAGGCGCCGGCGCTTCGGCAAACCACATATTTCCCTTCCTTCTTCCTAAAGATACCTTCGCATGCAAGCTGTCTGCCGGTTGTCACCGGCAGACAGCTTGCATGTGTTTTTGTGCTGGATCACGCTTTCAACTGCTGCGTGCTGTTGCGTACTACGAGAGAAGTCGGCATGATGATGTGTGGTTGGAGCACGTCACCGGTGGTCAGCGCTTCGACTATCATGCGTACCGATGCGCGTGCCATATCTTGAAGCGGCTGTTTAACGGTGGTTAGCGCGGGACTTAACAACGCGGCGGTCTGTATGTCGTCGAAGCCCACAACGGAAAGGTCTTCGGGGATGCGTAGTCCGAGTTGCCTCGCGGCCTCGTAAACACCCATGGCCTGCCGGTCGCTGCCGGCGAAAATGGCGGTGGGGCGGTTGGGTTGTCTCAACAGCGAGATTGCTTGCGCATAGCCTCCAGCCGTGGTGAAATCACCTTCAGTGATGTACTCGGGGTTGGCCTCAATACCTTCCCCCACAAGAGCTGATGTGTAACCATCTAGGCGAGCTTTGGAGCACATCATTTTTTCTGGTCCTGTGATGATGCCGATGCGCGCGTGACCGAGTGCGAGCAGATGCCGAGTGGCGATTATCCCGCCGGTCCAGTTATCGGCCTGCACCGATAAGGCGCTCGGGTCGGGATTCCCGAACGGATCGAACAAGGTGAATGGGATGCCTCTTGAATGCAGTTTGTTCCGTTCGATGCGTGTGAGGCTGGAGAAAACGAGGATGGCCCCATCCGTCTGCCTGCGTAGCATGTTGTCAAGCCAGGACGAGTCCGGATGTTGATGATCGCCGCTTTCCGTGGTGGTCACACTCAGGTTGTGCAGTTTGGCTTCGCGTATTGTGCCGCGAAGCACTTCAAGGGCCCAAAGACTGTCGAAATCTTGGAATACAATCTCGATGGTTTTTTGATTTTTCCCGGTAGAAGGTTTATGGGGGTATTTGTACCGTTTGAGGGCGGCGTTGATGATTTGTCTGGCCTCCTCGGAAATATCGGTTCTGCCGTTGAGGGCCTTGGACACGGTGGATAACGAATACCCCGTTTCCTTGGCGATGTCCGCTAATCGAATTGATGGCTTCTTTGATGTGCTGCGCATAGGAATCACCCCTTGTAAGAATCATTATAGACGAAAGACATAACGAAACTTTCGGTAATGAATATTCGAAATTTTCGATAGTTGAATATCTCGGGAAAATGTTGAAAAATCAACGAAGATACTAAGTTCATTGATTTAATAAAAAACTTGACTTCAACTTACCGTGCTCAATATACTGTGAGTCACAGCGAAAGCAAAACGAAGCTTTCGAAAAGAATTAGCAAGTAATTCAATACACATCGAACATGAAATCCGCGACGAAAGACAAGTTGCGCTTTTCAATCCCCTGTGTATGAAAGTGATTGCTTCGTTGTCGTCATGCAAATGATGGTTTGGTTGACAAGGAGACAACAATGAGGTTCAAGACTATTGCGGCGGCCACTCTCGCTATGGCCACCATGTTGGGCATGGGTGCCTGCGGGTCGAATGGCGGCGCCAATAACACCACTTCTGATGGCAAAACGGTCATTACCTTCTGGACCAATGCCACAACAGGAGAAGGCAAGACATATTTCGCCGATATCGTCAAGCAGTTCGAATCGACCCACAAGAACGTGAAGGTCGAAACCCAGGCCATTCAGGATGGGGATTTTGATGGAAAACTGCAGACCGCTTTACAGGACCCGAGCTCCGCGCCTGATGTGTTCTTCCAGCGCGGCGGACAGAAGCTCCGCGATATGGTGGATGCCGGTCAGCTGAAGGACATCACCAAGGGTCTGGATCCGGCGGTGAAGAAAAGCGTCGGCAGCGCGATAGATGCCACCACGGTGGATGGCAAGCTTTACGGTATCCCCTATGCGGTGACCCCTGGAGGCATCTGGTATTCCAAGGATTTGTTCGCTAAAGCCGGCATCGAAGGCACTCCTACCACTTGGGACGAGCTCAAGACGGATATCAATAAGCTCAAAGACGCGGGCATCACTCCGATTGCCCTGGGCGCCAAGGATGCGTGGCCGGCAGGCCATTGGTGGTATTGGACCGCCCTGCGCGAATGCTCTACTGATGTGTTCAACAAGACCATGAAGAACAAGGATTTCAAGGACAAGTGCTGGATCAAGGCCGGCAAGGATGTGAAGGAACTGTTGGACATGAACGCGTTCAATGATGGTTTCTTGACTACCTCAGCCCAGCAGGGTGCTGGTTCTTCGTCTGGTTTGATCGCTAATCACAAGGCCGCGATGGAAGTCGTGGGTTCTTGGGAACCGGGCATCATCAAGAATCTGACGCCCGACAAGAAGCCGTTGAGCGACCTCGGCTTCTTCACATTCCCGTCCACTGATGGAAAGGGAGACGCCAAGGCCATGATGGGCGGCGCCGATTGCTTCTCCGTCAGCGCCAATGCTCCCGATGAGGCTGTGGAGTTCGTCAACACCATCATGAGCGAAAAGAACCAGAAGGCGTATGTCAAGGCATTTGGCGCCCTTCCCGCCAATAAAAAGGCTCAAGGCGTTGTGAGTGAGAATGCTTTGAAGGAAGCTCTTGACGCATACAATAACGCTCCTTCCTATTCGCAATGGCTCGATACCCAGTTCGGTTCCAACGTCGGAAACGCTCTGAACGCCGGCGTGGTGAACATGCTTTCCGGCAAGGGCGGCCCCGAGGACATCGTTAAGGCTGTGACGGACGCTGCGGCCAAGGGGTGACGGATTCCATGCGTTGGGTGCCGAGCCGACGCGATTCGGTGGGTTCGGCACCCTTCCGTGTGATGAAGATATTCGTATGAGGAGGAAGTTGCAATGAATGAATGCAATGGCAAACGTGGACGTGCGATGTCATCGTCCGTGCGTGGAACGCAGAAAAGAAAGCTGATTTCCGACAAATGGCGTTCGGGGTTCGAGATCATGGTTCTCTCCGCTCCGGCGATCATGCTCTTCTTAGGATTCGTGATTTTCCCGGTTTTTATGGCGGCATACTACGGCTTCTACCAGTGGAAGGGATTCGGATCCCCCTCCGTCAACGGCAAGTTCGTCGGCCTCGGGAATTATGTCACTATTCTTAAGGACCCGGCTTTCCAGCAGGCGGTCGGCCATAACTTCTTCATCCTGATCATGTCGCTTGTGGTGCAGATACCTCTGGGTATCCTTTTCGCCCTGCTGATTAACCAAAAGATGAAGGGGCGTGCGCTGATTCGTACGCTTATCTTCGTGCCTTATGTGATTTCCGAAGTCATCGTTGGCACCGGCTGGTCGTTAATCCTGCAGACCCAGGGCGCGCTCAATGACTTGTTGGGAAAGATCGGCATCAAGGGCGTTGACTGGATCTCGAATCCGAAGATAGCGATTTGGACGCTGATTGCCATCATCTCTTGGAAATATATTGGTTTCTATGTGATTCTGATGCTTGCCGGCCTGCAGTCCATTCCTGAAGAATTGTATGAAGCGGCGAAGGTCGATGGCGCAAGCTACTGGCAAATCCAGAGAAACATCACGCTGCCTCTTCTGGGGCCGACGGTCCGCATCTCGTGCTTCATGTCGATCATTGGCTCTCTGCAGCTGTTTGACTTGGTGTACATCATTTGGGGCCAGTACGTTTCAGCGACCGCTGGAACATCGACCATGGCGACATACATGGTTCGGGAAGGACGTCTGTCCAACAATTACGGTTACGGCAATGCCGTCGCTGTGGTGCTGTTCCTGATTTCCTTGGTCATCGCCTTGGTCTATCAGAAATTCGTATTGAGCCATGATCTGGAAGGCGCCTTGACCGATAAACACGAATCCAAGCGCCATCACAACAGGAAGGGATGAGCGAAGAAATGAGTGGTGCAACAATGAGCGCGAAATCTTCTGCGTCGGCAATGAAGATGCACAAGTCATCGAAGAATCCGTGGGGCAATCCCATCGTGTATTTCTTCGCCCTGCTGCTGGTCGGTGTCTGTATTGTTCCGGTGCTGTACATCATTATCGGCGGTTTCCGTACGAATTCGCAGATCACCAATGATCCATCCGGTCTCCCGCATCCGTGGATTGTGGAGAATTACCTGCAGGTTCTTCATTCCAGTGCGTTCTGGAATGAGATGGGCAATTCTCTGATCGTCGGCTTATGCGTGATGATCGGAACTGTGATGCTGGGATTGATGGTGAGCTTCGTCATCGCCCGCTATCCGTTCCGTCTCAGTGGCGCGATGTATTCGCTGTTCGCGGCTGGCCTGATGTTCCCGATGACGGTCGCCATCACCCCGTTGTATCTGCTGCTGCGCAATCTTGGCCTGTCCAATTCGCTGCTTGGCTTGATTCTGCCGGAGATCGCTTTCGCCCTGCCACAGACCATCATCATCTTGGTGCCATTCCTGCAGGCCATTCCAAAGGCGCTGGAGGAGGCGTGCGCTTTGGACGGATGCTCCCGTCTCGGATTCTTCTGGCGTATGGTTATCCCGCTGGCCATGCCTGGCGTAGCCACGACCGGTATCCTTACGTTCGTCAACAGCTGGAACAACTACATGCTTCCGTTGTACATGATCAACTCCGAGTCGAAGTACACGGTACCACTTGGCGTCCAGATGTTTAGTTCCCAATACGCGGTCGATACCGCCAAAGTGCTGGCGTTCACATCAATGTCGATGATTCCGGCCCTGATCTGCTTCTCGATTTTCCAAAAGCAAATCGTTGGCGGTCTGACCGGTGCCGTCAAAGGCTGACGAAACATAATAATCCACACCTAGAAAGTCTTCATCGTCGACTTTCTGGGCTTTCCATCCATGCGAAGAGGCACATCATGAAGATTTCCAACCCGGTGCTCACCGGATTCCACGCCGACCCCTCGATGATTCGCGTTGGCGACACCTACTACATCGCCAATTCCACGTTTGAATGGTTCCCGGGCGTTCGCTTGCACGAATCCAAGGATATGGTCCATTGGAACGTTCTGCCGAGCCCACTGAACCGCGTCAGTCAGCTCAATATGAAAGGCAATCCCTCCTCGGGCGGCATCTGGGCTCCGGATCTGAGCTACGCGGATGGGCGTTTTTGGCTGATATACACCGATACGAAATCGGTCGATGGCGCATTCAGGGATTGCACCAACTATCTGGTCACCGCCGAGGACATCCACGGGCCATGGAGCAAGCCGATTCGCATCAATGGGGTCGGTTTCGACGCCAGCCTGTTCCACGACGATGACGGCCGCAAGTATCTGGTGCAGCAGACATGGGATTTCCGTGAATACCACCATCAGTTCAACGGCATCACCTTGACGGAATTCGATGTCGATACCATGAAGCTCAAGCCTGAAACGGCCCGCATCATTTGGGATGGCACTGCGGTGAAGGTCACCGAAGGTCCTCATCTGTACAAGAAGGACGGCTGGTACTACCTGTTCACAGCGGAAGGCGGCACGGTGTACGAGCACCAGGAGTCCGTGGCACGCTCCCGTACCTTGGACGAGCATTCCTTCGAAGTCATGCCGAACGGTCCATTCATCAGCAACTTCGACACTCCTGAGTCTTATCTGCAGAAGCAGGGCCATGGAGCGCTGGTGGACACCCCGTCCGGCGAGTGGTACTACGCCTCCTTGTGCGGTCGTCCGTGGCGCCATGATACCGAGCCGGCCCACGGCATCCGCGGATGGTGCACGCTCGGACGCGAGACCTCCATCCAGAAAGTCGAATGGAATGAGGACGGCTGGCCGCGCGTGGTCGGCGGTCATGGCGGCCAGCGTTACGTCGACGCCCCGAAAGACGCCATCGAGACCGTGGTTCCGGCGACGCGCGACGAGCACGATGAGTTCGAATCCAACGAACTCGGACCGAATTGGAACACCCTGCGTGTCCCGTTCACCGACGCCATGGGCACGGTGGGCGACGGCAAACTGGTATTGCGCGGACAGGGCTCGCTGTGCAACCTGTTCGAGCTGTCCCTTGTGGCCCGCCGCTGGCAGGCGTTCGACTTCGACGCCGAAACCGAAGTGCGGTTCAATCCGAAGAACTACATGCAGATGGCAGGCCTGACCAACTACTATGACAATCTGTGCTGGTCGTGGGCGTTCGTCACTTGGGATGAGAAACGCCATACAAGGGTCATCGAAGTGGCCCAGAACGATTTCAACCAATACACGTCATCCCTCAAGGACGATGCCATCGTGGTGCCAGACGATACCGAAGCGGTATGGCTGCGCACCAAGGTCCGCACGGAATACTATTCCTACGAATATTCCTTCGACGGGGAACACTTCACTGAGATTCCAGTGAAGCTCGACGCGAAGGTCCTGTCCGACGATTATGTGAACCAGCGCTACGGCGGCTTCTTCACCGGCGCGTTCGTGGGCCTCGCCTGCGTCGATGTGTCCGGCTATGACGCGAAGGCCGAATTCGACTATTTTGATTATCGGGAGCTCTCCGACAACCGGTAGACGATGTTGATGGACGGCGATTCGTTGCATTCGTCGTCCATCAGCCCATTCGGTGGAACTGAATGCAAGCTCAATGGAGGTAGGGGGCTGCGGACGTTTTCTTGGAGACTGGACAAAAGGATTTGGCTATTCGCTGTTTGTGGTGGGTGATGGTCAAGTGGTGGTGACGGCTTTGAGGTCGAGTCTGCCGCAGGTCAGGTAGATCATGGTGACGGAGTGGTCCATGTCGCGGAAGCCTCTCGCCCGTCGTTTGACGTTCCGGATGACGCCGTCGGCGCCCTCGAGCACGGCGTTGGCGTACGGGTGCCCGAAGTAGGCGACGATCTCGGCGAAGTGGCGTCGGACCATGCGGGCGAAGTCCTTCATCGGCTCGAGCCTCGAGTGCATCATCCACGAGCACAGGCGATGCAGGCGCACCCACGCCTCGGACGGGGTGCGGCCGTCCGTGCAGATGCCCTGCGGGACCTCGCGCATCCGGCAGGCGCGGCCGGTCTTCAACCGTTGCCCCGTCAGGTTGCGCTTGGTCTCCACCTGCAGTTCGGCCAGGCTTTCCTCGTTCCTGAGCCACAGGTACTTGGTCCGTTTGGGCAGCGGGTCGGAGCGGCCTTCCGTCTTCCCGGCCTTGTCGACGGCCTCGTCGGCGTGCCTGGCCACGTGGAACCTGTCGACGATCCGCCGCGCATGGGGCAGACGC
>OCPM01000503.1_pt1 | contig 11516 bp, 8 predicted proteins | sample 1476751 | NCBI WGS metagenome assembly OCPM01 (sample SAMEA2580198, study PRJEB22360) | human gut metagenome | biome: human gut; feature: human-associated habitat; material: faeces | place: Denmark | collected 2008/2010 | reverse complement strand
AGAAATCATATGGATACAAACATTCTTTTGAAATTGTTAGAAGACCAAGCTGATCCAGCGAAAGTCTCAGCAATGGAAGCTTATATGAAAAATAAATTCAGCTTTCTTGGCGTTCAAAAACCAATTCTCAAAAAGATTGAAAGAGAGTTTTTTAAGCCTTTCATAAAAAATCCAATTGATTGGACTTTTGTGGAAGAGTGTTGGCAGCAACCTTACCGTGAGTTTCAATATATTGCTATGGATTATCTGGATAAAAAGAAGAAGGAGCTTAGACCTGAAGATTTTCCAAAGCTAAAGGAATTGGCTCAAACCAAATCATGGTGGGACAGTATAGATCAATTGGACCTTATCATCGGAGAGGTTACTTTTCACTATCCAGAAACCAAGAATATCATGCGCCAATGGAGTCTTGATGAGGATTTTTGGTTGAGACGTATTGCCATTGACCACCAGCTTATGCGTAAAGATTTGACAGATACTGCTCTCCTAGCAGAGGTTATCTGTAACAACTTTGGGCAGACAGAGTTTTTCATTAATAAGGCTATCGGTTGGAGTTTGCGCAATTACTCAAAGGTAAATCCTGATTGGGTTCGGGCTTTTATTGATCAACATGCTAGTCAAATGGCATCTCTTAGCATTCGTGAGGCAAGTAAGTATTTATAGAAATCAAGAGCTTGACTCTGTCGTTCAATATGCTAGAATAGAAACATGCGATGAGTCGATTGGCTCTTTGGAGCCTTTTGCGCTGAGGAGGTCTACATTAGATTGTAACGCAGGAGCGGACCTTGAGTAGTTGTGTGAACCTGCTACTCTCATCGAAAGATGCCTCCTATCCCTTACCATTTGGTAGGGGCTTTTCTTTATTCTTGGCCTTTTAACCCTTTTCAACTGGGCTTAAACGTAGTATAATAGATTCACTAAACTAAATTGATAGAAAATTCCGAAAGAGGTTTTACTATGGGATACACAGTTGCTGTTGTCGGTGCTACAGGTGCCGTCGGTGCTCAAATGATTAAAATGTTGGAAGAATCAACACTTCCAATCGATAACATTCGCTACCTTGCGTCTGCTCGTTCTGCAGGCAAAGTCTTGCAATTTAAAGGCCAAGACGTGACCATCGAAGAAACGACTGAAGACGCATTTGAAGGTGTAGATATTGCACTTTTCTCAGCTGGTGGATCTACCTCTGCTAAATATGCACCATACGCCGTTAAAGCTGGTGCAGTAGTCGTTGATAATACATCATACTTCCGTCAAAACCCAGATGTACCATTGGTTGTACCTGAGGTCAATGCACATGCGCTTGATGCTCACAACGGTATTATTGCTTGCCCTAACTGTTCAACTATTCAAATGATGGTTGCCCTTGAGCCAGTTCGTCAAAAATGGGGCCTGGACCGTATCATCGTGTCAACTTACCAAGCCGTATCAGGTGCTGGTATGGGAGCAATCCTTGAAACACAACGTGAGTTGAAAGAAGTTTTGAATGATGGCGTTAACCCACGTGATGTCAAAGCTGAAATCTTGCCATGTGGTGGCGATAAGAAACACTTCCCAATCGCCTTCAACGCCTTGGCTCAAATCGACGTCTTCACTGAAAATGACTACACTTACGAAGAAATGAAGATGACAAACGAAACTAAGAAAATCATGGAAGACGATAGCATTGCTGTATCAGCAACATGTGTGCGTATTCCAGTCTTGTCAGCTCACTCAGAGTCAGTCTACATTGAAACAAAAGAAGTGGCACCAATTGACGAAGTGAAAGCTGCTATTGCAGAATTCCCAGGTGCAGTCCTTGAAGACGACGTTGCTAACCAAGTCTACCCACAAGCCGTTAATGCTGTAGGTTCACGTGATACATTCGTCGGACGTATCCGTAAAGACTTGGATGCTGAAAAAGGTATCCACATGTGGGTTGTTTCAGATAACCTCCTTAAAGGTGCCGCTTGGAACTCAGTCCAAATCGCAGAAACACTTCACGAACGTGGTTTGGTTCGCTCAACTTCAGAATTGAAATTTGAATTGAAATAGGGAGCGAAACAGAAATCAGTAAGGATTTAGTGTTGTACTTGAATACTAAAATCATGCTGAATCCTATAAAGCAGAGAGACTTCTCTCTGTTTTTTGTTTATTGGCCATCAATTGAAACAGTCAGTCCTCATGTTTTCAGAAAATTGTCAACTTATCTGTCTGTCTGGTCAAAATTATGGTAAAATGGAAAGGATTAGAAAACGGTTGAAGGAGAATATTATGTCAATTGATCAATTAAGAGATGTCAAACTGATCACAGCCCTTATTACACCTTTCCACGAAGATGGATCAATCAATTATGATGTCCTTCCAGAATTGATTGAGCATCTTTTGGCTCACCATACAGAAGCTCTTCTTTTGGCGGGAACAACGGCTGAAAGTCCAACACTTACTCACGATGAGGAGTTGGAACTCTTTGCGGCTGTTCAGAAAATTGTTAATGGACGTGTGCCATTGATTGCTGGTGTCGGTACCAACGATACACGCGACTCAATCGAGTTTGCTAAAGAAGTTGCCAAATTTGGTGGTTTCGCAGCTGGTCTTGCTATCGTGCCTTACTACAACAAGCCATCACAAGAAGGTATGTACCAACACTTCAAAGCCATTGCGGATGCTTCTGATTTGCCAATTATCATCTACAACATCCCTGGTCGTGTGGTTGTTGAAATGGCTCCTGATACCATGCTTCGTTTGGCTGAACATCCAAATATCATTGGTGTTAAAGAATGTACCAGCCTTGCTAATATGGCCTACCTTATCGAGCACAAACCTGAAGATTTCTTGGTTTATACCGGTGAAGATGGGGATGCCTTCCACGCTATGAACCTTGGTGCTAACGGTGTCATCTCAGTAGCCTCTCATACAAACGGTGATGAGATGCATGCCATGCTTGAAGCTATTGAAAATAGTGACCTCAAGACAGCAGCAGCTATCCAACGTAAATTCATTCCTAAAGTTAACGCTCTCTTCTCAGTACCAAGCCCTGCACCTGTTAAGGCTGTTCTTAACCATCTTGGTTTCGAAGTTGGACCACTTCGTTTGCCATTGGTTGCATGTACTTCAGAAGAAGCCAAGCGTATCATCAAGGTTGTCCTTGAAGAAGATGTCGAAGCAACACGTGAGACAGTTACAGGTGTTGTTCGTCCAGATTATTAAGAAAATGAAGTTGAGCAGCTTGCTCAGCTTTTTTTAGTCGAATAGGTTAAATCTCACAAAAATCAGGGATATAGGCTCTAAAAGCAGTTTTCTATCATGAAAATTTGCTTTTTTTGATATAATTAGAGTTAGTGTGCTTAAAAAGAAAGGAAGTTTTATGAATCAACTTGAACAAAAACTTGAGCAGGATTTTGGTATTGTTTTTAGCCAAAAAGAGCTCTTAGAAACAGCATTTACCCATACCTCATATGCCAATGAGCACCGCCTCCTAAACATTTCACATAATGAACGTTTGGAATTTTTAGGAGACGCGGCTCTGCAATTAGTCATTTCTGTTTATCTTTACAAACGCTACCCTAACAAGCCAGAGGGGGAAATGTCTAAGATGCGCAGTACTATCGTTCGTGAAGAGAGCTTGGCAGGTTTTACCAAGGCCTGTGGTTTCGAGCAGTATATCCGTCTTGGTAAAGGGGAAGAAAAATCTGGTGGACGTGAACGTGCCACTATCCTTGGTGACCTCTGGGAGGCCTTCCTCGGTGCTCTTTATTTGGATCAAGGTTTGCCTGCAGTTGAGAAATTCTTGAATCAGGTCATGATTCCTCAGGTTGAAAAGGGGAACTTTGACCGCGTAACAGACTATAAGACAGCCTTGCAAGAGCGTCTTCAGGTCAATGGTACGGTTGATATTACTTATACCGTTATTGATGAGTCTGGACCAGCTCATGCCAAAGAATTTACTATGCAGGTAGCTGTTGATGGTAAGGAGCTCAGCACAGGTCTTGGAAAATCTAAGAAATTAGCTGAACAGGCAGCGGCTAAGGCTGCCCTTGAACAACTAGGAAATTAAGCATGTATTTGAAATCAATTGAAATGCAGGGCTTTAAATCCTTTGCGGACAAGACGCAAGTCGTCTTTGACAAGGGAGTGACAGCCGTTGTAGGTCCAAATGGATCGGGAAAATCAAATATTACAGAAAGTCTACGCTGGGCATTGGGTGAATCATCTGCCAAGAGTTTGCGTGGAGGCAAGATGCCTGACGTTATTTTTGCAGGGACAGAGGTTCGTAAGGCTCTCAACTATGCGGAAGTGGCAGTCACTCTTGATAACAGTGATGGCTTTATCGCGGGTGCTGGTGAAACCATTCGTGTGGAGCGTCACATTTATCGAAACGGTGACAATGATTACTTGATTGATGGTCGTAAGGTTCGTCTGCGTGATATTCATGACCTCTTTATGGATACAGGCCTGGGGCGTGATTCTTTTTCCATTATTTCCCAAGGTCGTGTTGAGGCTATTTTTAATGCCAAACCTGAAGAACGCCGCGCTATTTTCGAAGAAGCAGCAGGGGTTCTCAAATATAAGACACGTAAGAAAGAAACGGAAAGCAAGCTTAATCAAACTCAGGATAATCTTGATCGTTTGGAAGATATCATCTACGAGCTGGACGGTCAGGTTAAACCGCTTGAAAAGCAAGCTGCGACTGCCAAACGTTACTTGGAATTAGATGAAGAGCGTAGACAGACTCAGCTTAACCTTTTGGTCCACGATATTGAAGTTGGTAAATCTGAGTTGAGCCAGACCCAAGAGGATTTGGCAGCGGTCAAGGAAAAATTAACCAGCTATTATGAGGAACGTCATCGTCTAGAGACTGAGAACCAGGAGCTCAAACAGAAACGACATCAAATTTCAGAACAAATTTCTTCTGACCAACAAACCTTGGTGGATGTCACACGTCTTATTAGTGACTTTGAGCGTCAAATTGATCTTTATACTATGGAGAGTCAGCAGCGTTCAGAGAAAAAAGAAGAAACTGAAGCTCGTCTCAGTGAGTTAGAGCATTTGAAAGAAGAAGCTCAGACAGCACTCAATAAGGTTAATCAAGGCCAAGTTGAATTGAATGCTGAGTTGGATAGCCTTGCCCAGGAGCTGATTGCTATTCAAAAAGAACTAGAGCAATTTTCTGATGACCCAGATACGCTTATTGAACGTTTACGTGAGGACTATGTTGGTCTGATGCAGGAGGAAGCCAAGGTTTCTAACAGTTTGACTCAGGTCACTCACGACATGGACAGTCAGACACAAGCATTAGAAGCTCAAGCTGAAGAATATAAACAAGCTCAGGCAGATTTGCTTTCCGCTCAGGAAGTGGCTACCCAAAAAGCTTATCAAGCAGCCCAAGCCACTCTTCAAAGCCTCCTAGCTAGCTACAAAGAAAAGGCTCAGGCTTATCAAGCTCTTGATAAGGACTATCAAGAGGCTCAAAAGCAGATGTTTGACCTCATGGATCACCTTAAGAGTAAAGATGCTCGTCGTCAAAGTTTAGAGTCTATCCAAAAAAATCATAGTAATTTCTATGCAGGGGTTAAGGCTGTCCTTCAAAATGCCCAATCCATTCAAGGAATTATTGGTGCAGTTAGTGAACACTTGACCTTTGATACGCGCTATCAGACGGCTCTTGAAATCGCAATGGGAGCTAGTGGGCAAAATATTATTGTGGAGGACGAAGCGGCTGCTAAGCGTTCGATTGACTACTTGAAGCGCAATCGTCAGGGTCGTGCGACATTCTTGCCGTTGACCACTATTAAACCACGTCAACTTAACGGACAATTTGCCCAAAGTCTAGCCAATGCACCTGGCTTTATTGGTATGGCTTCCGATTTGGTTACCTATGAGGACCGCTTATCTAACATTTTCCAAAACCTCCTAGGGGTAACGGCAATCTTTGATACCATTGACAATGCTAATAAGGCAGCTCGAGCGGTTCGTTTCCAAGTTCGTATGGTTACTCTTGACGGGTCTGAGATTCGTCCCGGTGGTGCCTTCGCTGGTGGTACCAACAAACAAAACAATAATCTCTTTATCAAGCCTGAACTGGATGCATTAACTACTGAAATTAACCAGATTAAGGCTCAATTAAGTGATAGTGAAGCTAAAGTTGAAGCCCTCAAGATCAAACGTAAGGCTCTACAGAAAGAGTTAGAAGACCTTAAGGTAGATGGTGAAAATGCTCGTCTTCAGGAGCAAAAACTAGACTTAGAACACCAACAAGCCTTGTCAGAGGTGGAGAAAAATCAAACCCTAGTGGATAGTTTCAAACAGGATTCTCAGGGAACTGATGGAGCAAATCTTCAAGACAAGGCTGAACAACTTAAAGCAGAGTTAGCACAAATTGCATCCAAGCGTGAGGCCATTAACGACCGTATTGAGGCTATTAAGGAAGACAAAGATGCTCTTGGTCAACAAAAACAGGTTCTCCTAGACAAGCAATCTGAACTTCAGTTGAAGGAACGTGACTTGCAGGCAGAATTGCGTTTTGCGAAGACAGAGAGCAATCGTCTTCAAGCTGACTTATCTGAGTTAATGCAAGAATCGGATAGTCTTAAGGCACTCCTTAACAACCAGGTCAATGATGACCAAATTGACCGCCTTCCGCATTTGCAAGCACAGCATAAAGAAGCTGTCCAACGTAAGGACGATTTGGAACAAGCTCTTGTCCGTGCCAAGATTCAGGTGCAAGATTACGAAGGTCAGTTGGAGGATTTGGAGGAGCGTTTGGCAAAAGCTGGCAATCGTAACGAGGATTTGATTCGTCAACAGACTCGCCTGGAAGAGCGTGAAAGTCAGATTAGTCAATCACTTCGTAAGTTTGCGACTCAGTTGGCTGAAGATTATCAGATGACGCTCGAAGCAGCCAAAGGTCAGGCTAGCCCTCTTGACAATGTCGAACAAACCCGCCAGAATCTGCAAGGTCTTGAGCGTTCGATTAAAGCTTTGGGGCCAGTCAATGTGGATGCTATTGCCCAATTTGAAGAGGTTAAGCAACGTCTAGATTTCTTGAACGGCCAAAAGGATGATTTGCTCGAAGCCAAGAGTCTCCTTCTAAATACCATTAATGACATGGATGATGAAGTGAAATCACGCTTTAAAGCAACCTTTGAGGCTATCCGAGAAAGCTTTAAACAAACCTTTACGCAGATGTTCGGTGGAGGTTCAGCTGACTTGATTTTGACCTCAGACAATCTCCTAGAGGCTGGAGTAGAAATTTCAGTTCAGCCACCAGGTAAGAAAATTCAATCGCTTAACCTTATGTCTGGTGGTGAAAAGGCTTTGTCAGCTCTGGCCCTCCTCTTTGCCATCATTCGTGTAAAGACTATTCCATTTGTTATCCTAGACGAAGTAGAAGCGGCTTTGGATGAAGCCAATGTTAAACGCTTCGGTGACTACCTTAATCGTTTTGACAAGTCCAGTCAATTTATTGTAGTTACCCATCGTAAGGGAACGATGTCTGCAGCAGACTCTATTTATGGGGTAACCATGCAGGAATCAGGTGTCTCGAAAATCGTTTCGGTCAAACTAAAAGACCTTGATTTAGACTAAAAATAGATTATATTTTCATGAAAGATAGTTGATAGCTTTATCACTATCTTTTTTCATAGTCTCAAAAAATTTGCAAGGACTTTCAGAAAATCATTAAGTTTGCGCTTTCAAAATTACGCAATCGATTGCGTAAAATGGCTTAACAAAGGCTATGATTAGGATTTTAGGGTTTATGAGAGAGAGGGTGACTTGTCATTTCCCACTGACATGTTACAATATTTAAGGAAATGTCATATGGGGATATGGTGTTTTTTGAAGTTAGTTATAGTGTATGTGTTAAGATACGATTTTCTGGACACATTTAGGCTTCGCGTATACAAGTCTAAGAAGTCTTCTTTCGAGCGAAAAATCCAGGCTGGGAAACCTGGATTTTTCTTTGTCTTTTTAGTTTATTGGTCACCTTTCTCAGCTTGAGATTTGGCTTGTTTGATACCAGCATTGACCAAGCCCTGCATGATAGCCCCAAAAAGGATAGCTTCAAAAATGCCTGATAGCATATTATGGATTGAGAATAATTCTGTCAAATAGTCTTTATTGTCAACTAAGAAGTGAACTAGGGGCATGCCTAAGAACATGCTAATCCCAAAGTATAAACCTGACTTAAGCCCCACGTGCTTAAGTTGTTTTTTCTCTTTCTCAGTCAGTTCTTCCTCGTCAAAAGCATTAACAGCACTTATCTTTAACTTATAAGTAAGGATGCTGCTAACTAACAGAATGATAATCAAGAGGAGGATAGGATAAATACTAGCTACAAGTTCGGGATACTTAAAGCCTATAAGAAAGGCAATACAATTACCACAAAGTAAGGTAAAGAAAAGAACTACGAAAGCTATGCTACCCATTCGATCAACCCGTTGGCGCTTTTGTTCATCTAAAGGACCTGTGATACCATAAAAACGTTTAATGAGTTTGTCAGTGAAAGTTTCTTTAATCATGATTTACCTCTTTCTATCTTATATCTCTATTCGGATTTTCATCTCAAAAGAGACTGTTAAGATCTGTGTTTAGTGCCTTAGCTAGATTTAGACAGAGCTCCAGTGTTGGGTTATATTTGTTATTTTCGATCATATTAATGGTCTGTCGGGAAACGCCAATAGACTTTGCGAGTTCTAATTGCGAAAGCCCCATATTTTTTCTAAATTCCCTGACCTGATTCATAATGGGCCTCCTTCTGAAAGACAAGCTAATGTGTTGCTGTAAGTCGCAGTTAAATATGTCAACTTTATCTGACATAATTGTAGCAAGTTCCTATGGATATGTCAATTATCTTAGACATAATTTTAATTTGGTATTAACTAAAGGATTCTTTGTCAGCTCTTGAAAGCTTTTTGCTTTTTTGGTAAAATAAATGGTAATTGAATAGAAGTCGTAGAGACTAGTAACCTTATGGAAATTGACAGGGATTGGGGGCCATGGACTGGAAGCCTCCTCAAGGGAAGTTTGGTGAATTCACTCATGAAGACGACTGACGAATCAAGGTCTGGGTAACCAGATAAAAAACGGATGGTACCGCGTGTCAACGCTCCGGGTTGGAGTTTTGGCATGTGGTTTTTTGTTTGCGATTCGAAATTGTTACATCAGAAAGGAATCTCATGGATTTACAAACACAATTGCAAGAGTTGAAAACATCAACGCAGGCTAAATTGGCTGAAATGCGTGGTGAGCACTCTAAAGAATTACAAGAATTGCGTGTTGCAGTTTTGGGTAAAAAGGGCTCTTTAACGGACCTTTTGAAGGGACTTAAGGACCTTCCTAATGAAGAACGCCCTAAAGTTGGTAAAATGGTCAACGAAGTTCGTGACGTTTTGACTGAAGCTTTTGACGAAGCCGCAAAAATTGTCGAAGCCGCAAAAATTCAAGCACAACTTGACTCTGAAAGTCTTGACGTAACTCTTCCAGGACGCCAAGTTAAACTTGGTAACCGTCATATTCTTAGCCAAACAGCTGAAGAAATCGAAGACATTTTCTTGGGGATGGGCTTCCAAATCGTTGATGGTTTTGAAGTTGAAACAGATTACTATAACTTTGAGCGTATGAACTTGCCTAAGGACCATCCAGCGCGTGACATGCAAGATACTTTCTATATTACGGAAGAAATTTTACTTCGTACTCACACAAGTCCTGTTCAAGCTCGTACACTTGATAAACACGATTTTTCTAAAGGTCCACTTAAGATGATCTCACCAGGACGTGTTTTCCGTCGTGATACAGATGATGCGACTCACAGTCACCAGTTCCACCAAATCGAAGGTTTGGTCGTTGGTAAAAACATCTCAATGGGTGATCTTAAGGGAACGCTTGAGATGATTATTCAAAAAATGTTTGGTGCAGAACGTCAAATCCGTTTGCGTCCTTCTTACTTCCCATTCACTGAACCTTCCGTTGAGGTTGACGTGTCATGCTTCAAGTGTGGAGGTAAAGGATGTAACGTATGTAAAAAGACAGGTTGGATTGAGATCCTTGGTGCTGGTATGGTTCACCCACAAGTGCTTGAGATGTCAGGTGTTGATTCTGAAGAATATTCAGGTTTCGCCTTTGGTCTTGGTCAAGAACGTATTGCCATGCTTCGCTATGGTATCAACGACATCCGTGGTTTCTATCAAGGGGATGTTCGTTTCTCAGAACAGTTTAAATAAGGTTTAGGAGATTGTCATGTCAGTAGTTATTCGTAAGGTTCTTCCGGAAGAAGTAGCAGAATTAAAAGTTATCTCCGAAGATACCTTTAGAGAGACTTTTGCTCATGATAATACCGAGGCCCAGTTGCAAGGTTACTTCGACACCGCACTTTCTGAAGAAGTTCTTTTAGATGAAATCACTCATGAAGAATCGCGCTACTTTTTCATTCTCGTTGATGGTGAAAGGGCTGGTTTTCTAAAAACTAATGTCGGATCTGCTCAAACAGAGCAACACCTAGACAATGCCTTTGAAATTCAGCGTATTTATATCAGTCAGGCCTTCCAAGGCATGGGCTTGGGTAAGCAACTCTTTGAATTTGCATTGCAGGAAGCCCGTGATCTAGGTTGTGATTGGGCCTGGTTGGGTGTTTGGGAAAGAAATTTCAAAGCACAGATTTTTTATGATAAATATGGCTTTGAAAAATTTGCAGAACACAATTTTCCGGTCGGTGATGGTAAAGTGGATTGCGATTGGTTACTAAAATTGAAATTATAAACCTATTATTAAGTTGATAGAGAGGAGTTTATAGGGCGATTAAACGTGTCAGTTCGTCTTCCTCTTATATTAGCTATACATATTCCTAAATTACAGAAAGGATTTGAACCCGCCCTAAGCTCTGGGCAAAAAAGATAAAGTCACCTAGGTGCTGATGCACCAACGTTGCCTTTCCTATTTTTGCTGAGAGCTATTAACGGGCTTGGTATCATAATTATGCTAGTTAGTTATAAATGGTTAAAAGAGTTGGTTGATGTGGATGTTACCACTGCTGAACTCGCTGAAAAAATGTCGACGACAGGTATTGAAGTGGAAGGTGTTGAAACACCTGCTGAGGGCTTGTCAAAATTGGTTGTTGGTCATGTCTTGTCATGTGAAGATGTGCCTGACACACACTTGCACTTGTGTCAAGTAGATACAGGAGATGCTGAAGGTCCACGTCAAATTGTTTGTGGTGCTCCAAATGTCACTGCTGGAATCAAGGTAATTGTTGCCATTCCTGGTGCCCGCATTGCGGACAACTACAAAATCAAAAAAGGTAAGATTCGCGGCATGGAATCACTCGGGATGATCTGTTCTTTGGCAGAGCTTGGACTTCCAGATAGCATTATTCCTAAGGAATTTGCGGATGGTATCCAAATTTTGCCAGAAGATGCCGTTCCTGGAGATAGCATTTTCTCATATCTCGACCTTGATGATGAAATCATCGAATTGTCAATCACACCTAACCGTGCTGATGCTCTTTCTATGCGTGGTGTGGCCCATGAAGTCGCTGCAAT
>OCPM01000500.1_pt1 | contig 11591 bp, 8 predicted proteins | sample 1476751 | NCBI WGS metagenome assembly OCPM01 (sample SAMEA2580198, study PRJEB22360) | human gut metagenome | biome: human gut; feature: human-associated habitat; material: faeces | place: Denmark | collected 2008/2010 | reverse complement strand
TGGTAGGAGCGTATGTTCCCGATTATATGAACGGGGTCATCAAAAAACATGAACTGACCCGTCGTGACAAGGAGGAAGACCGCATGAAACATGTCCGCGTAAATAATGCCAATATAGAACCGGTATTCTTTGCTTACCCGGATAATGCGGAATTGGATGCTATCGTTAAGAAATATACTTCACAACGGCCGGAATATGATTTTATCGCTCCGGGTGACGGCTTCGGACATTCATTCTGGGTGATCGACAAAGAAGAAGATATAAAAGCTATCACAAAAGCTTTCGAAGCCATGCCGGCTCTTTATATTGCCGATGGTCATCATCGCTCGGCTGCCGCAGCCCTGGTAGGCGCCGAAAAAGCGCAGCAAAATGCAAACCATCAGGGAAATGAGGAGTACAATTACTTTATGGCTGTATGTTTCCCGGCCAACCAGCTGACTATTATTGATTACAACCGTGTTGTAAAAGACTTGAACGGGCTGTCTCCGGAACAATTCCTGACCGCTGTCAGCAAGAATTTTGTGGTAGAAGAGAAAGGAACTGAGGTCTATAGACCACAGGCTCTTCACAATTTCTCTCTCTATCTGGACGGTAAATGGTACAGCTTGACAGCAAAACCGGGCACATACGATGACAATGATCCTATCGGAGTATTGGACGTGACTATTTCTTCCAACTTGATATTGGATGAAATATTGGGAATCAAGGATCTTCGTTCCGACAAACGGATTGACTTTGTAGGTGGTATCCGTGGCCTGGAGGAATTAAAGAAGCGTGTGGACAGCGGTGAAATGAAAGTGGCTTTGGCCCTTTACCCTGTTTCTATGAAACAATTAATGGATATTGCCGATACCGGCAATATCATGCCGCCCAAAACAACTTGGTTTGAACCGAAACTTCGTTCGGGATTGGTTATTCATAAACTGAGCTGATCCATAGTGGAACACGGACAGAAAGAACAAACCTGCATTTCCCTTTCTGTCCGTGTCCGTTCAATCATTTCATATAATTTTTCAGCTGCTACAGGTGATATAAATTCTTTTATATTTGTTGATTAGGTATAATTAAAATAAATAGATGTCAGAGTGAAAGAATAAAGCATTTTTCCTTTGTTTATTGCTGACAAATATCTAATTTCGCGCCGATTTTAAAGCGTGTAATAAAAACGATGACTAACAACAAGACTAAAGGATTTCTCCTTGGGGCAATCGCAGCAGCCAGCTACGGCATGAACCCACTGTTCACCCTTCCTCTTTATAGTGCAGGAATGAGCGTAGACTCGGTATTATTTTATCGCTATGCACTGGCTATAGTTGTACTAGGTATCATGATGAAGATGCAAAAGCAATCTTTTGCCATTAAGAAAGCGGATGTGCTGCCACTTTGCATCATGGGACTGCTGTTCTCATTCTCTTCCCTGTTTCTCTTTATGAGTTATAACTACATGGATGCCGGTATCGCATCCACCATACTGTTTGTCTACCCGGTACTGGTAGCTATTATTATGGCTGTAGTATTTAAGGAAAAAGTATCGCCGGTCACTATGTTTTCCATAGCGCTGGCCTTTGTGGGAATTTCCTTGCTCTGTAAAAGTCCGGGAGGACAGACACTCAGCCTGGTCGGGATTACTTTTGTCTTTTTATCATCCTTGTCTTATGCTATCTATATAGTTGGCGTAAACCGTTCTTCCCTGAAGGATATGCCTATAGCCAAGCTTACTTTCTATGTCCTGCTTTTCGGCCTGTCTGTTTATGTGGTGCGATTGAAGTTCTGTACAGGACTGCAGCCTATCCCTACACCCTTGTTATGGGTGAACGCAGTTTCACTGGCTGTTTTTCCTACTGTTATTTCGTTGGTGACCATGACAAAGGCCATACACTACATTGGTTCCACCCCCACTGCTATTCTGGGTGCTTTGGAGCCTGTTACAGCTTTATTCTTCGGAGTACTGATTTTTGGAGAGCAGCTGACACCGCGCATTATTCTGGGCATTTTGATGGTGATTACTGCCGTAACTCTGATTATAGGAGGAAAAACATTGCTGAAAAAAAGCAAGATTCGGTTAAGGCATACTGGCAGATAAAGTCGGATTTTGTATCTTTGCCCTTGCAATTATAAATTTTCCACTATGAAAAAACAACTGATGCAATGGGCAGGAGTGGGAATGTGGATGGTATTGGGGCTGTCCGCATGTTCCCCTACAAAAACAGAAATCGGAAATCTGAATGTCATTCCGCAGCCCCAAGAAGTAAGTCAAGACATTCAAGCCCACCCTTTTGTTATTAATCCGCAAACCGGTATTGTTTATCCGGAAGGCAATGAAAAGTTGCAACGGACGGCAGAATTTTTAGCTTCCTATATTAAAGAGGCAACGGGAATTACTGTCCGGACAACAACTGAAGCCGCAAGGAAGAACTCCATCATTTTGGCGGTTGACGGTTCCATTACCAACAAAGAGGGGTATCAACTGGAGGTAACTTCTGAAAACATCCATTTGAATGGAGGAAGTGAGTCGGGAGTATTTTATGGAATACAAACGCTCTACAAGGCTTTGCCGTTGACCAAAAACAAACAGGTATCCGCTGCCATCCCGGTGGGAACTGTTAATGACTATCCTCGTTTCGGTTATCGTGGTTTCATGGTAGACGTGGGCCGCCATTATTTTCCGGTTTCTTATCTGAAACAAATCATTGATATGCTGGCACTGCACAATATCAATTATTTTCATTGGCATCTGACCGAAGACCAAGGCTGGAGAATTGAAATCAAGAAATATCCCAAACTTACGGAAATAGGTTCGATGCGTCCGCGTACATTGATTGACCGTGAAACCCAGACCTACGATGAAACTCCTCATAGCGGTTTTTATACACAGGAAGAAGCAAAAGAAATTGTCAAGTATGCCGCTGACCGTTTTATTACTGTAATCCCCGAAGTTGACCTTCCGGGACATATGATGGGAGCTTTGGTTTCCTATCCGGAATTAGGTTGTACGGGAGGTCCATACGAGATTCCTTGTAAATGGGGGGTATTCCCTGATGTGCTGTGTGGAGGAAACGACCGGACTTTACAGTTCGCCAAAGATGTATTGAATGAAATAATGGATATCTTTCCATCTCCTTATATCCATATTGGTGGGGATGAATGTCCGAAAGTACGTTGGGAAAAATGCCCTACATGTCAAGCTAAAATTCGGGAACTGGGTTTGAAAGATACACCAAAACATAGCAAGGAGAACCAATTACAGACCTATTTCATGTCCGAGGTAGGCAAAGTTATCAATGACAGAGGGCGTAAAATGCTGGGCTGGGATGAGATGTTGGAGGGAGGATTGGCTCCAGGTGCCACAGTGATGTCATGGACCGGTGTCAAAGGTGGTATCGAAGCCGCCCGTCTGCACCATGATGCGATTATGACTCCTATTCAGTATCTTTATTTCAGCAATCCTACTTACAACCGGATAAAAGGGACTAAAAGCCTTGGACGTGTCTATACATTTGAACCTGTTTCTAATGAATTGGCAGAGGATGAACGAAAATATATCATCGGTACCCAAGGATGCATATGGACAGAATGGACGCGTGACAGTTTGAAGATGGAATGGCAAATTCTTCCCCGTATGGCTGCCTTGTCCGAGATTCAATGGACGGAACCGTCACATAAAAATTTCGACAGTTTCTTGAAACGTTTACCGGCTCTGCTGGCTATCTACCGGGATAGAGGTTATGATTTTCGCCAGGACATTTATGATGTGAACATTGATATTGTTCCGGCTCCCGATGAAGGAAAAGCCCGGATTGCTTTTCAGACGTTTGATGACGCGGAAATACATTATACATTGGACGGCAGCGTTCCCGATGTGCAATCCCCATTGTATACCGACACTATACAAGTGGATAAAGATGTTATCATACAAGCCATTGCAGTTCGTCCGCAGGGTGCCAGTCAGATAAGTAAGGAGGAAATACATTTTAATGCAGCCACAATGAAACCGGTTACCTTGAACACCATTCCTCATAAATCATATACTTTTAAAGGAGGAAGTACCTTGATAGACGGATTATATGGGGATATGAATTATCGCTCAGGACGTTGGATTGGTTTCTACGGGACAGATATGAATGTGACCCTTGATCTACTTGAGCCTAAGGAGGTGTCTTCAGTTTTCGTAAACACAATGTTGAACACAGGCGATGCTATCTTTGGTACAACAGGTCTGAAGGTGGAAGTTTCTGAGGACGGGAAAAATTTCCGCAGGGTAGCCTCCGAAGATTTTCCCGTTGTGGAAAAAGGAACTAAAATGCAGAGCCGCAAAGACTCTGTCTCTTTTGACAAAGTAAAAGCCCGCTATATTAAAATCATAGCAGAAGTTACTCCGAAACTTCCCGCATGGCATTCCATGCCTGGCGAAAAAGCGTTTTTGTTTGTTGACGAAATAGGAGTGGAGTAAATCCGCCTTCGGAGCAATGGCTTTCTAAAGAACAAATACCAAACAAGAAACGGACATTCTGACAAAAACAGATGTCCGTTTCCTTATTCATAAGCCTTTCATGTATTTTCAAAAGCTGTTCAAGAAAAAATGGCGATAGAGATTCACTCTGTCGCCATTATGTGATGTGGAATGTCTAATTCCTTATGCTTTAGGAAGTGCTTCTTTTACAACCATAGTACGGTTTACATATTCTGCACCGTTCAATTGCTTGATAGCTTCTTTGGCTGCGTCATCATTAGGCATTTCTACAAAAGCAAAGCCTTTAGAACGACGTGTTTCACGGTCAGTAATAAGTTTTACTGAAGCTACTGTTCCATACTCTTCCATTACACCTCTCAAATCACCTTCCCTAACATTATAGTTAAGGTTTCCAATATACAAATTCATAAAATAAAAATTGATAAATAAATAATTAAGTAAACTTTGAATTTAAAAATTTAGTTAGAAGAATAGAAACGGTTCAAGTGTGAGATGAATTGAGTCAATCGAAAAAACTATCTTTTTATATTCCGTTGTCAAAGGAACGATAAATAATTGGATTATCCACTATATTTCTCTTTTTATTTTGATATTTTTTTAGCCGGTGACTCTTTTTATACTTTTTAGGCTTAAAGCAGGAGCCTTATATCATTCATATTCACTAATTTTGTATCAACAGCTAACTTATAACTAAGATTTATATGATATTGAATGAAAGAGAAAGCCGCCATGAGCATGTGTTGCATGTGGCCCGACAAATGATGACGGCAGCGCGCACTGCTCCCAAAGGAAAAGGTGTTGACATTATTGAAATAGCCATGGTGACGGATGGTGATATCAATATTTTATCGGAAATGATGGTGAAAATGGTTGCGGAGCATGGAATGAAATTCTTTCTGCGCGATGCGGAAAATATTCTGAATGCGGAATGTGTCCTGTTAATAGGTACCCACGAACAGGCGCAAGGATTGAATTGTGGTCATTGTGGATATGCCACCTGCGTGTCTCGCAAAGAAGGAGTGCCGTGTGCTCTCAATAGTGTCGATGTGGGCATTGCCATCGGATCAGCTTGTGCCACGGCAGCAGACAACAGGGTGGACACACGGGTCATGTTCTCGGCCGGACTAGCAGCGCAGCGTCTGAACTGGCTGGAAGGATGCACCCAGGTTTATGCCATCCCTGTCAGTGCATCCTCTAAAAATCCTTTCTTTGACCGGAAACCTAAAGAATAAATTTCTCTACTACCGCGGCTACACCATCTTCTTCGTTAGAAAGGGTGATGTAGTCGGCGTTTTGACGGACTATTTCTTGAGCATTGGCCATTGCTACCCCCAATCCGGCATATTGTATCATAGAAAGATCGTTAAAACCATCACCAACGGCAATCATTTCTTCTTTTGTCATACCGATTTCTTTTAGCAATACGGCCAGTGATTGTGCTTTATCAATACCTTTAGGAACCAATTCCAAAAAATAAGGTTCGGAACGGAATACGCCCATACGGTCTTTCAAGTGTTCGTACATTTCTTTTTCAAGCACTGCAAGCCGCGTAGGTTCACCTACAATCAGACATTTGGCAATAGGAAATTTTATTGCCTCCAGAAAATGATCCACTTTCTTGGGAGTCATCACATTCAGAATAGCTTCTTTCAATACATATTCATCTTCCGGATATTCAGTCAATACATATTTTCCATCGTAAGTGACGATAGCAAAATGATTGTCGGTGGCACATTTATACAGGTAAGGCAATATATCCGGATCGAGCACATTCTCGTACATCATCTCACCGGTTTTCCAGTCTATGATCTCACCTCCGTTATACGAAAGTATATAACCTTCGTATTTCTGCAACTCTAAGATCTCGGCCAGTGGAGCCACACCGTATGTGGGACGCCCCGATGCCAAAACAATTTTTACTCCGCGCTCTTGCGCTTCGATAAGTGTACGACGTGTGTGTTCCGTTACCTCTTTCTTTTGATTGGTCAACGTTCCGTCTAGGTCTAAAACTAATAATTTATACTTCATATACTATTTAATGGAGTGCTTTTGCCAAATTCGCTGCAAATATAACGATTAAATTCATGGCTTTTTGCTACATTTGCTCAAAATAAACAAGAATCATGACAGAAATTTTATTAACCGTAATTATTATCCTGCTGATAATTAATATTGTAATCGCACTTACTAAAAACAATCGTCTGCAAACCGAACGTCTGGAAGGATTGCTACGCGAAGAAATGAAAGAAAACCGGGACGAGCTGGGAAGAAATATCCGCGAACTGCGTAATGAACTGAATCAAACCTTGAACTATTCTATCCGCAATATGCAGGATACTTTGCATAAAAACCTGCTGACCGGTAATGAAATGCAACGGGAAAAATTTGAAGCAATGGGCAAGCAACAGGAAGCCTTGGTGAAAAGTACGGAAAAACGATTGGATGACATGCGGCAAATGGTAGAAGAAAAATTACAGAAAACATTGAATGAACGTATAGGACAATCCTTTGAAATAGTACGTTCGCAGCTGGAGAATGTACAGAAAGGATTGGGAGAGATGAAGAGTCTGGCACAGGATGTAGGAGGATTGAAAAAAGTTTTAAGCAATGTGAAGACACGGGGTACATTCGGAGAAGTACAATTAGGGGCTTTATTGGACCAGATGCTGAGTCCGGAACAATATGCGGCGAATGTCAAAACCAAGAAGAATGCAACGGAATTTGTGGAATTCGCCATTAAACTTCCGGGAAAGGAAAATAGTAATGATACTGTATATTTACCTGTGGATGCCAAATTTCCCAAAGATGTATATGAGCAATATCAGGATGCATACGAAGCCGGAGATGCCGCATTGATTGAAACTTCATCCCGCCAACTGGAAATCACAATCAAAAAAATGGCAAAGGACATTCACGATAAATATGTAGACCCACCTTTTACAACAGATTTTGCCATTATGTTTCTGCCATTCGAAAATATCTATGCAGAAGTGATCCGCCGGACCGCATTGGTGGAAATGTTGCAAAAAGACTGGAAGATAGTGGTTACAGGTCCTACCACCCTGGGAGCTATCCTGAATAGTTTGCAAATGGGATTCCGTACACTGGCCATTCAAAAACGAACAAGCGAAGTATGGAATGTGTTAGGGGCAGTAAAGACCGAATTCGGAAAGTTTGGAGGATTGCTGGAAAAGGTACAGAAAAATCTACAGAATGCAGGAGACCAGTTAGAGGAAGTTATGGGAAAACGTACTCGTGCCATAGAGCGTAAACTACGCCAGGTAGAAGCCCTTCCGGCAGAAGACAGCCAACGAATGTTGAGTTTGCCCGAACTGACAGATGATGAGGACGATGAATAAACAAGGAGGACTTAAAGATGAGCATGACGTGGGATTTTATTTTAAGATTGTTTGTGGCAGGCGCTTTGGGTACTGTTATTGGTCTGGATAGGGAATATCGTGCCAAAGAAGCCGGTTACCGTACCCATTTTCTAGTATCACTGGGAAGTGCTCTCATTATGATTGTGTCACAATATGGTTTTATGGAAGTAGTGAAGATGGAGGGAATAGACCTGGACCCGAGTCGTGTGGCCGCACAGGTTGTCAGCGGTATCGGTTTTATTGGAGCGGGTACTATTATTTTTCAGAAACAAATCGTGCGCGGGCTTACTACCGCTGCCGGAATTTGGGCTACTTCGGGCATCGGTCTGGCTATTGGAGCCGGTATGTACTGGCTGGGAATCTCAGCAACAATCCTTACGCTGATTGGTCTTGAGGCACTTAGCTATCTTTTTAAAAGTATAGGTATGAAAAGTTCCATGGTGGAGTTCTCTACAGACAATAAAGAAACACTGAACCGTATGGCCAAGAAATTCAATTCCAAGGAGTACAATATTGTTTCCTATCAATTGGACGAAAAGAGGTTGGGAGAAGTAACGACCTATTATGTTACAATGGTTATAAAATCCAAGAAATACAATGATGAAGGTATGTTACTGACATTATTACAGGATTTTAGCGATATTACCGTTCATAGGCTGGAGTAAGCTTTTCCGGCTTGGTTCAAAAGCAGCAGGGGAGAGCGCTTATTGAAAGATTCTCTCCCCTGTGCTGTGATCATGCTTTTAACCGCATAACAAACGTACTTCCTTCTCCCAACTTACTGTCTACTGTAAGCGTACCATTATGGGCCTCGACAAAATCCCGGGAAATAGACAGACCTAAGCCGCTTCCTTGTACTTTAGTTCCGGGAACCCGGAAATAATGGTCAAAGATGCTTTTATGATAACGTGGATCAATCCCTTTCCCGAAATCCCGTACAAACATCTCAATGAATCCATCATCTGTCTGACGTGCCCCTATTACTACACGACCGTTTTCCGGTGAATACCGGATGGCATTGGAAAGAAGGTTGGTCAGCACCCAAGCTATCTTCTCACTGTCGACAAACAGTTTACCTATTTTGTCTTCAGGGTACTCCACTTCTATTTGAATGTTGAACTTCTCGGCTTGCACACGGTTTGCCTTTATTGCATATTCTATCAACTCTATAGGTTTGGTTATCTTAGGCTTCAACTGTAGTTTTCCTGATTCTACCTGCGTCATATTCAGCAATTCGCCGGTGATATTAAGCAGCCGTTCGCTATTTTCCTTGATACTGTTTGCCAAATCTTCCTGTTCTTCATTTAAAGCTCCGATACGCTGGTCTTCTAATAATTGCAGACTCATCATAATAGCCGAGATAGGAGTCTTCAATTCATGTGAGATTGTAGAGATAAATGTGGTCTTGGCCGAATCCAGTTCCTTAAATTCGGTTATATTCTTCAACATAATGACATATCCTTTTTTTTCCATAGTAACCCCATCTTTCCCCGGTTGGGAAATACTCATGTATTTTACTTGGAAAAAACTCTCTTTATTGTCCGCATAAATCTTCAGAGGTTCTTTCTTTTCTTTTTCCTTGTCTTTGACTGGTTCCCCAGGAATTTCCACCAATTCACGAATCAGGCGGCGCAACAAATCATTGCGCAGGGAAATATCCTGTGCAGAATGTTTAATAACTTCTTCACGCTTCAGGTTGATCACATTCAATGCTTCGTCATTGATGAACAGGATTTCCATATCATTATTTAAACCGATAATAGGCTCGTTGATACTGTTGATGATAGTCTCCATATATTTTTTAGATGCCATCATATCGGATAAAGTACTTGCATGATAATCTTCCAGACGTTTGGCCATGCGGTTGAAATTTTTAGATACTTCTGAAAATTCTTCACTGCTGTTCAATTCCAAACGTTTCTCATAATTATGGTTTGCAATTTCCTGTATAGCGTTGGTCAGCTCTTTAATAGGATTATCAATTGATGCGGGAAGACGCAACCACATACCAATACCAATACATATACATGCGGCACCAACAACATATATCCACAATAAAGCCCGCTGTAATCCGGGACCTGCTGCCGGACTGTCAGGTTCCGTGGCAGTCAGTATTTGCAAATTCACAACAGAAAGTACAACCAACAGTACAATCATTGCCACCAATATCCCTATGGCGAGGGTTAGTTTCGACTTTATATTCATAACTTTTATTTTTTATGCAAGTATAATCAAATCTATGTCCATTTCTGCTAAAGAGTGTAGAAATTTTCGATATTTGGAAAGACTGAATAATGCACCGGGCATTTTGAAAGCAGGATGCCCCATACAGACAGTTGTAATTCCACGTTGACGACAAGTCTTAATTATTTCTCCCATAATATCGGAAGATGAAACTTGGATAACTTCACCGCCCAACTCGGTAACCAGTTTAAAATGATTAAGTAAATGCCGCTGTGTTGCCAATGGAATACGTTCCGTACTTTCGGCAGGCGTTTGTACATAAAGGGCAAAAAAGACCGTATTGTACCGGGAAGCAAGCCGTGCCGCTTTACGGATGATATGTCGGGGAGTCCGTTCATTACTGCTGATACATGCCAAAAACTTCTCGTGCCGGATACCCTTTTCGCCTGTAACAATTTCATTTTCAACTTTTTTCTCGACTCGAAAGGCCACTTCTTTTAGTGCCAGTTCACGTAACTGAAGAATATTCTCTGTCTTAAAAAAGTTATTCAGTGCCAATTGAATCTTTTCAGGGCGATAGATTTTCCCGGCTTTCAACCGGTTTATCAGTTCTTCGGCAGTAAGGTCTATATTTACCACTTCATCCGCATCCTGCAACACCTTGTCCGGAATCCGTTCCTTAACCTCTATACCTGCTATGCCTTTTACGTCTTCATTCAAACTTTCTATATGCTGGATATTAACTGCAGAAATTACGTTTATACCGGCATCCAACAATTCCATTACATCTTGCCAACGTTTCTCATTCCGGCTGCCCTCGATGTTGGTATGTGCCAATTCATCTACTATAACCAGTTCGGGATGTAACTGAAGAATGGCATCAAGATCCATTTCTTCCACTTCCTTACCTTTGTAAAATATCTTTTTCCGAGAGATAACAGGCAATCCTTCCAACATAGCAACGGTTCCTGCACGTCCGTGCGTTTCAATATAACCTATCTGTACATCTACACCGTTCTCCAACATTTCGTGAGCTTCTTGCAGCATACGATAACTTTTCCCTACACCGGCTATCATTCCGATATAGATTTTAAACTTTCCACGCCGTGAACGTTTAATCAAATCTAAAAAATGCTGTACACTTTCTTCTCTGTCTTCCATTTGTTACTTTATCATATTGGCAATATAACAATTTTCCGCATATTTAATATCAGTCCTTTTATAACAGGCAAAGAATATACCAATAAAACAAACGGCTTAGCTACAATGCCATAAGCGTGTCATCAAAGACTAAAGCTTACCAAAATGAAAAGGGGGCTCTTTCAAAATGAAACACTTTCTTAATCACTATAATTATTGCCGTTAGATTTCCCAGAATAGTTTATTCCTGCTTTTCTAGCTTGTGTATGTTGAAATTGACGGGCTATTTTATATTCACGTTCTCCTTTTAGTAATCTGTATCCGGTTTGTTTAAACCAAAAGCTTATATTATTTTCTATACATTGCCGACGAATGTCCAATACCCAGTCATAATTACGTATACGCGCTTCTTTGCC
>OCPM01000491.1_pt1 | contig 11845 bp, 9 predicted proteins | sample 1476751 | NCBI WGS metagenome assembly OCPM01 (sample SAMEA2580198, study PRJEB22360) | human gut metagenome | biome: human gut; feature: human-associated habitat; material: faeces | place: Denmark | collected 2008/2010 | reverse complement strand
ATGGAGCGCCGCCAGTGCGGCCGCTCCCGCACCGACACGGTTCACGCGGGTATCCAGTTTATTCACCTTGTTGGTCACATTGCGGATATCCTGGGAAGAAGCGATGCCGGAAACGGAATAGGTACTGCCGTCATTGCGGGTGAAGTTCAACGTATCCCCGCTGAGCGAAGCGGACGACGTATACCGATCCTGCAGCCCGGTGATGGTCGCTTTCGTCCCGTCACTGTTTATCAAGGTAGCGGTACCTGTACCGTCCGCGGCATAAGTAGCCGTGCCGCCGGTCACTACCGTATCCTTGGCATTGACGGTATATGTCGTTGTATTCCCGGTCTTCTTGGAGGTCACGGTTACATTGTCTCCCGCTTCTACCGCCGTCTTTTCAATCCCCAGGCTGCTTGTATCGACGGACAGGTTATATCCGACTTTCTTGCCGTTTTCCACCTTATCCGTAATCCGTACCGTCCCGTCCGTAGATTCCATCTTGGGGCCGCTGACAGTGTATTCCTTCCCGCCGTCGGCATTGGCGGTTTCCGTTACGGTCGCATAATCTCCCGCTTTCACGGTAGTATGTTTCTTTTCCGCCGCTTCCGCCTTGGCTTCCACTTTCTTCAACTGTGCCACGTTGACGGCGTCCGTGTCTTCACTGCCTGCCGCCACACCGGTAATCTGGCGTGTCACATGTTTTGCCGCATCACCTACGGAAACAGCCGCCTCTGTGGCTTTCCATGTAGAAGAGGTATCTGTAGATGCCGCCTTGGTGGACGGGTCATAGCCCGCTACACCGGCATCAACGGCAGACACGGATCTCGCGCCGAGCGCCACGCCGCCCGATACGGTCACGTTGGCATTACGGCCGATAGATACGACATCCGATGCGCTTGTCGTGATCACACTGTCTCCGGAACCGAGGATAATGCTGCCGTGCGCCCCGGCAAGTTTTCGCTTATTGCCCAGCACGAGAGCGTCATTCGTATCGTCTACCATATTTTCGGAACCGATAACGGTCACGTGATTGATATCTTTGCCGATATTCAGATACCCGTCAATCATATTGTACTTACTTTCATGTCCGGCCGTACCTGTCAATGTATTCCCTATGCCGACCAGTTTGGAATGCGTCGCATAATCAGCTATATTACCGCCGCCGATGGCAAGGACGGCACCGCCGCTGGAGGAAACATATTCGCCCAGTTTTCTTGCCAGTGCTTCCGTATCTCCGGTTTTAGCTATGTTGGCAATTTCCGCCAGATTGAAGTCATTTCCATCTTTGTCTTTCAGGTCACCGTAGGAATTTTTGACGATATTTCCCGCTCCGAAAATAAGAGACGCATTCGCATGGTCGGTAACATTGACAGTACCGACAATGCTGTTTGCCACGCCGTCATACTGCTTACCGCTTTTCGCGTTGATCGTGTTCATCGTGCCGAAAATACTTGCAGTTGCTGCCTGAGGTTCACTGTTTATATTAATGGAAGATCCCAAACCGGCAACAATAGAAGCCGTTCCTCTTGCCCCCTCATTATTATAATTCGGAGCAAAATTCAATTGTCCATTTCTATCGTTCACGCTGTAATAATGCGTCTTGGCTGCCGCCGCTGCGGATTTCACCGCTTTCAGCTGCGCCACATTGACGGCGTCCGTATCCTGTGTACCGGCCGCTACATTCGTAATCTGACGGGTAATTGTACCTACCGAGGTCGGAGTTGCCGCTTTGCCTACGGAAACGGCAGCTGCCGTCGCTTTCCAAGTTGCTGGCGTATCCGTAGAAGCCGCATCGGTCGACGGATCGAAACCGGCAACTCCCTTATCTACGGAAGCGACAGAATCCGCGCCGAGCGCCACACCGCCTTCTTTCTGCACGTTCGCGTTATGGCCGAGAATAGTTGCATTGGAAACGGTTGTTTCCATTTCACTGTCAGCCGAACCGATGATGACGCTGCGGGAAACGCCCGCCAGCTTCCTGCTGCTGCCGACGAGGGCATTCTGCGTACTGACGACGCCCGCGGTTCCGGTAACCGTATTATTGGAACCGACAATCTGAGAATCCCGCACATAATCGACGGTATTCGCATCCCCTACAGTTACGACGGCGCCGCCGCCCTTGGCGGTTTTAATGGCTCCGCGCAGTTTTTCCGCTACGCCTTTGGCGGAGGAAGCATAGTCTGTCCCTGTGTTAGGCAATTCAATTTTAGCGATCGAATTGGTCACTTCATTTCCGGAACCGAGAACCAAGGCTCCATTTGTATTAAAAGTCCTGTTCGCCGTACCTAAAACGTTGGTCGCCACCCCGGCAAACGCCTCGGTTGCCGTTTGAGATTCGATAGTATTCAAAGATCCGGTAATGCCGGCGCCCAAGTTTCTCCACCGGCCCGCAGCATAATCTCCGGAAATAATGGAATAAGCGCCGGTCACAGTGGCAAACGCGCCGTTGCCGAAACTGTTGGTGCCCAAGATGGTCGCATTCATCTGCTGATTGGCGGCCGCCATTTTGTCAGCGTCGGAAGTGTCGACCGTAGTATCCCCTATTTGGCCGGTATATTTGTGGGTACCAAGCATCAGGCTGCCGGTACGGGCATAAGCATTTTCACCGATAGCAATGCCGCCGGACATTTTCTGTACATCTGTTGCAATCTGGATCGTATTTCCTCCCGTGTCAGTTTCCGTCTTGGTTTCGTACTGATTCATAATGAACGTTGCTTCCGTGGAGCCGGTCATATTCTGTACATGAGAGTTCTGCCCGACAGCAATACTGCCGCCCTGATTAACGTAGTTTTCAATATAGCTGTTGTTACCGATAGCTACATGCCCGCCGGACCACTGCTGGACACCGCCGCTATGCTGTACGTTGGCATTGGTTCCAATTAAAACCATATTGGCCGCATTGGTTGTATTGTATGATCGAGCCGTCGCCGCGTCATGGGAACCGATCACGACCGTCCCATCCGCATGCTCATTAACGGTACGGTTGTCGCCGACCACAACGACATTCTTCACGGGATCCGTCGCAGACCCCTTGATGATGTTGTTGGAGCCGATGACGGATACATGCTCCACATTTTCGACGTCATTCTTAAAACCGGTGATGAAGTTGTAGGTACTCGGCCTATTGCCGGTACCTGTCACGGTGTTATTGACGCCGATGATGGATGTTTTCTGTGTGTAATCGGCTTTGTTGCCGCCGCCGATGGCAAGGGTAGCGCCACCGCTTTCGCTATTTCTTACAGCGCTGCGCAATGTATCTGCCAGATCTTTTGCTGAAGCGCCGCCGCTGGACGGGGCATTAATGCTTGTAACTGAATTGGTGATCTCATTACCGGCACCGAAAATCAGGGAACCGTTGGAGTTGAAAGCCCGGTTCGCCGTACCGACGATGCTGTTCGCCACGCCGGAATATCGAGAAGAAGCAGTGGCAGATTCAATGCTGTTCAGAGAACCGGTAATGGTGGCGCCGAAATTCTGTCCGGCATACGATGAAAAACCACCCCCATCATATTTACCGGAAATAATTGAATAAGCACCATTAACTGTGGAAAAGGCGCCTTGATTAAAGCTATTTGTTCCTAAGGTAGTTGCATTAATATTGATTCCATACTTGCTTGTATCAGATGTATCTACAGATTGGTCACCTATATTCCCCCTATAATTATGGGAACCAATCATAACACTCCCAGTCCGTGCATAGGTGTTATCGCCAATAGCTATACTTCCTGCCACATTCTCTGGATTGTCGGGAATTTGTAATGTCCCCAAAAGATTTCCAGAGTGATAGGTTGTTTGCCCCAATGCAAATAGTGATTCCTGCTTACCGGTCATATTATTAATCTTGGCATTTTTGCCGATGGCAATACTGCCACCCTGACTGGCATAGTTATCAATAACAGCCCCACTGCCCACAGCCACATCACCGGTAGCGTTGCTTGCACCGTTAGAATACTTAATAGTTGCACCCTTACCGACAGCCACATTTTCCGCTTTCGGTGCGTTACTGCCCGTACCATACGCCACGCCGTTGCCCGAACCTGTTGCCGTATCAGCAGCATCAGCCGCATAACCGCCCATGAGGAACCCTATCCCCACGGCAGTCGCCAACACCGCTTTCGCTGCTTTTCCCGAAGCGCTTTTCGTATGGCTCTTCGCCAGTTCCGACGTCACCACATAAGCATGTTTCACCTTGCTCCATACAACCTTGTAAATACGATTCATGAATCCACACTCCTTTGCCATATTTCCTTTTTCATCTACATTGAAGCGACTATAAATATATTAAAAAACGATACTTTATTGTAACATGAATATATAGAAATAGGAAGAAGGTAAATTCTTTCTTGAACGAGCTCCGTAGCGTAATCAGACATATGTGACAAGCCCTCATGCGGAATAAGTTAAGAAGAATTCTGTTGCCACTTCATTGGATGATTTAAATCCAAGTGTCCGTATGGTAATCCTCGCTTACTTTCGTTACTTTGGACACCTTACACTCCAAGGCCAAAGGAAGTTCCGAAAACACCGGTGCGTCCACAAACTCGCTCTTCGCCACATGAAGTCCGGTGCGCGCCACCTTATCAGGCACACGATTCTCCGACACAATTCCCAGATAATCCGCTTCCGCCATCATGGAAATAGTCGCTATGCTTACGTAACCGCTTTCTTTTTCAATAGATTCGCCACAGTCTTATGGGTATGGTCCAGCATGAATCCTACCTGGTTTGCATCATAAATCCCGCCCCAGGCCGCCACCATCCCGTCCGCCGTGCCATCCGCGTCATAAGAGGCAATCACAAGTACCGGCTGAGGGCACAGTCAGGTATTCGGTTTAAAATTCTATTTCATGATTTTTCCTCCTGTTCTTAATTATCTATGTCTATTTTTTGATACAGCCGTCTTTATTACATTCAAATATTTTTTTCTCAATATCATCATCTTCTTCATTACGTTTGAACGCTTCAATAATATAAGGATATTCTTTCAAATGATATATACAATATCCTTCTTTATAGTGCTGTGTATTTTTCTGCATATAATTCCACACCTTTTCCCTATCATCACTCACATCACCTTTTTTCATTTCAATTACAAAAAGATTATTCTTTTTTCTATCATGGAAAATAATATCCGGACGAACTTTTTTCCCTTCACTATTATACTTCTCATCGCCTTTTTTACCGTAATCATTATTATATTCAAGATCAATATAATAACCCATTTTATCTTTTAATGCATTTGACAGATAATACCCCAATCGGAAACTTATACTTTGCTCATGCCCAATTTCTCTGCCTCTCTGATTAATAAGATTAGGAATTTCCCTATATACTTGATCCATACATTCTTTTATTACCGACAAATATTTAAAACCAAATCCATCCATTTTTCATTTTCCTCCTTAGTTCCTACCAGACGGCTTTTTTCAAATCATTTATTTTACACTTCAAGAACTATGGCATCTATTATTACAACTTACCGCTTCTTTCCTGTCCCTCAAATGCTTCTCTTCCAGCACCTCATAGGCTGCCGTTTTGTCTATAATCCGGTGCATGAGCGTGTCCATCTCGCTTCCTTTGGTGTAATCCGCCGGTACATAGTAGCGGATGCGTTCGTCCCGGATCATCCGGCGTACCGTATCTTTGCTGGCCGTATTTTCCAAATCATAGACGCCGACGGAATGGCCGCCCAATGAATTGACAAGGCGCATACAGGGGATATCCGTGACGCTGTTGCCGATGTATACAATATTCCTGAACGGAACGCGCAGCTCGCCTTCCGCAAAGTGGTCGTTCACCGCATTGTTATTGATATCCAGGGTTCCCTTCTCTATGCGGAAAAGAAACTGCGTCTTATTCGTGTAATTGATCACCTGCGCCGGCCAGCAGGGCTCTCCATGCTCATTGTAATAAAAGGAACTGGCGTAAATATGGGTAAAATCTTTCGCGATCGCCGTCCCTTCTATGATCTCCCGCAGACCGGAAGAAATGATGTAATGCTCCACAAGGATGCCCCGCTTTTCCCCATAGGCATTGATCCGGCGGAACCATCCTCTAATGCCGTCGTACAGCCTGACTTTACCGCCGTACTGTTTCAGCCTTTCCTTACTCAGTATTTCCTTCCCTCTGGCGCTCTGAAGCATTCTATACATGTACGCCAAATTCTGATCCATGCAGTGTACTTCCGCCAGCCGGTTCGATTCCGCCCAAAAGCTGTCCACATCATAGTCCACGGCACGGATATACCCGTCCTGCATATTTTCAGGGGAAAGCGTCCGATCAAAATCATAGCAGACCGCCAGCACAGGCCAGTCCTCTATTTCTCTGCGCGCTGTTTTCATGATGTACACTTCCTTCCTACCCGTATCTTTTAAAATCATTATACTTCAATACAAAAAAAGAGCCCTTTAAAGCAAGACTCCTTCAATTTTCATATAAATATTTTACCCGCCGGTTAATAAACGAATTGAGTCCATGCCCCTGCGCCGCCTCTGTATCTGCAAATTCAACCTCAATATAGGTATCGCCAATCTCATATCCTGCTATACCGGAATTTCCATTTACATTTTGATAGATTTTCATCTATTCCCTCCATAACAAAATACAATAAATCATGCATGATTCAATACTTTTAAATAATCCCTTAAATAATATAATGAACTTTGTTCCGTATTAATGCATTCTTCCTGAGATATTCCTTTGAAGAAATCTCTTTTCATATAGAATAAAGGTCTTCCGGAAAAGTATCTTTCAGCTGTGGAAAAATTGCCTCCCGCACCTGTATACTTGGAAAACAAATGTTCATCCGCCTTTTGTCTTGCTTCATTAGCATATCCGAGCTGGGGATATAATGGCCTGTTATTACTGCCGGGCAAACCGCGGAGTAGCCATTGTTCAAAATCAGGAAATGACAAAAACATATTATTCCCAATATTTTCATTCTCCAGAAATTTAATAGTTGTAATAAGATTTTTTCTTTCCGTCTCTTCCTGTGCTCGGTCCAAATCACAAATAACAAAAACAATATCAAGACTATCCCTTCGCTTTGTAATCCAATTCTTTATATCAACATATCCACCGCCCTGGTATTCCTGTACACTAAACGATATATTCGGATAATCCTTTTGGTCAAAAAGATGGAAAATGATATTTTTTTCAGTCTTCCCTTCCACCAGGAATAGAACTCCGTTCTTAAGTTTCCTTTTGGGCAAAGCAAGCCTTCGAATAGATCTACTCACCGGCCCCACCAAACCTTCCTTTAAGATAATCTTCGTATAATTTATTTTTGTCATTACGAAGGTCAAAATCATCAAAAGAATAGATTTCTGATGACAAATCAGATCTTTTATTCACAATGTACAACTGCTGGGGATGAAAAATATTCTGATTCATCAAAAAAGGATTATGAGAAGTAATAATAAACTGCCCCTTATTTTCCTTCGTATTTATCAAATCATTAAACAACTCAAGCAAAGAACCCGTGCTGATGGAAGAATCCAACTCATCAACAGCCAGTACCTCCCCATTAATCATATTGGTTATCAAAACATCCATTAAATGGCATATTTTTTGAATCCCTTTAGATTCTATTCCCAAATGATATTTCTTTTTCCCCCGGAAAATAAGAACTTCATATCTGTCTGCCTGGATCTTTTCAAATCCGATATCCGTAATCGTTCCATCCAGCATATGAAAAACAGATAAAATACGCTTTTTATTATTTTCCCAAAAGCCCTTGCGTTCTTCGTTTACAACTCTGATGTCATTCCTATCCAGCAGAGGTACAACATCCCGGATATTTGTTTTTACGGCGGCTGCCAGTTTTCGGAAAGAAGTAATATACTCCCCCATGTAGTCTTTCAGCTTCAACAGATATAATTCTGTAGAAACACCGGAAAATAACCGGATAAGGGCATCCCGCTCTTTTATACCGCTCAGATTTGCGATAGATAACTTCCCGTCAGAAAAAGAAAAAATTTCCTGTCCGTTTAAAACCAACTTTTCAGAAATGATTTTCTCACAATCATAGGCAATTCGGTATACATAATCCTGATCACTTTTCACATCATATAAACCGATTTCAAAACCAACTGTTTCGCAGTCAAAATTAATCAGGTTCCGACGCATATCATCAACAGCACCTAAATTCAATCCACGATTAATCATTGAAATGAGATGCTCCATGCCAAGCAGCACATTAGACTTGCCGGACGCATTCATTCCAAAAAGAACAACCGCTTTCATTAATTTATACTTTGGCGTGTGGATAAAATTATCTTCAAAACGGGTTTTTGTAATTCGTGTATGAGGTTTGGGCACGAAATAAAGATCAACCTTTTTCTTAACAGAAAGAAATCCTTCCATAGAAAAATATGTAATCACAACTATCACCTCCTGTCACTACTATATCAAATTGTCCCGAGCGAAGTCAATGATATAAACGATTTTTTCGTTTATATTAAAACGATCAAGATGGAGATTAGATCAATTTCCCCTCCTGTAATCGTAATGGAAACAATGTAGCGTAATCAGACATATGTGACAAGCCCTCATGCGGAATAAGTTAAGAAGAATTCTGTTGCCACTTCATTGGGTGATTTAAATCCAAGTGTCCGTTGTGCAATATTATTATATCGACCGGTGTACCGTCTATGGGCTTTACGAAGTTCTTCTATGTTGTCGAAGCTACGGCTATAAAACCATTCGCCGTCAACGCGGTAACTTCGTTCTACCTTCCCGTTTTGCCACGGAGAAAACGATTGTATCGTCTTATGAATCATGCCTAGCCTTTGGGCTACTACATCAAACTGACAGAGCCGTTCTTTTTCGGCTCTTTTATAAATGTTTTTTGGGGGACCCGGCAAGTCTTTCCCGGCATCGATCACGGTAGTGGTCGGTGCCATTCTTTTTGCTTACCAATAAAATACGTATTCGAAAGCATTCAAAATGTCGGAGTCCATAACTGAGTCGTTTTAATACTTTAATTGTATTGTTGCACCTCTCTATATAGCCATTGGAATACGGTAATGAAAATGCATTCATTATCTCTTCTTTCCACGAAACAAACGATATAAAGAAGTTCTTGAATTCGGGTAAATCAGCCTCTTTAACCAAGACCGGCCGCCTGTCGATACAAGCCAAAACACGCTCTTTTCCCCACACCTTGAATGCTTTTCTAAATGCAAGATTAAGTCGATACGCGTTTCGTAAATCATCGGATACTCGCAGTATTTCTTCCAACTTAATCAGTTCTTGTGCTGTTAACCGGCTGAGATATTTCATGATTTTGCAAAAAAAAGAATGCTGAAGACGGCATCTTTCGATGCCGACCCCAACATTTATTATAGAACCGAAAAAAGTGCCTGCGATCTCTCACAGATGCTTCTCATAGTTAAATTGAGTTATGAAACTAATTCATGATATTTCTTCTTGTATTGGTTCATCTGGTTTTGCCTTATCTTATTGTCATTTTGAAGTCTCCCAATGACAATATCCATACCGACTTTAATACTATCAGAAAAATTTTCTATTGCATGGACAGAATAATTGCCATCTTGATAAAACTGCTTTAGCGGAGCCGAAGGAATCAGAAAATCAGCCGCCAAGCGGTCTGCCTGCTTTTCATCATTTTCTGATGTCCCTTCCTTCTGGTAAATATGTCCTTCAAGGATATGGGAAATCTCATGGAACAGGCTGAACCAAAACCGGTCAGCATATTTTCCTCTCATTGTTATGCCAATGACAATTTTGTTTGTATTGCTGTCATAAAAGGAAATTCCGTGCAGAAAAGAACCTTGAATTTGAGGAAGATATACTAGAGCAATTCCGCATGATTTTAATATGTCTGCCAACTCTTCATCAAAATCTATAATTTCATGTAATGTCAGAGTTCGAATTTCCTTTAGTTTTTCTTTTAAGGCATCTTTACTGAACGGTGCTGTAGAAATATTCCTTGCCTTAATTTTGGCATACTGAGCCAACGTGAGCATAATAAAAGTACTTTTTTCTGTATCAGATAACTTACGGCAGGCTATCGGCATAAGTTCTTTGTTTTGAAGCAAATTCAAGCTGCTTACTTCAAAATACTTACATAGATTGACAACTTTTTCTTTCCAATTCGATGTCATGGGAACCATTCCCCATTCAGCGATTTTACTATAAGGATACTTCTTCATAAGTTCCTTCTCTTTATCCATTTCATTTTCATTTTTAACTTTTGCTAACTTTTCTTGATAAATAGCTTCCAGCTTGTTCCAAAATCCGGCCGGCACTCCTAAAACCATTTCAAGTTTTTCAGCCGTATCCGGAGTCAGATGAACTCCTCCATTAATTAATTTGCTAATATGTTTCTCAGACATCCCCATCCGGCTTGCAAACTCTTTCTGTGTCATGCGCCGGTCATCAAGCTGTTCTTTTATTGTGGTTCCCGGCGGTGTAGCAATACAGCTTTTGCTTTCCAACATGACATTCACTCCTCCCAGCTTTTAATGGTAATCAACAATTTCCTGCACTTCAGCTATTTGAATTTCATCCCCCACCTGGATAAATATCAGGCGATAAGGATGAACTAGGTCCATCGCATACTGGCCTTCCCTATCTCCAGTCAGTAAGTGACATCTTCCAATGTGATACTGAACCAACATATCAATTGAATCAGCTGCAGAAAGAGCATCAACACGCTGATGTATCTTTCTGGCCATGTTTTCTCCATATTGTTTTCGTGCAGCATTGGCATTGGTACACACCTTATAAATTTTCTTATCTTTATATTGGACTTCCAATGCTTCACCTCATTTACCTCAAAGGTTAATTTTATTCTACCACAACTGCCAGGAGTATGCAATAATTTTATTTACCTCTTAGGTTAATTTAGTAGCGTAATCAGACATATGTGACAAGCCCTCATGCGGAAACAGAGTCCCTTCTTATTTTTTTGTCACATATGTTCTGTTCTCTTACATAAAATCCTTTCTTGAACGGGTTCCAAAACACAACGACAGCATCGGCTTTAATGCACCGATGCTGTCGTTGCTTTTCGGGATGCGCGCATCCCCTGTATTACATGATTTTCCCGTCTGCCGGGTACTGTTCTCCGGTCAGGCAAGAAGGCGCTGCCCGTCATCGCATACAGCGATAATCCGGCTTACGCTTCAGGCGAAATATGGGAACCGTATATGTCACGGTAATCGCCTTTTTCCTTATTGCTTTCATTATTGACACGGAGGCGTTCCACCTTATGCCGGTCGTTATCCTTGCCGGAAATACGATCGACACGGGTACGATCCAGATCCTTTATCCGATTGATTTCGGGTTCGAATTCTCCGATCGCTTTTGCCATGTTATTGTCAATCGGTGCGCCGTTCTGCAAAGCGCGGTAGATGATAGCCGCAAATTCATAGCGGGTCATGGAACGCTCCCCTTTAAATTCACCGTCGGGGTATCCTACCAGAAGGCCCCTGTCGGCCAGTGATTTCACATAGCCATATGCCCAGTGATCCTGCGGCACATCCGGGAAGGTGACATCTTTCATTTCCGTCATGCCCGCCTGCATAGCCCCGCGCATAGCCTTGATTTCAGCGCTCTGCGCCTTGACAATCGCTTTTAAGTCTTCCACTTCTTTAGCCAAAGCGACCCGCGATGTGGATACGTGGTTACCCTGTCCCAGCTTGAGGCTGACGCCGGCATTGACCATGTTTTCGCCGCCGCCGAAGGAACCGCCCACGCTGAACATGGTGTCTTCATTCGGACGATAGAACGCCCCGATCGCCACGGCGCTGGCATCTTTGTAGTTGCCGTAGCCGGCTGCCACATCCCACTTGTCATCCGGATCAAAATCCAGCGGATGGAGCGCCGCCAGTGCCGCC
>OCPM01000490.1_pt1 | contig 11850 bp, 24 predicted proteins | sample 1476751 | NCBI WGS metagenome assembly OCPM01 (sample SAMEA2580198, study PRJEB22360) | human gut metagenome | biome: human gut; feature: human-associated habitat; material: faeces | place: Denmark | collected 2008/2010 | reverse complement strand
CCTGAGCTAATTAATAAAGATGCTCTCATAGTTATCTTTAAGCCGATTATCAAAGCTTTATTTGATAAGGAAAAGGAAGAAGCAGAGGGCGCAACAATTAACATTGATGAGTTCCGAAAAAAGTATTGCGGAGGTAAAGGTCAAGAGTGGGTAAGGTTGTATGTTTTCGATAAGTTTAAAAAGGAAATTGATTTCGAAAATGGTGGTTTTGTAGTTAACCCACACAACGGCAAGAAAACAATCATTTTTAGAAAAGACGCTAAAAAGTGGATTGAAGAAAACTATCACCGCATTGATTGGAATGCAAGTATTAAGAAAGATTTTGGGAGGTAGAAAAATGATAAAGGTTACAACGGGCGATGTAATTAGACAATTGGTATCAAGAGGCGTATTCGAGTGGAAGAAAGATGCTGAATATCAGATTGGCATCAAAGATGAACAGATTGTTGTTAACAAAGATGGATCGGCTGAAATTGCCTATCTAGGTAACACCTTAGAAAGTGTTATTCAGTTAGCCGATATGTTTAAAAAGGTAGGTACTAAGGAACAGCAAGAGCAAATTAACGCAGCACTTACAGATTTAGTAACGATTGGAGATCGCTGGAATGAAGCGTAAGAAGACAGATTGGCTGGTTGCAATTGTGTGTTCAGAAGTAATTGCAGCAGGGGTTATATGTATCACTATGTTGGGCTATTACTTCTGGAGAATATTCCTTTAAGGGAGGTGGAAAAGATGACATTAGAAGCAAGATTAATCAGCAATAGCAACGCATTTTTCGCTAAGCAAGACAAGCCAACCTTGGTTGCTGATGAATACGAGAAACAATTCAAAATTGCTTTGATGACACAAAAAAAGCCGTTACCGACTGCAATCAGTAACGACTAATCAAAGATTTTATAAATTAAATTTCTAAGGAGTATTTTACCACAATGATTGAGATTATGACACGAGAACAGGCTAAAACTTTTAGAGAACAACAACTGCTGAAAGAACAAAGAAAGTTGTCCGAACAAGGAATAAGTTCAGCATTTGAAGGTAAGTTTCTAGTAACAATAGGCGACAGTAGTTGTGATTATTACAACTTTAAGCACTTTATTACTACACAAATTTTTGAGATGGGTATTGATAACTTTGTTGAAAAAACGGATTGGGACAAAAAAGAAGTAATTGAATATCTAGCTACTGTTGATCAAGACGATGACCTCTGGGAAGAGCAAGTTATGGATTACTTTGGCGGTATGGAGGGCAACTACTGATGGCTAGTAAACATGCAGAGTTTGAAAAAGAATACAAGACTTGGCAATACAAGCTGGAAAAAGAAGCCAGTGATTGGACTAAGGCTATTATTGCTGAATCTCTTAAGCAAGGAACTTATCAGCAAGCTATCAATTGGATTAACTCACTTAAACCAAGAATTGATGACAGTTTTCCTGCTGGGAGCGTTGGAGCAGAGATTAATTACTTACGAGAGATTGCAGAAGATGCACGTCAAGCTGTACTAAAACAGGCATTATCACAGAAACCTAAGGAGTAACACCATGACAGAAAAGGTAAAAGTTCCAATTTTAACTCAAATTCAAAATGAATTAAAAGCACCAAAGAGCCAGTATAACAGCTTTGGTAAATATAAGTATCGAAATGCAGAAGACATTGAGCAAGCGTTAAAACCATTACTTGCTAAGTATGGAGCGACATTAACCATTGATGAAGACGTACGAATGATTGGAGATCGGATTTACTTCGTTGAAACTGCTCACTATAAGGATACAGAGCAAGAAGTTAAGGTTCAAGGTTGGGCAAGAGAAGCCCAAAACAAAAAAGGGATGGACGATAGCCAAATATCAGGAGCTACAAGTTCATACGCAGTTAAATATGCCTTAGCCAAATTATTCTTAATTGATGACACCCAAGATACTGATAGCAACGGATATCAAAGAAATCAGCAACAAGCAACACGGCGACAATCAGCACCGAGTAAGCCCAAGAAGATGACGAGAGATCAATTAACCGAGTATCAAGCCAATTACAACGGAGAAAAGAAGTTCTTAGTAACTATCTATACCGAGTGTGAAAAGCAGAAGAAGATGGGCTTAGATGCTAAAACTAGTGTTCCGATTGAGTGGTGGCATAAGAAATTGAGGGAAAAATCAGCAGATGGGGAAGCAGTAAAACAGTTCACTGAAATGGTTATAGCTGCTAACAAGAAAGAACAAGCTAAAGCCAAAATAGAACAATCCAGTCGTATTCCTGACTATGCCAAAGATCCGGAAGTTGAAAAAGCAATTGAAGATGCAATTTCTTAGAAAGTGAGATAAAGATGGCAGAAGAATTTACTGGAAGTAGATTATTTCTTAATATTCCTGCAAGTGTAGCCCATGATGAGCGCATTAAAAGTGATAAATCCATTCTGCTTTATGGAGAAGTCCTTTCAATGATTAATGTTACTGGCAGTTTCTATATGAGCAATAAGGCACTTGCCAAACGTTTAAGATGTACTCCTCAAACTGTAATCAGATGTGTTAGAGAACTCGAAAAATTAAAATACATTAAATCCACTATGGTCAAAGATGAAAAAACTGGAGCTGTTAAGGGGAGGAAAATAGAATTACTTCCAATGCCTACTAACACAGATGATAGGGGGGAGGTTAACACTGATGTTAATACCCCCATAACATCTATGTTAAATACCCCTTATCACTCATGTTATGAGGGGGGTAACACTGATGTTACCCAAATAGAACAATATAATAAAACAATTAATAGAACAGAAGAAGATATAGATAAATTGTCGAGTTCTGAATCGAACTCCGACCCTGAACCTGAAAAACAAAAATCTCAGAAAATACCTTACGAGAAAATTGTCGATTACTTAAACATAAAAACCAACTCACATTATCGACCAACTTCTAAAGCTACTAGACGACTAATTAAAGCTAGATACAACGATGGTTTTACTGATATTGACTTTAAGACAGTTATAGACAAGAAGTGTGCTGAATGGCTACAAGATGGCAACATGGTTCAGTATCTAAGACCTGAAACTCTTTTTGGAACTAAGTTTGAGGCATATCTAAATCAACCTGATACAGGACCTATTCCACGAAGGAACTTTGGCAACAAGCCAGTTCGAAGGGCTACTGATTGGAGACAGGTTCAGCAACAACTTCAACAGCAGTCGCAAACAGTACCGCAAATGACGCAAGAAGAACGTAACGCAATTTTCAGAGAGTACGGAAGGTAACGCAAGCCAGTATCGCAAGAGGGCTTGGAGTTACACAGCTATTAATTAATGCAGATACAGAGGAGTTTTTAAAATGAAAAATGCAGTTTACAACGAAGTCGTATATGACAGAAGAATTATGGTTTGTGAGATGAATATGCCTTGGGGCAAGTACTTTACTGGTTATATTCAACTACATCACACCGATCCACGCATTTGGCTAGATCAGGTAAATATGGGCAATGAAGATTATTTCAACCAGTTATACGAATTTAAAGAATTTATTGGCGGAGTTACCTATGCAGGTAATTTGCACATAGATGGCGAATGGTGGGTAGGATTTGATACAGCTTCTTTTAGCCATATGTTTGCAGATATTGATAAAGAAGATTGCATTAAATGTTTAAAACAAACAGCAAAAGCTTTGGAACTTAGAACTAAATCAGTTAGAGATATCAAATTTGGTTCTTTACTAGAAGCAGTTGATGACTTAGCTATTGCTAGTGTATTTAACAAGTTAGGTAAAGAAGACAAAGTGAACAAAGAACTAGATGAAACAAGGAAGAATGTAGTTATGTTCCTTCAAGAAGAATTAGGGGTTGCTCCAGAAGACATCGACTTGTTTCCTAGTTTGAAAACTGTACTAGGAGAAGATGAGGACGATGAAGATGAATAACGAATTACAGCTATTCGATTTTGAAAAAAATCAAATTAGAGTTTTAAAAATCAACAATGAACCGTGGTTTGTTGGAAAAGATGTAGCGACAATTCTCGGATATTCTAATACAAGAAAAGCGCTGATAGACCATGTTGACGATGAAGACAAAAAAGATGGGGTAACGATTCGTGACTCCATGGGGAGAAGTCAGCTAGCCGTAGTAATTAATGAGTCTGGAATGTACAGCTTAATTCTTTCTAGTAAGTTGCCAAATGCAAAGAAGTTTAAACGCTGGGTGACAAGTGAAGTTCTTCCAGCAATTCGAGAAGATGGAGCATATATTACTGACAATAAGGCTATGCAATTGATGAGCGATCCTCAGGAGCTTGGCAATTTCTTGTTAACTATTGGTAATAGAGTTAAGGCATTAGAAGCTGAGAAAAAGGAGCTTAAAGACACCAATGCAAAACAAGCAGCAAAGATTGCTAGAGATGCTGATGACGTTGTTTTTGCTAAGGCTATTAGGTATAGCCACCATGCAATTTCTATTGGTGAACTTGCAGAGATTTTAACTCAAAATGGTTTCGTTATTGGTAGAAATCAACTTTTTCAATTGCTGAGAGAAGAAAAATATTTATCAGGTTTCAAAAATAGCTGGAATATTCCTATGACAAGCATGGTTAAAAGAGGATTATTTAGGATTACCCATGGATTAACTAGAGATGGCAGAGGATACTCACAAACTTGGGTAACTCCTAAAGGTCAGAAACATATTATTAACAAAGCGCTAAGAGGGAAATTTGATGATACTTACCAAAAAGTCATGGTATCAACGTTAAACGTTTAGAAAGGACTAGCACGATGAAGATGAATAACGAATTAATCAAAGTAACGGTCAAGAATGACCAGCAACTAGTTAGTGCAAGAGAGCTATATAAAGGACTAGGTATCAAGCGAAGATTTTCCGCTTGGTGGGAACAGAACAGCAATGGTTTTGAAGAAAATTCAGATTTTACCAGTGTACTTATAAGTACGGAGGTTCAAAACAACGGTGGTGTGCAAGCTAGAGAGCTTCAAGATTATGCTCTCACGATTGATATGGCTAAGCAACTTTGTCTTTTAAGCAGAACCAAAAAGGGTAAAGAATACCGGGAATATTTAATCAAAATCGAAAAGAAGTGGAATGATCCACAGAATGTTGTTCAACGTGCTATGGATATTCTGCACAGCGAAAACTTGCAACTTAAGTTGGAAAACAAGAGCCTAAGTAGACAACTAGAGGAGAGTAACAAGAAAGCTAGTTATTTAGATGTCATTCTTGGAACTACTGATGCAATGGTTACTACTCAAATTGCTATGGATTATGGTTACAGTGCGATTAAGTTCAACAAATTGCTACACCAGCTAGGAATCCAGCATAAAGTCAACGGTCAATGGATCTTATATAAGGCATACATGGGCAAGAAATACACAACAACGAAACTTCGCACATACACCGACAAGCACGGTAAGGATCATGCTAAGCCACTTACTGCTTGGACTCAAAAGGGTAGGCGCTTAATTTATGACATTTTGAAAGAAAACGATGTCCTACCGTTGATTGAAAGAGAGGACATTGCTTAATGCTTGAAGAAAATCACGATTTAAAAAAGATTATCGAAGACGCTAAAAAGTACCGCTGGTACTCAGTTCCTGATATGTACATGGTTGAAATATTAGACACTACAGGACGATCAGCTGGATTTGTTCAGTCAATTTTCATAGACAAGAAAGAAGCCAATGAGGTTGCTAAGGTGCTTCATGGTGTGGTTAGAGAAGTAGTTGGAGGTTAAGCAAATGGAAGTTATAGATAAGCGAGGAAATAAGCAAGCTAATGATTGGCAAGTTGGAGATGTGATTTGTTTTGAAAGTTAAGATCAAAACATTAAAGACTTTGGAATGATCGTACAAGAACCTATTTCAGGTAGATATTCAGTTGCATCGTTAAATGGAGTTCCGGGCTTACTCTCAGGAGATGGATATTTTAGCGATCAAGTAAATATTCAATACAAAGAAATTAACAGAATGATTGCATCATTTAAGGAAACATGGGACTACGTTGAAAAAGTAAAAGCGCATCTGGTTGTGGAGGATTAAATATGGAAATTGTAGATAAGACAAAAAATAAACAAAAAGAGCAATGGCAATTGGGTGATGTGTTAAAGAGTAATGATGGAGATATAGGAATGATTATCAAAGATAATTATAATAACTACACAATCATTGATTTTAAGGGAGACATGATGGGATTTGGACCATTTAGTATTTATGAACTTGGTGGACATGATACTATTTCTAACTTGCAAAAAGAATACCCAAATTATCACAAAGTAAACGCAAAGCTGGTGATTGAATGATGGATATATTTAAATGTGAAAATTGTAGTTGCTTGATGATACTAAATATCTGCAATCTTGCTGAATATTTGGATAGAGGAACAGTTAGTTGTCCTTATTGCGGAGCAAATTCAGAATACTTAAATAAATTGGAGAATAATTAATGCTAGCAACAAAAGAAAAGTGTGAGTATTGTACTTTTAAGGGCGATTATGGCAAGTCTTTTATTATCAATTTAGGTTTTGCGGAAGAAGAACTAACCATAACAACTCATTGTCATAACAGGTATTGGCTATATATTGTCGTTAATGATACAGCAGATCCTATTAATGGTATTCAAGAGCGATTTTCAAATCCAATTAATTATTGCCCCATGTGTGGACGGAGGTTAAGGAATGACTAAAAAACAGCAACAATGCCCGTATTGCCATTTTAATAGACATCAGCAACCTATACTTAATAGCGATTTATCTACTAAATATATCAATTTAGCAGTAGAAATTGATGAGCCCTGTAAAATAATGACTTTTATTATAAACGATGAATATGGAATCAAGGGAGATAAAATTTTTATCAACTACTGCCCAATGTGCGGGAGGAAACTATGAAAGTTAGAGTTTATTGGGAATATCCAGATTTTGCTACGCATTAGGCGAACAAAATTACGAAGATATTGAATTGCCAGATGATTACACCGAGGAAGAGATTGAACGAGAAGTGAAAGAGGTAGCTTTGGAACACTTTGGTTGGAGCTATGAAATTTTAACTGAGGAGAAAAAATAATGTTTTTAAATGGTGAAGATTGGAAATGTCCTAAATGTAAAACTGAAAATTATATTGGAGATAGTGTAAATGATGTGGCTACATCAAAAAGTTTAGAATATCTTGAAAATTATAATATTGAAGTACCATTTATTTGCGATAAGTGTGGTTTTAAAGAAGTATTATTAGTTGCGTATGACTTGGCTAAAAATCGTTACGAAGTAGATTATGAAGATACAGCATTTTGTAATAAAGACACAAAATGGAGAGATAAGTTACTCAAAGAAGCTGGATTAATCACGGAAAATAAATAATGAAAGTTAAAACAATTGTAAATTGGCAGGAAGATTGGTTTGATGATGAAATTAATGAATTTATTCAACATAAACATATTGTTGATATAAAATTCAGTGTTTTATCTGATTCGAATAATGATAATTATATATTCAGCGCTCTAATCACATATGAAGAAGTAGGTATTTAACTATGCCTGATTGGATTTTTGTAGCAGCATTCTTAGTTCTGCTAGGGATATTGATTTTGTACATGGGGAGTTTATGAGAGTTAACTTTACGATTGAAGGACCGCCGATTGGTAAGGCAAGACCGAGAGTTACTAGGACGGTAACTTACACGCCAGCTAAGACTGCACGATATGAGGATTTAGTCAGGTATACAGCGATTAATAGTTTCAAAGGAATATTTGATAAAGATGAACCTTTAGACGTTAAGATCATGGCATATTTTGAAGTACCGAAGAGTTTAAGCAAGAAACGTAAGGCTTTATGTTTAGCTAACCAAGAACTGCCAACTAAGAAGCCTGATGCTGATAACGTGGGCAAAATCATCATGGACGGCATGAACCCAAAGATGAGGCGTGATAAACGACTTCACAAAATGGTTGAAGTTATGAGAGGTGTTTATCATGACGACAAGCAAGTAACAACCTTGTTAGTCAAAAAGAGGTATGCCGAGCGTGCAAGAGTTGACGTGAGGATTAAGAGAGATATGGGTGATTAGATGCAAAAAATTGATTTGAGTCTGGTAAGTAAATTTGTAGATGCAAGCATCGCTAACGATAAGAGATTGGCTTTGAAGTTAGCAAAAAAGATTGCTGAACAGCATAACTGTTCTTTGAGTTTTGAACTTGACACTTTAGACTGGAGCGCAAATTGGTTGAAAAGTGATGAAAGAGTGACTACTCAATCTATGGTTCGGGAGCTGAGAAAGTATGAAGCATAGTGCAGAATTAATCAGTATAGCAGGGATGCTAATTTGCTTAGGTGCTGTCGGATTTGTGGTGTTTTGTCTATGAGCAATAATTTGAAGTATCAAAAAGGCAAGTGGTATCACGTACAAGAAGACGGTTCACTTAAGCCAGTAGATTATGACAAAGAAGTTGAAGAGTATTACAAGAAATGGAGAGATAACTATGGCAATTGAGTTAAAGATTGGGGCTAGAGGAACGAGAGAAGATTTTGAAGACACATATACTAGAAGTTTCTTAGAAGATAACGGTCTGTTTAAATTTGATCCAAGAAAGTTTACAGTTAACTGTGTGTGGGGAGTTCATACTAAATACGGCTATATGTGTTCTTTCAGTTATGATGACATTTTGACATACATGGGCGATGGTGTCTGGGACTTAAGAGTAGCTGAAGAAACAAAAATAACTGATGAAGAGTTGAAGAGAGCATTATCAGAACCTGACAAGGAGTTCTAGCAATGCAACTATACGGGCATGAAGTAAATCCTTATACGTATAAGGATTTTAAGACAGAACAACTTAAGAATTTTAGATCAATGCTTAAATCAAACATCAAGAATTTTGAAAATATTATAGAGCCAACAATCGAAGAAATGATTGACGAAGATAAAGCTGAGGAGCTGCTGCCTTTGATTGAGCATGAAATTAAAGTGAGGTCGAATGATGGACGAAACTAGGAACGATTTAGAAGTAGGCAATGAAACAGCAGTCATGATGTACTTGAACATCTTAAAGTATGCTAAGCATCATTGTCCCGAAGATGAAGATCCTTATGAGATCACGGATCGAATATTTACTGATATGTTCGCAGCGAATAAAGCAAGTAATTAAACAACTAGAAGACGAGAGGGAGTGTAAGTGTGTATCAGATTGACTTAGGATTACAGCCAAATTTAAGGGCTACAGCTAAAAGGGTGGATAAGTTCCTGACTATTAATTTTCAGAGCTATCTTAATTTAGCTGGCTTACATCGTAATCAGCTTACAAGCCCTCAATTATCTTTTGCACCTGGATCGACAAACAAAAATGGCGTTGAAAAGAACTTTATTGACGAAGCACAAGACGATATTGATATTGCTGATCCTGCTAGGAAGGTCTGTGCAGCGATTTATCGGACGATGGATAATTGCACTGATACATCATTAAAGCCTTACAGACGTATCTTAATTGGAACTTACATTGACCAGTTACGTATCGTTGATGTAGCAGCTACAGTTAATTTGTCGACTAGGTCAATTGATACTAAGAAGATTAATGCTCAGTGTGAGTTCGCTGATAGATGGCTTTACTGGAAAAAATACTTTGGTGTTAATGATTTACCCGACTTAAGAGTTTTCAGTCAAAAGGTCAAAACAGTATGGCCGGATAAAATTAAGATCCGGAAAAATTAGTCGTGCGTAAAGCTTGCGTAAACCTTGCGCGCTGCTTGCGTTCATTTCATGATAAATTGTTATTGTCGAAAGATTAGACGTGGTGGTTACGATCTTTCGACTTCACCTTGATACGTGCGGTACGTTTGAAAGAATATCTCCTTTCGAAATTAATACAAGATCTTAATTTGTTCGGTAAGTAACAGATTAAAAGTAACCGTTCTTGGTAGACGTTAGCAGTCGTTCAATTCGACTGGCGGTTATAGCCTGACTAAACTCAGGCGATAAACATTCCTCTAAATGACTTTTATTTTTAGTTTTTAGCTTACAATTCTTTTATTTTTTACTTTTTCTTATTTATTTGACTCAGGCACTCAGGTTCGAATCCTGATTGCTTGATAGCCTAGGCGGTAGTCCATTATTGGCTATTGTATATAATAGTTGCCTAGGTAAATGACGCCTATGCCATGACCCTCAACGGTTTCGAGGAGAGCGTGGGAAGAGCTGGGGCGTTGTTGGCTGGCCCGCAGCAGCAACTGCCGTGGGTAGAGTGGCACAATTTGGAATTTAGAAAGAAAAGAGAAATTTTCTTTCACAACTATGTAGCGGGGTTCAATTCCTCGCCTGCCCATTGCCTGTCGGAAAGCAGGCGTAAAAATAATATTATTTAGATCACGAATATATTTTGTTTGTCTGATTTTAATTTACAGAATTGCATCTGGTTTAGCTCTGTACCTAACAGAGCATTCTAGGACTATAGCCAAATTGGTAAGGCATCAGGTTTTGATCCTGTGTATTGTTGGTTCGAGCCCAGCTAGTCCTATAGATTAGCTCGTTTTTTGTTTTATAGTGTTTATTTCAAGGAATAGGAGTTAAGTATGAAAGTTGAGACAGTTTCAATTAATAAGATTAAACCTTATGAGAACAACCCTAGAAATAATGATGATGCAGTTGACGCTGTAGCTAATTCTATTAAGGAATTTGGCTGGCAACAGCCCATAGTTGTCGATAATGGGGGGTAATCATAGCTGGTCATACACGGTACAAGGCTGCTAAGAAATTGGGCTATAAAGAAGTTCCAATTGTGGTTGCAGATAGCTTCGATTACTGGCAAAGGTTTAATAACTGTGAACCTATTGTTGATCTTCATAAATATAAGTAAGGGTACTTTGAAGGTATAATTATGGTACTTCAATAGTCTTTAGGTATGGTTAAATATATATTGTGAGTTAATGAAAATTAATTCACCGCATTAATAGAATTCCTCTCTATATTTATGTATTTAACATTTAGGCTATTGCTCTGTGTTAGCTGCGCATACATGCATTCTTTAAGAATGTCCTTTAAGAGCATAATTATGATTAGCTTTAGTTTTGAAATGCTTAGTTTTAAGCCACTAAGGCTAATCTTTATAGCAACTTAGTTCAATGGGAGAACAAAGCGTGTACAGTTAAACAATGTGCTTGAGAAGGTGGTTCGATTCCATCAGTTGCTGTAGTCCTTTTTAGGACTAAATAATTCCATTCGTTTCAAAAAGTCAAGTCTTTTAATTAGGCTTGACTTTTTTATAATTATTTTTGAAACGAATGGAGGCTAAATAAAATGAATGTTTTTACAAATAATATTATTGATGGTTATATAAGATGGAATAAAAACAATATGATTAGCAAAAATTTTACATGCGGTTACTGTGGAGCGTATGTTTCTAGTGATAAAGGAATGCCTCTTGTAGATCAAGGTAGAGTAAATCCGACAGAAAGTATTGGTGTGTATATATGTACTAATTGTTATATGCCTACTTTTATTTATGATGATATTCAAGTACCAGGAAATAGATATGGGGTAGCAGTTAGTGGAGTTCCTAAAGATGTAAACGATGTTTATGAAGAAGCTAGAAGTTGTTACGGTGCAAATGCTTTTACTGGAGTAGTTCTATTGTGCAGAAAGTTATTAATGCATGTTGCTGTAGATTTAGGGGCTAAAGATAATCTTAAATTTGTTGAATATGTAAATTATTTAAATCAGAATCATTTTGTAAGTGTTAAAAGTCATGATTGGGTTGATCAAATTCGAAAATACGGCAACGAAGCAACTCATGAAATACAAGTTAATACTAAAGAAGATGCACAAAAGATTATAAAGTTTTGCGAAATGATATTAAAAATGAATTATGAATATCCTTCGGAGATAAATGATTC
>OCPM01000484.1_pt1 | contig 12017 bp, 3 predicted proteins | sample 1476751 | NCBI WGS metagenome assembly OCPM01 (sample SAMEA2580198, study PRJEB22360) | human gut metagenome | biome: human gut; feature: human-associated habitat; material: faeces | place: Denmark | collected 2008/2010 | reverse complement strand
AGTTTCCGAGTCACAGTCTGTCTCAAACTCAGAATCATCTTCAGAAAGTGCTTCAGTTTCCGAGTCACAGTCTGTCTCAAACTCAGAATCATCTTCAGAAAGTGCTTCAATCTCTGAATCACAATCTGTCTCAACTTCCGAGTCAGCCTCAGAGAGCGAGTCGACATCAGCGTCACAATCAGAGTCTAACTCAGTTTCAGCGTCATTAAGTGAATCTATCTCAGAATCACAGTCTGTCTCAAACTCAGAATCAGTCTCAATAAGTGAATCAATTTCAGAGTCACAATCTGTATCAAATTCCGAATCCACTTCGGAAAGTGCGTCAGTTTCTGAATCACAGTCTGTCTCAACTTCCGAATCCGCTTCAGAGAGTGCATCAGTGTTTGAGTCGCAATCAGTATCAAACTCAGAGTCAGTATCAGAGAGTGAATCAGTAAGCGAATCGCAATCAATTTCAAACTCAGCATCAGCGTCAGTAAGTGCGTCAATTTCAGAATCACAGTCTGCTTCAACTTCAGAGTCAGCGTCTGTAAGTGCTTCAATCTCAGAATCACAATCTGTCTCAACTTCCGAATCCGCATCAGCAAGTGCGTCAATTTCAGAGTCGCAGTCTGTCTCTAATTCAGAATCCGCATCAGCAAGTGCATCAGTAAGCGAATCACAATCAGTGTCTAATTCCGAGTCAGCGTCATTAAGTGAATCTATCTCAGAATCACAATCAGTGTCTAATTTTGAATCAGCATCAGAGAGTGCGTCAGTTTCTGAATCACAGTCTGTTTCAAACTCAGCTTCAGCATCAGAGAGCGAGTCGACATCGACATCACAATCCGAATCGAATTCAGTCTCAGCGTCAATCAGTGCGTCTGTTTCGGAATCGCAATCTGCCTCAACTTCAGAATCAGCGTCAGTAAGTGAATCTATCTCAGAATCACAATCTGCCTCAAATTCAGAATCAGCTTCAACAAGTGCTTCAGTTTCAGAATCACAATCCGTTTCAAACTCAGAGTCAGCTTCAGAAAGTGCATCAGTAAGCGAATCGCAATCATTGTCTAATTCCGAGTCTGCATCTGCAAGTGAGTCGATTTCAGAATCACAATCATTGTCTACTTCAGAATCCGCGTCTGTAAGCGAATCAATCTCTGAGTCACAATCAGAGTCGAATTCAACTTCAGCCTCAGTAAGTGCTTCAATTTCAGAGTCACAATCTGTTTCAACTTCCGAGTCAGCTTCAGCAAGTGAGTCAGTTTCGGAATCACAGTTTGTTTCAACTTCCGAGTCATCGTCAGTAAGTGAATCCATTTCAGAATCACAGTCTGTTTCAAATTCAGAATCCGCTTCAGAGAGTGAATCCATTTCAGAATCACAATCAGCCTCAACTTCCGAGTCAGAGTCAGAAAGTGCGTCAGTTTCAGAATCACAGTCTGCTTCAAACTCAGAGTCAGTGTCTGTAAGTGAATCCATTTCAGAATCACAATCTGTTTCAACTTCAGAATCAGCATCAGTAAGTGCATCAGTAAGCGAATCACAATCAGTCTCAAACTCAGAATCAGCCTCAGAAAGTGCTTCAATTTCAGCTAGTGAGTCAGCATCATTGAGTGAATCTCGAAGTACAAGTGCGTCAGTTTCGGCTTCTGAATCAGAATCATTAAGTACATCAAGCTCTTTGAGTGCTTCTGTATTTGAAAGTCAGTCTCAAGCCATCAGTTCTTCAATTTCTGCAATCATTTCAACTGTTGAGTCTATTTCGAACTCCGCTTCAAGCTTTATTTCAGCTAGTGAATCGATTTCAACATCTAACTCAGCATCATTGAGTGAGTCGGCGTCATTGAGTGCATCTGTTTCAGGCTCACAATCAGTTTCTAATTCTGGGTCAGTGTCAGAGAGTGCATCAGTGTCTGAATTACAGTCAGTCTCAAACTCAGAGTCAACATCAGTAAGTGCTTCAATCTCAGAATCACAATCAGTGTCTAATTCCGAGTCTGTATCAGAATCACAGTCTGTGTCAACCTCAGTAAGTGCTTCGATTTCTACAAGTGAGTCTGTATCGTTGAGCGAATCGCAAAGTGCAAGTGCATCTGCATCAGAATCCGCTTCATCAAGCGTTTCAGTATCCGAGTCAGCATCTACATCAGTATTCTTGAGTGCCTCTGAAAGCACAAGCACTTCAGCAAGTATCTCAACTTCATTGAGTACATCAGCAAGTCTTTCAGCCTCAACAAGTGCATCAGAGTCAGCTTCAGCAAGTACATCCGCTTTAGTCTCAGCGTCAGAATCATCAAGCGTTTCAGCATTATTGAGTGAATCACAAAGTGCAAGTGAGTCTGTGTCAGAATCAGCAAGTACATCCGCTTCAGAATCAGAGTCGGCTTCTACATCAGCAAGTCTTTCAGCATCAGCAAGTGTATCTGAGTCGTTGTCTGCATCAGCTTCAACTTCAGTGAGTGTGTCTGCCTCAGAATCTGCTTCAGCAAGTGAGTCAGTATCCTTGAGCGAATCACAAAGTGTAAGTGCATCAGAGTCTGTATCAGCAAGCACATCTGCTTCAGTCTCAGCGTCAGAATCAGCGAGCGTATCCGCTTCAGTATCTACGTCAGCCTCAGTAGGTGCGTCAGAATCAGCCAGCACGTCTGAGTCAGCATCAACAAGTACCTCTATCTCAGAATCACAGTCTGTTTCAAACTCAGTCTCTGCCTCAGAATCAGCGAGCACATCAGTTTCTGTATCTGAGTCAGCGTCAGCGAGCGCATCCGCTTCAGAAAGTTCTTCGATTTCAGCTAGTGAGTCTTTATCGTTGAGCGAATCACAAAGTGTAAGTGCATCAGAGTCTGTATCAGCCAGCACGTCTGAGTCAGTCTCAACAAGTGCCTCTGTCTCAGAATCCGCTTCATCAAGCGTTTCAGTCTCAGAGTCAGCATCATTGAGTGAATCACAATCAGCCTCAGAAAGTACTTCGATTTCAGCTAGTGAGTCTGTATCGTTGAGCGAATCACAAAGTGAAAGTGCATCAGAGTCTGTGTCATTGAACGAATCGCAAAGCGCAAGCACATCTGCTTCAGTCTCTGTCTCAGAATCCGCTTCATCAAGCGTTTCAGTCTCAGAGTCAGCATCATTGAGTGTCTCATTGAGTGAATCACAATCAGTCTCAGTAAGTTCTTCGATTTCAACAAGTGAGTCTGTATCGTTGAGCGAATCACAAAGTGTAAGTGCATCAGAGTCTGTATCAGTAAGCACATCTGCTTCAGTCTCAGCGTTAGAATCAGCGAGCGCCTCAGCTTCAGTGTCTGCCTCAGAATCAGCGAGCGCCTCAGCTTCAGCCTCAACAAGTGCCTCTGTTTCAGAATCCGCTTCTACATCAGCATTCTTGAGTACTTCTGAAAGCACAAGCACTTCAACAAGTATTTCAACATCATTGAGTACTTCAGCAAGTCTTTCAACCTCTGCCTCAACAAGCGCTTCAGTGTCTGCCTCATTGAGTGCCTCAGAATCAACTTCTGAAGTGAAAGATCCTAAGCACAAACGTGGTAGCCAAGCGCTTCCTAAGACTGGTGAGGAAAACTCATCATTGTCAATGGCATTTGGTGCTTTGGCAACTGCAACAGGTCTCGCCTTTCTTGCTAAACGTAAGAAAGATGAAGAATAGGTCGAAGATTATTCGTATTTCAGAATTGTAATAGTCTTTGCAATGCTCAGATAAGCACAAAAAAACACCTTCATGTTAGCTAACCATTCTAGCTAGAAGGTGTTTTTTGATTTGGAGATGTTGTGACAGTTTCAAAATGGAACAAACCTTTTGAAATACTAACGACTACATAAAAATAGGAGACCACTTAAACATGGACTCCTATTTGTTGGTTTGCTCATTATCTTGTTTATACATCACTGTTCCCACAGTTACGAGAATAGTTAACAGAATCGGTATAAATCGAAAAACTCCCCAGTCAGGGTCATAAGCCAAAAGGACAGAAGCTATATAAAAAATGATGCTTGTGTATAAGAAGTTTTTATTACCTTTTTTACGACCAATACCTGTAAAAATAGTTGCAATGATAAAACTAATCAAACTAGGTGCTAGGAAAATTATTATAAGCATTCCCCAAGGATTTGACAGACCGAAGAGCAAGAATAAGACAAGATAGACTATGGCTAAATAAAAGGCAATTGACAGGAGAATAGAAGCAACTCTGTTGTCTGGAGAATTATTCTTAATGAAGTCCGGCTTAATGACCTCTTGACCAGTCTTACCCTTATCTTGGCTTGTGTTGAAGTTTGTATGTTGTACTGACATCTTTCTCACCTACCCCTCTATTTGTGTCTAAATAGGTTAATTCTTTCACCTTTATTATACTCCTTTTTTTCTTAGTTTCAGCAAGATCGATAGGCTTTTGAGACATTTTTATGTGATGGCTTGTTGCTCGATGTTCTGCTTTCTTACTGGCACTATAGGTCCCAATTTAAAGCCCTTACACCTCAGTAAGTAATGAATGGCTTAGATAGTTAGAATTTAGTTTTTATATGAGAAAATAGTCTAAAAAAGCCCCCTATTTTAACAGACCTAATGGTTTGGTAAGGATGCTATTTTTTGTCGCTTTGAGAGAAGTGCCTTAAGGATTTTGTGAATTTTCATTAGATTTCCTTGTAATCCCATTAAAAGAAGTACCTTATCAATAATCATTCTAAATAGCCATAGAGTGTCAGTTTTCTGTTTCTCAATGAACTAAAATGACCATTTTTATATTTCTAAACACTCATTTAAAGCTAATGTCATTAAAACAACAAAAGGACTTTTCTAAAAATTATGAAAATTTATCGAATCTTATTGAAAAAAAGCTTTCAATGATTTAGAATGAAGCTATAAATGGGAAAAAGGAGTCTTTTTATTATGGACAAAAAAGTACATTATAAAATGCACAAAGTTAAGAAACAATGGGTAACCATCGCAGTTACAGGGATGTCGCTCGGTGCAGTCTCAGCGGTTTCTTTAGGAACTAACGACGGTGTCGTTCAGGCCGACGAACACACGGATGCTACTGTAGCCATCCCCGATATTACTGTTGATACGGGTACTGTATCTAACGATACAACGGCTGCTCAGGATCCAACTACAGCAGTTGCAGCGACAAACGATGTCGCAACTGACCAAGCAGCTCCAACAGCAACTTTCGATTTGACAACTGATACAACAAATACAGTTGCAGCGAATGCTGTTGATACGGCAGCGACAGTCGGTACTGATCGTGCAGCAACTACAACAGATACAACAGCAACCAACGATACAGCTGTTGCTACAACAAATAACAACACTACAACTGACACAACAACAGTTACTGATCGCGCAGCGATACGTGAACGTCGTGCGACTGGTGCTCGACGTGGTCCTACAGGAGGCCGTCGTGCTACCCCAGTTAACGGCAATACTAACAATGCTAATAATACTGTCACAGTAGTAAACAACGACCTTCCAGCAACTAACACTGTCGTAACTGATGGTCCAAGCCACATCAAAACAATTGATGGAAAACAATACTACGTTGAAGATGACGGCACTATTCGTAAGAATTATGTCCTTGAACGTAACGGCGGAAGCCAATACTTCAACGCTGAAACTGGTGAATTGTCTAACCAAAAAGAATACCGTTTCGACAAGAATGGTGGAACAGGTTCATCAGCCGATAGCACAAACACAAACGTTACTGTAAATGGTGATAAAAATGCCTTTTATGGTACAACTGATAAAGATATCGAACTTGTTGATGGTTACTTCACTGCCAACACATGGTACCGTCCAAAAGAAATCTTGAAAGATGGTAAAGAGTGGACTGCCTCAACTGAAAATGACAAACGTCCATTGCTTACGGTTTGGTGGCCAAGCAAGGCTATCCAAGCGAGCTACCTCAACTACATGAAGGAGCAAGGTCTCGGTACCAATCAGACCTATACGTCATTCAGCTCACAAACTCAGATGGACCAAGCAGCGCTTGAAGTTCAAAAACGTATTGAAGAACGTATTGCGCGTGAAGGCAACACTGACTGGTTGCGTACAACTATCAAAAATTTCGTGAAGACCCAACCAGGTTGGAATTCAACTTCTGAAAATCTTGATAACAGCGATCACTTGCAAGGTGGTGCCCTTCTCTATAACAACGATAGTCGTACAAGCCATGCTAATTCTGATTATCGTCTCTTGAACCGCACACCAACTAGCCAAACAGGTAAACACAATCCTAAGTATACTAAGGATACAAGTAACGGTGGTTTCGAGTTCTTGTTGGCTAATGATATCGACAACTCAAACCCAGCGGTTCAAGCTGAGCAGTTGAACTGGCTCCACTACATCATGAACATCGGTACTATTACTGGTGGTTCTGAAGATGAAAACTTCGATGGTGTTCGTGTCGATGCCGTGGATAATGTCAATGCCGACCTTCTCCAAATTGCTTCAGATTACTTCAAAGCTAAATATGGTGCTGATCAAAGTCAAGATCAAGCCATTAAACACATGTCTATCTTGGAAGCATGGTCTCACAATGACCCATACTACAATGAAGACACTAAAGGTGCTCAATTGCCAATGGATGACCCTATGCACTTGGCATTGGTATATTCACTCTTGCGTCCAATCGGTAACCGTTCAGGAGTTGAACCACTCATTTCAAATAGTATGAATGACCGTTCTGAAAGTGGTAAAAACTCTAAACGTATGGCTAACTACGCCTTTGTGCGTGCTCACGACTCTGAGGTACAATCAATCATTGGTCAAATCATCAAAAATGAAATCAACCCTCAATCAACAGGGAATACCTTCACTCTTGATGAAATGAAGAAAGCCTTTGAAATCTACAACAGAGACATGCGTAGTGCTAACAAGCAGTACACACAATATAATATCCCATCAGCATATGCCTTGATGCTTACGCATAAGGACACTGTGCCACGTGTTTACTATGGAGACATGTACACAGATGATGGTCAATATATGGCTCAAAAATCACCATATTACGATGCTATTGAAACCCTCTTGAAAGGCCGTATCCGCTATGCAGCTGGTGGTCAAGATATGAAGGTTAACTACATCGGTTATGGTAATACTAATGGTTGGGATGCTGCAGGTGTCTTGACTTCTGTACGTTATGGTACAGGGGCTAACAGTGCTTCTGATGCTGGTACAGCAGAAACACGTAACCAAGGTATGGCAGTTATCGTTTCAAACCAACCTGCCCTTCGTTTGACAAGTAACTTGACTATTAACATGGGTGCGGCTCACCGTAACCAAGCTTATCGCCCATTGCTTTTGACAACAAAGGATGGTGTGGCTACTTACTTGAATGACAGCGATGCTAACGGTATTGTCAAATACACTGATGGTAACGGTAATTTGACATTTAATGCAAGCGAAATCCGTGGTATTCGTAACCCTCAAGTTGATGGTTACCTTGCAGTTTGGGTACCAGTAGGTGCTTCTGAAACTCAAGACGTGCGTGTGGCACCAAGTAAAGAAAAGAACAGCAGTGGTTTGGTTTACGAATCAAATGCTGCCCTTGATTCACAAGTTATCTACGAAGGTTTCTCTAACTTCCAAGACTTCGTCCAAGATTCATCACAATACACTAATAAGAAGATTGCTGAAAATGCAAACCTCTTCAAATCATGGGGTATCACATCATTCGAATTTGCCCCACAATACGTTTCAAGTGATGACGGTAGCTTCCTTGACTCAGTCATCCAAAATGGTTATGCCTTTACAGACCGTTATGATATTGGTATGAGTAAGGACAACAAGTACGGTTCATTGGCTGACTTGAAAGCAGCTCTTAAATCGCTCCACGCTGTAGGTATCTCAGCGATTGCTGACTGGGTTCCAGACCAAATCTACAACCTTCCGGGTGATGAAGTGGTCACTGCAACTCGTGTTAATAACTATGGTGAAACTAAAGACGGCGCGATCATCAATCATAGCCTCTATGCTGCTAAGACACGTACTTTTGGTAACGACTACCAAGGTAAATATGGTGGTGCCTTCCTTGATGAATTGAAACGTCTTTACCCACAAATCTTTGACCGTGTTCAAATCTCTACTGGTAAACGTATGACTACTGACGAGAAGATTACACAGTGGTCTGCGAAGTACATGAATGGTACTAACATTCTTGACCGTGGTTCAGAGTACGTGCTTAAGAATGGTCTAAGTGGTTACTATGGTACAAATGGTGGTAAAGTTAGCCTTCCAAAAGTAGTCGGAAGCAACCAATCAACTAACAACGACAACCAAAACGGTGATGGTAGTGGTAAGTTCGAGAAGAGCTGGGGCAGTGTTTACTATCGTTATAACGATGGCAAACGTGCTAAGAATGCCTTCATCAAAGATAACGACGGCAATGTTTACTACTTTGATAACTCAGGTCGCATGGCAATCGGTGAAAAGACTATCGATGGTAAACAATACTTCTTCCTCGCTAATGGTGTGCAGTTGCGTGATGGTTATCGTCAAAACCGCAGAGGTCAAGTGTTCTACTATGACCAAAACGGTGTCTTGAATGCAAATGGTAAACAAGATCCAAAACCAGATAACAACAATAACAATACATCAGGCCGCAACCAATTCGTACAAATTGGTAATAACGTTTGGGCATACTACGATGGTAATGGTAAACGTGTGACAGGTCACCAAAACATCAATGGTCAAGAACTCTTCTTCGACAACAATGGTGTCCAAGTTAAAGGGCGTACTGTTAACGAGAATGGAACAATCCGTTACTATGATGCAAACTCAGGTGAAATGGCTCGCAACCGTTTTGTTGAAATTGAACCAGGTGTTTGGGCTTACTTCAATAATGATGGAGCAGCCGTAAAAGGTTCACAAAATATCAATGGTCAAAACCTCTACTTTGATCAAAATGGTCGTCAAGTGAAAGGTGCTTTGGCTAATGTTGATGGCAACCTTCGTTACTATGATGTAAACTCAGGTGAGCTTTACCGTAATCAATTCCATGAAATCGATGGTAGCTGGTATTACTTCGATGGTAATGGTAATGCTGTCAAAGGTATGGTTACTATCAACGGACAAAACCTCCTCTTTGATAACAATGGTAAGCAAATCAAAGGTCATTTGGTTCGTGTGAACGGCGTTGTTCGTTACTATGATCCAAATTCAGGTGAGATGGCTGTTAACCGTTGGGTTGAAGTGAGTCCAGGATGGTGGGTTTACTTTGACGCTCAAGGCCGAGGACAAATCTAATCGTTTCCAAACTGTATGAACCGAGACAGTAGTCTCGGTTTTTATGGCATAACTGGGTTTCCGTAAAGACTTAAATGTGGACTGTGAAAAGTCATTTAACCCTTTTCTTGGCTGAGTTGTGAAATACCTATGACTATTTGGTGCCCAGAATGACAGCAAAATAGCCTAATCCCAATGACTATTATTAATGCACAATTTAATACGAAAAAGCTTTAAAATTAGGGATTTTCATTAAATGCTTCCAATCTATTGACGAAGCGTCAAAGTCAATCTATACTAGGAGTAATACCAGTTATTTATTGGCATCCCTAGTCGAGGACTAGTCGCAGGCTTGGCCTGTGTCATTCCTAATAGGCCATTTCTTTAACAAATACAGTAAGGCTCTAGCCATTCAAAGATGAGAAGTAGTTGTGATAGTTTATAGTGTATTTCTTGTAAGAGTGTCTTTAGGGAGAGAAAACTCCATTAAAGACTCATCATTTAAGTTATAGGGGTAATCTCATTTTGATGTCACTTTCGTAAACTACTTGATAGATATTGCACATTAAAGCGCTATTTTTTCACTTAGGGGTTAAAATGATTAAAGTTCTTACACCTTACTTGTAAAAATTCGATTCTCGTATTATAGTATATATAAGAGATATCAAAAATTTTAATCTTTGATAAGAACTTGTTAGCTTCTCCGAGGGAAAATGAAATCTTAATAGAAAAGATTTCCATGAGAACTTAGCAAGTATAGGATTTTATTTCTCATAAAAAGAAGAAAGGGGGAGTATTTTTGAGAGCCTATAGGGAAGATGCGACTGAAGCAGCAGCAAGAACTGCCGAAGAGCATATTGCACATAAATCAGCGCACTCTGATTTAGTTGATACTATAGATCTTTCTAAATTATTGACTAACCCAAAAAGTCGCTCTGACCACAGTGCCCCCTCCCCATTAGATTTTGCCAGAGCTGACGAAGCCCTCTTTGATAACCATGCTCAATCGGAAACTGTGAGGATTCCATCCAAGCAGGAGATTATCTTTCAAGGAGCGGATTCGCAAACTCCAGATCCTGAAGTCATGGAAAACCATGTCTTTACAGGGACTAGAGATGGGAAGACTGGTTTAATCGAATGGGACAAGGACAGCTATACCTATCCTAAGATATCGGTACCAGTTGTCCAGGGCTATTTCGCTGACCAAAAGGAAGCGGGTTTTAACGTTGTCACACCCTATGTGCCAACAGTAACGGAACATGTGACCTATAGGAAATTGGGACGCATAATCCCTGTGACAGAAGATGGGGAATATATTCCAGGTGCTTTGACTAAGCAGTATAACAATAACAAAAAAGATCCACGAAAGGCGGGTGAGACAGCAACACCAGCTGTTCAAGATTATATGACAGATATTAAAAGTGTAGTACCGAACAAACCAGGAGCGGACACTCCGGTTGTGTATCGTAAGATTTTCAAGAAAGCCAGCATCACTTATATCGATGAAACTACCGGTGCTTACTTGGTTAGCGACCAGTTGACCGGTGAATTAGGTGAAGCGATTGAATACGGGACAGCAACACGTATCAAGACTTTCAAAGACATGGGATATGACTTGATTCAGGACGAATTCCCTAAGGATGCCATTTTTGATGATAAAGATATTGATGATCAAGAGTGGTTCGTCCTCTTGCAACACGATGTTGCCAAGGTGGGACCTGAAAATGAACAAGTCCCAGATACTCCAATCAATCCTAATAATCCAGATGGACCTAAATGGCCATCTAAGTATGCTTACGAAAAAGAAGTAAGCTTCACAGTCTTTTACAGAAGTACAGATGGTAATGCGGATTTGCCAGATGCCGATGTGCAAAAGGCTTATTGGGTGCGTACTCTTACCTTCGACAAGGTTACAGGTGAGCTTGTTGATGAGACAGAGTGGTCTCCAAACAAAACCAAGTATTATGATATCTATGCACCAGTAGTTTTAGGTTATTTTGCGGATAGAGTAGAAGTTAAGGGTAGAGATGTTACTGAGGATAATATAGAAGAAACCGTTACCTACGTTCCACTTGGTAAGATTATCCCTATTGATGCGAATGGACGTTTGATTCCAAACGTGCCAACGCCAACCTTCAACAATGATGCCAATAACCCAACTAAGGTTAGTGAGACTCTTGTTCCTCACATTCCGGGTTACCGTCCAATGCAACAAAGTGTCATGCCTGAGAGCTTGACAGACGATATTCTTGTTGAGTATGCTCCAATTCTAGAGGATGTAACGCAACCAACCTTGCAAACTGTCTTCTTCAAAGGTGCTGGCGAAGCAACACCGCCTGTTAATATCCAGTCTGACTTCACCTTCACTGGTAAGTACAACCAAGCAGAAGATACTTACACTTGGGATCAAGACAGCTATACTTTCGCTAAGGTCAATGTTCCAGTTATCGAAGGTTACTTTGCGGACAAGGCAGTTGCTGGTATGCAGGTTGTTACACCTGATAAACCAGAAGCAACAGATAGTGTTGCCTATAAAGAGCTTGGTAAGATTATCCCTGTTGATAGCTTTGGTAATCCAATCGCGGATGCAGAGCCAGTTCATTATGCTAATGATCCTCAAGATGCTACGCAAGTTATTGAGACACCAGCACCACAAGTTGCTGGCTACCAAGCTGAAAGTGAATTGGTATTGCCAATTGACCTCAGCATGGACCAAACCTTGGTTTACGAGCCAATCTTGGATGATATCACGCAAGATACGAAACAAACGGTTACCTTCCAAGGTGCAGGCTACAAAGATCCGGTT
>OCPM01000478.1_pt1 | contig 12158 bp, 8 predicted proteins | sample 1476751 | NCBI WGS metagenome assembly OCPM01 (sample SAMEA2580198, study PRJEB22360) | human gut metagenome | biome: human gut; feature: human-associated habitat; material: faeces | place: Denmark | collected 2008/2010 | reverse complement strand
CGATGCCGAGAAAAGCTTGTTGGTTAGTTACACCCCAACATTTGCAAAAGAGCCTTTTAAATGCGTAAAACAAAGATATGTGCGCAAGAGAAATTAAATACAGTGGAGAGCGTCCTCCATGGAAAAGAATCTATCCGTGCGGCGGCTAAGCGTCTATCTGTGGGACTCTCTTCTATCACAGGATGGATTACTAGCTATAAAGGGAATGGAATCGAGGCATTTACACATACAAAGAACAAGCACTATTCCAGAGAATGCAAAGTTCAGGCGGTAACCGCTTATCTGAATCAGGAAGGATCTTTGTCTGCTATCAGTGAAAAAATGGGGTTGAGGTCATCAACACAACTACGCACATGGATTAAACGGTATAATAGTCATGAGAAACTGAACGCTTCCGGAACAGGAGGAACTTCTATCATGACTAAAGGCAGAAAAACAACATTCAATGAGCGGGTTGAAATGGTTCAGTATTGTATTGCCCATGCCCATAATTACTCAGAAACGGCACTAAAATATGGCATTTCCTACCAACAGGCCCGTAGTTATACGGTAAAATATGAAACCGGCGGGCTTGATGCATTACAAGATAATCGGGGAAAAAGAAAATCTGAAGATGCCCTTACGGAAGTAGAAAGACTACGTGCTGAACTCAAGTTGGAAAGAGTCAAGAGGAAGGAGGCGGAAATGGAGATCTCTTTCTTAAAAAAATGGGACGAAATAGAGAGGAGGCGAGACTGAGCCGGCTGAAGAAACTTCATATTTATCTGGCTATTCAGGAAGAACACGAGGAGCATGGGTATCCTATTTCAGCCTTATGTAACTTAGGGAAAATAACCCGAGCTGCCTATTACAAATGGCGTAACCGACAACGCCCTGCTACGGAACAAGAAAACAGGCTAATTGCGGAAAAAGTGGAAGCAATTCACAAGGCGTATCCGGACAAAGGCTACCGACGAATTCGGGACGATATGGAACGGTATTATGGCATGCACCTCAATGATAAGCGGGTACTCCGTATTTGTCGTGAGGCAAACATCAAATCCACCATGAAGTATCGCAGTCGCGGCTGCACTCGTCGAGCTTCAACTCCACAATTTATAGCAGAAAATATTCTTGGCAGAGACTTTACGGCGGGAACCCCCAATGAAAAATGGCTTACAGACGTTACCGAATTTAAGTATTATCTTGGAAATGAGGTTCATAAAATATACCTGAGCGCCATCCTTGATCTGTATGACCGAAGAATTGTTTCTTTCGTAATTCGTGACAGAAATGATAACTCTTTAGTATTTGATACCTTCGAACAAGCCATCGCTTCCCATCCGGAAGCGCATCCACTATTTCATAGCGACCGAGGATACCAATATACGAACAGAACGTTTCATGCAAAACTGAAGGCTGCCGGGATGATACAAAGCATGTCCAGAGCGGGAAAATGTATCGACAATGGTCCCATGGAAGGGTTTTGGGGAATCATAAAGAGAGAACGTTACTATGGCCAGCGTTTTACAGATAGAGAAACACTGATTAAAACGATAGAAGAATATATTGAATACTACAATAACAAACGATTACAGAGAAATCTGGGAGTAGTAACTCCGATGGAAAAACATGCCAGCTATTGGTTGGCGGCATAAAAAACTGCCACCGGTTTCCGGTGGCAGAAACAAGCACTATTTATGTTTTTTTGAGTGTCTACTTGACGGGTAGCAGTTCATTTCGGATTACGGCTTTTTTTACGTATCCTCATTTAACAATCATAACGGGGCATGCGGCATGTGTTACAACAAAACTGCTGACAGAGCCCATAAAGAGACCTTTTAAGGGACCGAGTCCGCGACTGCCCATGACAATGAGATCGGCATTATTTTTTTTGGCAACGGAAAGAATTGCCGGTCCGGGCGATCCGACTTCGAAAGCTTCTTTCACACTGAGTGTGTCGGGAATATCCTTCGTCACTTCATTTAAAATTTTCTTTCCTTCTTCTTCCATATCCAGCGCAACCTGTTCGGTTACATAACCGCTGGCATTAGGGATCTGGTCAAAATTGGAAATAACGGAAACAATATTTGCCACATATACCAACATCAGAGAAGCGCCCACAGTGGAGGCGATTGTAACAGCATGTTCCACAGCCCGTTTCGAATTTTCCGAACCGTCGACAGGAACGACAATTGTCTTATAATCTTTCATCGTAAATCCCTCCTATGATTTCTTTTATATATTAATAGTTCCATAAAAGATAAAATTCCTGCCTGAAATTAAAATTTATTTAATCTTAAGCGGATTAACCGTTTAAGTGAAAATAGTACATTTCTATATAGTAATATGATACAATATTTTATAAGGTGAGAAAATACGGATTATTTTTTATCGAAGGGTGGTTTTTATGAAGAAAACTCATAAGTTTTTTTTATCTTTTTTTACTGTTTTCATGACGAATATCATGCCGATTCTGGCAAATGATACGCACGAAGCGCTCGAGGCTTCCTTGCCGGTATGGAGTGTCCTGCCTTTTGTGGGCATGCTTCTCTCTATTGCCGTTATTCCGCTGGTTAAGCCTCATTGGTGGGAAAAGAATATGCATGTAGCTTCCGGCTTCTGGTCGCTTGTCTTTATCCTGCCCTATGCCTATGCATACGGTGTCAGCGAAGCATGGTTTCATTTCCTCGAATCCATTCTGCTCGACTATGTTCCCTTTATCGTACTTCTCTTCGGCCTCTTTGTCGCAGCCGGCGGCATTGCCATAAAAGGGACCTTACCGGGAACGCCGAAGGTAAATTCGCTTCTTCTCCTTATCGGCACATTATTGGCAAGCTGGATCGGCACGACCGGCGCGGCAATGGTCATGATCAGGCCTCTTATCCGGGCTAACAGATGGCGCAGGAAATCCGTCCACGTTATCGTCTTTTTCATTTTTCTCGTTGCCAACATCGGGGGCTGTCTTACTCCTCTCGGCGATCCGCCGCTTTTCATGGGCTTCCAACGCGGCGTCCCCTTCACATGGACATTCCATCTTATCCCCATGTTGGCGGTAAACATGGCCGTTCTCTTTATTGCCTTTTATTTCTTGGACAGTTATTTCTGTAAAAAAGAATTGTCGGAAGGCCGTTCACCTCTTGACGAATTGGCTGAATCGGAAAAAGAGCCGATCCGTATTGAAGGCCTGCACAATGTCATTTTCATCATCATGATCATCGCCGGCGTTATCGCTAACGGTGTTTTACCGAAAGAAGTGGAATTTTTTGCCAATAATGCCGGCATTCAAGTGTATGACGAACTGGTATTCCCTTATGCTACCCTCGTAGAAATTATCATCATCCTTATTGCCGCCTTTTTATCTCTGAAAACTACAAAGGAATCAACACATGAATTGAACGGTTTTTCTCATGCACCGATGATCGAAGTCGCTACCCTCTTTATCGGTATTTTCATCACCATGATTCCTGCTCTTATCTTTCTCAAGATACACGGCAGCCAACTCGGTATCCACGCCCCGTGGCAGCTATTTTGGGCGACGGGCTTACTTTCTTCTTTCCTCGATAACACACCGACATATCTTGTCTTCTTACAGACGGCCGGCGCGATCGGTTCGACCACGGGCATTGCCACTTCCGTCGGTACTGTATCCCACGCCATGCTTGAAGCGGTTTCGGCTGGTGCCGTATTTATGGGCGCCAATACGTATATCGGTAATGCCCCCAACTTCATGGTTAAAGCCATTGCTGAAGAAAACGGCATCAGGATGCCCAGCTTCTTCGGTTACATGGGCTGGTCCGCAGCGATTCTCGTGCCGACGTTCATTATCGATACGGTTATCTTTTTCTTTTAAGAGGGTACCTTCTTAATTCACCTGACACGGTCTCTTTTTGTAACCCTCCCGTTTAACTGACGGCAGACATAAAAAAGACCGCCGGCAACGCCGACGGTCTTTTTTTGTTTGGTGATCCACCCGAGACTCGAACTCGGGACACCCTGATTAAAAGTCAGGTGCTCTACCGACTGAGCTAGTGGATCATAGCTGGCAGGGGTAGCTGGATTCGAACCAGCGCATAGCGGAGTCAAAGTCCGGTGCCTTACCACTTGGCTATACCCCTATGGGGCGAGTAAAGGGGATCGAACCCTTGAGTAACGGAGCCACAATCCGCCGTGTTAACCGCTTCACCATACCCGCCATACAGGCCATCGGAATAACCGATGACGCTAGTTATTCTATCACGTAAATAACGGCACTGTCAAGGTATTCCGCCTTATCTCTCCGCGTCTCCGTACAGAAGGTTCTTCACAAAATTCGGCAATACAAATGCACTCTTTTGAATACCTTCATTGTAGTACTGTGTTGAAAAACTCCGTTTTCTGTTCGGCTCCCACGTAAGAGGATCATATTTTTTGGAACCCAATGTGAAACAGTGCATTCCTGTCGGATAGAGCGGAATAAAGGCCGTATACAGACGAGTCACCGGAAAAATTCGTCCGACTGCATCAAATACTTCCTTAACAAGTCTGCGATGCATGAAAGGAGATTCCGTCTGCTGTACAAAAATACCGTCTTTTTTCAGTGCCTTAAAAGTATCTTTGTAAAATTCATAGGTAAAAAGTCCTTCGCCGGGGCCTACAGGATCGGAACAGTCCACGATGATGACATCATAAAAATCTTCCGCTTCCTTCATAAACGCAATGCCGTCACCTATTTTAACAGTAAGTTTCGGATTATTTTCCAGCATAGCCGCCGCAATTTTAGGAAAATATCGCTTCGATAACTCAACAACCTTGCCGTCAATATCAACCATAGTCACATGTTCCACTTCCGGATGACGCACCGCTTCTCTGGCCGCACCGCCGTCACCGCCGCCGATGATAAGGATATTTTTAGGATTCGGATGCAGGAATACGGGAATATGGACAATATTTTCATGATAAGTAAACTCGTCTTTATCGGATGTCTGAAAAACGCCGTCAAGCATAAGCATACGACCGTATTCCTTACTGTCGGCGACAACAATATCCTGAAAAGCCGATTTGCCTTTAAAGAGAATCTCCGTTACTTCAGCACTTAAATCCAAATAAGGAGACTGGTGTTCCGTAATATATTGCTTCATTATATTCCTCCGTATACGTCTGTTTTCACTGATTCCGTCTTATTGTAACACACTTACGTCTTCCGGAACATAGGAAAAAAACGAGTTGCAGATCGGTTATATTCGCCTTTTCCGGCTTTTTTCCTTTCCTTTGTGTGGTATAATTGAATATAGGCTACGCAATTAATTTATACTATTATTGTATTCTTTTCTATGCAGTCGGCTCACCGACACAGGAGAAAGAAATGAAAGACTTACTGCACATCGGCATTGATATCGGTTCGACAACCGTAAAAATTGCCGTACTCAATAATTTAAAACAGTGTCTTCACGCCTGCTATGTCCGTCATTACACAGATATTCGTCAAAAAGTATTGGATCTTTTGGAAAACGCCTATGAAGTATTCGGCGATCGCCAAATTTCCATCGCTATTACAGGCTCCGGCGGCATGGCTTTGGCTGACCATCTGCATATCCCGTTTATTCAGGAGGTCATTGCCGGTACAAAGTCCGTCCGCACGTACCATCCTCAAGCGGACGTTATTATCGAATTGGGCGGCGAAGACGCTAAAATCACATATCTCACAGGCGGTAACGAGCATCGTATGAACGGCGCCTGCGCCGGCGGGACAGGAGCCTTTATCGATCAGATGGCGACGCTGCTCCATACGGATGCCATAGGGCTCAACGAACTGGCCGAACGCTCGGATACGCTGTACCCTATTGCGGCTCGCTGCGGTGTATTCGCCAAAACGGACGTACAGGCTCTCTTAAACGAAGGGGCCAGCAAGGAAAATGTAGCCGCCTCCGTCTTCCAATCGATCGTTTTACAGACGATTACAGGCCTGGCCTGCGGTCGTCCCATCAAGGGCTCCGTCTGCTTTTTAGGCGGTCCGCTTACCTTCCTGCCCCAATTGCGCAAACAATTTGCGCAGACGCTGGAACTGAAAGCGGAAGAAGTGATTGCCCCGGAAAACGCACAAGTATATGTCGCTATCGGAGCTGCGCTGGGCGGTTTTGACGAAAAGCCACAATCGTTTATGTCGTTGATGAGCCGTATCCGTCAAGTAGACGAGCGTTCTCTGCCGAAAACGGACCGCATTGAACGACTCTTCGAATCCCGGGAGGAACTGGACGAGTTCCGTGCGCGCCATGCTAAGGACACGGTTCCCACGGCGGACATATCAACTTACAAAGGCCCTTGTTACCTCGGTCTTGATGCCGGCTCAACGACGATCAAAGCTGTTGTTATGGGCAATAACGGCGAAATTCTTTACTCCCGCTATCAGAACAATGAAGGCAGCCCGCTGGACGCGGCAAAGGCGATTATAAAAGAAGTTTATACCATCCTGCCGGAAAATGCATTTATTGCCAAATCCGGAATCACGGGATACGGCGAATTTCTCTTGAAAGAAGCCTTCCACATCGATCTGGGTGAGGTGGAAACGATTGCCCATTATCAGGCGGCGGCCCACTTCTGCCCGGAGGTGGATTTTATTCTCGATATCGGCGGACAGGATATGAAATGCTGCCGTCTGAAAGACGGACACATCGAAGACATCCTCCTCAATGAAGCCTGCTCCGCCGGTTGCGGATCCTTCCTTGATACATTCGCCAAATCATTGAAAAAATCTATCCAGGAGTTTTCCGAAGCGGCTCTGCTTGCAAAAGAGCCGATTGATTTAGGTTCCCGCTGCACTGTATTCATGAATTCCAAAGTAAAGCAGGCCCAAAAAGAAGGCTCCACAATGGCTGACATTTCTGCGGGGCTGTCTTACTCCGTTATTAAAAATGCGTTGTACAAGGTTATTAAAGTAAAAGATCCGTCCCGATTAGGTAAACATATTGTTGTCCAAGGCGGCACTTTCTATAATGATGCGGTTTTACGCGCTTTTGAACAGCTCCTCGGACGCGAAGTGATACGCCCCTCCATTGCCGGCCTCATGGGAGCGTACGGCATGGGCCTTATTTGCCGCCGGGCATATCAAAAAGACAGAAGCATCTCGGCGCTCCTTGATGCCAAGGGCATTGAAGAACTCAGTATCAACACGTCCATTCGGCATTGCGGCCTGTGCACGAATAATTGTCTTTTAACTGTCAATACCTTTAACGACGGTCGTTTCTTTATTACAGGCAACCGTTGTGAACGCGGTGCCGCCGGCTCGGCGGCAAAACGCAAAAAAGTATTGCCGAACTTATATAAATTAAAATACAACCGCCTCTTCTCGTACTACAAACCGCTTGAAAAAGCTCCGCGCGGTTCCGTCGGCATTCCCCGCGTTCTCAATATGTACGAAGACTATCCTTTCTGGTTTACATTCTTTACCAGACTCGGGTATAAAGTCGTCCTTTCCGACCAATCGACGAAGGACCTCTTCCAGAAAGCAATGGACACTGTTCCGTCCGACTCCGCCTGCTATCCGGCCAAACTCGTCCACGGGCACATAGCCAATCTTCTGGAAAAGAAAGTCGACCGTATTTTCTATCCGTGCATCCAGCACGGCCCGCAAGAAGGCAGCAAAGACAATAACTTTAACTGCCCCATGGTCATGTCTTACCCGGAAGTCATTAAACATAACATGGACGAACGCCTTACGGAAACGCAGACGCCATTTATCAGCCCTTTTCTGCCTCTTTATGACAACAAACGCATTATCACGCGCCTTGAAGAAGAATTGAAAACATGGGGCCTGAAAAAGCGGGAAATCAGACTTGCTGCCGAGGCGGCATGGAAAGAAGAGGAAAAGTTTAAGCACGACTACTATACGCTGACAAAGAAAACACTCGCCAAAATCGAAGCGGACGGAGACAGAGCCGTTGTGCTGAGCGGCAGACCGTACCACTTGGATCCGGAAATTAATCACGGAATCCCCGAGCTTATTAACAGTCTCGGCCTTGCCGTTCTGACGGAAGACGGCGTCGCCCCTCTCGGTGAATTTCCGGGTAAACTCCGTGTCGTTGACCAGTGGTCCTATCACTCCCGCCTCTACAGAGCCGCCCAATATGTATCACAACATAAAAATCTGGAGCTGGTCGAATTGAATTCTTTCGGCTGCGGTCTTGATTCCATTGTAGCCGACCAGGTACAGGAAATCCTTGCTCACGGCAATAAAATTCATACGCTCTTAAAAATAGACGAAGGCTCCAATCTCGGCGCCATCCGTATAAGATTGCGTTCACTTCTCTTTGTTATGAATCATCGCAAGCAGTCGGATATACCTGTAGCCGAAAACTATTCGTATAAAAAGGCGCTCTTTACGGAAGAAGATAAGAAGACGCACACTCTCCTGGCTCCTGCCATGACGCCGATTCATTTTCCTCTTTTCAAGGCCGCCTTTGCCCATGAAGGTTACAAGCTCGAGATCCTTCCCCACCAGGGACAGGAGGCTATCGACACGGGACTCTCGTTCATTCACAATGATGCCTGCTACCCGGCCATTATGACGTTAGGTCAAATCATGACAGCCCTCCGTTCCGGTAAATACGACCTGGAACACACATCCGTCATCATTTCCCAGACCGGCGGCTGCTGCAGGGCGACAAATTACATCGGTATGTTGCGCAAAGCGCTGGCCGACGCGAATATGCCGCAAATTCCCATCATTTCATTAAACACGAAAGGACTTAACAAACAACCCGGTTTTAAGCCGACTATGGGCTTTTGGCACAGATTACTTCAAGGCGTCGTCTACGGCGATACACTGCAACAGGTGCTTTATCGCACGCGTCCTTATGAAAAAATCCGTGGTACCGCGGAAACCCTCTTTGCAAAGTGGCAAGCCAAACTCACCGTAGATCTGGAAAAAGCCGACATAGCAACATTTAAGAAAAACATTCATCAAATCATAGCGGATTTCGATACGCTTCCCATCTGGGAAAATCTGAAAAAACCGCGTATCGGTATTGTCGGCGAAATTTACGTCAAATTCCACCCCGTTGCAAACAATCAAATTATCAAAATGATTGAAGAAGAAGGTGGTGAAATCGTCACGTCCGGCTTGGCGGACTTCTTCTACTACGGCCTTTTGGACAATCAATTCCGTCATAAATATCTTTCCGGCTCATGGCTGTCTTCAATGGGCAGTAAGGCGACAATCAAACTCCTTGATTGGTATCGTAAACCTTATACCGACGCCGTCGCCGGGAGCAGACGCTTCGATCCGGTTACATCAATTTACAAAATCGCCGATGAAGCGAAGGAATACCTTTCACTCGGCCATGTTGCCGGTGAAGGTTGGTTTTTGACCGGCGATATGATCGACCTTATTCACAGAGGCGCAAAAAATGTCGTCTGCCTCCAGCCCTGGGCCTGCCTTCCTAACCACGTTACGGGCAAAGGCATGATCAAAACACTGAAAGCGGCCTTCCCACAGGCAAATATCGTTGCTATCGATTATGACCCGAGTGCCAGTGCCGTCAATCAGACAAACCGCCTGAAACTGATGCTGACGACGACCTTTGAAAGCATTCGCAAGCCGTCCGGCGAAACGGACAAACCGATAATCCCCTTTCTGCAAGGCGTACGCATCAACGGTTCTCTGAATAAATAAGACTGTATACAACAAAAAGCTCACCGTACGGTGAGCTTTTTGTTGTATACAGAATATATCTTTCCAATCCGCAGATAAAGCTGCACCTATCTGAGCAGGTCTTTCAGCAATACACTGTTCCCTGACCGTTCTTACAGCTCTTTCACCGCCCCCGGCGCAATAACCAATCCTTTCCGGCCGTATTCTTTTTCCAGGCGGGCAACGAATTCAAACGGATCCGCCTCAATGACAGGCCATGTATTGTAATGGACAGGTACGGTCACCGCCGCTTTTATATACGATGCCGCCAAGAGAGCATCATCAACGCCCATGGTATATGTATCGCCGATAGGCAACAGGGCATAATCAATATTACCGAAGCGCTTCAGTAGTCCCATATCACTGAAAAAACACGTATCTCCGGCATAGTAAATCGTCTTGCCGAAAAAGGTAATAAGCGCTCCCGCAGCATGGCCTCCCGGTACGCCGGCGCCGTGGAAAGCAGGTACCATACGTATCGTACCGAAGGGAAAATCTCCTTTCCCGCCGAGATGCATTGCTTTGACGGCAATACCCGCTTTCTCGGCGCGGCTGACCACTTCAGGCGTGGAAATAAAGAGCGCATGATTGCGCACGGCAATACTGTCACTGTCACCGTAATGGTCATCGTGTCCGTGACTGACGAAGATGTAATTGCACATAATATCATCGGCCTTTGCCGTTTCCCATGTATTACCCGTAAAAAACGGATCGACAAGCAACATGATATCTTTATGGTGCAGGGCAAAGCACGAATGCCCGTAATAAATGAGTTCCATATTTTCCTCTCCTGTATCTTTCAGTAATTCTTCCCGGCCATTACTCGTAAAACGCGGTTCTCATCCCGTCTTTAGCCATCTTTTTCTCCGCCTGTGCCGTATACAATCACTATTTTCTCCGCCTCGGCACATACCGTCACGGATGTGCCGAGGGGCAGCGAGGCGTTATCCGCGCCGTGACCGACAGGCAGGCCCCATACAGCCGGTATACTCCATCGCTCGGCATATTGTTCGACCACTTGACGTATCGTGAAATTCCCGTCCGTTTCTTCCTGTGGCTCACAATTATGAAATTCCCCGAAAAGAACGGCTTTGGCCCGCTCTATAAGACCGCCCTGTTCCAGCTGGCGAAACATGCGATCCAAGGAATATGCGCTTTCTCCGACTTCTTCCAGAACAAGAACCAAATCCTTGCCGCCCAAGGCATAAGATGTCCCTGTCGTAACGGCAAGAAGCATGAGGTTGCCGCCGGCAAGAATTCCCGTCGCCTTGCCGGCGACAAGCGTTTCCATATGCCTGCCGGGCGGCAGGAGCAGCTCTTTACGCCCCCACGGGTCACTTAGCATAGCCGCAAAGGAAGCACGCGTAAACGCACTGCTCTTTCGCCCCAGCGAAAGAGCCATCGGTCCGTGCACGACAGCAAAGCCGCAGTATTTTTGCAAAGCCGAGTGGAGCGCCGTAATGTCACTGAAGCCGATGAAAAGCTTCGGATGCTTCTTAATGTACGGAAAGTCAATGAGGTCGAGTATGCGCGTTACGCCATAGCCGCCGCGCAAACAAAGTATACCTTTCACATTGTCATCACCGAAAGCTGCTTCTATATCACGGGCCCGTTCTTCATCCGTACCGGCAAGATACCCCCACTTCTTTTTCACCGTTGCGCCGAGTTTCACGGCATAGCCCAATTCGTGGAGCCAGGCAACGGCCTTATCCAATTCATCCGATACGCTGTAAGCGGCGGGCGCAATGATCCCGATCGTATCACCCGGCCGCAGCGGCGGCGGATAAATAAGTTCACTCATAGTCGCTCCTAAAAACATTATAAAAGACAGTATTTCCAGGCTAATCGGAATAATAAATACTTATTATGAAATACAGCCCTCAGCAGGAAACGGAAAAAGTTTCTGTACTGGAACTGCCGGCAAAGAACTGACAACAGTCCGCTGTAAGCACAGCCAAGAGGTACTTCTTTTTCCGTAAATCCGCCGATCCGTTTTATCCTCTGTCATTGTAAAACAGTATATACCGTTTTTATTATAATGGTATATACTGCAAAAGGGAAGATAAGCCGCCTTGCAATAAGCACAGCCGGCATTTATAATAAATTAGTTATTATATATTTTTTCAGAAAGTGTGAATTCATGAATTGGAAAACATGCCTTGTCGTCTTGACATGCAATGTTCTCTTTATGTCATCAAGCTATACTATGATTATGCCTTTCCTTCCTATCTACCTGACAAGAGAGTTGGGCGTACGGGCGGCAGATGTACATCTCTGGTCGGGCATCGTCTTTTCGGCATCTTTTGTAATCAGTGCCGTGATGGCGCCCGTTTGGGGAAAGATGGCAGACAGGCGCGGCAAAAAGCTCATGGCGTTGAGAGCCAGCATACTCCTCGCAGTCAGTTTATTTTCTCGGCGGTATCGTCACCGGCCCGATACAACTTACATTGATGCGCATGTTTCAAGGCTTCGCTGCCGGGCTCCTGCCCATGGGGGCGGCTTAGCACCGGTA
>OCPM01000471.1_pt1 | contig 12349 bp, 6 predicted proteins | sample 1476751 | NCBI WGS metagenome assembly OCPM01 (sample SAMEA2580198, study PRJEB22360) | human gut metagenome | biome: human gut; feature: human-associated habitat; material: faeces | place: Denmark | collected 2008/2010 | reverse complement strand
TGTTCAACGAGTGGATGGTCATCTCGGTTTCGACCTCGAAGCCGCGCGACAACACGGGGTAGGTTTTGACGAAGGTGAATGAGAAGGCACGGTAGCCGGTCATGATGTCGGTGACGTTCGCATGGAACAGGCCGTTGATCGAACCGCGCACCAGACGGTTACCGAAGTTGTGGAACGGGCGCTTGTTCTCTTGGAAGTAGGTGGAGCTCAAGCGGTCGCCGATTACCATGTCGTAGCCTTCGGCGATCTTCTCGACCATGGCGGGTGCCGCGTCGGCTGGGTAGGTGTCGTCGCCATCCGACATGACGTACACGTCGGCGTCGATGTCTTCGAACATGGCGCGAATCACGTTGCCTTTGCCCTGGCGCGGTTCCTTGCGGACGATTGCGCCCTCGGCTGTCGCTATTTCGGCGGTGCGGTCGGTGGAGTTGTTGTCGTATACGTAGATGTCGGCGTTCGGCAACGCGGCTTTGAAGTCGCGTACCACCTTGCCGATGGTGACTTCTTCGTTATAGCAGGGAAGAAGCACTGCGACGGCTGGTTTTTTGTTCTGTTCGGACATGCAAACCACTATAAGTCCAACCATTGAACAAGTTTCGTGGTTGAGGTGATGTAGTATGTTCGAAAAATGGTTTCAATTGCATAAGATTCAACGGTCAAAAGGAAGGTTTGATCTGTAAGGTGGCAATGGAGCAAGGGGGTATGAGTGTTGTAAAGGCAAAGTGCATATTTAATTTATATATGAATGTACATCAGATAGAACACCGTTGACTGTCTCGTTTTTTTTCGCATGCTGACTAATGGTTAAATATTTTTAATGAAGCCTATTTTATAGTTTGTAATATGCCTACTTAATAGATAGGTATGACGTTTAAAAGCGGGAGGGCAATTGCCGGTTTTTCCCGTTGATTAGATTGTGCCAAGAAAGATGGAAATAGATGAAAAAACGTATCGTTGGCTGTGATGCTGCGCGTTCGGTATATAACACGGAACAAAGTATTCCCGTGTTGAATGTGCTGTTTTCCCGGGCTCTGTGGGCGTCTATATTGCCGTGCTTCATGCTGTATTTGGCTTTGAGGCCAGGAACGGGCAAATGGCACCGTGTCGCTTCCATGCTTCCTGTGGATATGTCGTTTGTGTATTTACTATTGGTCCCGATATCGGGTGGTGCTGGAGAACCTACGCGGTACGTTTTGCAATTAATTTGCGTTGCGCCATTATTCCTTACACTGATGCTGGCTTATCAAAAGGAGAAGGCAGAGAGTTGATCCATGAGATGACGTATAAGGATATCCCGTGGAATTAGAACAGGAGATAGGTCTATGAATTTTAAGAAAAAATTTTTTGAAAATATTAATAATGGAAGAAAATCCGCTGTTATCGTACCTTTCTTCCTAGGGTTTTTGTTTAGTGCCGCATCTCGTTTTACTCAAACCGATGGGCAATTCAAGCCATATGATATCGCCTTTCTTCTTACTGGATTTCTTTACGGCTTGTTGTTCCTTGTTCTTTTCCTTGCCTTTGAGAAGGGAATAGCAGTACTTGCGCGAAAAGGCGTGAGCATGACGTCATCGCATGGTGATGGTGAAGCATTGCCTCAATTCATAGCACCTTCATGGAGTGGTATGAAGAGGTATGTTTGCATTACGGCTTTATGCTGGATGTTGACGTATCTGCTGCTTTTCCCAGGAATCATCGTTGGTGATACAGCGGTTCAGATTGAACAGTACATGAGCGGAAATACGATTGCTGATTGGCATCCTTTCCTTGATACCAAAATCTTTGGCCGGTTCTTCGCAATTGGCGGTCTTTCGCATCCAATGCTTGGTGTGGGTATTTTCGTTGCGTTGCAGATGATTGTCGCTGTTGGCGTTGTGTCGTATGCGGCTTACTATGTGCAGAACTTAGTCAAGGTCCGTCATGCGGGAGATGCCGTTTTGGTATTGCTGGCCGTTTATCCTGTGGCTCCTTTGAGCTTTATGACAATGAATAAGGATACGACCTTCACGATCTGTTTCATGTTGTTCTGCGTGCTGTATTGCGAAGTTTGGCGTTCGCGTGGCGCGTTATTGAAGCGTCCCTCTTTCTTGGTTGTGCTTGTTGTTGTTGCACTATCTGCAATCTTTACTAAGAAAACAGGATCTTATCTTATTTCAGCGGCCTTGATTCTGCTGATTTTTATGATCGGCAAAAAGACGCTGCGCTGTGTCGCGGCTTTTATCGGTGTCGTGTTGCTTCTTTTCGCTCAGACGTTTGTTCCCTCGGTGGTTTTCCCTCGAATCAATGTCGAGCCGGGGCCAAAACAGGAAATGCTGGCAATACCGGAGCAGCAATTGGCTCGCATTGTCAGAGATTCCCCTGGGGAATTTACCGAGCAAGAACGTAAGATTATCGATGATGTTATCAGTGTAGGGTTTAACGGCATCGATAAAAACTACGATGACTATCTAGTGGATCCTATTAAGGGGACGGACGTTCCCAATGAGGATTCCATTGGAGCATTCCTTAAACTTTGGATCAAAAAGGGATTGGAACATCCTTGGCAATATATCGCTACTGAAATTGGTCTGCAATCTGGGTGGATTTCATTCAGTGGCAACGCGGCTAAGGGCGCATATGTGTATTCATCTCCTACGGATTCTTCGTCTGCCAATTCTTTATCAGATAAGGTGAAGTGGCCTGAGGCTTCTACGGCTAGTTCCGTATGGGCTTCTTGGTATACGGATTTGTCGAATATACCCATTTTGAATTTGCCGATGTATGTTTGCGTATGGGCAACGATCATTCCATTTGGCATTGTTTTCTTTATTTGGAGAAAGGCCGAGCATGTAATTGATGCCTTGGTCCCGCAAATGCCTCTTTTGCTATCGATGGGAATGCTGCTGTTGTGCCCGACATCAGGCCATGCCAGATACATGTTGCCGATGATGCTGACGGCTCCTATTTTTATCGCTATTCTTTCCAGAATAAAGATTAGGAAATAGCGTATAGCAGAATTGAGTGGCTCATACAATGAATGGGTTGTGGAATTAAATTCAGATTCCACAACCCATTCATTATTAATTATTAAAAGTCATCGCTTGCCGCGTACCATGCGTGCAATGGCCTTCAACGCATCGCGTCGCCTTGAACCGATTGGCATCAGCGGGTCGATGAACTTGCGGATTGGATTGTTCTCGCCTACGGCACGCTCATGCTTCGGCAGGAAGGAACCTCCTGAAATCTGCGGCTCGTTTGCTTTCACCACACGCTTGAGCAAACGCTCGTAGAACGGGGTCTCACGCGCGTACCTCCAGTAGATAGAGGCGAAATCGCAATCCGGATCAGTCCAAGGCTTCTGGAAGCCGGCATAATGGATGATTTGCGGATTGCTGCGCGACTTCATATATGCGTCGTAGATATCGTTCGGCGCCTGCGTGAAGAGGTTACCTACGCGGCCACCACAATCGTGAACCACATTCCATTCCCATGGCAGATATAGCACGTTCCCTTCGCAGTGCGCGTTGAGCACGTCCTGGTCGTTGTAGATGAAATCGGGATTCGAGGCGTAGGTAAGCCATTGTTTGATGGTGTAATGCTCACGCATCGCCTTGGTGTTGAGCACCAGCACGCCAGCTTGGAAGTAATCGTATGGATTTTTCATCTTCAGCACGGTTTGCGCGTAGCCCATGCGTTTGCCGTGCTTCACGTTGAGATTGGCGAGGAAGTCGATGTCTCGAATCGCGCCGAGCATCTTGCCCTGCAAATCGATGTTGTAAAGCTTCGCGATATCGCCGTTGATGATGATGTCGGAATCGAGATACAGCACCTTGTCGTAGAACGGCAGAACTTTCTGAATCAGGAAGCGGTAGTATGTCTCCACGCTGATATGGGCGTTGTTGGTGGAAAGGTCGTAACCGGCAAGTTCGCGGTCCACGTTGGTGAACCTCAGATTCATATTCGGGAACTGCTTGAAGAAGCCGCGCAGACGTTCCTGCTTGTCCCATGCGATGTTGCGCTGCAGCACCGTCACATCGTAGAAGTAATGCGGATCGGCGTTCTTCATGGCCGAATACACGGTGGTGGTCAATTGAGGGACATAATTGTCATCCGCTGCGAACACCACAGGAACGATTGGCTTGTCGGTAATGTCAAACGGCTTGAGCTGCTCCGCTGGCTCCGGATTGGTGAAGTGGACGCACTGTAGTTCCTTGAACTTCCAGTTGGAACCGATACGCTTGTGATGCAGCAGGTAGATGTTGAGCAGACGCTCGGACAGATGGCCTGGCGTACGCAGGGCTTCCTTGCTGTACGTGCTGTAGTCGGTGTTTTTGTCGAACTCTTCGAGAATGGGGAACATCCATTCGCAATAGTCGAAGAAGATCTCCCTCTTCATAATGAACATGTTGCAGAAGCAGGCCTTGTTGCCGTTGAAGAATGCCTGTGCGTCCTGCTTGTAGTCGGGGTACATGCTGCACAGGATCTGGTAGCAACGCTTCAGATCATCGTCATGCAGCAGGGGAGCGGCTTCCCACAGCGCGCGTGGAGTGCCGTGCTTATCGATGATTTTTTCGAGATTGCCGAATGGCGTGGTGATGACATCATACTGCTTCACCACTTTGGCGATGTTCTCGTCATTCAGCCCGTATTTCTTTGCCGTAACGGCATCGATGTAGTTGTCCATGATTTCGCCGTAGGGATTTTCCTTATGCGGAGTGTCCGAGAAGTCGAAGTACCGACGGTAATGGCAGAAGCCGTAGTAGTCGGCCTTGATGTTCTTCCAAGCCCAGTATTGCGTGGTCAGTTCGCAGTAGCGCGGATTGAGATTGGAGATGTTTTCGCCTTCGTCGTCATGGAACGCCCAAGGGAAGCGATAGTTTTTCGGACCGACCTGTACCGGTTGCATGATTTTGCTGTCGAAGGTGTTAACGTTTTTGTGAGTAGTGACGAAGATACGGATGTTCTGTTTATCGTAGTTTTGGAACGCTTCGGTATTGCGAGTTTTCTCGATGAGATTGGTCATATGGGAAGTGGCGATTCGCTTCATCTCATGGAATCTTATGGTGTCTGCAGATACTTGATCGGTAGGCATACTGATGGCGTTGGCTATGCTGAACCAGCTGTTCAGATCAGCGTCATGCGGAAGGAGCTGGTTATTGGAAAGCAGCGCATAAGCATCATCGCGTACGAAACGGTACAATTCGCGCCCCGTGATGGCCGGGCCGAACACAGCTTCCATTTGCTTGGCGGCCTCAACCTTTTCCGCTTCCGGAACCCTGACCTTCCAATCATTGGCAAGGATTTCGGTCGCCTTGCGTTGGAAACCTTGTGCGCAAGCGTGAAGCATATCGGAATGCTGCTCATCGGCGAATTCGTAGGCTGCATCGAAATCCGCCTTGAAATGGCCGCAATAGCGGGCATACTTCGCGGCATCGATCATATTTGTGCCGCTTATGCCGCGACCGTAGTAATACACATATCCGCGGCATTCCTTGAAGGAATGGTAGCTGTTAGCGAATGCCGAAACCACGAAGCACTCGTAGCCGTCCTGAGATCGGCCAAGACGATCGCGGGTCATGGCGTTGAATGCTTCCTTAAGTACGGAAGTCTTGTATAAACGCTGGGTTACGCGCCAATCGACCTTGTAGCCTCGCGTTTCATCGAAAATGTCGCGGACGATATCTTCTCCAGTGGAATCGGGCGTGGGAGTGTTGTTGAAGGTTTCGAAGGCTTGGCGTTCGTTTTCCAAAAGGTCATTGGCTGCGACAACGGTAAGACCGAAATGCAGTACGTCCACGGGATGCTTGTCGATCTCCGCGGCGAGCTGTTCGCACATATCAGGCTTGAGGGCATCATCGCCATCAAGGAAGAACGTGTATTCGCCGGAAGCGTTTTCTACGCCCGCCATGCGAGTGCGGTGTGTGCCCATATTCGGGTTGTTGGTGACTACTCGGATGCGTGCGTCCTGTGCAGCCGCCTGTGCTGCGACCTCTCCGACATTATCTGGGCTCGCATCGTTTACGACAATCGCTTCTATATCAGAGAAGGTCTGATTCCGTACTGAATCAAGACATTCCTGCAAATAATCGCCGACATTGTATGCGGGAATGACGATTGAGATTTTGGGCATTGCTCTTCCTTATTTGGCCGGATTGATGTATTACTCGCTGAGCAACAGTGTACTGTTCGACTTCGAAAAGCGCACTTTGGACTACTATATACCCCGTACTCATTGAGAAATAAGGAGGGCATGTGCTGTTTGCAGATTGGTTGCGCGTGAAGAAAAATAAGTTGCGTCGTGCGGGCACGCATGTTCTGCGTGCGATGAAGAGGCGTCATCCTCGGATTATCGTTTCCATGACTTCATATCCTGCACGCATCAATACCGTACACCTGGCGATTCGTTCGTTGCTTGCGCAAAAAGTATTGCCCGACAAAATCGTGTTGTGGCTCTGCAAATCGGATTTTCCGAATCGTGAAACCGATTTGCCCCAAACGTTGCGCGATGTGTTGTGGCATGATGTGGAAATCCGTTGGGTGAATGAGGACCTGAAACCCCACAAAAAATATTTCTGGGCTTTGCAGGAATTTCCTGATGATTACGTCATCACCACCGATGATGATTTGCTGTACCGCAATACGATGATTGGCGATTTGCTCGCAGCACACGAAGCCCATCCTCATGCGATTGCCGCTGTACGTACGCATTTGATTATGTTCAACGAGGACGGATCCCGTACCAATTATGAGGATTGGATTTACGAGGCACCTCATTACCATCCCGCGCTTGTAGGTGTGCCGTCCATGCGGATCTTCTCCACGAATGGGGCAGGCACGCTGTATCCGCCGCATACGATGCCTCCAGAGACGTTTAATGCCGAGGAAATCAAGGAAACTTGCCTGACCGCTGATGATTTGTGGCTGAAGGTAATGCAAGTGAAAGCCGGTATCCCTGTGGTTGCGGCAACAGACGATCAGTTGCTGAATTATGTGCCTGGCACGCAGGGGGAGGAAGCGTTATGCCACCAGAACACCGAAAGCGGTGTAAACAATATTGTGCTGAAGTCGATTCTGGAAGAGCTGCAAGCCAAAGGTGTGTTGGCTGACGATTTCGACAAGCGCGTTGCCGATCCTAGCTTGGATGCTTTGATTCACTAAGTGCATAGGCAGAAACTGCCGCGATATTTGCTGTGGCTTGTTTGACATGAATAATTGCGAGGTGGCCTCAAACAGCCACGGCTTGGTCTGCGCATTTTCCGGTTTTATTAAGCCACTGTGATTGATTCTTCCTGTGCGTTTTGCAGTCGCCGTGAGCATAATATGGTTTTGTTGTTACTGCAACACGTTAAGGAGAAAAGATGAGAAGGAATCATGGATTTTCTCGTGTGTTAGGGGTAATCGTCGCAGGTTGCCTTCTAGTCTCTGGATTTATAGCGTCACCGGCAAATGCTGCGGAGGACATTAAAAAGTCAGTGCAATCGCAGAAAATTATGGATGAACGGCCGGCAGCGCTTGACGAAAACACTCCATCAACGTTTTCCGAACGTTCGAATGAGCCGGTTTCATCGGTGACGGGCGTCACTTTGGGAGATGGATACAAGGCGCGTACCGATTACATAAGCATTGACCAACGTAATACCAAACGGGATGCATTGAATGCCGTTATCAAGTGGCGCAAAGATGCACTCAATGATGCGCGTATTAAATTCAAATACGACGGTTCTTGGAAAACGGTGCCGGAATATTTGAAAGCGGTTGGTATCAGCCAACAGGAATACCTTTCTCCAAAGTGGTCGAATGCTTTGGAGCGTATCGCTATTCAGCGTGCGCTTGAGGCATATACATGGGCTGATGGGCACACGCGTCCTGATGATGATTGGTGTTTTGGGGCTAGTTACAAAGGTTTGACATCCAATGCTGAAGTACTTGCTTGGGGTACAAGGAACATATCGGATGCAGTTGATTTATGGGCGAGCGAGAAATCCGATTACATTAATGAGGTGAATGGTCATGGCTCCGGTGTGACTGGTCACTATACGACGTTGACAGATCCCGATTACGGTTCATATGGCTTTGCTGGCGGATTCAGCGATAGCAGTGCATATTCTGGCGAAGCAGTTTCCAGAGGGTATGCGTCGGGATATTCGGATGAAACGCCAACCAATTTAAATGGCTACGGACGATTTGAGATTTCAGTCAGCCAAAGGCACATCAACGAGGGCATGACGTGGAAGGGATTGCACTGGAACAGCTCATCCGCTCTCGAGCCCGGCAAAAGCGATGAAGCAGTGGTGCGGCTTTCCTATGGTGCTAATCGGTACAACCTGCTTGGTGGTACATGGTCATCGTCGAACACGGCCGTGGCAACGGTGACCGAAGGAAATATTAAAACGCTCAAGCGTGGCAATACCGTCATTAAAGTAAATGCTGGCGGGCGGCTGGCGCAAGGTAATGTACGTGTGGCTCCGGCAATGCAAAGGATTTTCGGTGCCACACGGTACGACACTATGTCTCAAGTTGTGCAAAAAGAAGGACTTAAGCAGGGGCAGACGGTAATAGTTGCTTCTGGCACGAACTACCCTGATGCCTTGGCCTCATCTAGTCTGGCTGGTGCTTTGGATGCGACAATTGTGCTGACTGATCCGCAGTCGTTGTCAGCTCAGGCCTCGGAACGGATCGCCGCCATTAAACCGAGTCGAATCATCATTGCTGGAGGCCCTGCCGCTGTTTCGCAGAATGTCGAGCAACAGCTGAAGCAATATAGCTCCAATGTGAGGCGATATTACGGTGAGACCCGTTATGACACTTCGCTGGCGTTGTACAAAGCAGGCGAACGGCTGGGAGCGAAGTGGGGTGCGATTGCTCTGCTGATGACAGGTGATAATTATGCTGACGCTTTGTCGATATCGTCGTATGCGTATATGTCGCATATGCCTATTTTCTTGTGTAGCTCGACGAAGGGATTCACCGATGGTGAGATTAAGGAAATCAAAAAGATGAAAAAGATGTGGGTCATTGGCGGCGAACAGGCCGTTCCACAACGTTTTATCGAACGGCAAATTGCTGGAGGCATGGATGAGCGCATAGCTGGCTCGACACGGTATGAGACCAGCATCAATGTGGCAGATCGATTTGCCGGAGATTATGATGGTTTCCTTCGTATGAATAATGTGGTATTCACCACGGGAATGAATTTCCCGGATGCGCTTGCTGCTGGTCCTTTTGCCGGGCGCAATAAGGCGGTTTTGCTGCTTGCGGATCCGAACGGGAGCACTGCCAATTTTGTGAAGCAGTATGTGAAGCAGCATGGCAATGTTGACAATGCCTATATTGTTGGCGGTGAGAATGCCGTCTCTCGCAATACTGCGAACGGTCTTGCTGACGCTTTGGATATGCTGCGGCCATAAGGCGGAAACTGTAGCAACGTTAAGAGGGGCTGACCATGGTTCACATGGTCAGCCCCTCTTAACACGTTTTATGTCGTCATTGCGCGTGTCTGAGGCTGAGGTTGTCGGCGATGGCGTTCGCGGTGCCTTGGTCCACGGCGTTCACGCCGTCGACTACGAGCACTCTTGAGAATGATTTTAATGCGGTCTTTTGGTCAGACCGTTGGCGGAATCGCACAAGAATACTGGATCTTTTGTCGTGTATGCATATGAACTTACGGATAAGGCGTCCGCATAATTCGCGTTTGTCGCAACAATTGCAGTTGATCCCCATCCTGAAGCGTTCTGATATAGCGCGAAAGATGTATCTATACGAGTGGCGCCGGATACACGGTTCACGCTTTGCGCATATGTATGAAGAGTATGAAGAACGTTATCTGATACGGCAGCTGATCCACCTACCACAATAATTCGTGATGGTGCCAACTGCCGAAGCTGATTGGCGAACTGCGAAGAAAGCGCGGACTTCCCCGTTAGTATGATCGGAGCATTGGTTCGCCAGCCAATCCGGAAGCTGCCAATGCATCTGGATAGTTATCGCCTGAAGCTATAATCGCGGTACCACCAGTTTTCCAGTTCCCCTCTGAGACGACTGCGGCCATGGTGTCATAGCGGGTATTGACTGTTAATCTCTTAACTGTGGTGTTTGATATGTATTCAGTTCCACCCATATGGAAGCAGATGTCCTTATCGATCGGGCCACCGATAGTTACTGACCCTTTAGCCGGAATCTGCACTTGTGTCCATCCACGTCTGTCATAGCCTCCTACATAAGTTGAAGCATAAGGAGCTTGTGCCATGAACATGGTATTCCCATAGAAATCTTTGATTGCCAGATGAGGTTTTTCCTTTTACGGCTTTGACCAGATAATTCTCTGCTGTGATATGCTGCACACTGTTTTCTCGAGCGGTGGCAGAGTACGTTCCATCGGTAAGGGCTCTTTCGGCTCCGGGATATAGAACTGGATTATCAGCATTTCGAGGATATGCTTGAAGTAATTTCCAAGAAGAGGCGCATAGGCCAGATCCCTCGAAAATATGCACAAAATAGCCGTCTTTTTACTTCGATTTTTTGAGGTTTATCTTTTTCAACGGCATACGCGTCGGAGATTGAATTGTAATTCCCGGTCGCATCGTTAATGCTGGAATGAGAAGAATATCCTGTACTGACTGCGGACACAAGATAAAGTCCCGGAGCCAAACCTGCCTCATGGAAATTTGAGACATTCGTGTAATACTTATTGCCCGGTTACAAAATTTTTGACGAAGTAGGTGTTCTTGCTGATTCGTTTAATTCAGTTCACTCAGCTATGTATTCGTTTGCATTTGACAATTGCTCAGATTGATTCGATGAGTCAATAGTATCCTCGGCATACGCCGGCGCGCTAATCCCAAAAACCAGTACAGCAGCAATAGCGAGAGAAGCAAATATTCTTCTTGGAACTTGCATGTTACTTTCCATTCCTTCAAAGAAGCCTTCTTATATATATGAGAGATACTATACTCTTTTGGATAAAGTGACTGCCCTTTGTGATGCATAGCAGAGTAGCCGTTGTGTGCAATCGATCTAATAGATCCTTATGCTGGTTGGGCAGGTAAACGACTGCGGATTGCCTGCCCAACCATATCTATTCAGACATAGTGCCAACGAGGCTTGTTATCACCGCTGGCTACTTTGCAAACGATTAGTTTGCCATTCCTGGCATCGTGGTCCGTCTTGTTCAGATCAGATTTTTTACAGAATTCACCTGCTTTATGTGTGCCGTAAACTGGATCGTCCGGTTTGGGCTGCGGCTTAGGCGTTGGCTGCGGAACGTATTCTCTGTCACTCAATCCAAAGCTCTTAGCAATTGCATTGAACGTTGCCGGCCCAATGGCGTTCTGCCCACCGAGGACGTAGACGGATTCAACATTCGGCAGTATGGATGATGCCCCGATTGTCGGGGAGGAATCGTTTTGCGCAAGCAACAGCACTGTCTTATTAAGACCTGCAAGGGCGCTTCCTGAAAGTGCGTCCGGGAAATTAGCTCCAGTGGCGTATACGACGCTAGAAGGATCGATAGAGAGACCTTCCAACGTGAACTTGCTGATTTCCAAGCTAGTCTCATAACGAGTCGTTCCCTGTATTCTCGACGTTGCAACGCCTATGGATCGGAGCTGCTGTTCTACGGATGAAGGGACCGCGTTTGTGCCACCGACGATGATTGCAGACTGAAAATCCTTGAGTGCAGCGAGAGATTCCTCATCAAGCCCCGACTGAGAGCTCAGGAAGAAAGGTGCGGATTGCATGTATGAATACGGGGACACGGAAAGCGCGTCGGCAAAGTTAGCGCCAGTGGAAATAATGGCGGTTTCGGATTTTACTCCGAGCTTGGTGAGTTCGCTATAAATTTGATATGCGGTATCAAAGCGAGTGCTTCCTGCGAGTCGTGTAATAGTTGCCGACGGACGAGATGCTTGGATTACTTTTTCAGCGTTGTTTGAAACTGCGTTTGTACCGCCGATAATGTAAATCGTGTTGACATCAAGCCGATCAAGTTCGTTGACTGTTGCGTTGGAAGGCGTTTTGGGGTCAGTAAGCAGAATCGGCGCATTGAGATACCCCGCGAGGGATGAGGCAGCAAGCGCATCTGGGAAGCTGTTTCCTGATGCTACTACTGCAGCTCCGGATGCAGCAGAAGGGAGCGCAGTCTGTGATACCATCGCCATGGTCTCATATCTGGTGCTGCCGGATATCCGAGTAATCGATGTGGCTGATGCATCAGCTATTAATCCTGTCCCCGCAAAAGCAGCGGAGGTCAGGAAAACGCTGGATAGCACAGCGGTGATTCTTTTGAAATAGGTGGCAGTTTTCCGGTTCTGAACCGCACCCCGATTGTTGGACTGAAGAAATTCAGATTCGATGATCGGAGGTGCGGTTCTTT
>OCPM01000466.1_pt1 | contig 12429 bp, 8 predicted proteins | sample 1476751 | NCBI WGS metagenome assembly OCPM01 (sample SAMEA2580198, study PRJEB22360) | human gut metagenome | biome: human gut; feature: human-associated habitat; material: faeces | place: Denmark | collected 2008/2010 | reverse complement strand
ATTTCGGCAGCCGTTTCTTCACTGACCGCCGTATAAAGACGCAATGTTTCTTCCGATACGCCCAATACGCTTACCTTGACCCTGTCCTGATAGGTTCCGGCAGAGCCGAGGAAATAGGCCGAGCTGCCGGCAATATCCGTTATATAGGAACCGACGAGACCGCCTGTGCACGATTCGGCACCGCTCACAGTCAGGCCTTTTTTCAGAAGGACGCGGCCGAGAGCCGCCGCAACGGACTCATCGTCATAGGTAACGATGACATTCGGCAAGCGGCTGCACAGTTTTTCCCGCATCGGCAGGACAAGCGCTTTTGCCGCCTGTTCATCCGCCGCTTTTGCAGTAATGCGCACTTCCACGAAGCCGATACGCGCATACATGGCGATGGTCGGATTGGACTGCTCTTTAACGAGATCCATAATCGTGTCTTCAATGCGCGCTTCACCCATGTCGTAAATTTTCATATACGACGAATAAATATATCCCTGCGAGCCGAAAAGACGCTGTAAATACGGTTTCACCCGATAATCGAAGACCCAGCGCATTTCCGCCGGCGGGCCGGGCAGGTGGATGAGCAACTTGCCGCCCTTATAAAGGGCCGTTCCGGGTGCCGTGCCGGCGCCGTTCTCAAGGACTTCCGCCCCTTCGGGAATCATGGCCTGCCGGCGCTGATTACCCGTCAGATCCCGTTCGGGATGCCGCAGCTTGATCCATGAGGTGACGGTCTGCATGACATCCTCGCGAAAGACAAGAGGCACTTCCATGACTTCGGCACCGACAAGTTTCGTCATATCGCCCTGCGTCGGTCCCAGACCGCCTGTAGTAATCACAATATCTGTGCGTGCCAAGGCGGTTCGCAACACACTTTCCATGCGGGCGGGATTATCGCCGACCGTGGTCTGATAGACGACGGAATACCCCATCTGGTTGAGTTGCTGCGACAGATAGCGCACATTTTCATTTATAATTTCACCGAGCAGGAGCTCCGACCCGGTAGTTACAAGTTCAACCAACAATTTTTCTGCACCTCTGTATCATACCCGTTCGGCAATGACATCATACGCAAATCCCTGGACGACTTTAACGAGAATAATGTCACCCGCATTCAGTTCCTCGCCGTTTTCGACATAGGTCAGGCCGTCCACCTCGGGAGCCTGAATATCCAAACGTCCCACGGCCTGTAAACGGCCGCCTTCTTCTGTCAGTTCTTCCACGATAAAAGGATGAACCGTTCCTTCCAGTTCTCTGTTGCGTTCTTCCGAAACCTTCGCCTGAATTGCCATCAGCCGATGGTACCGTTCTTCTTTGACTTCTTCAGGAACCTGGTCCGCCATCTTGGCAGCCGGCGTGCCTTCTTCCTGTGAATAGGTGAATACGCCTACTGCATCGAACTTCGTCCGTTCCACAAAATCACAAAGTTCCCTGAATTCTTCTTCCGTTTCACCGGGAAAGCCGACGATAAAAGTGGAACGAAGCGCAAGTTTACGCCCCCGCTGCGTCAATTTCCCGACAAGTTTCAATACGTCCGCCTTTGTATCACGACGATTCATGCGTGTCAGGACGTCCTGCGAAATATGTTGAAGCGGCAAGTCGACGTAAGGACAGATTTTATCTTCCTTAACGATAAGCTCCATCAGTTCATCCGTAAAATAATGCGGATAGAGATAAAAGAGGCGGATCCATTTGACGCCGTCAATTTTAACAAGCTCTTTTAAAAGCTCCGCCAACAAGGACTTGCCTGCCAAATCGACACCATAGCTCGTTGTATCCTGGGCGATAAGATTGATTTCCTTCACGCCGTTTGCTGCCAAGCGTTTCACTTCCGTTACAATCGATTCTGTCGGACGGCTGTAAAGAGGCCCGCGCACATGCGGGATGATACAAAAGGTGCAGCCGTTATTACAACCCTCGCCGATTTTAACGTATGCGCTGTACACGGGCGTCGTTAAAACCCGGCTCGTATCCTGGTCGTAAAGATGGCTTACGTCATCCATAAAACAAGCCCGTTTACCCGTTTTTGCCGCCGTAACGGCTTCCCAAACGCGATCCCATGACCCCGTCCCCAAAAGGGCATCCACTTCGGGCAATTCTTTCATTAATTCCTGTTGATACTGTTGACTGAGACATCCCGTGACGATGAGGATTTTACATCTTCCTTCCGTCTTATAACGGCCCGCCTCAAGAATTGCCTGAACGGACTCTTCTTTCGCCTTTTCGATAAATGTACATGTATTGACAATAATGATATCCGCATCGCGCATGTCTTCAGTCATGCTCATGTGATGATCCCGTAAAATCCCGAGCATGACTTCTGTATCAATTAAGTTTTTTGAACAGCCCAGGCTGACAAACGCTAATTTCTCCATTAACCGTCCCTTCCAAATCTGATCGTCCGTATCCACCAGTCCTGCATGGCTCTGCGGTCTTTATCATTATAATGCTTCACTGTTTTGAAAAATACCGGTCCCTGTTGCTTCGAATCTGCCTGTACGGCAATAGCGCTGTTGGCAAAATTGAACTGCATGCGATTTTTCCGCAACACGTCCGCCGCCTCAAGAGAAAGAAGCCAATCAATAAACTTGCCCGTTTCTTCCTCGTCGGAGCACCATCTGGTCGCCGCTGCACCGATAAGCCAGTAGGCCGTGCCGTCCTGCGGGTAAACCACAAAAACGGGCGCACCGTCGAAACGATATTGACGCGCCGTCACGGCATCGACAACACCTGCCTGCGCCTCACCGCCGGCGACGCGATGCATGACGGGCGCCATTGTCTTGGAATAAGCGCCGATACGGGTCTGAAGACTGCGGAAATAAAGTTCCGCTCTTTCCTGCCCGTGAAGTTCCACATATTCACAAAGGAAACGGCCCGCAATATCCGTCGCCGCCAAATCGGGAAAACTTATAACCATATTGGCGTCAGTTAAAAGATCGCTCCACGTATTGATATTACTGCCGCCCATATTATAGTAATCACGGTTAATGACAAAGACGAGCGGATCATACCAAAGGCCGATCCAGGCACCGGCATCGTCCTTTAATTCATGCGGCACTTCATCCGTTACATACGATGTATACGGAATGAACGCGCCTTGAAGACGGCCTGCATAAAGTGTGTCCTCCGAAGCAATAACCGCATCGGGAAGCTGATTTTCCTTCGGGTTTCGGATAGCGCGCTGTAATTCATCTTCCGTCATGGTCATAATATAGGCGCGTAATCCCGTGTCTTTGTAAAAGGCTGCCGCCAGATCCTGATTAACTTGTCCGGGCATATCCGAATAAACGACGAGGTGCCGTTCTTTCTCATACATTTCCCGGGCAGCCAGCTGTTGTTGCCGTTCCTGCTGTATGTACACGCCGGCCCAGAGAACGGCGGCTATAAACACTATCATCCCTATAAAGGGGATATATCGTTTCATTCGTTCTATCTCCTGCATATATCGTTTCGAGAAGCGCTTTCACGAGTATTTTCATCCTGTACATATCGACTTCAGTCGTCACGCGTCCTTTATACCGTTATACAACAAATCCGACATGACGGTCTCTTTCTTTCGGATGCTTACGGTTTATGACTCCGGACGCCTGTGTACGGTCCGTCTCTAAAAAATAAACCGCGCCATAAGCAGGATAAAGAGAACAAGGCCGCCGATAATGGTAATCTCGGGCCATCTCGTCTGTTTACGGCGCCGTTTTCTCCCGGCCGCCGCGAATTTCGGCGCACCGATTCTGCGCCGTTCGGGTACGGGCGGCTCCGGGGCCGTATGACGAAGATATGTTTCAATCAGTTCTTCTCCGTCCAGTCCCAAAAAACCTGCATAGGCCCTGATGAATCCCTTTACGAAAACCGCACCGGGTATGCTGTCGTAGTTATCCGCTTCCAGGGCCGACAGATACTCCGTCTTGATGTAAACCGCGGCGGAAACTTCCGTCAATGTCCGTCCCTGCGCTTCCCGCTCGCGCTGCAAAATTTCACCTATTGAAGACAACTCCTCCGTCCTCCGTTATCTTTCCCCGCCTGAATCAGTGCGAGAAATATTTAGCCTGTACCTGGTCGGGCGTCATCAGAATATCACGAGCCTTACTGCCGTTGGAAGGCCCGACAATCCCCATCTCTTCCATCGTATCCACCATGCGGGCGGCACGGGAAAACCCGATGCGGAAACGGCGCTGCAGCAACGAAACCGAGGCTTGCCCCGTTTCCATGACCATCATGATAGCCTTATCCATGAGCTCATCTTCAAAAAAGTTACGGCCGCCTTCGTTATGTGAATCTTCCCTTTGTGCCGCTGCAACGGCTTCATTATATTGCGGCTTGCCTTGCGCTTTAATATATGCAACGACTTCATCAATTTCACCGTCGGATATAAAAGCGCCCTGTACGCGTACCGGTTTCGACGCCCCCATGGGATAAAAGAGCATATCGCCCTTGCCGATAAGTTTTTCCGCACCGGCCATATCCAAAATTGTACGCGAATCGATCTGGCTGGATACGGCAAACGCAATACGGCTCGGCACATTGGCCTTAATAAGGCCCGTAATGACATCCACGGACGGGCGCTGCGTCGCCAGGACGAGATGCATCCCGCAGGCACGGGCTTTTTGCGCCAACCGGCAAATAGAGTCCTCCACGTCACCGGCTGCGGCCATCATAAGATCGGCCAATTCATCGATAATAATAACGACATACGGCATGGCTTCCTGCGGTCGGAGTTCATTATACCGTTTAATATCGCGGGTCTTCGTCAAAGCGAAGCGTTTATACCGATCATCCATTTCGCGGACAGCCCAACGCAAAATATTGGCGGCCTTTTTCGGATCCGTAACGACTGGCGTCATCAAGTGAGGGATCCCGTTATAGTTTGAAAGTTCGACCACCTTCGGGTCTATTAAAATAAGCTTAACGTCTTCCGGGCGCTGCTTGAAAAGAATGCTTGAAATAAGCGTATTGATGCACACGCTTTTACCGGAACCGGTCGAACCGGCGACGAGCATATGAGGCATTTTCGTCAAATCGGCAACAACAGGCGTGCCGGCAATATCCTTACCGAGACCGACGGGAACGCCGCCCGCCGCATTCCGGAAAACTTCCGTATCAAGAACATCCCGCAAACATACGGGCGTAACTTTTTTATTCGGCACTTCAATACCTACTGCCGCTTTACCGGGAATAGGCGCTTCAATACGGATACCCGTAGCCGCCAGTTTCAAAGCGAGATCGTCGGCAAGATGAACAATCTTACTTACCTTGACGCCCGCCGCAGGTTCCAGCTCATATCTCGTGACGGCAGGACCGCGACTGGCCGTAAGCATTTTCGCATCAATATTGAAACTCTTCAAAGTATCCTGAAGAATTCGGGCATTCTGCCGCACTTCATCACTGAGCCCCGCTTCATGGGAAGAGCCGCGATGCAGGAAAGAAACGGACGGCAAACGGTATGTCTTTTCTCCTGCGGCCGTCGGTACGGCGGTCCCCACCTCCGCCGTACCTGCCGTAAGTTCCGACTCAAGAGGTTTCAGGCCTTCAAGCAGCGGCGGCACGGCGGGATCGCGGGGCGGCACGGCGGTATACGCGGCCGGTTTCGTCCTGTCCACAACCGCTTCGACAATGCCGTTGCCGTCATAATCCGCCGTTTCCGGGGCTTCTTCCTCATCTGCAAAGCATTCCTCCGGCTCATACCCGCGGTCGTCACGTTCCGCCCCGATACCCTCATCGGCAGCAGCGTCGTAATCCGCCGCTTTATCGCCCCGTAGCGTGCGTTCGTGTGGATCGAAAGACAATTCGTCGGCGGACGACACTCCAGAAACGGCGGACATCGCCGTCCCGTCCGGAGAATTGTCAAGAGCGGATTCTTCCCGTTCAATATCAAAAATTTTCCGGTCTTTACGCTGCTGCCAGGAATTCTGTACAGCCTGTGAAGCGGTTTGAATGCCCGTTACGGCTTTTCCGGAAATGCGCGCCACTTCTTCCGTCGTCACTTCCTGGGCAAACGCTACGGGCTTTGATATGGATACCTTTTTCCAAATCATGAGAACAATAACAAGCGCCCCGAAAAGAACGAGTACAGCCCCGAAAGAGCCCAGGGAACCGCGCAGAAAGGAGGCAGGCACGGCTCCGAAAAAGCCGCCGCCGAGACGAAGGGAACCGGGCAGGAATTCTTCCCCCTCTCCCGTAAAAAGAAGATGCCAGAGACTGAGCACAAGTTCGCATGACAAAGCGCCCATTACCCAGTTTCCGGTAAAGGGCAAGGCCTTCCGTTTCACAATATATTGCAACCCCGCTATAATCAGTGCGACAGCGACGATAAGCCGTCCCGTCCCGAAAATATAAGCAAACACATCGTCAAGGGCATAGCCTATTTGTCCCGTATCCACCCCGACCATACCGACGGTCAGAAATATACCCGCTACTAAAAAGACAAGGCCGAGGATTTCATACTTCAGCCAGGGTGTACCGCTCTTTTTGCCGCGCCTTGCCGCACTTTTCCCCGTACCGCCTGCTGCGGAGCGTTTTTTCGCGGCAGCCGTCGTGCTTGCGCGGCGCCGTTTACGTTCGGCCAACTTCTTCACCTACCAACAGTAATCCAACCTTTATGAACAGGCTTTCGCCCGTTCATTTGTTTGGTTCCGTGACCATATAGAAAGCCGCCAAGCTAACTTAGCGGCCGCATAATCAACGATTACGATTCAAAAAAAAGCCCCACCATGCCGTCTATAACCGAGTTTTGAGCCTGCCGAAGCAGGTGGGTGTCCTCCTATAGAGCTCAACAGTCCAGTAAAGGCATTGTCTTACCGAAATAGAGTCCGGACCCCCTATGTAAAGGTGTTGGTTCAAAACTTCGAGACCATTTACGTACACAGTAGGGTTTTCTCTTGCATTCAGTATACCAAAATCACCAAAAAAATCAAGTCATACCGCCTCTTTATCCATATCCGTGCTGTATACGGCCCTAAGGGCGGGAGATATACTTATTCGGACGGCCTCAGAATATGGCATCTCATATAGGGACGAAGTACTTCCGGAATGATGACGGAGCCGTCCTCCTGCTGATAGTTTTCCAAAACGGCCGCAACTGTACGGCCGACGGCAAGGCCCGAGCCGTTCAACGTATGCACGTATTCAGGCTTGGATTTCGCATCACGACGGAAACGGATATTGGCACGGCGCGCCTGAAAATCTTCCGTGTTCGAGCAAGATGAAATTTCTCTGTATTTGCCCTGAGCCGGGAACCATACTTCTATATCGAAGGTCTTGGCCGCAGAGAAACCGATATCGCCGGTGCAGAGGCAAACGACACGGTACGGCAGGCCCAGCTCCCGCAGAATCATTTCAGCGTTTTCCGTCAGCTTGTCAAGTTCATCATAGCTTGTTTCGGGAGCCACGTATTTTACCATTTCCACCTTGTGGAACTGATGCTGACGGATGAGGCCGCGCGTATCCCTGCCGGCGGAACCCGCTTCGGCGCGGAAACACGGAGTCACGGAGGTAAAGTAAACGGGCAGTTCGGCGCCGTCAATGATTTCGCCGCGGTAGTAGTTCGTCAAAGGGACTTCCGCCGTCGGAATCATGAACATCTCCTGTCCTTCGATACGGAACATGTCGTCATAAAACTTCGGCAGCTGTCCCGTACCGATCATGGAATCGCGGTTGACAATATACGGCGGAATAACTTCCGTATATCCGTCCGTTTCCGTATGGCGGTCGAGCATAAAATTATACACGGCACGTTCCAGGCGGGCGCCGGCGCCGAGATAAAAATAAAAACGCGAACCGGCTACTTTACCTGCCCGTTCGGCATCGAGAATGCCGAGATGTTCACCGATTTCCCAGTGATTTTTAGGGATAAAGGAGAAGGCCGGCGTTTCCCCCCATTTACGAACTTCCGGGTTGTCACTGTCGTCTTTACCGACGGGAACGGACGGATGGCACATATTGGGAAGCATGAGACGGATCTCCAGCATCTTGTCTTCCGTTTCTTTTACCCGGCCGTCGAGGGCGGCTATTTCATCGCCGAGCGCTTTCATCGCCGCGATTTTTTCGTCCGCATTTTCTTTACTGCGCTTTAAAACGCTGATTTCTTTCGTAACCTCATTGCGGCGGCTCTTCATGGCTTCCACCCGGCCCAGCAATTCGCGGCGCCTTGCGTCCAATTTGATAAAGGCGTCCACATCGACACGGGCATTGCGATTCTTCAAATTCGTTTTTACGGCTTCCAAGTTTTCACGTATAAATTTTGTATCCAACATCGTTTTACTGTTCTCCTTTCACCTGACAGCTTTTTATAATCCTTTTTGTTCGATTCCGCTGAAAAGATACCCCAAATGGTTCGTCGAATTAAGCAGTACCAGACGCCACAGGCCGTTTTTCTCTTCCAGCACGTTGATGCAGGCGTTGTCCTGCTTAATCTGCCAAAAACACTTTTGCGACATACCGAGAAGGTCGCAGATGAGCGCTTTGTTGACGGCATCATGAGCGGCTGCAAGGACGGTTTTACCGGCCCACCGCGTCGCATAATCATCAAAAGCGGCACGGGCGCGGGCACACACATCTGCTAACGATTCGCCGCCCGCCCCGGGCATTTGCACCGTATGAGGCGCCGTGTGCCAGGCTGCAAATTCGCGCGGATAGGCGGCTTCAATTTCACCGGCCAGACGGCCTTCCCAGTCACCGTGGTCGATTTCTGTCAGGCGCGGATCTTTTTGAACTTTTTCACCGTGCAGTTCCGCACAAAAGGACGCGGTCATAAACGCCCGTTCCAAAGGACTTGAAATAAACGCGTCAATATGCACGTCTTTTAAGCCCCGCGCCAACAGTTGCCCCTGTTTCAACCCGCGCTCGCTGAGGTGTGTATCTTCCCGTCCCTGATAGCGGCCTTCAATATTCCACTGTGTTTCGCCGTGACGTACCAAGATAATGCGTACCATCGATTACCTCCTATTGATTCGGTTCACAATGAATAAGTTTCATATCCAAAATGCCGTCAATCGCTCTGAGCTTGAGCATGACATCATTGGGAATATCATTTTCCACGGCAACCGCCATAATATTGGTCCCCTTCTTCGTCATCTTCCCTACTTGCATACCCGTAATATTGATCTGCGCTTCGCCGAGGATTGTCGAAATCTGGCCGATCATGTTCGGCCGGTCGATATGGGGCGCTAAAAGAAGGTAATTTTCCGGCGTAAAGTCGACACGATATTCATCGATCTGTACTATTTTAGCTTCCGTGCGATTGAACAGGGTGCCGACGATGCTGTGCCCGCCCTTCGGGGTGACGATACGGACCGTTACGGCACCGACAAAATTACCGGTATCACTCGATTTCACTTCCTTGACAGAAATATGGCGCTGTTTAGCGAGATCCGGCGCATTGACGAAGTTGACCGAATCCTGGAGAATGGGATTTAAAGCGCCTTTCAATACGGCCGTCGTCAAAAGGGCGGTTTCCGTTTCCGCCAGCTCGCCGGTGTACTCGACGCTGATTTCCTTCATCGGTCCCTCAGCTAAATATACACCCAGAATCCCCATACGTTCCATCAAATCAAAATAAGGGCGAATGGTCGTATAGACATTTTGTGCGACAGGCGCCATGTTGACGGCTGTCGGTACGGGTTCACCGCGAAGACCCGCCATAATCCCCTGCGCCACGTCAACGGACACGCCTTCCTGGGCTTCAACGGTCGAAGCGCCGATGTGCGGTGTAACGACAACATTTTCCAGTCCTATGAAGGGGTTAATATCCGTAGTGAGCGGCTCTTCCGGGAAAACGTCAACAGCCGCGCCGGCTACTTTACCGCTTTTCAAGGCTTCCGCCAAAGCGTTAATATCCAAAACCGCACCGCGAGACACATTGATAACGCGCACGCCGTCTTTCATCCTGGCAAATTCTTCCGTACCGATCATACTGCGCGTTTCTTTGGTAAGCGGCGTATGGAGCGTAATATAATCCGATTCCCGAAGGAGCGTATCCAAATCGACAAGCTCACAATTTATCTGTTTTCCCCGTTCTTCCGGAATATACGGGTCATACCCGATAGTACGCATTTCCATAGCCTGCATGCGTTTGGCAATACGCGAACCGATACGGCCGACACCGATGATGCCTATGGTCTTATCTTTAAGCTGAATGCCGGTGAATTTCTCACGCTTCCATTCGCCCGCCATGAGCGAATCGTGAGCCTGCGGAATATGTCTCGTCACGGCAAGAATCATGGCGCAGGTATGCTCCGTCGCGGCAATCGTATTCGATGTCGGCGCGTTGACGACAATAATGCCGCGGGCTGTCGCCGCCTTAAGATCGATACTGTCGATACCGACCCCGGCCCGGCCGATTATTTTAAGTTTCTTCGCCGCCGTAATAACATCGGCGGTCACATGCGTCATGGAACGGGTAATCAATCCGTCATAGTCTCCGATGCAGTCAATAAGACCGACTTCGTCAAGATTGGTTTTAACGTCCACCTGATACCCCTTTTCACGTAACAAGGCGACGCCCTTTTCCGATACGTCATCGCTTACTAAAATTTTCATCTTATCTGCCATTGTCCTATCCTCCGAATTTTTTAGTGACTGCGGCGAAACCGCTCCATAAAACCGGCTAATTTTTCACAGCCTTCCAACGTAACGGCATTATATATGGAGGCGCGGCAGCCGCCTAAAGACCGGTGCCCTTTCAAACCGATCAGCCCTTCCGCCTCGGCTCCGTCAATAAATTCTTTTTCCAGCTCCGCCGTTGCCAAGCCGAAGGTTACATTCATCAGGCTGCGTGAATCTTTAACGGCATGTCCCCTGTAAAAACCGTTGCTTTCATCAATTGCCGCATAAACAACTGCGGCTTTTTCTTTGTTTTTTTGCTCCATAACTGTCAGGCCGCCGTTCTCATCAAGCCAGCGGAGAACCTTGTTGACAAAATAAATACAAAAAACGGGCGGCGTATTATATGTCGAATCGTTAGTAAAGAACGTATCGTATTTGAGCATAACAGGCAGGTCTTCCCTTGCCGCGGCCAAAAAAGATTGCTTTATGATGCCGACGACGGCCCCTGCAGGGCCGACATTCTTCTGAATTCCCGCATAAAGGAAATCAACTTGGCTCATATCAACGGGACGGGCGAGAAAATCACTGGAGGCGTCACAAATAAGAGGTACGTCGAAAGCCGGATAATCACGCCACTCTGTACCGTGAATCGTATTGTTCGAGGTAATATACACATAATCCGTACCGTCTTGTACGACAAAGTCCTCTTCTTGCGGAACATATGTAAACCCGTCTTTTTCACTGGACGCCACATCGTATACATCACCGAAAAATGAAGCCGCTTCCTTCGCCTTACGCGACCAGACGCCCGTATTGATATAGCCGCCCTTGCGCTTCAGAAAATTGGCGCCGTGCATGAGAAACTGCATGCTGCCCCCGCCTTGCATAAAGGCTATCAGATAATCGTCGGGAATATTCAACAGCTTTCTCAATAACGCAACGGTTTCATCCTGCATCCGTTGATATGCTTCACTGCGATGACTTGTTTCAACAATACTCATTCCCGTACCGGCAAAATCCAGAAATTCCTGTTGAACCTGTTTCAGCACGGTCAAAGGCATAGACGACGGACCGGCATTAAAATTGTATACTCTTTTCACCTTTGCTTCACTCCCCTGCATAAAAAACAAAACGGAGACGCAGTCCTATTGGGACGAGCCTCTCCGTATCTCGCGGTACCACCCAACTTGCCGTAAGCCGAGAAAAAAAGCTCCCGTCCCGAACAGGGACGAGAGCATACTCCCGCGTTGCCACCCAACTTGCCTTACGGCCGTCTTTAGACGCTGTATCGGGCGTACCCGTCAAATTCTTCATTTGCCGCTCCGGAGCGGAACGCCTCACAGCCCTGTCGCCTCTCACCGTCCGGCGGCTCTCTGAAAAGGGTCTCTGATTTGCTTCTCCATCAATGCGTTTCATATGATTTAAATTATCCATAGTATACGTATTTTCGTACGCCCTGTCAAGACAAATTCTTCCTCCGAAGCATATTCACTTTTTCAGTTTTCTTTTACATAAAAACTTTCATTTCTGACTGCCGTTCCCGTTTCTAACAAATTTGTAATCTGGACAATTTCAGTATTATTTGTTATGCTTTTTATATGATAATTTTTATTGCTTTGTAAAAGGAGGTTTTACCATGGCATATACACTGCCTGATCTGCCGTACTCGTATGCGGCGCTGGAACCGTACATTGACGAAGAAACCATGCACTATCATCACGACAAACATCATCAGACATATGTAACGAATTTGAACGGCGCAATAGAAAAACATCCGGAACTTTTCTCTAAAACGGTGGAAGAATTGATTTCCGATTTAAACGCCGTTCCCGAAGATATTCGCACGGCTGTCCGCAACAACGGCGGAGGGCACGCCCACCATTTCCCTCCTTCCATACGTCC
>OCPM01000456.1_pt1 | contig 12673 bp, 14 predicted proteins | sample 1476751 | NCBI WGS metagenome assembly OCPM01 (sample SAMEA2580198, study PRJEB22360) | human gut metagenome | biome: human gut; feature: human-associated habitat; material: faeces | place: Denmark | collected 2008/2010 | reverse complement strand
AGGCCATCTGTTCACGCCGAGACGCCGGCGACCGCCGGTCGATCCGGTCGACTGGTCGATGGTGAAAACGCATTTCATGTCGTTTGCGGCGGCGCTGATCCCGTTTCCCGTGTTGACGTTTACAGCGGATTTGATGGATGCGGATATACTCGCGTTCTATGATCGTGCGCAATTGCCCGGTGCAATCATCGTATTCGTGCTGGTGCTGTTGGAACTTGTCGCCATGTATCTGCAGGCGCGCAACGCTTCGGAATTCGCGATGGACGGCCGTCTGGGCGTCGCCGCCCGCCGGGATGATGACGATGCCGGAATCGTGCCCGATAGAGCGAGGAGCGGGAATGAGGGAGACATGGACAAACAGGGCGAAGACTGATTGGATGGCTGATGCGGGGGAGGGACATGCAACCGTCGACCGGGTTGGGTGAAGGGAGACCCTGACATATATCGGTATCGACATTTAACTATGCCTCATAGTATTGGAATTAATCAGACAAGCTCACCATCACCGCCATAAAAGCCGGGTACTGAACTACCCGCGCATCAGCGCATCCGGCTGGGTGTGTGCAATCCTTACGCTCAGGGGAAGGGCCCCGATGACTGCACCAGCGACGGTGATGGCGAGCATTTCAAGCGCCAGTACCGGATCGAAAACCACCGAATCCAGATTCGTGAGATTCAACAGATCGCCGGAATCAACGGAATGCGCCAGCAGCAAACTGAAACCCGCCCCCAAGATGATGCCCGCGATGCCCGCTGCGACGACAAGTTGGACGACTTGGACGAGTGCAAGGGCGCTCAGTTGCCCGGCCGTGTATCCAAGGCATCGGAGCAGCGCCAACGAACGTTTGCGCTGCTTCATCCATATCACGCTCAGAAATAAGCCGAACACCAGGGAGCACACAAGCACAATGGGGAACATGAACCTGCCTATGCTCATAAGTGCGGCAAGAATGCCCGTGACATCCTGCTGCCCCGCGGCACCGGCCACTGCGAATCCCATGGCGGCGAGTTTCTTCTGGACCAAGGGGACATTATCGCCCGAATCGACTTGAACGTATGCGAATGTGTATGATTCCTGGACATTCCCGTCGAACAGGGCATCCATTGTGTTTTCGGAGACATAGGACGGATTCTCGCCATCCTTGTCGGGTACGGAGTTGTCGTAGATTCCCACCACCTTGAGTGGAATGGTTCTATACGATCCTTGATATTTACCGTTGATATGCGTGTACCCGAACATGATGGTCTTGCCGTACAGATGCCTGAGGCTGCCTCCGGGAACGGAATCGGGTAGGAGAATCTCGTCGTCCTGCAGGGAGACGGGCCTGTCTCCCTTGATCATTTTCGGAAGCCTCGGTTCGAAATACGTGGTGGCCCACAGCGATCCGGGGCTGACCGTTGGAGATGGCCAGTCGCCTTCGTCGGCCAAATCCAGATCGTGCTGCATCCATGGAACCACGGAAACGACATGTCCCAGTCCTGATACTTCGGAAAGTGATTCCCCGTCCAAGACGCGTGCGTCCGGACGAATCGTGCTGAGCTCGATGACGGATACGTTGGAGTGCTTCTCGACATTGCTTGCATGGGACCGAACCGCACTGACCACAAAACCCTGAAGGCAATAGCATACGGCGACAACGATCGCCAGCATGACAACCAACGCCCGCGATGTTCTGAACGTATGCGTTCGCTCAAACCACGCGAGTCGTAGAACCTTTCTCATCAGCTCACAACCACCTTCCCGGCCTCAAGACGCAGCGATTGGGACTCCAACCCATCCAGACGAGGATCGTGGCTGGCCAGCAAAATCGCCACGCCCCTTTCCCTCAGCATGCGAATGGCCGATGCCACCTCATCGGCGGCCGCGTTATCGAGCGATGCCGTGGGCTCATCCAGCAAAAGCAGCCGAGGCCTGTTAATCAGCGCACGGCATATTCCGGCACGTTGAAGTTCGCCGCCGGAAATCCTGCCCGCCTTCACATTCGCCAGCCGCCGAATTCCAAACCGGGAAAGCAACTCAAGGCATTCTACGCTGTTCCCTTTCCCTTGATCCGCAACAAGAAGGTTCTGTAACACCGTCAGATGACCAAACAAGTTCGCATCCTGAAAAACGATTCCGATGCAGGCGGCGCGAAGCCGATCGCGGGATTTCTCAGTGGTCGCCTTTTCGCCGCACACATGTACGCCGCCGCGATCCGGCACCGTAAGAAGACCCGCGATTCTGAGAACCGTTGTCTTTCCGGAACCGGAATCGCCTTGAATTCTAAGAACTTCCCCACACTCCAGCGAAAAGGATATCGGTCCGAGAACGAACCGGCGGTTTTTGTCCCTTGCATAACGTTTCGACACGTGGTCGAAGACGAGAACGCTGCTTTCGATGTCCCGCATCATAATGGCGCTGCCCCGATCTATAGGCGTAATAGGTGAGTGTCAGACTGCACACGCCAGTCCGTGAACCATCTATCGCGATCATTTGAGTCGAGTTCTTGCAACCGAAGAGTTTCTTGATCGCCGGACGGGATATGCAGGAACTTTGCTCGGTGCCAGTCAGAATAGGCCTTTAGTCTCATGGCAAGCGGATTCCGTGCATCCTTGGCATAAGCGTATAGGGAATCCAGAGTGCGTTGAGTAGATACCTTGTCATGATTCTCGCCCACCATCTGAGACACCATGTAGGTGGCGTTGATTCGTGATTCCTCAGTGTTTCGAGTGTCTAACTCGGGCATATCGAAAAGCCCATCCGCAGTACTGAGGGCACGAAAAGAATCAAGGGTCTTGCGCGTTGCCCCACGTTGCTCCAAAGCTTGGTAATCCGCTTGGTAAAATTGCACCATTGCGACTGCCGCACAGCTCGATATAAGGAGCACGGCAGCAGTCGCAACGGTGACGATCAGTCTACGCTTGGTCCGAGTGAGCGCCGCTAAAGATCTGGAACGCTTCATGGTATGCTCCTTTGCTGTACCTTAATAAAATGCGTTCAGCCAATACGAACGATTACGATTGTCGGAACCACTGGACGGTGTTTACATCATCCGATATTACTACAACACAACAACGCAGCGGCATCACCCGTTGTCTAATTGAAAGTGCAACACCCGTTAGATTGGAGATTGTCCAGATAACCAGTCCGAAGGGATGTTGCACCTATGGGAGAAGCATGTTCGCGCCTGTCGGAAGAGGAACGCCAGGTCATCCGGATCGAGATCGGCAACGGCACCAGCATCCGCAGGATCGGTCTGATGCCCGGCCGCAACGCCTCGACGGCCGGCGGGGAGATCAGACGCGACACGTGGCTCCCGTCCAACGAGAACGAGTCCTGACGGCCGTACCGGCCGAAACGGCTGAAGACGGGCCCGTGGACGGGCGGATGCTACATCGCCGGCCCCGCGCGGCGCAAGGCCGACCGCAGGCGCGCCAGATCGCGCAGGCGCCACCGCCCGTCGGCGGCAGGCCGCGCGTCCCGTTCCCCGACGACTCCGCCATGCGCGTGTGCCCGGAGACCGTCTGCCGTTGGATCCACGCCGACCGCCATCACCGTGAGCGCCGGGCGCGCCGCCTTCCACGCGGCCACAGGAGGCGCCGCAGGCACGGCGGCAGGAGGACGTCGCGTTTCCCGATTCCCGGACGGGCTCCCATCTCCGGACGCCCACCGGGGCATTCGCCGGCGAACTGCTAGAATTGCAGGCCCAACAGGGGTGTTGCACCTCTAAATAGACATCGGGAAGCGTCATTCCGGAGCCATGCGCGACGCCTGCCGGGACACGTGACGGACGCATGGCGGCACATGGAGGGATTCGTGGTCCGAAGGGTTCCGGTCGGCTACGCGGGCTCCGGCGAGTGGGCCGCTTGTGTTCCGCACCGGTTGCCGCGGCTTGCGTCCACGGGCGTTTTCGGATTCCGGGCCGATTGCCGGATATCATGGAATCATTCGGAAGGGAATGTTCGGGAGGAAACGCATGGCGGAGGAGTCAGGAGAACCGTCGGACGGCATGACGCAACCATCCCGGGAAAAACCGCCATGGGTGCGGCTCCTGTGGCTATTGTCGGGATTCCTGCTTTTATTAGTGGGGTCGTGGCCGTGGTTGTCGACGGTGTTGCCGCAATGGGGAACGATGCTGCGGCAATGGGGAAAGATCCTGTGGCAATGGTGTTTGGGATCGTGGCAGTGGGCTTTGTTTCTTCTGCTGCGATTGTCAGGATTCCTGCTTTTATTAAAAGTGGTGTGGCCGTGGTTGTCGACGGTGTTGCCGCAATGGGGGAAGAAGCTGTCGCAAAAGCGCAAGGCGGCATGGCGATGGTGTAAGGAACGGATGGGCGGGCTCCCACTGTTCGTCGCGATCGCCATATGGGTCGTTCTCGCGGCGGTTTTGTTGGCCGTGCTGGTGAAATGGTGGGGTGGATGGCCGACGACCAGTCCGGCATCGGGCGCGGGCGTCGGCGGCGATACCAAAGCCAGTGCCGGCACGAATCAGAACAACGGGGCCTTCGAGGCCGTTAAGAGCGCCCTGACGGCCGTCGCGGGAATCGGTGGCGTCGCATATCTGGTCATCAAGTACAGGACCGAGCAACGCGAGAAGGACCGCACCGTCGACACGAAGGTACAGGATGCTATCAACCAATTGGGCTCCGACAAGGCCTCCACGCGCATCGCGGGCGTCTACGCGCTGACGGACATCGCGGACACCTACAGGGGCGGATACCGGCAGCGCGTGGTGGACATCCTGTGCGGCTACCTGCGATCCGACAGGTCGAGGCAGCCCGCCTGGGACGCCTCCGGCCATCTCGTCGAATCCGTAGCATCGGACGAGGCCGTGGAATTCACCATCATCGCCATCATGCGCAAACACCTGCGCAAGAAGCAAAAAGACGATGATGGAAAAATCCGCGTGCGGCAAACGGTGGATGACGACCAACTGTGGTGCGACTGCGAATTCGACCTCCATGAAGCCACATTCCACGAAGCCGTGGACCTCAAGGATTCCACTTTCGAATGTGTGCCACACTTTCGCGGAACCAAATTCGAACGCGACGCGGACTTCGGCCGGGCGACCTTCACACGCGGCGCGGACTTCGGCCGGGCGACCTTCACACGCGGCGCGTACTTCGGCGAGGCGACCTTCACAGGCGACGCGCACTTCGACGTGGCGACCTTCACACGCGACGCGTACGCGGACTTCGGCGGGGCAGAATTCCGCGCCAGTGCGACATTCTCAGGAATTCAAGATCCACCTTCGTTCAAATTCGAAGAATGCAAGTTCAACAAGATATGCCGTGGCGCTTATGAGTGGGGGACGATTCCAATTCCGGAGGACAACGACGGATTGCCCGCAGGTGCGGTGTGGGCGGATTTCCCGGAGGAGGACGACAAGGACGGCGGCACGACGAGCCGGTAGTCCGCGGCATCCCCTGCCGTCTTCCCGTCCGGAAAGGAACACATGTGAACGTATAAGACTCCCATATGGGATTCATATGGGAGTCTTATGCGAACAGGCCGGCTTGGTCAGTCGGCCTGTTTGATCCTGAGACGGATGCCGCATACGCTCAGGCGGGTGGAGCCGGTGCCCGGCCCGGCGGGGTATTTCGCAAACGGAGGTTTATGGAACGTCGGGGGGGCTTACCGCGGTCCATGGTTTTCGTGCCGCGACACGTTGACGGCGTGCCGGATCCATCCCGAAATCGAGGAATTTTTCTGTCCGACATGGCGGATCATATGGCCCGGCGGTGTGGTCCTAATCGACACTCCAAGAACGAACACGGCGGTAACCATTCAGGTCAGAGTAAGCACGATTGATGTTCCGTGGTCCGGCTGATCTACGACTTTGGTCTGCTGCGGTGTCCTAGTCTTTCCACCTGTCCTCTCATTCATTCTGTTCCCTATTGAAATGAGCGGAAAGATCACGCGTGTACTGGACGCGGGCGCTAGAGGTCATGTTGGTTTTCGCATTTAGGAAGGAAACAGAACTAGGAAATACCTACTAGATCAACCACTTTGTAGCTATTTCAGGCAGCTCGGTCGGCACTTCTTTACCAAAAAGATCGTTGGGGACGTGTTGCATCTACCGTTCCCACTGGCACGGTATTCGTCCGCACGCGTTCCACCATGCCGTACCAGCGGTTCAGAAGCTAGGAATGCGTTTCAGCCTGTTGCACGGCATTCAGCTCGCCATCCAAAAATCCACGAAATGGATGTGGGGATGTTTCGCTGTCCGAACGACGCTGGCTCTTCCGTGGAAGAGCCAGCGCAAGAGGTCAGCAGCATAGGTCAGCGACGAAAATGCACGACGCCCATCCACCATTCGTTGGTGCGAGAAGACTTGGATGCTCGTCGTTTCCAGCCGAAACCGAGGGTGAATTTAACATCGGCACAGAATCGTTCGTCTGCGTTGTCACGGGCCGGGGATCCGGCGCGCCCGTTACCGTGGTTGGTATCGTCCCGGTAAGGTTCCGTCGATTCCACCTTGTCCCTGTTCTTTTTTTCGGGCAAGAGGAACGACACGCGGATGGCTGTAATGAGGAGGGCGATGATTGAGCACAGGCATGTGCATGCCGTGATTTCGCCAAGCCGGTCTAGGGTGTCTTTCCTGCCAAGTCCAAAAAGGTCCATGAAGGGTTGGACGGGAATCATGTCGTTGACGATACAAGCGTAGGCCAGCGAGACGAAGGTGAGCAGGAGCCACGCGATGACGCAGAGAAGCTTCCACTTGGATCTTCTGCCCTCGTATTCGACCAGACTCTCGAAGGACCTGTCCATCGTTTCCTGCGGCAAAGCGCCCGTCTCGCCTTCCGCATTGATGGAGTAGTCCCGCATGTCGAAGCGGAACTGGCGGTTCAACGTAATATGGGCGTATATCCGGACGCCGGCCGCTACCGTCAGACCCATTATCAACAGGACAGCGAAGAAAGCCAGGAGCAGTTTGAGGGAGACCATGTCATCGTTCTTTTGGGAATAGACCAAATACAGCCATCCCAATACGGCTGCTATTCCGGCCTCGAATCCGATGAGGCAGTTTGAGGCGCAGCCGGGTCCCAATCTCTGTCGGATCGCCGTGCTGGCCATTCCCAGCCGTACGTAGTTGCTGCGGTTGAGGCTTTCCATGGCCTCGCCGTTAAGGAGCTTCCGTTGCAGACGGACGGCTGCTTCACCGTTCCGTTCCAGATGCGATTCCAGTTTTTTGAGTTTCTCGAATTTCGAGTTTATGCGGGAGATGCTTGACGTCCTGAGATCAGGGATGTTTTTGAGAATCCCGCCAATTGTTACCACATTCGTCAGTATCGTGACCAGAGATTGCAGATTATTCGTAATGGTTTTCCTTCCATAGTCCATTTATTGATGTCGCAAGTGGATCATTCTTGTCCATGGCAGCTTGAGCCCGATCTGTGCGCGGCCTAGATCAGACCGCACACAGATCAGACCGTCGGAGGTGCCAGTCACTGAACAGACCCGGACGGGGCATTGCGTTTCATACGGGTCCTATCCGCCCCGTCCGGAGCGTGGCTCCGTCACCGCTGTTCGCTCATCAGCCTTTCGAGGAGCTTCTTGGTCTTCTCGCCCTCCACGATGCGATAGTTGGACTGCCACAGCGTCTTCATCTTGCCGGCCGCGTTGGGGTTGGTCTCCGTGTCGAACGTGTTCTGGACCAAGGCCATGCCGACCGCGTCCCACATCTCGATCGGGTCGACCGTCCACTCGACGCCATGCCCGTCCCTGTTCTTCGAGAGCAGCGCGCGGAACGCGCCGAAGATCGGCATGATGTATCCCGCGGACACGTCATAGTCAATGGCCTTCTGCGTGAAGAGAGTCTTCGCCTTCCCATCCCGCTTCTCCACGCCGCGGAGGTTGCCGAAGTTGCCCTTCTGCAGTCCGACCGCGAGCTTGTAGTCCTTGAACTTGCGAGGCATGTCCTCCTGGATCCTCTCGTACAGGGCCACGAGGTCGGGAAGCACTTGGGCAAGCTGCAGGTAGATGTTGTCCTCCGACGGGTTCGACCCGTCCTCGGTGTGATGGTCGTCCCATTCCTTCCGGTAGTCCTTGAACACCGCGGCCTTGCCGGTGTACGAGGCGATCGGCACCGACAGGGCGTCCTTGAAGCGGTCGATGTTGAACGCGTACATGAGCTTGAGGAGCTCCGAGACCGGTGTGGTCTTCCCGCTGTCGTTGTCCTTGTACGCGATGTTGTCGCCGTAGGGCTGGTCCGCGATGGCCTTCTTGACGAAGTCGAAGCGGTCCTCCAGGTTGAACAGCGCGATGTCGCTGACCTGCACGGACGTGTTGCGCGCGTCGGACAGGGCCGCGACGTCGAGGTCCTCACCGACGAAGACCTCGAGCTTGACGAACTTGTCGATGTCGGACGGGATGGCGTCGCGGCGATCCATGATCGCCCTGTACGTGTGGCCTCCGTCGAGGATGCCGTAGCGCGACGTGTCGTCGTCGAGATCGAGGTCCACCATGCTGTTCGCCGCGTCGAGCTTCACGCTCTTCGCGAGGATGACGATGCCGCGGTTGTGGATGTCGAAGTACGGGTCCGTGCCGGACACGGCGTCAAGGAGCTTCTTCGCCGTCATCGTCTTCATGTTGGGCTTGCGGGGGTTCACATCGGTCGGGATGTTCGCCGGCAGGTCGCGCATGTTGACCCAGATGAAATACGTCGTCACGCTGGGATCCGACGGCGACTTCACGGTGCGCATGGTGTGGATATGGAATCGTTCCTTCATGGTTGGTTTCCTTTCTCGAAGGAGCCGGAGGCCGGTCTTTTGATCGGCCGCCATCTGTCATCCTTTGATGAAGACGGTTACCATCATATCCAAGCCACGGGATTCCACAATGGAACCTTGGTGGTGTTTTAGAACCTTGGTTACTCTTTGTGGTATGGTGGGTGGCATGACGGTACGGAAAAAGGACACGGATGATCCCGCGTTGCGGCGCGTGGGCGCGATCATCAAGAGACATCGCCGCGAGTTGTTGGATATAAAGCCGTCGAGACAGGACTTCATCTCGGAGGCCGAGTGCTCGGGGCTTCGCGTCGGCTGGATCAGCGAGAAGAGCCTGGCGAACATCGAGAACGGATACAACTTCCCCTCGCTTCCGACGCTCTACAATCTCGCGATCGCATGCCAGATATCGCCAGCGGACCTGTTCGGGGAGGTCGCCGGGGCCTTCTCCGCCTACGATTCGACGGACGACGACCCGACGGATAGATAGGTCCGATGCCGTCTGGATCCTTTGCCGGATATGCGGCGCCGCCGATTCCGCGTCACCGCAGCATGAGATGTTCCGCAAACGGACAGTTTTGGTAGTGCCTTTGACGCTTCGGCTGGCGGCTTTGGCGGTCTTGGTTCCCTGGGTTTTGAGCTGGTCGTCGGCGCTGTCGATGAGGTCGCCGTCGCCGGCATGAGGTGTTCCCGCTGGCCCGTGCGCGATCTGGCCGGCGGTGTGGCCCGTCTGGCCGATGATCGTGGTGGCGCGGTGGTTGAGGTTGAGGTGACCGAGGTGGCTGGTCGACTGCCCGCTATCGCCGCTGCTGCGCAGGCCTTTCATGGGTTTTAGTTTCCTTCTCCGAACGTGGTCGAGAACAGCGCGTAGAGTTTGCTGTCGCTGGGGATGCGCCCGTCAATCGGGATGACAGCGTTGCCGCTTTTCATCAGGCCGTGTCCCTGGGGCACGTTGGTGAAGTAGCGGCGCTGGTCCTGGCTGAAGTGGAGCCTGAGGATCCGCCACCGCGCTCGAGCGTCCACGACGCACCTACTGCAAGGCGTTCTCGCGGCCGCGCTCGGCGCGCTGAAGGGCGCGGTAGACCGTGGAGCGGCCCACACTGAACAGCTCGGCCAGCTCGCCCACGGTGTGCTCGTCGGCAGCATGTAGCTGGACGAGGTGAGCTTCTTGCCGGGGGGTGAGTTTCGGTGACTTTCCGCGCAGCCGGCCCTTGGCGACCCTCATCCCCTCGCGGGTGCGGGCACGGATGAGGTCGGCTTCGAACTCGGCGACCATCGCCAGCACGTTGAACAACAGTTTCCCCATCGGGTCGGTCGGGTCGTACACCGATCCGGCGATGCTCAGCTTCACTTCCCGCGCCGCGAGTCCGTCACGCTGCGCGGTCAGGTTCTGCTCGTCGGTGGAGACTCGGGCATAGCCGACCTTCAAAGGGGACATGCTCCCCAGTGTGTCATATAGCCTCCCCTCACCGGACAGTTCACCGGACGGGTCTTACGGGACAGCCCGCCAGGCGTGCCGTCGTTCCTCTCGATAAGTAGCGGTGGTGTCCGGTGAGGGTTCCCCTTACGGGCATGCGATCTGGGCTGGCGCCTGTGACCGATTGTTCAGTGCGCGTTGTATAGTTCAGTCCATGCTGACTATTGCTTCGCGTCTCGACGTGATGAACCGCCTGGGTCGTGCACTGGCCGACCCCACTCGATCACGGATCATCTTGACCCTGCTCGACCATCCCGCTTACCCGGCGGAACTAGCCCGAGATCTGGACCTGACACGCCCGAATGTGTCCAACCACCTGGCATGCCTACGCGATTGCGGGATCGTCGTCTCCGAGCCCGAGGGTCGTCGGACACGATATGAGATCGCCGATTCGCACCTGGCGCAGGCGCTGACGGCACTGGCCGATGCCACCCTGGCAGTGGACGAAGACGCCCCGTGCATCGATTCCGCCTGCTCGCTTCCCGGATGCGACGCAGCTGGGGAGGGCGCATGATCCTCACCTCGGTCTTGCAGGCGATGGGCCTGTTCGCAGCGACCAACATCGACGACATCATCGTGCTCTCCCTCTTCTTCGCGCGAGGGGCGGGCCAGCGCGGCACTACCGCCCGCATTCTGGCCGGCCAGTACCTCGGATTCGCCGGCATCCTCGGTGCCGCGGTCCTGGTGACCATCGGTGCCGGAGCATTCCTGCCCTCGGCAGCCATCCCGTACTTCGGTCTCATCCCTCTGGGCCTCGGCCTCTGGGCCGCATGGCAGGCCTGGCGCGGAGACGATGACGACGATGACGACGAGGCCAAGGTTGCCGGCAAGAAGGTCGGCGTGTGGACAGTCGCAGGCGTCACCCTTGCCAACGGCGGCGACAACATCGGCGTCTACACCCCTGTCTTCCTCAGCGTGGAACCTCTCGCAGTAGTCGCCTACTGCATCGTCTTCCTCGCGCTCGTCGCGGTCCTGGTGGCCCTGGCAAAGTTCGTCGCCACCCTCCCCCCGATCGCCGAAGTGCTCGAACGCTGGGAGCACATCCTCTTCCCCATCGTTCTCATCGGCCTCGGCATCGTGATCCTCGTCAGCGGCGGAGCCTTCGGACTCTGACGTAGCGGCAGCGATCCAAACGGTCTGGACCAGGCGCACCCCTCTCGGTCCAGACCGCGACACCTACCTGCAGCCAGTCCTGCGTGATCGCGGCAACAAGACCGCCACAGAGCGCTGCAAGAACCCCGCCACCAAGCGAACGAAGCCACAGCGGATCACACGACATACCGCCAACCGGTGCAAAAACGGAGGTTTCCGGGACGGAGTCCGGACCAGGGGAGACGGTCTCCGGCGCTCCGGCGGAAAGCGTCCCGTAACCCGTCCCGCAATCAACGTTCCGAAACTCCGTGTCTTTGACGGGTAGTGGTATGGCTTGGGGCATGACGAGCATGATCTACGGATACGCACGAGTCAGCACCAACGACCAGACCACCGACCTGCAGAGGAACGCGTTGGAGAGGGCCGGGTGCGACAGGATCCTCACCGACGTGGCCTCCGGCGCGAGGGCGCACCGTCCCGAACTCGACCATATGCTCGACCTGTTGCGCGAGGGCGACACCGTGGTGGTGTGGAAGCTCGACAGGCTCGGACGAAGCATGCGGAACCTAGTGGACCTGATGGCCACGTTCGACGAGAGGGGAGTGCGGTTCCGCTCCCTGACCGAATCGATGGACACGAGCACACCGGGCGGCGCGCTCGTGTTCAACATCTTCGGGTCTTTGGCGCAGTTCGAACGCGACCTGATCCGCGAACGCACCCGCGCCGGACTCGAAGCCGCCCGCGCCAGAGGACGGAAGGGCGGACGGCCCGCCAAGCTCGACGGGAAACAGGTCAGGGAGGTGCGGAGGCTGTACGGGTCGAAAACGGTGACGGTAGGCCAGATCGCCGCGATGATGCACGTGGGACGGTCCACCGTCTACAGGTGTCTGGACGCGTCGGATGATGCAAATGCCGAAGTATAAGTGTTCCCGGTCCGATCATCCCACCGTGCCACCTGCGATGAATCCCGGGATCGCGCCTCTCCGGCTTCTGCCACACCATTCTGTACATATGTGGTCGTTCATGACTTCCATCGGCATCCAGGTGTTTATAAAAGCGCAGAAATGCGGTAAAACACACCCCGTTGTCTAATTGAAAGTGCAACACCCGTTAGATTGGGGATCGTCCGGATAACCAGTCCGAGGGGATGTCGCCCCTATGGGAGAAGTATGTTCGCACCTGTCGGAAGAGGAACGCCAGGTCATCCAGATCGAGATCGGCAACGGCACGAGCGTCCGCGGGATCGGTCTGATGCTCGGCCGCAACGCCTCGACGGCCGGCGGGGAGATCAGACGCGACACGTGGTTCCCGTCCGACGAGAACGAGTCCTGACGGCCGTGCCGGCCGAAACGGCTGAAGACGGGCCCGTGGACGGGCGGATGCTACATCGCCGGC
>OCPM01000453.1_pt1 | contig 13214 bp, 10 predicted proteins | sample 1476751 | NCBI WGS metagenome assembly OCPM01 (sample SAMEA2580198, study PRJEB22360) | human gut metagenome | biome: human gut; feature: human-associated habitat; material: faeces | place: Denmark | collected 2008/2010 | reverse complement strand
GCTAAGAGTGACGGAGCGAATATGTTGAAACTGGATTTGCTGGAAGGGCTATTGACCAAACTGGTAAGAATCCGCCAAGTGTTATAAATGTTATTCGTTGGGGATTCACAGGTAAGATGGGTTAATTTATTTGGACTATGGGGCAACTTGCATGAATAGTATAAAATAAGGTCGGTTTTTGCAGTAGAAACCGGCCTTACCTTTCTTTCTCCGTCAAAACAGAAAAAAGAATAGAAGCAGATGTGGATTATTTTTTTAGAATATAAGCCTTCATGCGGGCTATATCATTTAAGTAATCTTGCAAATCTTGTTCATGGTCTTCTTCTTCTGCCATAATATGTTTGGCAATATCACAAGTGGTGAAGTCAATTCCGTTTGTGAATTCAGCAATTTGCTGATAGCGGTAGATGGCACAACGTTCGGATTCTACATTTTGTTTCAACAAGATTTCCGAACCGAAATCTACGGGCGCATCATATTTGCAGCGAGCTAAATCAAACCATTGTTTAGGGTCAAGTACGGGTACGCCTTCCAATTCAATGATACGGTCGGCCAATAATTTTGCATGGTTATATTCCTCGGCTGCATGTTCTTGAAACTCGCGTTGTACATCACCGCGCATAGCGCCTTCTACTACGAATGAACCTACCCAGTATTGGTAGAAAGCCAACCATTCTTCGGACAGAGCTGCATTCAGCTGAGCCAATAAGTCCACAATGTCAATTTTATCCTTCAGGATATTCACAGATTCTTTAGCCATAATGTAAAGTTTAAGTTAGTGTTTATTATTATTTAGTCCACAGCGGGTATAGTCATGTCGTCTAACACACCTATGCCTTCCTGGTCTACATCTTTTTTTACGTCAGAACTGGTATAAAGCCAGATACCGAATCCCAGCACAAATAAAATAAGGAGGATGATTCCCCATAATTTACCTTTACTCATAGTTTCTTGGTTTTAGTTTCTTTAATAACAGCTGGTGCTGAAAAAGGTTTTGTAAGTAGAGAAAAAAACAGGCGTCTGTTATGGAAAAACGGACGCCTGTGTGTGTGAAGTATGAATTGATATTAGATTTTATCCTATTTTGCTGATTTTTTTTAGTTTCTCTTCATCAATGATTTTAATTTTTCTACCGTCGATGGTAATCAGTTTTTCAGTTGCAAAGTTAGAAAGCGTACGGATTGCGTTCGAAGTAGTCATATTTGATAAGTTTGCCAAATCTTCTCGTGAAAGGTAAATGCTTAGTGTAGATTCATCTTCTTCTACTCCATAAGTATCTTTCAAAAATAACAGAGATTCCGCCAATCGTCCACGAATATGTTTTTGCGTAAGATTTACGGTTCTTTCATCAGAAATTCCCAAATCTATAGAAAGTTGGCGGATAAAGAACAAAGCTAATTCAGAGTTGTCTTTTATCAGTTTCATAATGGCCGGCATGGGAATAAGGCAGATAGTGCAAGGCTCGAAAGCGGAAGCAGCTGTCACGAAGTTCCCTTCGGCAAAAAAAGCTCGGTATGCGAAATATTCTTTCGTCTTTAATACGCGGATAATCTGGCTACGTCCTCCCACACCTTCTTTGTAGATTTTTACTTTTCCACTAAGAAGACACATAAGGTGCATCGGAGTTTCTCCTTCGCAGTATATCGTCTCATTCTTTTTATACTTCTGTATCGTAAAGTTCTGAGCCAAGAACTCTCTTTGTTCCTGTGTTAAAGGTTGCCATAAGTCTGGTATACTTTCAGCAATCTCAGTTTCTGATAATTCTTTTCTAACCATAAACGTGCTATAAAACCGTGTTATAGAGCACAAATATAAGAAGAAAAAATAAAAGGACGAAGTAATCAGAAGAAAAAAGAAAGATATATTATTAATTTATCTTCAAAAAATAACAAAAGGATAGGTTCTTATCTCCTATCCTTTCTTTTTTTGTGAAATTTTATTTGGTGAACAGTAATTCACGATATTTAGGTAATGGCCAAATCTCATCGTCTATTTCTAGTTCCAAATGGTCAATATGGTCGCGGATTTCTTCCAGATATGGACGCACTTGTTCCTCGTAACTGAAGGCTTTCTCTACTTGGCTTCCCAAATGATTTGCTACTTTTCGGGCTTCTGTCATGTTGTGCACGGCTTTTTTAATAGCAAGTATGCGGTTTTGAATTTCACGTACCAAATTCTTCCGGTCTTCGGTCAGCTCTTCGTATTCTTCGGTGGAGAATATCTCTTTCAGACCACGAAGATTTTCTAATAGTCTGTTCTGATAAATTACAGCTGTGGGAACAATATGATTGATAGCTAGATCGCCTAGTACACGACTTTCAATCTGGACCTTTTTAGTAAACTTTTCCAGTTCCACTTCTATACGACAGAACAATTCATTTTCATTGAATATTTTTTCGCCTATCAGTACTGCACGAGATTGCTCATCGTTGAACTTCAGGATGGCTTCGGGTACATGGCAGATATTGGTCAATCCGCGTCGCGCGGCTTCTGCTTTCCATTCTTCCGAGTAGCCGTCACCTTCAAAACGGATGTTTTGTGAAGCGATGATGGTTTCTTTTAATACCTTATACAGAGCTTCTTCCTGTTCCATCCCTCCGTTTACTAATTTATCTATCTGGGTCTTGAACTCATTCAACTGGTGTGCCATAGCGGCATTGATCACAATCATTGATGCGGCACAGTTGGCAGATGAGCCTGCAGCACGGAATTCAAAACGGTTTCCGGTGAAGGCAAAAGGAGAGGTACGGTTACGGTCTGTATTGTCTTGCAATATGGCAGGTATGCGCCCGATACCCAATTGCAATGCTTTCTTTTCATCAGGGGTCAGTTCGGCGTCATTCAGACGTGCCACTACTTCGTCCAACATATGGGAAAGATGACGTCCTAGGAAAATAGACAGAATAGCGGGGGGGGCTTCATTTGCTCCCAGGCGATGGCTGTTTCCGGCACTGACAATAGAGGCACGTAGTAAATCTTGGTTTTTATAGACCATCATCAATACGTTGACTATGAAAGTCAGGAAAAGCATATTTCCTTCCGCAGTCTTGGCAGGAGAGAACAAATTGATACCTGTGTCTGTACAAAGTGACCAGTTGTTGTGTTTGCCCGATCCGTTTACTCCTTTGAATGGTTTTTCGTGGAGCAGTACAGTAAAATTGTGTTTGGAAGCGATACGTTTCATCAGGTCCATTACCAGCTGGTTATGGTCGTTGGCCAGATTTACATCTTCAAAAATAGGAGCTAGCTCAAATTGGTTGGGAGCCACTTCGTTATGCCGTGTTTTTACCGGAATCCCTAGTTTGTGACATTCCAGTTCCAATTCTTTCATAAAACTGGTTACACGTGGAGGGATGGAACCGAAGTAGTGGTCGTCTAGCTGCTGGTCCTTGGCAGACGAGTGTCCCATCAAGGTGCGTCCGGTCAGGCAAAGATCCGGACGTGCATTATATAGTGCGGTATCCACTAAAAAGTATTCTTGTTCCCAACCCAGATTGGCGAATACGCGTTTTACGTTTGGATCGAACATTCTGCAAACCTCAGTTGCCGCTTTGTCTACAGCACCTAATGCCTTCAACAAAGGAGTTTTATAGTCGAGTGCTTCGCCTGTATAAGAGATGAAGATAGTAGGAATACAAAGTGTGCTGTCTACAATGAAAGCCGGAGAAGAAACATCCCATGCCGTATAGCCACGTGCTTCAAATGTGTTCCGGATACCGCCGTTGGGAAAACTGGACGCATCCGGTTCCTGTTGGATAAGCAGCTTGCCCGAGAAGCGTTCTATAACATTACCGTCATCACCGAATTCAATAAAGCCGTCGTGCTTTTCGGCAGTTCCGTCAGTCAGAGGCTGGAACCAATGAGTGTAGTGGGTAACATTAAAGGTCTTTGCCCAATTCTTCATGCCATTGGCTATCATGTCGGCCATTTCACGATTGATAGGGGTACCTTTCTCGATTGCGTTTATTACTGCTTTATAAGCCTCACTAGGCAGATATTCCTGCATTTTTTTACGGTCGAATACGTGGTTGCCGTAATAATCAGCTAACTTTTCAGAGGGGTAGTCAACTTTAACGGGGCGTCTGTTGGCTAACTCCTGTAGAGCAAAAAATCTCATTTTGGACATGTTGTCTTTCTTTTACTGGTTGTTGGCTGCAAAAATACTGCTTTTTGATTAATAATTCGCTATATCGCTAATCATTTTTCATTTCTGTTAAGGATGTTAATTAAGTATTATCATGCGTCAGCCTGTTGGTTTTTGTTTATATTTGCTCTTCAAACAATGAAAAGAAAGTACATTGATGCACTATATACGGATTGTCAGGTTGATTATATTTTGTCTTTTGTTACCTTTAGCTGTTCAGGCTAAGAGGGAAAAGGTTGATATGCCCGACAAGCCGATGGTGTCCGATTCCATTCTTCAGTGTATTTTCCAGTTTTCGCCGTTCTATTCCCGTATCATTGATGAGTATAAGGCTGATTTATATATAAAAGGAAAAGTAAAGGTACATAAGCGCAATCACCTTATCCGCTATGTACCGTCCATGTTTCGTTTCGAAAAACACATCAATGATTACCTTATGGAATCTCTTAGTGAGCTGCATTATACGGCCCCTGATATATACGACCGTAAGATAAAAGCGGTATCCACTACATTTCCACGTAACAGGGGACAGATAACGGATGTGATGGATTATTTGAACATGAATATCTATTCTTCTTCATTGATGTCCGATAAACTTCTTTCTCCTTTGGATAAGAAATCTAGCAGATATTATCATTATTTATTGGATTCTATAGCCGGTCCTCCCGATTGCCAGCGGTATAAAATACTTATTATTCCCAAATTCCGTGGTACACAGTTGGTCAGTGGATATATGTGGGTTAGTGATCAGATATGGACTATTCGTGAACTTTATATTGAAGGCGTTTATGATGTGATCCGCTTCAAGGTCCGTGTCAAGATGGGAGAGGAGGGCGATGTGGAGTTTCTGCCGGTGCAGTTTGATTTGAATCTTGTTTTTAAGTTTATAGGTAACCATCTGGAAATGGATATGGGAGCCTGGTTGAAATACAATGAAATTAAATTTTATGAAGGAGCCGCCCGGCGTAAATCTCAAAAGAAGCATCGCCATGACCTGACGGAATCCTATAAGCTGACTTGTGACTCGGAACAGCTGATAACAGATAAGGAAAAGTTCAATGAGCTGCGTCCCATTCCGCTGTCCGCTTTGGAGGATTCTTTGTATAGAAGTTATGCTTTACGTCAGGATACGCTTTTACGCGTACCGAAAAAAAAGAAGAATGAACATTTGGAGTTTTGGGGGGAGTTGGGTGACATGCTTATCAGTAGTTACAATGTGAATTTGTCCAGTATGGGGAGTGTGCATTGTTCTCCACTTATTAATCCGGTGCTGTTGGATTATAGCCACAGCAGGGGCTTTTCGTATAAGCAGAAGTTTAAATACAGTCGGCTTTTTCATGATGGACGTATACTTAGAATCAGTCCGCAGATAGGTTATAATTTTACACATAAGGAACTTTATGTGAAAGCGGATGCCGATTGGCAATATTGGCCGGAAAAGCAGGCTAGTTTTGAGGTTAGTGTAGGTAACGGTAACCGCATATATAGTAGTGTCGTATTGGATCAGCTAAAGCAATTGCCCGATAGTACCTTTAATTTTGACCAATTGGAATTGGACTATTTCAAGGATGTGTATCTCAATCTGTTCCATAATATAGAAATAGTGAACGGCTTGTTTATTAAAGCAGGTGTTTCCGTACATTGGAGGTATCTGATAAATAATTCGAAAGTCATTCTTGAAAAGCCGTTGCCTGATAAGGATTGGGCTGCATTGCGAGGTATCAGATCAGAATACAATAGTTTTGCACCTCGTATACGTATTGAATGGACTCCCGGTATGTATTATTACATGAACGGTCGCCGGAAGATGAATGTAGGTTCCAGTATGCCTACTTTTATGCTGGATTATGAACGGGGCATTAAAGGTGTATTCAAGAGTACGGGTGCTCATGAACGTTGGGAGTTTGATATACAGCAAAACTTGAAACTGAGCGGAATCCGAAGTATCGGTTATCGCATTGGGGGGGGGATGTTTACCAAGCAGGAAGATATGTATTTCGTGGATTTTGCTAACTTTGCCCGTCGTAATCTTCCCGAAGGATGGAATGATGATATTGGTGGCACTTTCCAATTGCTGGACGGACGTTGGTATAACTCTTCACGTCAGTACTGGCGGGGGAATTTCACCTATGAGTCTCCTTTTATTCTCTTGAAACCTTTAAACCGTTGGCTGGGATTAGTCCAGCAGGAGCGTTTGTATGGTGGTATCCTGTTCATGCCACATCTTAATCCATATATCGAGTTGGGTTATGGCATCGGCACACATATATTTGATGTGGGGGCTTTTGTAAGCACTATCAACGGGCAATTTGATACCTTTGGTTTTAAATTCACTTTCGAGTTATTTAATAAATAATCCTGTTCAAACAATCTGTTTGGTTTTCTGTTTATTACAACATAACAGAAACTAAACAGTGTATGCATTATAAAATATTTTTATGTGTTCTTTTGTTCCCGGTTTCATTATCAGCTCAAAACGGGGAATTATCTTTAACATTGGAACAATCTGCCAGCCTGATGAACAAGGGCAGCCGCACGTTGCAAATGGCGGATAAGGCTGTAGATATAGCACGCAGTGAGCGACAAAAAATGAATGCTTTTTGGTATCCGTCTTTGAATGCATCGGGTGCATACGTCCATTTGTCCAACCATATTGAGGTCAAGGAACCTTTAAGGCAATTTACCGATCCGGCAAAAGACTTTGTACATTCCATTGTGCCCGATGATAAATTTATTTCTTCTATTCTTGATAATATAGGTGCGCATACCCTTACTTTTCCTTTATTAGAACGTAACCTGACGACCATAGATGCTAATGTGATGTGGCCGCTTTTTACAGGCGGAAAACGAATTTTTGCAAGCCGTATCGGCAACCGTATGGTAGATTTGGCCAAAGCAGGTAGGGAAGAGGCGGGAGCTACTTTGCAATCGGAGTTGGTGGAAACTTATTATGCTTTGCGTCTGGCGCAAAGAGTGGTGGATGTACGCGAGCAAACCTTTTTAGGCTTGCAGAAACATTACCGTAATGCCATGAAGCTGGAGGAGAACGGTATGATAAATAAGGCCGAACGCCTCTTTGCTCAGGTCACTATGGACGAGGCCAGACGTGAGTTGGAATCTGCCCGGAAAGATTTGAATGTGGCGCAAAATGCCTTGAAAGTCTTGTTGAATGTGGAAGACGCCATATCCATCAACCCCAGTTCTCCTTTGTTTATGAACCATGATCTGCCCGATGAACTTTATTTCAAGAATCTGGTAAGTACCGGCAGCTATATAGTAAGTAAATTGCGAATACAGGAGGCGATGGCTGATAATCAATTGAAAATCAGTAAAAGTGCATATATTCCTACCATTGCATTGTTTGGAAAGCAGACACTTTATGCAGAGAATCTTCCGAAAAACCTGATGCCCCGTACTTTGGTAGGAGTGGGTTTTACTTGGAATATATTCGACGGACTGAACCGTGAAGCCAATATCCGTCAGACACGTCTTACTAAACAAACTTTGCAACTGGGAAGGGAAAAGGCTCAGAATGAATTGGGTGTTTTGGTAGACAAGTTATATAGCGAAATTCAGAATGCAAAGGATGATGTCGCCGCACTCAACACCACGATTGAGATGAGTCGTGAATTGGTACGTATCCGTAAAAAATCCTTTCAGGAAGGAATGGCTACCTCTACTGATGTGATTGATGCGGAAACGATGTTATCCAAGGTGCAGATTGCTTTTTTGCTGGCTTATTATAAATATGATGTGGCACTGGCATCTCTGCTCTCTACTTGCGGAATGCCCGAAAGTTTTTGGCAGTATAGCCGTACCGGACAAACCGAGAACTTTATATTCGGGAAATAATAAAAAAAGAAAACAATATGGAAAAAGAGAAGAAACAGTTAGGAGTCGCTTTTATCGTTGTTCTTGTGGCCATTGTTATGGTGTCTGCCATTGGGATTATAGCTATGAGCAATAAACCGGTTGTATTGCAGGGGCAGATAGAAGCTACTGAAATACGGATTTCCGGAAAACTTCCCGGTAGAATTGATACCTTTTTGGTCCGGGAGGGACAGTATGTAAAGATGGGTGACACCTTGGTTGTGATTAACAGTCCTGAGGCTTGGGCGAAGTTCCAGCAGGTAAATGCCTTGGAAGATATTGCGAAATTTCAGAATAAGAAAATAGATGACGGTACACGTCGGCAGATAGTCCGTTCGGTAGAAGAATTGTGGAACAAGTCAAAGAGTGACTTGCAACTGGCCACGGTGACGTATGACCGTATTCAGGCGCTTTACAAAGATAGCGTGGTCACCAGCCAGCGGAAAGATGAAGTGGAAGCCATGTATAAAGCTGCTGTTGCCGCCGAACGGGCGGCGCATCAACAATTCCTGTTAGTGAAGGACGGAGCGCAGAAAGAGGATAAAGAGAGTGCCCGCTCCTTGGTGGATGCGGCTCGGGGCACTGTGAATGAGGTTCAGGCCTTGTTGATGGATGCTCGCCTCACAGCTCCCGAAGACGGACAGATATCAACCATCTACCCCAAGCGTGGAGAACTGGTAGGAGCGGGGACTCCCATTATGAGTCTGGTAGTATTGGATGATTGTCATGTAGTGCTTAATGTCCGTGAGGACTATATGCCTTATTTCCGTATGAACGAGAATTTTATGGGAGATATTCCGGCTCTTGATGTAAAAAACAAGGCATTTAAAATCAATTACATCAGCCCGTTGGGGAGTTTTGCCACTTGGCGTTCTACCAAGCAGACGGGGACATACGATATGAAAACTTTTGAAATTCATGCGCTGCCTGTAGAGCCGATGGAGGGATTAAGAAAGGGTATTCAACAAAGACAATTGTAAAAACAGTAGATGGTAAATCTGGATGAATTGAAATGATAGAAGGATAGCTATGTTATTCTGATTGCAGTGAATGGTAAATATAAATGAACTACTTGAATGAAAGAATCTCCTTTTATAGCGGTATTGAAACGTGAACTGGACCGTATGGTTTCCCGGCGCATTTATTTTGCATCGTGTATCGTCTTGCCTTTGTTTTCTATCTTCTTTATGGCTACAATTTTTGGTAACGGACAGATGGAGAATCTGCCTGTGGGTGTTGTGGATGGTGATAATACAGCCACTTCTCGTGAGATAATTCGTATGACCGAGGCTGTTCCCACTTTCCGCATCACTCGGCATTATGCCGATGAAGCGGAGGCCAGGGCAGATGTGCAGCGGAAAAGTATTTATGGATACCTCAGTATTCCGTCTGGTTTTGAAGCAAAGGTGATGGATGGTAAGGAAACAGCTCTGACTTATTATTACCATTATGCATTGATGAGTGTGGGAAGTGAGATTCACGGAGCATTTCAAAGTTTGTTGAAAAGCATCTCGGTAGTTCCCATTGTCACTCATGCTGTGGCATTGGGTATAAATCAGGAAGAGATAGAATCTTTTCTGTTACCGGTCACCACACAGAATCATCCGTTATTTAATCCTGATATGGATTATTCGGTCTATCTTACACAGCCATTCTTCTTTGTTTTTCTGCAAGTTATCTTGTTGTTGGTCACTACATACTCCATTGGCAGTGAAGGGAAATTCCATACTTCAGCCAATTGGCTGGCAGTGGCAGATGGGAATATCTGGGTGGCGGTCACTGCCAAGTTACTTCCATACAGTTTTATCTTCATCGTTATGAGTATTCTGGCAAACTATGTCTTTTTTGGTGCCATGCATATACCGATGGATTGTGGTTTTTGGGCGTTGAATCTTACTTCGGCACTATTGGTCATTGCTACGCAGGCGCTGGCGGTTTTTCTGTTCTCTCTTTTTCCTGCGTTGAGTATTATTATCAGTATCGTTTCCATGGTAGGATCGTTAGGCGCTACCCTTGGCGGGGTTACCTTTCCGGTGCTTCACATGTTTGCACCGGTGTACTATGCCTCTTATCTTTTCCCCGTCCGTCACTTTGTCGAGATTGGACAGAATCTGCTTTATGGCAACTATGGTTATGCGTATATGTGGGGCAATGTAGCCTGTCTGCTGTTGTTCCTTATTCCTCCTTTATTGTTGTTACCTCATTTGAAACGCTCTTTAATCAGTCGGAAATATGACGATATTGAATAATATATTAGCTGTATCTTGGCACGAGTTTCGTGTGATGTGTACCCGCTATTCCATTTTATTGGTACTCAGCGGTGGCATCTTTGTGTATGGATTACTTTATAACTATATGTATGCTCCCAATGTGGTACGCGATGCTCCGGTGGCAGTAGTGGATATGAGTCGCACTCCGTTAAGCCGCAGTTACATCCGTTTGCTGGATGCCACTCCGCAGGCACGGGTATTGACAAACAATGCTGATTTGCCTGCTGCTAAGGAATTGATGAAATATGATGAAGTGGTGGGTATTGTTTACATTCCCGCGGATTTTGACGCTCGTGTGGGGCGTGGTGAAGAAGCGATATATATTATGTACAGCACCACTACGGCTTTCCTTTATTTTGCTTCCATGCAGGAAGCGTCTGCTGGAGCCATGCTTGCTGTGAATGATGATGTCCGACCCGAGCAAGTGGTTTTTCTACCTCAGGATGATATACAATCTGTGGTTCAAACAAGGTCTGTCGATGTGGTAGGTACTGCCCTGTATAATTATACCGATGGTTATGGTACTTATTTGATACCTGCCGTTTTGATGGTTGTTATTTTTCAGACGTTGATATTTGTTATCAGCATGTTGAGTGGGAAAGAGCGTGAAACTGGAGATATACTGATGTTTGCAGGCCCTGAAGGAAGGGATCTTTCTTTTTTACGTATGGCATCCGTAGTGATAGGAAAATCATTTACTTATTTAGTCTTTTATGCTTTATTCTCTGTCTTTTTGTTGGGGCTTCTTCCTTTAGTTTTCCAATTGCCTCATTTAGCATATCCGTGGAAAATTGTGGCACTTATGATACCTTATATTCTTGCTACCAGTTTCTTTGGATTGGCCTGTTCGTTATTTTTCAGTGATAGTGATGCTCCATTGTTGTTGGTAGCTTTCTTCTCTGTAGGATTGATTTTCCTGTCCGGAGTTTCTTATCCGCTGGAGTTAATGCCTTGGTATTGGCAATGGATTCATTATATGGTTCCTGCGGCTCCCGGAACTTTGGCCTTTGTTAAGATAAATTCTATGGGAGCTAGTATGTATGAAATCAGTCAGCAATATATTATCCTATGGATACAATGTGCGATATACTTTGTTTTGGCTTGTCGAGCCTATCGCTACAATATAAAGAAAGCAAAGTGTGAAAGACAATAATTTTATGTGTGATTGTTTTTTATGTAATTCGTTTTGCTGATTCTCCATTTTTTATAAGGTCTGTTTGGAGCTGGAGCGAGGAGCCTGAAAGTTGTTGATATTTTAATTCTTGGTGATTATTCTCTTGTTGTTTCTTTTGTTTTTTCAGCTCCTTTTATGAGATGATGCAAGGGGGAAACTTGCAAACTTGCACAACTTGCAGTCTTTCCACACACACACACACACACACGAGCGCGCGCGATTGCGCGTATGCGTACATTATAATGGCGATGGATTATTATATCCTGGTAAAGTAATGACATACAATCCGATGAGAGTGTGAAGGGTAGAGTGGAGGAAGAGGTGGAGTGGTGTGTTGGCTTCCATCTTTTTTCCTAGTTCTAGGTAGTGAATGGTCTGGTTCTATCCTGTTTTTTTGTAATGGGGGGATGAAGAAAATCTTTCTGGAGGTTATGGTAACCGATGAGCGGTAGGTGAACAGCAGCCGGCAGCTTTTCTGACGGAGTATCTGGGTATTGGACGGGATGCTATGTGCTTTTGTATAGTTTGTGTGTTCCGAAGGGTTAGTAACGTGTGTTCCGTAAGGTTAGTAATGTGTGACCTTGTACGTTACTAACATAGAGGCCTGTATGTTAGTAACGTACCTTGTTTAAAGTAGCTAGGAGGTTTTTCGCATGCAGGATACGTGTCTTCCGCAGAATTATGTGAATTGTATTAAGGTTAAAGTGTGTGGTTGCCGCAGATTCAGGAAGTCGGTCCTTTACGGTCAGTGTTTGTTTTGTTCTAGTCCTTGTCTTCCGCTTTCTTATTTTCTCCTTGTCAGGCTTTCCTGCTCTTTTCCACCGGAAGTCTTGTCACGTATCTCCCTTTCCGCCTTTTGCATTCTGTTATCCTTTCCTCCGTTGTAGTTCTCTCCGGTATCGTCCGTCTGTCTTCCGCTCTCTTTTTTATGCTTTATTATTTTTTCATATTATAATGTACGCGCACGTGTGTGTGGAGATGCTGCAAGTTTTGCAAGTTTGCAAGTTTGCCTTCCGTTTTTCCGTCTTTTCTTGTTTTTCGTCTGCTGTTTTCGTATGGGCCCCTTCCTTTTTTCCGTCCTTATACGCGCGTGCGAATATTATAATGTGTGTGTCTTTTTCCTCCCGTGTCCTCCGTTATAAAAACATGCTTTGTAACACATCTGTTATTCAGAGTATTACAAAAAAGTTTCAGGAAATCCGTATAATTTTTCCTTCGTATGTTTGCTGGTAATCGTTAAAAGGTCTACCTTTGCATCCGCAATCGAGAGAGATGCGGCACTTCAGACAGTGTGTGACTGACTTGGTGAAACAAACGTAGGAGAGTTTTCCTTGACAGTGTCTGCACCCAGTATCTTACCTTAGCGGGGCTAAGGGAGCGAGAACGGATAAGACCTGGGGAGGATGGACGTCCCGCCTTTTATGGAAGTTTCGAAAAAAAACTTTTTCAAAAAAAACTTTCGAAAACATTTGGTGGTTACGATAAAATCTCTTACCTTTGCATCCGCTTTCGGAAACGATGGCAAAACATAAATGAGAGTTCTTTGAAAGATTTAAGATAAACAAACAAGTAGTACAAGCCGGTGCACCGTATATAATATATATATATGGTGTACGGAAAAACAAGAACCGTCAATATTGATATTGATAGATTTGGAATCCTTGAGCAGATTATCAACTGAATAGTTGGAAAAAGATATTATTACAATGAAGAGTTTGATCCTGGCTCAGGATGAACGCTAGCTACAGGCTTAACA
>OCPM01000422.1_pt1 | contig 14351 bp, 10 predicted proteins | sample 1476751 | NCBI WGS metagenome assembly OCPM01 (sample SAMEA2580198, study PRJEB22360) | human gut metagenome | biome: human gut; feature: human-associated habitat; material: faeces | place: Denmark | collected 2008/2010 | reverse complement strand
TCAGACTTCTTCCGGAACGTCATGTCCTGTCGGATAGAATTATGTGAGAAAGCACGGAAAAATGACAATAAGAATGGCATATGAAATGGTCATGCCCTATCATCTTCATATGCCATCTTATTTTTTAGAGACATTTACTGAATATCCCTAAGAATGCCGGTTACATCCTTTTTTTGATTCTCGATAAAATCCGGAAACGGTTGTTGTTCGGACGGCATAAAAAATGTGCCTGAAGAATTGGGCTGCCTTTTATGACAGAGTGACTTCCGGCACATTTTTTCTTGTTTATTCCTGTTTATTTCTTTTTCTTCTTAGCTTCTTTCGCCCATTCTTTAGCTCCCTGCTCTTTCAGTTTCGCGGTGAAAGCCTTTGCTTTTTCCATGTTTGCGTTTTCGTCTTCGGGTGAAGCGTATGCATGTTTGTAACCTTTGGTCACGTTCCATTCACCTCGTGTGAAGTCCGGGAAGGCTACTGCCGCACAGCCGTTATCCATAGAGATAGCTCCCAGTTCGGCCAAACAGCACCATTCGGCCAGGTCATATACATCCATGTCCAAAGGCAGTCCGTTTTGCAGGCAATATACCAGACGGCTGTCCATGATGAAGTCCATACCGCCATGGCCGCCGACTTCTTTTGCCATTTCACCATATTTCTTTAAAATAGGATGCTGGTATTTCTCAACAAGTGCTTCCATTTCTGCCTGAGGTAAGAATCCGTGAGAGTTCAAATCGTCTACTTTGGGTTGCACACCCGATGCGGTCAGTTGTGCTGCATCCAAAGCATATCCTTCAACGGGATATTTATTGGCAAACCCTTTGCTTCCTGTCAGTTGGTACAGGCGGTTGTAAGGTTGGGGAGTCATTACATTATGTTGGATTTCAATAACTTTTCCATTTGCTGTGCGAAGCAGGGTGGTGGTATGGTCTCCGTTACGGAATTCTTTACATTCTTCGCCGGTTCTCTTCTCCACTAAATCTTTACCAACAACAGATTTGGTGTCCATAGCTACTAAAGTGGTTATACGGTCACCACGATGGATATCCAATGCTTGTGCTACAGGACCCAGGCCGTGAGTGGCATATACATCACCCCGGTGTTTCATGTTATAATCCAAACGCCATCCCAGTTTGTCTTCTTTGCCGTTTTTCCAATAATGATCCCAAAACGGGCTTAAATTGTGAATGTAGGCTCCTTGGGCACGGATTACTTCGCCAAATACACCTTGTTGTGCCATATTCAGTGTATTCATTTCAAACCAGTCATAGCAACAGTTCTCAAGAATCATGCAATGCTTGCGGGTTTTTTCACTCAGGTTGATTAAGTCCCAGCATTCTTGCAGGTTCATGGCCGAGGGAACTTCAATAGCTACATTTTTACCGTTTTCCAATGCGCATTTTGCTACCGGGAAATGATGCAACCAGTCTGCGGCGATATAAACTAAATCTATGTCTGTACGTTTACATAATTCTTCATATCCCTTTTCTCCGGAATAAATGGCAGCTTTCGGCATAGATGCTTTCTTTAGGATATCCTGACATTTTTCTGCACGGGATGCTTCATAATCACAAAGGGCCACAATTTGTGTACCGGGAATATAAGTGAAGCGCTCTACGGCTCCGGGGCCTCGCATTCCCAATCCGACAAATCCTACGCGGACTACCTCCATTTTAGGGGTGGTTAAGCCTAATACGCTTTTCTGGCCGGTCGGACGTTCAGGAGTATCAATCACAATGGTTCCTTTGTCCCATGTCCAGGAATCTCCTGAACTTACGGTTTGTGCTGTCGTGGTTTGTGGTAAGCACATGCATAGGGTTGTACCCATACATAAGCTTATCATCAATGATTTAAAGGTTCTCATACTTTTTGAATTTAAAGATTAAAATTTAAAAATATAGGTTGTTTCTTGAGTCAACCACTTGAAACTTAATTATATTTCATGTTAATAATAAGAATATTTTTTATTTTTGCGCTCAAAGATAATTAATCTTTTTTGATTATGGATATAAGTTCGTCCTCTTTTTTCTAAGAAAAAGGTGAGTTAATAAATAATATGAAAGAAGGGAAAAAGTGGAATCAAGACAGAAGTTGTGAAGGTATGAGTGAAAATCTAAAAATAATCAAGGTTTGTTGATCGAAAACGATCAGGGAAAGGAAATAATTTAGTTCAAAAGATCGTTTAATAAGGAGAATTGGCGGGATTTTTTTAATTTTGCACTTACAACTAATTAACAGATAAGAAAATGCCGTTAAATTTACCCGATAAACTACCTGCTATTGAATTGCTGAAGGAGGAAAATATCTTCGTCATAGACAATTCACGTGCCAGTGCACAGGATATTCGTCCGTTAAAAATCGTGATATTGAATTTGATGCCGTTGAAGATAACGACAGAAACGGATTTGGTACGTTTGCTTTCCAACACTCCCTTGCAGTTGGAAATATCATTTATGAAGTTGAAAAGCCATACATCGAAAAATACGCCGGTAGAACATATGAAAGCATTCTATCATGACTTTGATTTGATGCGCGACGAGAAATATGACGGGATGATTATTACGGGAGCTCCGGTAGAGCAGATGCCGTATGAGGATGTGAATTATTGGGATGAGATTACTACTATTTTTGATTGGGCGCGTACTCATGTTACCTCAACTCTTTATATTTGTTGGGCGGCCCAAGCCGGGCTTTATCATTTCTATGGAGTTCCCAAATATCCGCTGAAACAAAAAATGTTTGGTATTTTCCGTCATCATATCAATGTACAGGGATTGCCCATATTCCGTGGTTTTGATGATGAGTTTTTTGTACCACATAGCCGTCATACCGAAATACACCGTGAGGATATTCTGAAAGTAAAAGAGTTGGCTTTAATAGCTGAGTCTGATGAGTCTGGGGTTTATATGGCTATGGCTCGTAATGGGCGTGAATTCTTTATTACCGGGCATTCGGAGTATTCTCCTTATACGCTTGATACGGAATATAAGCGTGATTTGGCGAAAGGGTTGCCTATTGAAATGCCTGTAAATTATTATAAGGACGATAATCCGGACAATGCCCCGGTGGTGCGTTGGCGCGGACATGCCAATTTGTTGTTTTCTAATTGGTTGAACTATTATGTATATCAGGAAACCCCGTTTGATATAAATCAGATACGATGATCAGACAACGAAAAATAGAATTATTAGCTCCTGCTAAAAATCTGGAGTGCGGTATTGCAGCTGTTGATCACGGTGCTGATGCCATTTATATTGGTGCTCCCCGTTTCGGAGCACGTGCGGCTGCGGGGAATTCATTGGAGGATATCGCTGAGTTGGTGCGGTACGCTCATGTGTATAATGTCCGTATCTATGTGACGGTGAATACGATTCTGAAGGATGAGGAACTGAAGGATACGGAAAAAATGATTTGGGATTTATACCGTGCCGGAGTGGATGCTTTGATCGTGCAGGATATGGGATTGTTGGAATTGAATCTGCCCCCTATACCGTTACATGCCAGCACACAGATGGATAATCGTACTCCTCAAAAAGTAAGATTCCTGGCTGAGGCAGGTTTCCGTCAGGTGGTATTGGCTCGTGAACTTTCTCTTGTTGAAATAGGAAATATCCATCATGCTTGTCCTGATGTGCCTTTGGAGGTATTTGTACATGGTGCTTTGTGTGTAAGCTATAGTGGACAATGTTATGTTAGTCAGGCTTGTTTCGGACGTAGTGCCAATCGGGGAGAATGTGCCCAGTTCTGTCGCCTTGCTTTTGATATGGTAGATGCGGACGGTAAATCTATAGTAAGGAATAAGCATTTATTGTCTCTGAAAGATTTGAATCAGAGCGAAGAGTTGGAGCAATTGCTGGATGCCGGAGCTTCTTCCCTGAAAATAGAGGGACGTTTGAAGGATGTATCTTACGTTAAAAATGTAACAGCTTATTATCGCCAGAAGCTGGATAGTGTTTTCAAACGTCGTAAAGAGTATATCCGTGCTTCATCGGGGAAAGTGAAATTAGAGTTCAAACCTCAATTGGATAAGAGTTTCAGTCGTGGTTTTACTAATTATTTTCTTTTTGACAGGAATAAGGATATTTTTTCTTTTGATACTCCCAAGTCTTTAGGGGAGGAGATGGGGACAGTGAAGGAAATTCGTGGTAATTATCTTACCGTAGCCGGAATCAAGTCTTTTAATAATGGAGATGGCGTCTGTTTTTTGGATGAGACTGGTAAGTTGCAGGGATTTCGCATAAACCGGGTGGAGAATAATAAGTTATTTCCTCAAGAGATGCCTCGGATAAAGCCCCGTACGATACTTTATCGTAATTTTGATCAGGAATTTGAGAGGTTGATGTCGCGTAAATCAGCTGAAAGGAAAATTGCTGTCATTTTAAAATTGGCTGAAAATAATCGGGGCTTTACTCTGTCTCTGACCGATGAAGATGATCACAGTGCCAGTGTGGTGCTGGAAAGGGAGAAGGAACGTGCCCGTACTCCGCAGGAAGATAACTTGCGTACACAACTTGGAAAGTTAGGAAATACTCCATTTGAAGCGTCAGATATAGTGATTGACTGGTCGGACAATTGGTTTATTCCAGCTTCTATGCTTGCCGAACTTCGCCGTAAGGGAATAGAGAAACTGCTGGAAGTGCGCCGTATTAACTATCGGCAGGAAATTTACAAGTTGCCTCGAACGCATCATGCTTTTCCTGTGAATGAATTGACTTATTTGGGAAATGTGATGAATGCTGATGCTGTTTCCTTCTATAGGAATCATGGCGTGCAGCGTATTGCTCCGGCTTATGAAAAGGCTCCGGCAGAAGAAGCGGTATTGATGTTTTGCAAGCATTGTTTGCGTTATAGTATGGGATGGTGTCCCTCTTGGCATAAAGTGCGTTCTCCTTATAGGGAACCTTATTATTTGGTTAGCTCGGATAACAGACGTTTCCGCTTAGAGTTTGATTGTAAGAATTGTCAGATGAAAGTCTATGCTGAAAAGTAAGTACATCGGATTACTGTTTTTGGTGTTGGCTATTTTAATGGCTTGCCAATATCCTTCACCTGTTACTCCGAGTGGGGATATGCCGCAAAAGAAAAGGGATTCTGTCAATTATTTGATAGAACGGCATTATACATTAAACAGTAATTTTGAGGTTACTTCAGATTCGCTTATGTTACAGCAACTGCCATTGGTTGATGTGCTTCCTGTTTTTAAAGGAGAACGGCTGGTGGTAGCGGAGTTTATGATACAAGCTGCTGATAGTGTGGATTCTGTATGGGTAAAGGTAGCACGGGACCAGGAAACAATGGGATGGATACATGAAAAGGAATTGTTGGAGAAAGTAGTTCCTGTGGATTCAGTGTCACAGTTTATTCATTTTTTCAGTAATTCTCATACCATCGCTTTCTTTGTCATATTAGGCTTTTTCGGTATTTGGTATATTCATAGGGCTATTCGTCGCCAGAAGCTGCAATTAATCTGGTTGAATGATATTGATAGCGTTTTTCCTACAGTTCTTTCTTGGTTGGTAGCTACAGCAGCTACGCTTTATGCCAGTATTCAGCATTTTGTTCCGGGAACTTGGGAGCAGTTTTATTATAATCCTTCTTTGAATCCTTTTAGCTTACCTTTTATTCTTTCTCTTTTCATGTTTAATATTTGGGGGATTATTCTTGTGGGGTTGGCTACTTTGGATGATTTGTTTCATCAGACACATATTGAAGCTGCATGTTTTTATTTGTTGGGATTGATGTCCTGCTGTATCTTTTTATATTTGTTTTTTACATTTACTACGTATTACTATTTGGGTTATCCATGTTTATTGGTATATGCTGTATGGTCATTTAATCGTATAAAGCATGCTTCCCGGTATAAATTCAGTTGTGGAAATTGTGGGGCGAAGATAAAGAATAAAGGAGTGTGTCCTCATTGCGGCGCTGTCAATGAATAATTTTATTGTTTGTTTCTTTTGACAAAGGCTCAAGCAGTTTTCTATTGTAAACAGCATTTTCTCTATGTACATACACTAAAACAAATAGGTTTGTTCTAGAAGCTATGGGTATCATTTACAGCAATAATAAAGTTCTTGCTTTTCTTGGTGTGACAGAATAAAAAATAAACTTGATTTGGTAAATGTGGAAACAGAAAGGGAGTTCGTGATGAACCCCCCTTTCTGTTTTTGCAAGAATGGTTAGAAGTGATAACGTATATCCACTCCCAGTTGTAAAGGCCTGCTTTTTTGTTCGAATCCTCTATGCATGGTTTCAAAATAGAAGGTTGTATAATCCTTGTTGGTTAAATTACGTCCCCATACATCTATCTGTAAAGCTTTTGTCTGCAAAGAAATGCGCCCGTTCAGTGTTCCGTAAAAACTTTGTGAGACATTGTTTTTTTCAGTCCAATAAATTTTTCCTGCTCCGGTATAGCTCATGCCTAAAGTCAGGCTTTGCATCCAATTGCTTTTATCGAAAAAGAAACTATAATTTGCGCCTGCATTCATGGTATGGCGGGGAACAAATGGTACATAATTGCCGCTATAATCAATTTGCTCTTCTGATGATGTAGTACCTCCGTCATATTTTTTGAATGTGGAATGAGTATATCCATAACTTACATTCATATTCAGGTTTTTGTTGATGGATGCCAGAAAGCTGGCCTCTACTCCATAACTTTCGCTACTACCGGCATTGACCATCATTCGTCCCAAGCCACTATTGACAAATTTGGCGATTTGTTGGTCGTGGGTATCCATGTAGAATGCGGCAAGGTCGGTCTTCAGTTTGCCGTTGAACAAACTGAGATGTGATCCCACTTCGTAATTCCAGCTGTACTCGGGCTTGTAGACAGTTGTTTCTTGTACGTTCAATTCTTTTCCGTAGTTGGGCATGTGTTGCTTGATCATTCCTTCTATCATACCTGCCATAGATTCTGGTGCCTTGTCTAGTATGGCTTCAATCATTTTTTGTTGCATGTCACTTTGTATCAGTTCTGAAAACATCTGTACGTTATAACCTCCGGAACGATATCCTCTGGTTATGCTTACATACATATTGTTTGCAGGGCTGAAATCGTATTTAAAAGCTAGCTTGGGAAGTAGCTGTACATAGTCGTTTTTTTCTTTTCCTTCCAATAGCGGTGCGGCATTCAAATTCCTGAATGGAATATTAAGGGGAGGCATTGCCATTTTAAGAAAGAAATCGAAATCAATATTACTATCCGAGAAATAATTCATAGACATTTTTTCATATTCCAAGCGCAAACCTGCTGTTACTGAAAGGCCTTTCACAAACAGGTCGTTGAATGTAGATTGGTGGTACAGTGCGGTGCTGAATACCGGTGTGTCAAAACTTCCACTTACGCGGATACGGTTGTTCAAAACGTCCAGACTCATTTCAGGGGTACGGCGGGGATCGTCTAAATGAATTTTCTTGAAAGTATTGTTGATGTTTCCTTCGATCATATCGGTCACTCCGTCCTCCATGAAGTTTACCGGACCGGTGGTATGTAGCCATTGATAAAAACCACTAACCCCTGTAACCCATTGCCAGCGCTTGTTGTTTTTGCTTTTAAAAGTAATTTCTTCACTGATGGTATTCAGACGCTGCTTCTGCTCAATGGTATAAATGCTGACAGGCAGGAAATCCTGGTCCATAAACATACGGTCGTTTAAATTCTGGAATCCTGTAACAGCGCTTAAGATAAACTTTTGCGCCTGGTATTCAATATTCAAACCGGTATTGAACAGTCCACGGCGATAAGTACAATCCTGATCGTATGAAATCTTCCCTATGTAGTTTTTATATTTTTCATTCTCTTTGTCGTATCCGTCTATAGCTCCTGTATAGTAATAAGGGTATCCCCCTTCGTCATTATAATCATAGCCTATGGTGAAGTCTAGTTTTAAGTTTTCTGAAGGCAGCCAGATAGCATGTATTCGTCCGCCTCCCGCTTCCATATTATCTACTTTTTTCCCATTGAGCGAATTGCGGAAGAATCCGTCTGATCCCTCATAATAACCACCGGCGGAGAAAGCGAAACAGTCACTCCAACGGTGGTAGTGGGTTAATGAAGCACTGCGGTAGTTACTTTTTGTTCCATAACTCAGTTTTACGTCTGTTCCCTGATAGGAGAATGGAGAGCGGGTATGTACCTTGATTAGTCCCCCCATGGTATTGCGTCCGTACAAGGTTCCTTGTGGACCGCGAAGAATATCAATACGTTCTATATCATAAAAATTGAAATCAAATGCAGATTTGTCAATGTAAGGGATATTGTCCACATACAAACCTACCGCAGGAGTATTGATACGCGATCCGATTCCCCGGATGTAAATGGCTGAGGTGAGTCTTGAACCATAGTCGGGCATAAAGAAATTGGGTACCAGTGAACTCACGTTCTTTAAAGTGGTGATTTGGTTTGCTTGCATATCTTTTTGGGAGAGTAAAGATACGGCTGTAGGAAGTTCCCTTAATTTTCCGGTTTCTTTAGGTGAAGCGATAACTACCACCTCTTCTATATCAATGACTTTTGTAGTGTCCTTAGGCAGCGTGTTGATATCTTCAGCAAAAGTTGTTGCAGCCAGCAGGCAGGATGTAATGAATAAAATGTTTTTTCTCATATTTATTGTTTGGTTTTATTTGATACATCACGGATAACCAGAGTTGCTACAAGTTTCTACCAGGCGGAAAATTTATATATTCCACTCTGTATAATCCATGATGGAGAATGATTCCGGCTGCAAAGTAACGGTAAACCTGATATGTGTGCAATCCTAATAAATGAGGATTTTATATTCTGTCTGCTTCAATGTAGCCATTCATCACAGCATAAACGGTAAGACCGGAAACAGACTTGATGCCCAGTTTTTCAGTAATGTTCTTGCGGTGGGAGATAACGGTGGTCAGGCTGATATTAAGTTTGTCGGCTATCTCTTTGTTGATAAGTCCTTTGGTGATAAGTATCAATACTTCTATTTCCCGGACAGACAATTCATGTTCCGTTTTTTCTATGTGCATTGCTTTATCTGCTGCTTGTTTTCTTGCCTGATGTCCATATTGGCGCAATTGATGGATGTCTTTTATCAAAGAACCTTCATCTTGGTAGATATTCAGTTTGGGAACACCGGATAATTGAGGCTGGTTGTCACCTCCTGCTAATACAATTGTTTTTGGTTTACGAAGTAAAAAGAAGGAAGTATGTTCAAAATAGATTTGGGCAGAGATAAAATAATGGGCATACATGTCCGGTGTGTCATCCGTCAGCTCACCAAAGGAATGGAATACACGGATAGTAGCCATTGGAATGATATCTTCCAAAATGTTTTTTAACCCCAGGCAAGTGAGGGTATTTGGGTCTACTATGGCTATTTCGGGATGATGCATGATGTTTTCTTTGGTGCAAAGATACATATCTTTTATAAAAAACAGATTCATAAAGACAAAGAAATCTTCTTTTAGGCAACATCACCAATCATTTATTTGTAGGGGCGCATTTGAATGCGCCCGCATATGTGCTGTAAATCATTTTCGGATAGGTTCAATCTGTCATTACTCCTAAATAAGTGGCTGCTGCTTCAGCACATTTTTCTCCATCGATACCTGCTGAAACAATTCCTCCGGCGTAACCTGCTCCTTCTCCACAAGGAAATAACCCATTGACAGTGACATGTTGCAGTGTCTCATTATCTCGCAGGATCCGTACCGGAGCCGACGTGCGTGTTTCTACACCAATCATCACTGCTTCATTGGTCAGGAAGCCATGGCTGCTCTTTCCGAATTGTTGGAAACCTTTGCTCAAACGGTCGGTAATGAATGCAGGCATCCAAAAATGCAGGGGAGAGGAAACTAATCCCGGACTATACGAACTGTCGGGTAAATCATAGCTTAGTTTTTTGCGGGTGAAGTCCACCATTCGTTGTGAAGGTGCGGTTTGGCGCATATTGCCTTGCTGCCAGCAGGAGGCCTCCAATGCTTCTTGGAAATACATCATGGTTAATGGACAATGGTCGGTAGTCCATTGACCATGATTTTTATTAGTGGCTTTTAATTCTTCACTTTTCGTTTTTAATTCTTCTGTAAAAAGATTATTTTCCGCCAGATCTTCCGGCCTGATTTCTACCACCATGCCGGAGTTGCTCCATTTGGAGCCGCGGTTGCTGGGACTCATGCCGTTTACTACAATCTGATGCGGACCGCTTGCGGCAGGAACAACAAATCCTCCCGGACACATACAAAAACTATAGACACCACGTCCTTCTACTTGTGTCACAAAGCTATATTCAGCGGCAGGCAGATACTTTCCACGTCCGTTTTTATTATGATATTGTATTTGGTCAATCAGCATGGACGGGTGTTCCAAACGTACTCCTACTGCAATTCCTTTGGTTTCCATCTCTATACCATTGTCATACAACCACCGATACACATCCCGTGCGGAATGTCCGGTAGCCAGAATAACAGGTCCTTTGAAAGTCTTTCCGGTATTTGTTTCTATACCTGTGATTTTGTTTTTTTCTATAATAAGGGAATCCATTCGTGTTTCGAAATGCACTTCACCACCACATTCTATGATGGTATTCCGCATATTTTCAATCACACGCGGCAACTTGTCTGTACCGATGTGGGGATGGGCATCTGCCAGGATGGAGGTACTGGCGCCATGTTGGCAGAATACATTCAGAATTTTGTTCACATTCCCTCGCTTTTTGCTTCGGGTATAGAGTTTGCCGTCTGAGTAGGCTCCTGCTCCTCCTTCTCCGAAACTGTAGTTGCTTTCAGGGGCAACTTTGTGCTCACGGCTGATACGGGCGATATCTATTTTTCTATCGCGTACATTCTTACCTCGTTCCACTACGACAGGCCGGAGTCCTAACTCTATTAATCGCAAAGCAGCAAAAAGTCCGCCCGGTCCTGCTCCCACGACAATGACTTGTGGTTTCCCATCTACCTTATTATATATAGTACGGGTGAACTCCTCATCTTGTGGCATTTCATTAATATATAGGCGTATTTTCAAATTTACATAGATGGTGCGTTGACGTGCGTCTATGCTCCTTTTTAAGATGCGAAGGGCATGGATGGTACGTATATCCAATCCCTTGTCATGTCCGATGAACTGTTTCAGTGACTGTTCGTTGGCTGCTTGTTCAGGCAAGACTCTTATTTGAAATTCCTGTATCATGGTTCTTATTTGGATTGTTCGCCTTCCGGCATTAATTTTTTACGGTAATAAGAATTGGCGGTATATAGTGCGGCGGCAGGGTTGTGTCCTGTCACACGGTCTTTGGTCACTAAAGTTGTAGTATAGGCATTAGAGTACTTGTAGAATAAACTGTCATGTCCCACACATAGTCCGATAACCACGTTCAACTCTGTATATGCTTGGTTGAGAAGGCGTGCTTGTAGGATAGGGTTACACATTGCCGCACCGATTTTTTCACATTCTTTGGGGATTCCGATAGAGGATTTGGCTATTCCGGCTACTTTGCAGATTACTGAATATACCTCAAAGCCGTTAGCACGGAGGATGCGGGCAAAAATACGGGCTTCATTCACCAGTCCGATACAATAGGCAATTCCTAGTTTTTTATATCCCATCTTGCGTGCGAAAGTCATGATTTCTTCCACACGGGTTAATCGGCAGTAACCTTCATATTCCACTTCGGCACTGGCTGCCATTATCTTGTTGTTGTCGTTATATTGTTTCAACGCCCATTCCAAATCTTCTTGTTCCAAATGGGTAGTCAGACAAAATTCAGGGTAAGTGCGCTCTTTGAACTTGCAGTTCTGTGTGCCGCAGTCTATGCAGGTCGGGGGGTATGATTGTTCTTTTGTCATTTTATATCATTATTCAAATTAAGTTTTCTCTTATTTATCTCATCCAAACAAAGCTCGGAACGCTTCTTCTACCTTCCTTACCGGAATGATTTCTATCTTTAATTTTGATGTATCCATTCCTTGCAAATTATGTTTCGGTATAAGAATTTGTTTGAAACCTAATTTCTCTGCTTCTCCGATGCGTTGCTCAATACGGTTTACAGGTCGGATCTCACCACTCAGTCCTACTTCACCCGCCATGCAGGTGTCACGTTCTATTTCCGTATCCATATTGCTGGATAGAATGGCACTGATGACAGACAGGTCGATGGCCGGATCATTCACTTTCAATCCACCTGCGATATTCAAAAAGACATCTTTTTGTGCCAGTTTGAATCCTACCCGTTTTTCAAGTACTGCCAGAAGCATGTTCATACGTCGTAAATCAAATCCGGTGGCAGAACGTTGCGGATTCCCATATACTGCCGAACTGACTAAAGCCTGTGTTTCAATCAAGAAAGGGCGGACTCCTTCTATGGCAGAGGCGATAGCAACCCCGCTCATCCCGTCATGGTCTTGGCTAAGCAACAGTTCGGACGGGTTGCTCACTTGGCGCAAACCGTTTTGGCGCATTTCATAAATGCCCAGTTCGGCGGTGCTTCCGAAACGGTTCTTGATGCTGCGGAGAATGCGGTACATATAATGTTGGTCACCTTCAAATTGCAATACGGTGTCTACAATATGTTCCAGTACCTTGGGGCCGGCAATGCTTCCTTCTTTATTGATATGGCCGATCAGAATGACCGGCGTATTTGTTTCTTTGGCAAATTTTAAAATAGAAGCGGAACATTCACGTACCTGTACCAAACTGCCGGGAGAAGAGTCTATCGTTTCGGTTGAGATGGTTTGAATAGAGTCGATGATCACTAAATCGGGTCGTGTATTCTTGATATGGACGTAAATCTGCTCCAACGAAGTTTCACAGACTATCAGGCAGTCGGAAGAATTATGCGGGATACGGTCTGCACGCAGTTTTAATTGCCGGGCACTCTCTTCTCCCGATATATACAATACTTTTTTGTCAGGCAGATGAAGTACGGTTTGCAGCACCAAAGTGGATTTGCCTATCCCCGGTTCACCGCCCAGTAGAACGAGTGATCCCGGTACTAAACCGCCTCCCAATACCCGGTTCAGTTCTTCGTCGTGCATATCAATTCGAGGTTCGTCCCCTCCGGTAATGTCATTCAGTGTGACAGGCTTGCTTTTTACGGATTCCAGGCCGGATACCGGTCTTTTGTTTGCAGGTTCCTTGCGTATAATTTCTTCTACGTATGTGTTCCATGCACCGCAAGACGGACATTTCCCTACCCATTTGGGTGAATCCTGCCCACAGTTGGTGCATACATATACAGTCTTTTCCTTTGCCATATTCTTACGGGATAATTAAAACAGCGCAACTTGAGGCTGAATTTGTACAAAGGTAAGGAAATAGTTCTGCATATCAACATGGGCAGGATAAAAAAGTTTTGTCTTATTTCTGCTTTAATAAAAACCATTCTTATATTTTATCGCAAAAAAATGGGAAATTGTGATAGAATGTAGGAAATTGTTTTTATATTTGCATCGTTCAAATAAAAAACAGAAGAAGAACAATAATAAAATGACGATATACTATCTCCATACAACCACCACATTAGGGATGGGGCACATGACAACTACAATGTCCACATCCACAACAATGACCCCTCGGGGTTAAGGATAGTATATGTGTTTCTACGTGATACACGCTTACGGACGTAAGCAAAACAAGCTTTTAATTTTATTTTTTTAGTGTAAACAGATACAGTTTCTTTTCGTTGTCATGCTGGGTGAAACGAAAGTAGATTCTTTACCGGACTTGAAATGGCTCGGAGGACAGAATGGCAAAAGAAGCTGGAATAAAAATAGATAATTGCATGAAAGTTATGAAATTCGGCGGGACATCCGTAGGTTCCGTGAACAGCATTTTAAGCGTCAAACAGATAGTAGAGGCAGTTGAAGAGCCCGTAATTGTAGTTGTGTCGGCATTGGGCGGTATAACTGACAAGTTAATCAATACTTCGCAGATGGCTGCCAATGGGGATTCCGCATACGAGAAAGAATACCGTGAAATTGTGAATCGTCACATTGAAATGGTATATACCGTAATTCCGGCAGGTAATGAGCGTACTGTTTTATTGGATAAGGTCAATGAATTGTTGAGTGAACTGAAGGATATTTTTCAGGGAATTTATCTGATAAAGGACTTGTCGTCTAAAACGTCGGCTACTATTGTAAGTTATGGTGAGCGCTTGTCGTCTATTATTGTAGCTTCGTTGATAAAGGGGGCTGTATGGTATGACTCCCGCAACTTCATTAAGACTGAAAAAAAACATGCCAAACATATTCTGGATTCCGAACTGACCACTCGCTTGGTTAAAGAAACTTTCCAGAAATTACCGGAAGTGGCATTGGTTCCCGGATTTATCTCTACTGATAAGAACAGTGGTGAAGTGACCAATTTGGGACGTGGCGGG
>OCPM01000408.1_pt1 | contig 14932 bp, 14 predicted proteins | sample 1476751 | NCBI WGS metagenome assembly OCPM01 (sample SAMEA2580198, study PRJEB22360) | human gut metagenome | biome: human gut; feature: human-associated habitat; material: faeces | place: Denmark | collected 2008/2010 | reverse complement strand
GATAGAATATATCCGTATAAAAAGGTTTAATCTGAAGATAGAAAAGGCTTATACAATAGGGAGGATATGAGCATTCGTTTAATTCCGTTAGCGGGTTATTGCTTTTTTCATCCCTTCCGGTCCTTTGGACTTCATGAGGCGGAAAGATTGGTTTAGTCATTCTTTCTTTTCTTGGTCCGGATTTGTAATGACTTCTTCGTCTTCCGGATAACTCCTGTTATCTTCTTCTTCCTCGTCAATGAAAAGTTCCGGTTGTTGAGGGCCTTTGTGTCTGAACAATATAGCTGCGGCTATTCCGGCCGCTGCGCCCCCCAAGTGTCCCTCCCAAGAAGTGGTGGAGGAAGCGAACTGTGGGAACATGTTCCATACCAGGCTGCCATATAGAAAGGTGACAAGCAATGACAGGGCTACTAAAGGAACGTGTTTGCGGAGAATGCCACTGAAGAACAGAAAGAAGGCGAGTGAATAAATTATACTGCTGGCACCTATATGCCATCCCGGCTTGCCTATTATAAATGTAAGTATTCCACTGACTATCCAGATGAAAAAAAGTATACCAATGCCCAAATCACGATAAAAGTAGAGCAGACACCATAATAAAAAAAGAAGAGGGAAAGTGTTCGCAAATAAATGTTCCCAATCGGCGTGTATCAACGGAGAAGTGAGAATCCCCATTATTCCTTTGGTTTCTTTGGGATATATGCCCCAGGTGATAAAATCCCAATTCATGACACTTTCCATTGTACGCAGGGTGTACAGAATGAAAAGAAGTAATAACGGAAGAGCAAAAGCCAATAGAATTTTTTGAATTTCAAGTTTCATTTTGTCATAATTATGCTGATTTCTGTGCAATACTACGGATATTTGAGCGAAAAATGAAAAATATTTTGCTATTTAATTTTGCTTTATCCATTTAATTACTAATTTTGAGCGTTGCATACAAAAATAATATGTGACACAAATTGATATGGAAATTTGATTTATAACCTTAAAATAACAACTATGAGTTACTTACGATTTGACAAGACTCTTATGACGAACCTCGGGGAATCATTACCGAAAGAAATTCTCCGCACAAACCGTTCAGGGGCTTACCATTGTACAACCATTGTTGATTGCAATACGAGAAAATATCATGGATTGCTTGTCATTCCGGTGCCTGAGCTGGATGATGAAAACCATGTATTGTTATCGTCGTTGGATGAAACAGTGATACAACACGGCGCTGAATTTAACCTGGGGCTTCATAAGTATCAGGGTGACAATTACAGCCCCAGGGGACACAAGTATATCCGGGAATTCGAGTGTGAGAAAGTTCCTACCACTATATACCGGGTAGGTGGTGTGATTCTGAAGAAGGAAAAGCTTTTCGTTCATCATGAAAATAGAATTTTAATCCGTTATACTTTGCTGGAGGCACATTCGGCCACTACGTTGCGTTTGCGTCCGTTTCTGGCTTTCCGCAGCGTCCGTCAGTATACTCATGAGAACGCACAAGCCAGCCGTGACTATCAGGAGGTGGACAATGGGATCAAGACATGCATGTATCCGGGCTATCCCGAATTATATATGCAATTGAACAAGAAGAACGAATTCCACTATCAGCCGGATTGGTATCGGGGAATTGAGTATCCCAAAGAGCAGGAGAGAGGATATGATTTTAATGAAGATTTGTATGTTCCGGGTTATTTTGAAGTGGACATAAAGAAAGGTGAAAGCATTGTCTTTTCAGGAGGTGTTTCCGAGGCCGGTACCCGTACATTAAAGAGAACCTTTGAAGAGGAGGTGGAAGAACGTACTCCGCGTGATAATTTCCAGCACTGTCTGATAAATGCTGCCCATCAGTTCTTAAATAAACAGGGAGATGAGTTTTATATTTTGGCAGGATATCCGTGGTTTAAATGCCGTGCGCGCGATATGTTTATTTCCCTGCCGGGACTGACATTGGCGATTGATGAAGTGGCTAAGTTTGAAATGGTGATGGAAACGGCCCGCAAGGCAATTCATGACTTTATTAATGATGAGCCTGATGATGTTAAAGTGTACGAAATGGAGCATCCTGATGTTTTGCTTTGGGCGGTGTGGTGTATCCAGCAATATGCCAAGATGGTGTCGCGTGACCAATGCCGTGAGAAATATGGTACATTGTTGCAGGACATTATGGAATACCTTCGCCGGGAGAATCATCCGAACCTTTTCTTGCATTCAAACGGTCTGCTATATGCCAACGGAACGGAAAAGGCTATCACATGGATGAATTCTACCGCAAACGGACGTCCTGTGATTCCTCGTACAGGCTATATCGTAGAAATTAATGCTTTGTGGTATAATGCCTTACGTTTTACAAGTGAACTGTTGGGCGAAGGTGGAAACAATAATTTGGCTGAAACGTTAAATGTATTGGCAGAAAAGACGGGAAAGGCTTTCGTGGATACTTTCTTGAATGAGTATGGTTATTTACTGGATTATGTGGATGGCAATATGATGGACTGGAGCGTGCGTCCGAACATGATATTTACTGTAGCATTCGACTATTCTCCGCTTGATGCCCGTCAGAAGAAAGGGGTGTTGGACATTGTGACCAAAGAACTGCTTACTCCGAAAGGGCTCCGTTCGCTCAGCCCGAAGAGTGGCGGTTACAACCCGAACTATGTAGGTCCTCAGATGCAGCGTGATTATGCTTATCATCAAGGTACCGCATGGCCTTGGCTGGCTGGCTTCTATTTTGAAGCTTACCTTCGTATTTATAAGATGAGTGGCATAGGATTTGTGGAGCGTCAGCTGATAGGCTACGAAGACGAAATGACTTCTCATTGTATTGGCTCTATACCTGAACTGTTTGATGGTAACCCGCCTTTCAAAGGTCGTGGAGCTGTATCATTCGCTATGAATGTGGCAGAGATATTGCGAGTATTATATTTATTGAGTAAATACAATTATTGAAAGGAGGGACCTGTATGAAAGTATTAATGTTTGGATGGGAATTTCCTCCCAAAATATATGGTGGTCTTGCTGTAGCATCTTACGGTATAACAAAAGGTCTGAGTCTGCAAGGTGATATGGAAACAACCTTCTGTTTGCCCAAACCTTGTGGCGACGAAGAAAAGTTTCTGAACATTATAGGCATGAACCAAGTGCCCATTGTGTGGCGTGATGTGGATTATGATTACTTAAAGTCACGTCTTTCGACTTCGACTCCGGAACAGTATTATGCTTTCCGTGATCATATCTATTCTGATTTCTCATATATGCACGTCAATGATCTGGGGTGTATGGAGTTTGCCGGCGGCTATCCGGGAAACCTTCATGATGAGATCAATAACTTTTCTATTATTGCCGGTGTGGTTGCGCGCCAGCAAGAATTTGATATTATCCATGCGCACGACTGGCTGACTTATCCGGCTGGTGTGCATGCCAAGCTGGTAAGTGGCAAACCTTTGTGCATCCATGTGCATGCTACTGATTTTGACCGTTCGCGCGGTAAAGTGAATCCTACAGTATATGCTATGGAAAAGAATGGCATGGATCATGCCGACTGTATTATGTGTGTGTCCGAGCTGACCCGTCAGACTGTTATTCACCAATATCATCAAGACCCGCGCAAATGTTTTGCCATGCACAATGCCGTTTATCCGCTTTCGCAAGATTTGCTGGACATTCCTCGTCCTGATCACTCGAAAGAAAAAGTGGTGACTTTCCTGGGGCGTATCACGATGCAGAAAGGACCCGAGTATTTTGTGGAAGCCGCCGCATTGGTCTTGAAGCGTACCCGTAACATCCGTTTTGTAATGGCAGGATCGGGAGACATGCTGGACGCCATGATCAATCTGGCTGCGGAACGAGGTATTGCAGACCGTTTTCATTTCCCGGGGTTCCAGCGTGGGCGTCAGGTTTATGAAGCATATAAAAACAGTGATGTATTCGTAATGCCTTCCGTGTCAGAACCTTTTGGTATTGCTCCTTTAGAGGCTATGCAGTGCGGAACTCCTTCTATCATCTCAAAGCAATCGGGTTGCGGTGAAATTTTGGATAAAGTAATCAAGACAGATTATTGGGATATCAACGCTATGGCCGATGCCATCTATTCTATTTGTACGAATCCTTCTCTTTTCCAATATCTGCAGGAAGAAGGAAAGAAAGAGGTGGATGGCATTACATGGGAGAAAGTCGGCTTGAGAATCCGTGCCCTCTATGAGCAGGTGTTAAAAAACTATGGTAAATAATAAAACAATAACTAGGATATGAAAACAATATGTCTTTATTTTGAAATACATCAAATTATCCATCTGAAACGCTATCGCTGTTTTGATATAGGCCGTGACCATTATTATTATGATGATTATGAAAATGAGCGCGGCATCAGTGATATAGCCGAACGCTCGTATATTCCTGCGCTGAGTGCGTTGATTGAAATGGCAAAGAATCACGGTGATACTTTCAAGGTGGCTTTGTCTATCTCGGGTGTGGCGCTGGAACAGTTGGAAGTGCATGCGCCCGGTGTAATCGAGTTGTTGCATCAGTTGAATGAGACCGGATGTTGCGAATTCTTGTGCGAACCTTATTCTCACGGTCTTTCCTCATTGGCTAATGAAGATTGTTTCCGCGAAGAAGTGGAACGTATGCGTACCAAGATTAAACAAATATTTGGCAAGGAGCCGAAGGTATTCCGTAACTCCAGCTTGATTTATTCGAATGATATTGGCGCTACGATAGCCGATATGGGCTTTAAAGGTATGTTGACTGAAGGCGCGAAACATATTTTGGGTTGGAAGAGCCCGCACTACCTGTATCATTGTGCCATGAATCCGAACTTGAAGTTATTGCTTCGCGATTTCAAATTGTCTGATGACATCAGCCTGCGTTTCTCTAATTCCGAATGGAATGAATATCCGTTGTTTGCCGACAAATATATAGATTGGATTGCAGCTTTGCCGGAGGAGGAGCAGGTTATCAATATTTTCATGGAACTTTCTGCTTTGGGTATCGCCCAGCCATTGTCTTCCAATATTTTGGAATTTATGAAAGCACTGCCTGTCTGCGCAAAAGAAAGAGGGGTTACTTTCTCTACTCCGACCGATATCATTACCAAACTGAAATCTGTGGATCAGGTGGATGTTCCTTATCCTATGTCATGGATAGACGAGGAACGCGATATCAGTCCGTGGTTAGGCAATGTGATGCAGCGTGAGGCTTTCAATAAACTTTATAGTGTGGCAGAACGTGTTCATTTGTGCGATGATCGCCGTATTAAGCAGGATTGGGATTATTTGCAGGCAAGTAATAATTTCCGCTTCATGACCACTAAGAATACCGGTATTTGGTTGAATCGTGGTATTTATGATTCTCCGTATGATGCTTTCACCAACTACATGAACATTTTGGGTGATTTTATAAGTCGTGTCAATTCGTTGTATCCGGTAGATATGGATAACGAAGAATTAAATTCGTTGCTTACTACCATTAAGAATCAGGGCGAGGAATTGGTGGCTTTGAACAAGGAAGTGGAGAGATTGCAGGCTAAACTGGAGAAAGCTGAAGGCAAAAAGGCTCCTGCCGTAAAGAAAGAACCTGCTGCCAAGAAACCGGCGGCGGCCAAGAAAACGACGGCAAAGAAGCCGGTTGCCAAGAAAGCTGCTTCGAAGAAAGAAGAATAACAGAAATATAATATAAAGGACTTAAGAATTCACCGTTGTGCTTTCGGAAAACTGGTTTTAAGGTTGTAAGAGGCGGAACGGTGTTTTTCTATATAAAAGTTTGCTGCATTGAATATTTTATTTACCTTTGCCAATCTCAGATACGAAAAAACATGAAACAATTGTGCCAGAATAAACATACGATACGTTTCCGCTATTGGAGCCGGAAGAAGTACGCTATGTTTTATAGCTTGGGCAAATATGTAACTATTGGTAATCTGAAAAAGGAGATTGCCGATGTATCGTTGGGTAAACAGGCAAATGTTTGCACGGCATTCTCTGTTTGCTCTTCCGCACGGAAAGAGGATGCTGGAGAGGAATATGAAGAAGGAATGGCCCCTGTTGAATCCATGTTGCAAATGTTTCGGATCCAACTGCCTCAACCACAGGTGGCTGACGTGATTTGTCTTTTTTATTTAAATAAATATTTGTTTGCCGGAAAGATGTGCCATGCATCTTTTCGGCTTTTTTTGTCTTAATATGAACTGTATATGATGCTGAATGAAATAAGAAACAAAGTGTTGGGCGGTGAGAAGATTACCGTAGAAGAAGCCCGTTGGCTGGCCTGCCAGGCAGAGAACAGGATTTGTATGATGCGGCTCATGAGATAACACGGGTTCTGGCTTCTCGGAAATTCGATATGTGTTCCATTATCAATGCTAAATCCGGTAAATGTCCTGAGAATTGTAAATGGTGCGCACAGTCTGCACATTATAAAACAAAAGCGGATGTTTATGATTTGGTTGGGAAGGAAGAATGTCTGCGCCATGCTTTGTATAACGAAGCGCAGGGAGTATCCCGTTTTTCTTTGGTGACCAGCGGCAGGAAACCGGGTAGCCGTAACATGGACCGGCTATGTGAGACAACAGAGTACATGCGTGCGCATTCGCATATTCAGTTATGCGCTTCTTTAGGATTGCTGGATGAAGCGGAATTGGAACGGCTGTTTAAGGCAGGCATCACCCGTTATCATTGTAATCTGGAAACGGCTCCCTCTTATTTTTCATCTCTATGTTCTACTCATACACAAGAACAGAAAATAGAAACGTTGCAGGCAGCACGCAGGGTGGGGATGGATGTATGCAGCGGAGGAATCATCGGCATGGGCGAAACAATGGAACAGCGTATTGAGTTTGCTTTTACACTGAGGGAATTGGAAGTACAGTCTATTCCTATAAACCTGTTACAGCCTATACCCGGCACTCCATTGGAAAAAATGGATCGTCTTGCAGAGGCGGAGATTCTGACAACCATCGCTTTATTCCGTTTTATCAATCCCACAGCCTTTCTTCGTTTTGCCGGAGGGCGTTCACAGATGAGTGTGGAAGCTGTAAAGAAAGCATTGTATATCGGTATTAATTCTGCCATTGTGGGAGATTTGCTGACTACATTAGGTTCCAAAGTTTCAGAAGATAAAATATTGATAGAAGAGGCCGGGTATTCGCTTTGATACATTATAAAGTTATTATAACAATAAGGAAATAATATATGGAAAATTTTGACAGGGAGCATTTATGGCATCCTTATACATCGACTACTCATCCGCTGCCCACTTATAAGGTAAGACGGGCGGATGGAGTATATATAGAATTGGAGGACGGAAGATGTTTGATAGAAGGGATGTCTTCGTGGTGGTGCATGGTACATGGATACAATCATCCGGTATTGAACCAAGCGCTCAAGGAACAGATAGACCGTATGAGCCATGTCATGTTCGGCGGACTGACACACGATCCGGCCATCGAATTAGGCAGGTTGTTGCTGAAGATTGTTCCTCCCCGTATGCAGAAAATATTTTATGCTGATTCCGGTTCGGTTGCGGTAGAAGTGGCACTGAAAATGGCCGTGCAATATTGGTATGCGCAAGGGAAGGAAAAGAAAAATAATTTTGTAACTATTCAGTCCGGATATCATGGAGATACGTGGAATGCCATGTCCGTTTGTGATCCGGTGACCGGTATGCATCATATTTTTGGCCCTACATTGCCTGTGCGTTATTTTGTTCCTGCTCCCCGGTCGCGCTTTGGCGGAATCTGGTATGAAGAGGATATAGAACCCTTGAAGGAAATATTGGAACAGCATCATGAAGAAATGGCCGCATTGATTCTGGAACCTATTGTACAAGGGGCGGGCGGAATGCGTTTTTATCATCCTGAGTTTTTGCGCCAGGCAGAGAAACTTTGCAGGCAATATCGTCTGTTGTTAATCTTTGATGAGATAGCGACAGGTTTCGGAAGAACAGGGAAACTGTTTGCTTGGGAGCATGCAGGTGTCCAGCCCGATATCATGTGCATAGGTAAGGCACTGACCGGTGGATACATGACTTTTTCTGCTGTCCTTGCCAGTGATGAGGTGGCTGATACTATTTCCGGCGGTTATCCGGGAGTCTTTATGCACGGCCCTACTTTTATGGGAAATCCGTTGGCTTGTGCCGTAGCGAAAGCATCCGTGGAATTGTTGCTTTCATATAGTTGGGAGGAAAAGGTAAAGGCTATTGAATCACAATTGAAGAGGGAGCTGGCTCCTGCTGCTTTATTGCCGCAGGTGGCTGATGTGCGTGTATTGGGAGCTATCGGGGTTATTGAAGTGAAGAAACCGGTAGATATGGCTTTCATGCAACGTCGTTTTGTCGAAGAAGGAGTATGGGTACGTCCTTTTGGAAAACTGATGTATATCATGCCGCCTTTTATAATTCAGCCGGAAGAATTGAGCAAATTGACGCATTCACTGGTAAAGATAGTAGGAGAATTAAAAGAATAAGTGATAGTATTGGGAAAAATAGAAAAAATGAATTCATTAACAGACTGGGAAAGAGAATTAGCCCTGCTTGAAAATAAAAGTAATCTTCGTAAGTTGCCTGTTATCCGCCATTTGGGAAAAGAGGTGGAGGTGAATGGAAAAGTGATGCTTAACCTTTCATCCAACGATTATCTGGGATTGGCTGCTTATCTGCCATTACGTACGGAATTCTTGCAAAGTCTTACTCCCGACACTTTTCTTCCTTCCTCTTCATCCTCTCGGCTGCTGACAGGAAATTTTAATATCTATGTTCAGATAGAGGATTTGCTTGCCCGACTGTTTCGGAAGGAAAGCGCGTTGGTTTTTAATAGTGGTTATCACATGAATGCCGGTATTCTTCCTGCAGTGAGCGATGCTCGTACATTGATTCTTGCCGATAAACTGGTACATGCCAGCATTATTGACGGCATTCGTTTATCGGCGGCCAAGTGTATCCGGTACCGGCATAACCGATATGACCAATTGGAACAGTTGCTGGTTTCCAATCATGCCGGGTATGATAGAATAATTATTGTAACCGAAAGTATTTTCAGTATGGACGGTGATGAGGCCGATCTCCGCCGTTTGGTCACTTTGAAGCAACAATATGATAATGTATTGCTGTATGTGGATGAAGCGCATGCTGTAGGGGTGCGGGGGATGCATGGCCTGGGGTGTGCGGAAGAACAGGATTGTGTGGCTGACATCGATTTTTTATGTGGAACTTTTGGTAAAGCGTTGGCCTCAGTAGGAGGCTATATTGTTTGTTCGAAGACCATCCGTGATTATTTGATCAATAAAATGCGTACATTCATATTTACAACGGCTCTTCCTCCTGTCAACTTGCTATGGACATTCTTTATCCTGGAGCATTTGGACAGTTTCAGCTTCCGGAGGGAAAGGTTGAAGAGAATATCCTCTCTTTTGAAAGACGCGTTGGTAAAGAAAGGCTACGCTTGTCCTTCTCCCAGCCATATTCTGCCAATGACGATAGGCGATAGCGGTGATACGGTGTTAAAGGCCGATTTCTTGCAGCGTAAAGGTTTTTATGCGTTGCCGGTGCGTCCTCCCACTGTGCCCGAAGGAACATCGCGTATCCGTTTTTCGTTGACAGCGGATATTACTGAAGAAGAAATAAAAAGTCTGATAGAATTGATATGAAACATTATTTTATACAACAAAAGCATCTTCCCCGATTGACACTTTTTTTTGCCGGTTGGGGAATGGATGAATGTCCTTTCATGGATCATTGCCCCGAAAATAGCGATCTGTTGGTTTGTTATGATTATCGTTCGCTGGATTTTGATTTCACGTTGTTGCAGGGTTATCAGGAGATTCGCCTGATAGCCTGGTCTATGGGAGTATGGGCCGCGTCTATGGTATTGCAGGATATGGACTTGCCTATTTGTGAGCGTGTTGCTTTGAATGGCACGGTAACTCCTGTCGATGATTTGAAAGGTATTCCGCAGCAAGTTTTTGAAGGAACACTGGAAGGCTTGAATGAGGGTACGTTGGAAAAGTTTATCCGCAGGATGTGTTTGAAAAAGGAGAATCTGGAAACATTCTTGTCGAAACGTCCGCAACGTGCGGTAGAGGAACTGCAAGAAGAGCTTCGGAGGATTGGAGAACAGGTAAAATCTTGCGCTGTTCCCAGTTTTGCATGGGAACGGGCTGTTATAGGCAAGAATGATTTGATTTTTACGGCGGTCAACCAAAGAAATGCATGGACAGGGACGGAAGTGGCAGAGTATGATATTCCTCATTATTCAGAAGAAATAATGAGAGATTTGCTATGCCCGTCTGTTATTTAAAACAAAAACGTATGATTAATAAGCAATTGATAACCCGTCGCTTTTCCCGCGCTGTAGAGAGTTATAACCGTGAGGCGGTGGCACAAAAGCAGATAGCATACCGCATGAGTGATATGCTAAATCATTATTTGCCCCGTCCGTGCGGCCGGATATTGGAAATTGGTAGCGGGACGGGCTTTCTTACCCGCAGGTTGATGGAAACCCTCCATCCTGAAAAACTGGTGTTGAATGACATTTGTCAGGAGATGAGTTCTTGTTTCACCGATTTGTTGGGAAGCGGGCAGGCTACCTTTCTGGCAGGGGATGCCGAGTCCCTTCCTTTTCCAAAAGGACAGGATTTGATTGTATCATGCTCGGCATTACAGTGGTTTGTTTCTCCCGAGCTGTTTTTTGAACGTTGTAATACTTTGTTGAAGCAGAAAGGATATTTTGCTTTTACTACGTTCGGCAGGGATAATCTGAAAGAAGTTGCATCGGTTACCGGCAGCGGTCTTCACTATCGTTCTTTAGAGGAATGAGAAGAGGCCCTGCGCATACACTATGAGATCGTGAAGGCTCATGAGGAACGTATCTGTCTGACTTTCGGTACTCCGCTCGAAGTGCTTTATCACTTGAAACACACCGGGGTGGCTGCTGTCAGGCAACAAGCGTGGACTAAAAGGGATTTGCAGGATTTCTGTGACAAGTATGCCCGTTTGTTCAGTGATGGTCGTTCGGTGACTTTGACTTATCATCCTATTTATATTATTGCAAAGAAAAGACAATAGAAATAAAAAGAATCATGAAACAGAATGTATTTTTCGTAAGTGGTATTGATACAAATATTGGTAAAAGTTATGCCACGGCCTATCTGGCACATCTTTGGAACAAACAAGGATGTCGTACTATTACTCAAAAATTCATACAGACAGGAAATCCGGAAGGTTATTCGGAGGATATTGAGTTGCATCGTCGTCTGATGGGGATGGAGTATTTGCCTGAGGATGAGCAGGGACTTACCAAACCTGAAATATTTTCTTATCCGGCTTCTCCCCATTTGGCTTCACGAATAGATAACCGCGCCATTGATTTTGATAAAATAAAGCATGCCACGGAGGTGCTGAGTGAGCGCTATGATGCTGTTTTAGTAGAAGGAGCCGGGGGGCTGATGGTGCCGTTGACAGAAGATAATCTGACTATAGACTATGTTCAGGAATCGGGTTATCCCTTAGTTTTTGTTACTTCGGGACGATTGGGAAGTATCAACCATACATTATTGAGTTTTGAGGCTATAGAACGGAGAGGGATAAAGCTTCATACAGTGATGTACAATCTGTTTCCCGAAGGAGAGGATAAAATCATTCAAGCAGATACAGAAACTTATATTTGTCGTTATATAGAGAAGCATTTCCCGGATACAGCATTTGTGAAGGTACCTTGCTTGTAATTCATCTTTCTTGTTTATGATGTGTTTACCTGATAAAAAGAGGTTGTTCTACATCTGACGACCTCTTTTTATTAGTTGTATCCATAATTTTCCGCTTAAGTTATAGTATGATTTTTACTTTGTGGAGTAGTTTTGTCCGTGTAATGAGTTATTTCTCCTGTTCTGCATTGTACAAGGCGATATATCCGCGTTCTTCTGTATGGATGCGGACGGCATTCAAATGCGTCCTTGACATGTTTTGCCAATGCCTTTTACATTGCAATAGGAAAGCCATTCGATTTTGGCTTCGAGCAATGCTTCTTTTACGTCCTCGAATTGGGTCTTACAGATAATAGCTTCAATTTTTTTATTGTTGTATTTGTATTTTGTATATAATGTAATCTTTTTACCTTCTAAAAAACTAATACTTTGTTGTTATCCTTGTCTGGTTATGCTCTTTATGATTAAAAACTTAGCCCGAAAACGAAATAAGCCCCTTCAGTGCGTGGGTTTACGGTGACTTTTGCAAAAGCTGGAACGGAGAATGAATCGGTGATTTTTATTTCCTTGGCGGCTCCCATGCTGATGTCGCATACGGTGAAACCGTTGGAACCGTTGCATACAGGGGCTTCGGAATAGTTGTAAAAGTCTGTGCCCCACGGAGTCGCTCCTATTTCCGCTGTCCATTCCAGCCCTGCCAGTGTGAAAGGTACGGTAGCCGAGATATAGGACGAATAGGCTCTGTTTCCTCCGTTATTCACTCCGTCGGTTCCGGCGAAATTGGTATACCAGTTCAAGGCCAGCGGTCCGAAGTCATAACCTATTTGTGCCTCGAAGGTATGGTTGGTATTGTGTGAGCCGTAATGAAAATACCCCGGTCCTCCATTGAACCAGTAATCTGTGACGGAGATACTGAAACCTCCTGTGGCGTAGCCTAATGTGAGGTCAATCTCTTTTGTATCTTCTTTTTCGATACCTGCTGTTCCCCATGCAGACAATGAGAACCCTTTGTAAGAAACTGACAACGTGGGTTGGATACTGACACCTCCTAAATCCTGGCCACGCCAGATGTATCCGCTTACGAGATCGGCTCCTGCGCTGGCTTCCACTTTGTCCTGCGCCATGCCCATTGCCGGAACAGCTATTGCCAAGGCCGACAGAAATGTTGTTTTTCTAAAACTCTTTTTCATTGCTTTTTACCTTTTTAATCCATAATAGTGAGTTTGTTATATCTCGTATGTATTTGTTTTTCTTGTAATGGCTTGTGCTTGTTATGTGATAATACTTCAACGAATTCTATATTGGTTCGTTCGGGAAAAAGCGGATGATTCTCCAGTTTCGGACCTATTGCCGGCAAATTTACATCTTTTATATCATCTATGAAAACCACTAAATATGGATTTCACATACAAACAAATGTTCTTTTGTATTCTTTTCCATCTACTGTGATTGTTTTTGCCAACATTTTGCCGTCCGGGGTATTTATTTGTCTGGAGTTGGCAAGCAGGGGAAGATCCATGTCCACTGTTACTTCTTCTACCAGCTCGTTCTCCGTATGCAGTTTTAGGACCTTGATTCCTGAGAGCGTTTCCTGCGTGATGGCTTTCTTTTGAGTCAATTTGTTGTCATATACATACTTTCCTATACATCTGGAGGCGTTACCACACATCATGACTTCAGAACCATCTGCATTGAATATGTGCATACTGAAATCCGCTTTGGCTGATTTCCCAATCAATGCCAGCCCGTCGGAACCGATCCCCGTGTGACGAGCTCCATCTGATGGAAGTTCTCACGGGGTCTGCTATGAGGTGCTTTAGGGTGTTTACGTATATATAGTCATTACCTGCTCCCTGCATCTTTGTGAACGTGATTGTTGTTGCCATTTTGTCTATAATTTCTTCTGTTATTATTTCCTTTTGTCTTAATTTAGTGCAAATATATATCTTGTTGATGCTTTATAAATTTGAGCCTATATTCTGTTATGGAACATATAGTTTAGGTAATATTTTGTTGGTTATTCAGTGTCGTATAATTGGTATCATATATAATTAAGGTGGATGATTGATGTAACAAGATGATAATATATTATCTCATTTTTATATTATTTTGTTACCTTTGCATCCTGTTGGATAAAAAAGAGATTTGTAATGCAGAATATTATTGCGATAGAAAATGGTGTGACCCGCCATCCGCTGTACCGGATGAAGGAACCGGTGAATATGACACTTGCCGCCGGAGAACATATAGCTGTTGTGGGGAGAAACGGGGCAGGAAAAAGTATATTGGTAGATACGATTACAGGCCGGTGGCCGTTGTTGATGAACGAAGTGAAGTATGATTTCTCTCCTTCTCCTTCGAAGATGGCATACGAGAATATAAAGTATATTGCTTTCCGTGATTCATACGGAGATTCCGATGGAAATTACTATTATCAGCAACGATGGAATGCCCATGATTTGGATGAAACCCCACTGGTACGTGATTTGTTGCCCGAAGCGACCGATTCAGGTCTGAAAAAGGCTTTGTATGAACTGTTTGGCATAGAGAGGATGCTGGATAAACATATTATTCTGCTTTCCAGTGGTGAGTTACGTAAGTTTCAACTGACAAAGACTTTGCTGAGTAATCCGCGTGTACTGATTATGGATAATCCCTTTATCGGACTGGATGCGAAGACGAGGGACCTGCTTCATACATTGTTGGGCGAACTGACTAAAGTAACCCATTTGCAGGTAATCCTTATCTTGTCTAAGTCCGATGATATTCCTGCTTTTATTACTCATGTTATTCCTGTGGAAGACAGGGTGTGTGGTAAAAAGATAACTTTGCAGGAATATTTGGCGGTCCGTAAGCCGATACCGGAACGGATACTTTCCGAAGAAAAGGAGGCACGGATTCTGAATTTGCCTTACGGCGGTGATTTGTATCACACCGAGCACGTAGTCGATTTGAACAAGGTAAGCATCCGTTATGGCGAGCGTACCATTTTGAAAGATTTGGACTGGACAGTGAAATGTGGCGAGAAATGGGCTTTGAGTGGAGAGAACGGTTCAGGAAAGTCTACGTTGTTGAGTTTGGTCTGTGCGGATAATCCGCAGAGTTATGCTTGTGATATTACCTTGTTCGGCAGAAAACGCGGTTCCGGAGAAAGTATTTGGGAGATAAAGAAGCATATAGGATATGTCAGTCCTGAGATGCATCGCGCTTATCTGAAAAACCTTCCTGCCATAGATATTGTGGCA
>OCPM01000392.1_pt1 | contig 15978 bp, 20 predicted proteins | sample 1476751 | NCBI WGS metagenome assembly OCPM01 (sample SAMEA2580198, study PRJEB22360) | human gut metagenome | biome: human gut; feature: human-associated habitat; material: faeces | place: Denmark | collected 2008/2010 | reverse complement strand
GACCGGGCGTCCTCTCGTAAGGCGCAGCCGTTCCCCGCTGCGGCCGTTACGGAGTTGCCGCTCAGACTGGAAGCGGCGGCGGCCGGGTCCGAAGTAACCCTTATCGCCGTGGCGGGCAATTCCCCGTCCGGCGAGTCCTATACCTTTACCGTACGCGGTTCCTATAGCGGCATAATACGCTTTCTTAACGGAGTGGATATGATTTTTCCGCCCCTTACAACGGAACTCAACGAACTGACGTACAAAGACGGTGCCACAGAAGGTGTTTTTACGGTGAAACAAAGAAATATAAAACGATGACCGTCCCGGATCAACCGGAGCAGTGAATTTATGCATACATATAACAAAAGTATGCAGAAAATGCACTGCTTTTTTAATTTGAGTGTATTATTTTTCCGTGATTTTTGCTATAATATTAGCCATGTGTTACGTATAGATTTTCAGAGTCTGCGCAAGGGGGAACAGATGATGAAACGCAATATTGTTTTAGTCGGCATGATGGGGAGCGGGAAAAGTCACATCGGCCGCAAATTGGCCCGCCGCCTGAAATGGCAATTTGTCGATACGGACCGTCGTTTGGAGCGGAGTGTAGGCCTGTCTATTGCGGAATTTTACAAATATGCGGGAGAAAAAGTATTTCGGGAAAAAGAAGTAAATATTTTGCATCAGGTCAGCAGATATCATGAAGCGGTTATTTCTTTCGGCGGCAATTTCCCGATGAATGTGGATACGTACCGTATCCTGCACCGTTACGGCGTCATCGTGGCGCTTGCCTCGGAACCGTACCGCGTGGAAGAGCGGGTAAGCAGGCATATCGGTAAACGGCCCACTGTCGACTACGATAATTTACACCGCTTCGTGCGCCTTATGATGAAGCAGTGGGAAGAAGTATACCCGTACTGTGATTTTACCATTGATACGACCTGCGGCGGGGCCTCTCAAATAGTTGAAATGATCGTTAAAGCGATCCATGACGCGCATCTTCGTTTTGCGAAACGGGAAGGGAGGACGGAAAACGGTGGAAATACGTAAAATAGCGGTATTGACGAGCGGTGGCGACGCGCCGGGGATGAATGCGGCCATCCGCGGCGTTACGCGCTATGCTATTCATAACGGCCTGGACGTGGAAGGCGTCGTGCGCGGTTACGACGGCCTGGTGGATGAAGACATGCGCCGCCTTGACCGGCGCTCCGTCGGGGAAATTATACAGCGCGGCGGTACGTTCTTGCGCACGGCCCGGTGTCTTGAATTTATGAAACCTGAAGTACAGAAAAAGGCGGCGGATTTTTTGCGTTCCAGGGATATTGACGCGCTGGTCGTTATCGGCGGCGACGGCTCCATGAAAGGCGCCGAAGCGATCAGTGCTTTCGGCATGCCCACCGTGGTTATCCCCGGTACGATTGACGGCGATATGCTGGGTACGGACTACACTGTCGGTTTTGATACGGCTGTTAACACGGTTCTCGCGTCGGTCAATAAAATTCGGGATACCGCCTTTTCTCATGACCGCGTGGCCGTTATTGAGGTCATGGGCCGGCATGCCGGGTTTATTGCCCTCCGCGCCGGCATGGCCGCCGGAGCGGAAATGGTTTTGACGCCGGAACATCCCGCAGATTTTCCTTCTCTTTGTGAGCATCTCCTCGAATCGCACCGAATGAATAAGATGAGCAGTATTATTATTGTCGCCGAAGGGGCGGCGCGCGGTACGGACGTGGTTGCATATATTAAGGAGCATACGTATCTGGAAGCCAATCTGACCGTCCTCGGCTATGTGCAGCGCGGCGGGCCTCCCAGCGCGTACGACTCCCTTATGGCCGGCCTTTTCGCGCAAAAGGCGATCGACACTCTCCTGGCGGGAAAGTATAACTGCGTCGTCGGCTCCGACGGCGGCAGGATAGTCGCTACCCCTTACGGGGAAGCGGGTAAAATTAAATTCGTTTTCGATGAGAATTTATATCGGCTCATTCATCAGTTAGGGAGATAAGTTGTAAGGAGTGGAGAGAGTATGAATTTTAATTTAATTTGGGACAACCTGCCTCTTCTCTTGTTAGGTGCGGGCGTCACTATTAAGATTACGGCTATTTCCGTCGGGCTCGGCTTCCTTTTAGGGCTTGTTGTCAGTGTTTGCCGCATGTCAGGCATTAAACTGCTCAATGCCGTTTGCGTTTGCTATGTCAACATTATCCGCGGCACGCCTATCCTGGTTCAGATTTTCCTGATTTATTTCGCCTTGCCGCGCGTCATCGGCCATCAGATCGATCCGTTCCTGGCGGCCGTGGCGGCGTGCTCCATTAACAGCGGGGCCTATGTTTCGGAAATTTTCCGCGCCGGTATCCAGTCCGTGGACAAGGGCCAAATGGAAGCCGGCCGTTCTTTAGGCTTATCGTGGATGCAGACGATGATTTATATCATTATTCCGCAGGCCTTCAAGCACGTCATTCCGCCGCTCGGCAATGAGTTCATTTCCATGACGAAGGAAACGTCTCAGGTTTCCGTTATCGGCTTTGAAGAGCTTACGCGCCGGGGCCAGCTGATTATCTCCAAGACGTACGGTTCCCTGGAAATCTGGGTGGCCGTTGCCGTCATTTATCTGATTATGACCCTCGGCATCGCGCGGCTGGTCAACTACTTGGAACGGAGGTTTGCGACTGATGATAGAGATTAAGGAACTGAGGAAATCCTTCGGCAGGCACGAGATCTTAAAAGGCGTCAGCCTTACTGTCGCGGACAAGGAAGTTGTCGTCATCATCGGGCCTTCCGGTTCCGGGAAAAGTACGATTCTCCGCTGCATCAATTACCTGGAAGAACCGACTTCGGGAGAAATCGTCGTTGACGGCATCAGTATGGACTCGGCAAAGAAAATCAACGAAGTCCGCATGGAAGTGGGTATGGTGTTCCAACGCTTTAATTTATTCCCGCATATGACGGTATTGGAAAACATCATTCTCGCCCCGATGAAAACACGTCACATGCCGAAAGACGAAGCCGCGGAAACGGCCGTCAGGCTTCTTGAAAAAGTAGGGCTTGCCGAAAAGAAGGATGTCTATCCGGAAACCTTATCGGGCGGCCAGCAGCAGCGCGTCGCCATCGCCAGAGCCCTGGCGATGAAACCGAAATACATGCTTTTTGATGAACCGACGTCCGCCTTGGATCCGGAAATGGTGCGCGAAGTGCTGGATGTCATCAAGGAACTGGCTGAAGAGGGTATGGCCATGGCTATCGTCACGCACGAAATGGGCTTTGCCAGAGAGGTGGCCGACAGAGTCCTCTTTATAGACGACGGCGTTGTCCTGGAAGAGGGTACGCCGGATGAGATCTTTGCTCATCCGAAGGAAGAACGGACGAAAGAATTTTTATCGAAAATATTGTAATGTAAAAGACGGGGTCCCGGATCCCGTCTTTTACACGAAAAATACGTTTTTCTCATGCTAAAGGCGTTTACATACAAATTAGGTATATTTTAAAGTAACGGGTATCGGTTGAGGTAAACAGGAGGATAGCATATACTATACACAACAGGAATATAAACATTCTGCAAGAGGAGGAAAAAAGATGAATATTGCCGTATTAGTTAAACAAGTTCCGTCCGTTTCGGATATCGAGCTCGATCCGAAGACGAATAATCTCGTCCGTATCGGCGCTCCGTCCATGTTAAATCCCGTTGACATACATGCAATTGAAGCGGCCCTGGCCGTAAAAGACGCAAGAGGCGGCACCGTCACTCTTATTTCCATGGGAATGGCAACGGCTGCTGAAGCTATGCGGGAAGGCATCGCCATGGGCGCCGATACGGGCATCCTCGTTTCGGACGAACGCATGGCAGGATCCGACACGTTGGCTACCGGTAAGATCCTGGCAAAAGCCGTAGAAAAATTAGGCCCCGTAGATATTGTATTTACGGGCCGTCAATCTACGGACGGCGATACGGGGCAGATCCCGCCGGCAGTGGCGCAGCGCTTGGGAATGTCTTTACTTACGTATGCCGATGAAATTACAGTCGATGAGAAAGCCGTCAGAGCGGTCCGTCATACCCGCGGCGGTGAGGAAACCGTGGAAGCGGCCCTTCCTGCCGTGTGTTCCGTCACGGAAAAGGCCAATTCCCCACGTTCTGCGAATATCCGCGGTAAAATGAATGCGAAAAAAGCCGTATTCGCTACATGGCGTCTGGAAGATTTGGGGCTTGCACCGGAAGAAGTCGGAAAATCCGGATCCGCAACGGTCGTATCCGGCGTGTTCGCTCCGGAGAAGCATGCCGTAGGCGTTATGATCAAAGCGGGTAACGAAGAAGACGCGGTAAAAGAATTGATCGGTAAGCTCGTTGCCGATAAGGTATTGTAAGGAGGGCCGACTGATGGATATCAAACAGAGTGTGTGGGTGTATATAGAAGCCGAGGACGGTAAGGTCAGCCGGCTCAGCCAGGAATTGCTCGGAAAAGGCAGGGAACTGGCCGACAGCAAAGCGAAAAAACTGGTTGCCTTTGTCCCTGCGGGCGGCGAAGAGATCGCCCGGGAGGCTGTCGGCTACGGCGCCGACGCGGCTGTAGTCCTTGATAATGCGGAACTGGCGGACTATGAATCTTCTCTGTATACAAAAGCCGCGACAGACGTCATTAAGAAATATGAACCGAATGTGCTGCTTATCGGGGCATCGTATAACGGCCGCGATTTGGGCGGCCGTCTTTCGGCCGCTATGAATTTGGGCCTTGTGGCGGATTGTATCAATTGCGCCTATGAAGGCGATGACGACTCGATCACCTGGATTCGGCCCGCTTTTACAGGCAAGGTATATGTTAAGATTCTGACGACGACGAGACCGCAGCTTGCCACGATCAGCGATAAAATATTCAGAGGCACTGAATTCGACGCGTCGAGAGCCGGTGAAATTATCCATGAAACGGCCGAGCTTCAAGGCGCGGCTGCAATGCAGAAACTGATCAGCTTCACGCCGATACCGGCTGAAGAACAGGAGCTGACCGTTGAAAATGCGGATATCGTAGTCGGTGCGGGCCGCGGTGTAGGCGATGAGGAAGGGTTTGCCAAGGTTGCGGCCTTTGCGAAATCGATCGGCGCCGCGTTGGGCGTTTCCAAACCGCTGGTAGATAACGGCTGGGCGACACATGACCGCCAGATCGGGATCACAGGCAAAAAAATTGCGCCGAAGATTTATATCGCTCTCGGTATTTCCGGCGCCATTCAGCATAAACTCGGCCTTGCGGAAGCCCCTATGATTATAGCGGTCAATACGGATCCGGAAGCGCCTATTTTTGAATTTGCGCACTACGGTATTGTCGGCGATCTTTTCGCGGCACTGCCTGAATTGGAAAAAGAGTTTTCCCGTTATAAACCCTGAGCAGTCATACAAAATGATAAAAACCGGTTCGGTCAACTGACCGAGCCGGTTTTTCCCGTTTATTTCGATTATTTTAAGTTGGACTGCGCTTTGCCGCTGACCGTGCCGTTTGTAAAGGTAAGCTGTACACTCGACTGATCATCGTTCATCCAAATGTAGACCTTGGCGCCCGTGCCCATCATTTCGGCTTCGCTTAAAAGATACCCTTCACGGTTGTTCAGTGTTTCTTTTGCCTGCTCATACGTCATGCCGGGCTGTATCTTGTCGAACTGGGCGAGTTTGATCGTTTCGCCGTTGGTTTTAAAGACGCTCGGGCTGACTATCGCCTTGGTGATCAACGCGCCGTTCTGGAAGAGGCCGGTTACGGCCGTGGAACCTTCTTTCCATTCGTATGTCTGTGTTTTCATGCCGGCAATCTCATTTTCCGTTGTCAGATTACCGTCACTGCCCAAGACTTTTTTGACATCATCATACGATGCGCCCATGGGAATGGTCAGGAAATTTTCATATGCCTGCATTTCGGGGCTCTTCTGTTCCTGTTTCGCGCTGCCGCCGCCGTTATCGCCGGCCGTATTGCCGCAGCCCGCCATAAATGTGCAGGCCAAAAGGCCGGCCATAACGAGAACACTGATTTTTTTCTTATTCATCGGGATCACTCCTTCAATATATTTTAAGGCGAAAACCTTGAAAACAGGGGTATAAAGCAGAGTATGAACAGCTTAAAAACGGACGGCACCCTGCAAGGCAAGACGCCGTCCCGCTGGTGCGAGTGGAGGGACTTGAACCCTCACGTCGTAAGACGCCAGATCCTAAGTCTGGTGCGTCTGCCGTTCCGCCACACTCGCATGACCGTTTTTTATTGTAGCACGGTCATTTTACAGACGTCAATCCGGTCAGTCGATAATGAGTCCGACCGGGCAGTGGTCACTGCCTTCGACAGCTGTATAAATTTCGGCTTTTTTCAGACGGCCGTCAAGAGCCTTTGACGTAATGAAATAGTCGATACGCCAGCCCGCATTGTTTTGACGGGCTTTGAAACGATAGGACCACCATGAGTAAACGCCTTCTTTATGAGGATAAAAATAGCGCCATGTGTCAGTAAAACCGGCGTTTAACAGTTCCGTCATTTTGGCGCGCTCTTCGTCGGAAAAGCCGGCGTTCCTGCGATTCGATTTCGGATTTTTCAGATCGATCTCTGCGTGGGCCACATTGAGATCGCCGCAGAAGATAACGGGTTTTTTCGCGTTGAGGGCGAGCAGATAATTGCGGAAGTCGTCTTCCCAGCGCATGCGGTAATCAAGGCGGGCCAGTTCATTCTGGCTGTTGGGGGTATAACAGGTAAGGAAATAATAGTCGTTGAATTCGAGGGTAATGAGGCGGCCTTCGTGATCGTGTTCGTCAATACCCATGCCGTAAGCGGCGGACAGCGGTTTGATACGCGTAAACACAGCCGTGCCGCTGTACCCTTTTTTATCGGCATAATTCCAGTACTGTTCATAACCGGGCAGATCCATGCTGAGTTGTCCTTCTTGCAGTTTTGTTTCCTGCAGGCAGAAGACATCCGCGTCGAGTTCTTTAAATATTTCGGGGAACCCTTTTTTCATGACCGCCCGCAGGCCGTTGACGTTCCAAGAAATAAATTTCATTGCGGTTTTCCTTTCTTTAACAAGGTACGTGTAATTTGGTATAATAATATAGCTTTTTAAATTAATGATATGGCCGCTTATTGTAGTGTATATAAGATTAACGGCCTTGTCAAAAGGAAGGTGTGCGTGCAGTGTCCATTCATCAATTGGCCGGGCAGAAGGTGCGGCCGGCGGATTATCCCGACTTGGAAATGATAAAAAAGGCCTATGAAAAGATAGTTCCCGATCCCGATTCGGAAGAACAACGGGTTTCCTTCGGCACATCCGGACACAGGGGAAAGGCGGCCGACGGCAGCTTTACAGACGCTCATGTGGCGGCTATTGTGCAGGCGATCTGCACTCTCCGTGAACGGTTCGGCGCGACCGGCCCCGTTTTTGTCGGCGCGGATACGCATTATCTTTCCCAGTTGGCCTATCAAACGGTCCTGCAGGTTCTGGCGGCCAACGGGCTCACGGTTTGCATAGATTCCGAGCGCGACTTCGTGCCGACGCCGGCTTTATCGCGTGCCGTCATACGGTATAATGAAGGCCGGGCGGATAAATTGGCCGACGGCATCCTTATTACACCCTCCCATAATCCGCCCGACTGCGGCGGGATCAAATACAATCCCGTTACGGGCGGGCCTGCCGGCGGGGTGATTACGAAAGCCGTTGAAGCGGAGGCCAACCGGCTTCTGACGGCGGGAAATAAGGGCGTACGCCGTTATGCCTGCGGTGATGAACATATCGATGCGGCCTGTGAACGGTACGACTATAAGGCGTTGTATGTGGACGAGCTGGATGAGGTCATCGATATGCGTGCCGTCAGTACGGGAAGGCTGGCTGTTCTGGTCAACGCCCTCGGCGGCGCCGGCATGAACTACTGGCACAAAATAGCTGAAAAATATGATATTTCCCTGGATTTTATCAATGACAGCTACGATCCGCAATTTACCTTTATGACTTATGACCATGACGGCAGGGTGCGCATGGACTGCTCCTCGCCGTATGTGATGGCCGGCGTCATGAAAAGCGGGTGCGCTTATGACCTTATCCTGGCGAATGATCCCGATTATGACCGCTTCGGAATCGTCTGCGGCCCCGACGGCATGCTTTTGCCCAATGCCTTTCTTACGGTAGCGGCCCATTATTTGGCTACGCATCGCGATTTTTCCGGCAAGGGTATCGGCAAAACCGTCGTAACGACGGAATTATTGCATAAAATCGCGGTAAAACTTAGTGTTCCCTGCTATGAAGTTCCGGTGGGATTTAAGTATTTTGTCGAGCTTTTGTCCGGGGGTGACGTGTTTTTTGCCGGCGAAGAGAGTGCGGGCGCGACGTGCATTAAAAAGGACGGCGCTCTTTGGACGACCGATAAGGACGGTATTGTCATGTGTCTTTTAGCCTGTGAAATAACGGCCGTTACGGGTAAAAGCCTGCCGGCGTATTATGCCGACCTTTGCAGGGATATAGGCCCGGCGTTTACGTCAAGAAGCGATACGCCGGCTACCAAAGAAGAAAAGGGCCGCATTGCCGCCGTAAGAGGAGCGGACATTAAAGACGTATCGCTTTGCGGTAAACCTGTCACGTCAAAATGCACGGAAACCTCTTATGGAAAGCTTGCCATAGGCGGCATCAAAGTGACCACCGACGACGGCTGGATTGCCGCCCGTCCGTCGGGAACCGAAGACCTGTACAAGCTGTACGGAGAAAGCTATATATCCACCGCGCATGCGGAACGGCTCCTGGAGGCGGGGCGGGAACTCATCGATAAGGCGATAAAAAACGCGGAGTAGGCGTCGGTCATAATGTTATAGTATTTTTCGGAATACCTGTGCTATAATGTCCATGGACGTACACGCTGCGTGTATCTGCCGGGAACGTACGGTTACCTTGTTTCCGGCTTAATAACTCGAACGGAAAGTAGGCGTATTCGGTGCTTGCGTATGTTGTGCCTTTCTTTATTGCGTTAATAGTTTCCTATGCGGTGACGCCGGGTGTAAAAAAACTGGCAATCAAAATCGGTGCCATTGATAAACCGGATGAACGTAAAGTGCATACTCATGTCATTCCGCGCTTGGGCGGATTGGCCATCTATATCGGTTTTATGGCGGCCGTTTTGTACTCCATGCCCGTGTTTCCGGAATTTTTCGGTTTCCTTTTGGGAGCCGCCGCCATTGTTCTGCTCGGTATCTGGGACGATATCCGCAATATTCCGGCCAGGGTGAAATTGGCCGGACAGATCATTGCCGCCGCGATCCCCGTAGCATACGGCGTGCAGATCGAGTGGGTAACGAACCCGTTCGGCACTATCCTGATCATCCCCGAATGGCTGGCCGTCCGTGTTACTGTTTTCTGGATAGTCGGTTTTACGAACACCGTTAATCTTATTGACGGCCTCGACGGCCTTGCAGCGGGTGTTTCCGTCATCGCGTCGATTTCCATGTTTTTCATGGCCGTCAGTATGAATCAATATCTGCCCGCCATGATCCTGGTTGCCATGTCCGGTGCGGCACTCGGCTTCCTGCAGTATAATTTTAATCCCGCCAAAATTTTTATGGGTGATACGGGCAGCATGCTACTCGGCTATACAATGGCCGTCGCCGCCGCCTTTGGGCTCAGTTCAACCCCCGTCTTAAACGGCTGCGACAGTGGCTCTTATCGTACCTATTATCGCTTTAGGCGTGCCTATCATGGACACGCTGTTTGCCATCATCCGCCGTAAGATGAGCGGCGTGCCCGTATTCCAGCCCGATAAAGGCCATCTGCATCATCGCCTTCTGGCGCTCGGCATGACGCAGAAACAGGCCGTGCTCAGCATGTACATGGTCAGTGTTTTATTGGGGTTCGTCGCCGTTTTCGTTGCCAATGTGGGCTATAAGACGGGGATCGTAACGATAGCCGCCGTTTTAGCCGTCTGTATTTATTCGGCGCGCAGGATCGGGGTACTCCGCCGGTCCGATAATTGCAATACGACGAAAAAATAAAGGGGTTACCCGTCAGAGGAGGGCGCTTCCATGATTAAAGTAATGGCCGTGTTCGGTACGCGACCGGAAGCTATCAAGATGGCTCCCGTCGTTCTGGAGCTGAAAAAGCACACAGATTCCGTTCAGACTGTCGTGGCCGTAACGGCACAGCATCGTCAGATGCTGGACCAGGTACTGCATTTGTTTTGCATTGTTCCCGATTATGATTTGGACATTATGTCCCGGGGGCAGACTCTCTATGATATTACGGCGCGGGCCATGATGGGGCTCAAGGCCGTCCTGGAAAAAGAAAAACCCGATCTCGTCCTCGTACACGGCGATACGACGACGACCTTCGCCGGCGCGCTTGCCGCATATTACCAGCAGATCCCTGTCGGACATGTGGAAGCGGGACTGCGGACAGGCAATATATATTCGCCTTTTCCGGAAGAGATGAACCGTAAACTGACAGGTGCCGTGGCGGCTCTTCATTTTGCCCCGACGACGACGGCGAAGGAAAATCTTCTGCGTGAAGCAGTGAAGGAGACCGCCGTGTACGTGACCGGCAATACGGTTATTGACGCGCTGATGAAGACGGTCCGCCCGGATTACCGCTTTGACGATGAAGACTTGCGCAGTATAGATTTTGCGAAACGCCGTATCATTCTTCTGACGACGCACCGGCGGGAGAATCTCGGTGAGCCTATGCGTCATATATATAAAGCGCTGCGATCCATTGTCGGGGAGACGGAAGACGCGGAAATTGTTTTCCCCGTCCATCGCAATCCCCTTGTGCGGCAAGTCGTCAATGAGGAATTGGCGGGCGCTGATCGGATTCACCTCATTGAACCGCTTGATTACGAGCCCTTTGCCAATCTCATGAGCCGCAGTTATCTTGTCCTCACCGACTCCGGCGGCATTCAGGAGGAGGCTCCGTCATTAGGCAAACCGGTCCTTGTATTACGTAATACGACGGAACGGCCGGAAGCCGTAAAAGCGGGTACCGTAGCCCTCATAGGAACGGATAAGGATGCCGTTTACAATACGACGAAGACACTCCTCACCGATGCAGACGCCTATAATGCTATGAGCAACGCCGTTAACCCGTACGGGGACGGAAGGGCGGCGGAACGGATCGTGCGTGCCATCCTTCACGTTTTTGCCGGAAAAGGCGGCAGGCCGGATGAATTTATGTAAAAATATGGATTACTTATTTACGGATTTGTATAAAGACAGTAAGGAACGGCCCCGACAAGCCGTTCTTTTTTATATTTATTTAATTTGGGCGGCCGCTTATTTTATTGCAATTTCAATAGGGAAAGAGTAGAATAAAATCGTAGTATAATTTCCCGCAGACATGGGAAATAACAAGGGAAAAGCACCTTGTTCTGCTGCAATCGCCTGATAGGAGTTCGGGAAACTATGCGTGAAGGTAAGGATCAAAAAGACAGGACCCGGAACGGAAATAATACGATGACCGCGCTGCAGCTTGTTGCCGCGGCCGGATCGTTGGGGCTGACGCTTTTTGTGAATATCTTCGCCGGCGTCCTGATCGGCCGCTTTATAGACTCCTGTTTTGAAACCAATCCTTTCGGATTGATAGGGTTTTCCCTGTTAGGCGCCGTTACAGGGTTCTGGTCCCTTTACAGAAAGGCCGGAAATCTGGACGAAAAGATCAAGTAGTCGGGAAGAGAAAGGCACGCGATGGAAGAATTTGTTGCCTATGTAAAGCATACAATAGTTCGACTCCTCGTTATGGCTCTTGCCGGCACGGTTGTTATAGCCGTAAGCGGTTACAGCATATACCTGTCCGGATGGCTCATCGGCAATCTGGTTAACCTGCTTTACTTTATCATGCTCAGCAATCGCCTGGCGAAATCTTCAAAAATGGCTCCTGAACGAGCGCTCCTGTTCATTCGGGGAGGAGCAGCCGTTCGCCTGTTTTTTATCGCGCTGGTGCTGATTGTCGTACTGCAATTTCCGCAAATCAGAATTTTGCCGTTCGTGGCGGGCGTCATGATGTACAGGATACTGATTTTCGGAGAAACCCTTGTCAGTGCTTTACGACATACTAAGTAAGAAGGGAGGTGCAGCTTATGGAGTTACACGCGGGGCATCATACGGTTGTCCGGTTGTTAGGCTTGAATGTTAATCTTGATACGCTTATCATGACTTGGATAGTAGCCGCGATTGTCATCGTCGTCACCCTTCTCGCCACGCGGGGGCGTTCCATGGTGCCGAGCGGATTGCAGAACGGTATGGAAATGATCGTAGAGGCCTTGCTGGACCAGTTCAAGGAGAATCTGGGGCCCAAATACGGTCAGGTTACGTCCGTCCTGTTGACGATGTTCCTGTTTATTTTCTTTGCCAATGAGTTCGGGTTATTACCGAATCCGGGCGTGCTTTCGTCCCCGACGAACGATTTGAATACAACTGTCGCTTTGGCGTTGGTCGCATCGTTTTTGACGCATGTGCTTTACATCCGCAATCAAGGCGCGGGCAATTATTTCAAACATTTCTTTCAGCCTTTCGCCCTGTTCTTACCCATTAACATTATGGAAGAATTTACAAAGCCGCTGACATTGTCTTTCCGTCTTTTCGGAAACATCCTGGCCGGTGAAATTCTGATGGAAGTCCTTTACGAACTGGTTCCGTTCGGAGTGCCGGTGATCTGGCTCGTGTTCAGCCTGGTTATCGGATTGATTCAGGCCTTTATTTTTACGATTTTGACAACGTCTTACCTGGCTCCGTCATTCCGCGGGTCACACTAACTTACACTGTTTTTATATTAGGAGGTTTTTACTTATGGAAAAGGCAATTGTTTTGGCAGTATCCGCATTCAGTGCTTGCTTTTGTATCGGTTTGGCCGCTTTGGGCGCGGCGCTCGCGGACGGCAACGCGGCATCTAAGATGCTGGAAGGTACGGCGCGTCAGCCGGAAATGGGCGGTAAACTTCTCACCAACATGTTGATTTCTATCGGCCTGATCGAATCTATCCCTATCATCGCGGCCGTTATCGCTATCGTTTTGGTATTTGCCAATCCGTTCATAAGCCTGCTCTAATTAGGAATAAGGAAGTAAACTTACGTTAACGGGGAGGGAATACTATTGATCAGTATAAACGGTACGTTGCTTTTCCAATTCCTCAACTTCTTTATTCTGGTTGCCGTTTTGGCAAAATTCGCGTATAAACCGATGTTGAAGGTTCTGGAAGAACGGAGAAATAAAATTTCGTCCGACTTAAACGGTGCAGAGCAATCGCGTCTGGCTGCGGAACGGCTGAAGGCCGATTATGAGAAACAGCTGCAGACGGCCCGGACGGAGGCGCAAGCCATTATAGACAAAGCTGTCAAACAGGCTGAAGCGGAAGGCCGGGTGCAGCTTGAAGCCATCCGTCAACAAATAGCCCGTGAAAAGGAAATGGCCCATGCCGAAATGGTCAGCGAGCGTGAAGCGGCCGTTCGTGAAATGAGAAAAGAAGTAGTTTCCCTGTCTCTGGCTGTGGCAGAAAAATTACTTGAAAAAAATATGAATACGGACATGAATTCCAAACTCATCAAAGAGTGTATGGAACGCATGGATGCGAAGCAGCTCGCCAGGTAGATACATATGATACCGGAATCCGTATACAGAAAATACAGCCAGGCCATGTTCGATATTGCCGGGAAGACGAATTCACTTGAAACGATGGTCAAGGATATGAAGACCGTTCGTGAAGTCCTTCGGGAAAATGAAGATCTTCGTAAATTCCTAAGCAATCCTCTCATAACCGACGGGGTCAAGAAAGAAACGCTCGAACAAATCTTTTCCGGCGCCGTTGCGCCTGTTGTCTGCCAATTTCTCTACGTTATGGTGGATCGCCGCAGAGAAGGGGCGATGACGGAAGCCGTCGATTGTTTCATTGATCTGGCCCGGGCCGCTCAAAATATCGAAGTGGCAAAGATACGTCTCATCAAGCCGTTGACGGCAGAAGAAGAACATACGCTTGTCGCTAAACTGGAAGAGCTGACAGGTAAAAAGATCGAACCGTTGTATTATATTGATCCGACTATTCTCGGTGGCGTGGTCATCCGTATCGGCGACCAAGTAATCGACGGCAGCCTGAAGCGACAAATCCGCAATATGGAACACTCCTTATTACAAGGCAGTGCAGCAAACGAGGTGACGGATTAGAAATGAATATTAAGCCTGAAGAAATTACGGCTATAATCAGAAAACAAATCGAAGACTACCATGTCGAAACGAATGTGGACGATGTTGGCACGGTCCTGGAAGTAGGGGACGGTATTGCCCATATTTACGGTTTGGATAAGGCCATGTCCGGGGAATTATTGGAATTGCCTCACGGTGTATATGGCTTAGCCTTAAACTTGGAAGAAGACAATGTCGGCGCCGTATTGCTCGGTGAAGACGATTTGATCAAAGAAGGCGATACGGTCCGTCGTACCGGCCGCGTTATGCGTGTGCCCGTCGGCGATGCCATGGTCGGCCGTGTCGTCAATCCTCTGGGTATACCGATTGACGGCAAGGGGGAAATACGTACGACAGAATCCCGCCTTATCGAAGTCAAAGCGCCGGGTATCGCCGACCGCCAGCCTGTAAAGGTGCCTTTGCAGACCGGTATTAAAGCTATCGACTCGATGGTCCCTATCGGCCGCGGCCAACGCGAGTTGATCATCGGGGACCGCGGTACCGGCAAAACGGCTATCGCCATCGATACGATCATCAATCAGAAAGACAGCGGCGTAATTTGCGTATATGTTGCCATCGGTCAGAAAGCGTCCACTGTGTCGCGCGTTGTCCGTATCCTGGAAGAACACGGCGCCATGGCATATACTATCGTTGTCGCCGCAACCGCTGCCGACGGTGCGCCGCTGCAGTACCTGGCCCCGTATGCAGGCGTTTCCATGGGTGAATATTTCATGGAACAGGGTAAAGATGTTCTTTGCGTGTACGATGACCTGTCCAAACACGCGCAGGCGTACCGCGCCATGTCCCTGCTCCTGCGCCGCCCGCCCGGACGCGAAGCGTACCCCGGCGACGTATTCTATTTACATTCCCGGCTGCTGGAACGCGCCGCCAAGCTTTCCGACGAATTGGGCGGCGGCTCCATTACGGCCCTGCCGATCATCGAAACGTTGGCAGGTGACGTTTCCGCCTATATCCCTACGAATGTAATTTCAATTACGGACGGACAGATTTTCCTGGAAACGGAATTATTCAACTCCGGCGTACGGCCGGCCATTAACGTCGGGCTTTCCGTATCCCGTGTCGGCGGCTCCGCGCAGATTAAAGCCATGAAAAAAATCGCCGGTACGCTGCGTCTGGATCTGGCTCAGTATCGCGAACTGGCCGCATTCGCCCAGTTCGGGTCCGACCTTGATAAGAACACGAAGGCCCAGATCGACCGCGGTGAACGGACGATGCGGATGCTCGTTCAGCCGCAATATCAGCCGATGCCCGTAGAGGATCAGGTCATGCAGATTTACCTGGCTGTCAAAGGGTTCCTGATGCCTGTAAAGGTAGAAGATATTTCTGAATTTGAAGATCAGTTCATCAAGTTCATGCATACAAACTATCCCGATGTGGGCAGCCGTATTAAGGAAACGAAGCAGCTCGGCGAAGAAGACGAAACTATCCTCAAAAAAGCGGTTGAAGAATTTATGAAGCTCTTCGGCGCTAAGCATGAACTCATTAAAGAGGAGGAATAGTCTATGCCGAGTGCACGCGAGATTAACAGGCGGATTAAATCCGTAACGAATACTCAACAGATCACGAAGGCCATGAAGATGGTGTCTTCCGTACGTCTGCGTCGTGCACAGGAGCGCGCCATGGCGACGGCGCCTTTTACGGATAAGATAGAAGGCATGCTGCACCGTCTGGCTGCTGCGGCGAGCAGCGAAGTCAGTCCTTTGTTTGAACAACGCGAAGTGAAACGGACATGCTATATTATCGTCGGTGCCGATAAAGGTTTGGCCGGCGCGTTCAACTCGAATATCAACAAAGCCATGGCCGCCGTTACCATGGAAAAAGGAAA
>OCPM01000372.1_pt1 | contig 17004 bp, 19 predicted proteins | sample 1476751 | NCBI WGS metagenome assembly OCPM01 (sample SAMEA2580198, study PRJEB22360) | human gut metagenome | biome: human gut; feature: human-associated habitat; material: faeces | place: Denmark | collected 2008/2010 | reverse complement strand
CCACTGCCACAAAGGAACACAAGACAAAACGGACACACATTTTGGCCTATAACCCCGATGTGGCGTGCCAGGAGCGTCGAGGTCAGCGCTACGACCGCCTCCCCGGTTCGGTCTGGTCGAACTGGGCCGGGAAAAACATGGAAAACGAAAGCGCTCCGCACCGTGTTGGCGCTTGGTGCGGGGCTGATCGACAACCTTGGGCGGGATTCCGGGCGATTCAAGTGACAAGAGTCCCGGGATTCGCCCTCCATTGAAAGAGAGTTATCGCAATGACCAATCCTACCATCGCTTCCGTCCCGCGTGCGGCGGGAGCCGTGAAACCAATCCCGTCGCTGCGTGTGCGGATTGCTCGCGCACACTTGCTGGCGGTGTTGCTTCATCCCGCGCGCTCGTCGCGCCATCGCCGCCGGAGCGCCTGAGATGGGCCCGGCATCTCCACCGTTGCGTGCCCTTGCCGGTCCGTCCGTTCTTCTTCATCGCACGCCCGCATACCGGGCGTTTCTTCGCTTTGTTGGATGGCGTTCTCACACCATCCAGCCCCCACCGGGAGCGCATCATTTTCCACGCGGGGAAAAAGACATGCCGACACGCCCACTCGTACAAGGCCAGACCTCGATCATAAGCACCACAAAAGTTCCTATAGGCCAGCATCGTGGTATCCAGGCCACCAAAACTACCCGACCGTCGTCACCGCCTAACCCGCTTCACCCACACCAAACAGCGAAAGGCCATTTAGGTTGCAGGTTCGTTTAAGGAACGTCATCGGACAAATCATTGGTATTCCAACGTTTCTTTATTTAAGGAGCAACTGCTGACGTACGCTTAATTCGCACAGCCGTCACTTACTATCAGAATTGGTAACTTCTTTAGCGTGCTTCATCAGGTTTGCTTGCCTGTAGGCTGGTCTCAGAAATCAACGGAGCAAGAGGAGACAGCATGATGGTTCAACTGGATGAGGTCACCCAATTCTCTCATATGCCGGAAGGGCAGTATTTCGACCGCAAGAGCGCCAGAATCAAGCCGGAGGATGCGGTTCGGCATGTCATTGCATTCGCCAACGCCTCGGGCGGCCAGCTGGTCATCGGCATCGAGGACGATGGCACGATCACGGGATTCAGACGCGAGAATGCCAAGCCGATCGAATCCTTCGAGCAACTGCCGATCACACTGTGCGCGCCCGCTCCGGTGGTGCAGGCGAGAAGAGCCCCCTGTGTCAACGATGCCGGCGAGGATGATGTGGTGTTGGTGCTGGACATAGCGCCATCATCGAACCATGTGGTTGAGAAGCGTCTTGGTGGCGACGTGTACCTGCGTGAGGCGGACAATAGCGTGCGCTTGGATCGCGAGCAGGTGCGCGCCTTGGAGTACGACAAGGGCCAGCTGTGGTTCGAGGACGAGCTGGCTCGCGGCGGCGCGGGCATCGACGATGTGGACCGTGAGTTTCTGGCGCGGTATAAGCGGGTCATCGGCGCGGAGCACATGGACGACGAACGTTTACTTGTAGCCCGTGATTTCCTGCGCGATGGCCGGTTGACGGACGCCGGTGTGATTCTGTTCGCCGCCGATCCGATGCGGTTCCTGCCTTCGGCGTGGGTACGTGTGCTGCGCGTGGATGGCACCGAGCTGCGCACCGGGCGCAATCTGAACATCACCAAAGACGTGGAGTTCTCCGGCCCATTGGTCAACGTGGTCGAGAAAGCCGGAGCGCTGATCGAAGCGCTGCTGCGCGACTTCCAGGTGCTTGATGACAACGTGAGGTTCAAAACGGTGCCCGAATATCCGCGTTTCGCGTGGTTCGAGGGATTGGTCAATGCGGTGGCGCACCGCGATTACTCGTTGCAGGGTGACTATACGCGTGTGATGATCTTCGACGACCGATTGGAGATTACCAGTCCGGGTACGCTGCCCAATAGGGTGACTTTGGAGAACATGCGCACCACCCGGTTCGCACGCAATCCGAAGATCTGCCATGTGCTCACCTCGTTCGAAATGGTGCGCGAGCTCAACGAGGGCGTGCACCGCATGTACGAGGAAATGGACGAACTGGGTCTGCCGGCGCCAGAGTTCAGCGAGCCCAACGGCATGGTCGTCAAGCTCGTGTTGCGCAACGACATCGCCCGGCGCGTGCCCTACGTGGCCGCAGCCGACGAGGTTCCGAATATGGCCAGGAACAAAACGGATGATCGCGGCCTTGTGGTGAATGGTCAGGAACTTACCCCGGTGGAGCGCACGGCGCTGGACATCGCTGCGCGTGACGGCAAGGTAAGCACGCGGATTTTGGCTCAGGAGGCCGGCATTGGGCTGAGGACCGCATCCAAGACACTCGCCGCCTTGGCCGAACGAGGCCTGCTTACGTGGCATGGCACCAGCCGGAGGGATCCGCAACAGCACTACACATCCAAGTAGCTCCGCATTACTCCGCATTACTCCGCATTACTCTGCATTACTCCGCATTACTCCGCACCGCGCAAAGTCACAGCGGAGGCATGCATACAAGCATCGAACGACTTTGATGGTATGCAGCACCTGTCTTAACTCGAAACGAGGCCAAAAGAAAACATGAAAGGGGGAACCGATGGGAGCGATGGACTCTTACTCCAAGATGCTGAACACTCTTGCCGTGAGCATAGGCATGGCGAGCTTGCTGCGACGTTTTGAAGAACTCAAATCATCCTGGGATATTGTCCACGATTATATAGGAATGAATATCGAAATCATTGTCAATCAATTCCTGCATAGATACAGTTGCGCGCTCAGCCGAGTAGAGATATCGAACACTATCAGCACGTACTTGCCCCCGGATACCGAATTGAATGATGTTCTTTTCTTGAATGAGTGTCTAGTTCGAGTGGATGGTTGACGCATGTCCTGGGCATGGCTGACAGGTGTTCCGGGGCATGGTTGACAACGATGGGGTTGGCGGCCGTTGCGGCGTCATGGATGCACGGCGGCGGTCCGGCACGGCCGGCGACAATCAGACCACGTCCTGAGCGCAACGCGGCGAGCACCCGCGCGACAAGGCCATCGCCGCCGACCCGGAGACCGGCGAGATCCTCGCCGGCCAGACACTCGACGCCACCCGCGAACACCGATACCGCAAGCCGGCGAACGATGTCAACGATGCCCCACGACAGATGTAAAGCATGCCTCAGGAGACCCGTCAACTATGCCCCAAGACATCACACCTGTGGTACAATATAGTCGTATTTCAAATTTAACTGAAATACAACCAGACGATTCGATGGATCTTAAAGATCCATCGAAGGAAGAAATGGAATGATGAGTGTCGACGAAGAAGCCTATGCAAGCCGGGACGCGAACATGACCAAGCTCCGCAATGCCCTCCTTGCTGCGGAATCCTCAGAAAATGAGCGTAGGGCCTTCAACACATCCTGGACTTACAGTTCGGGATTATTCAGGAGTCGATAATTATCAAGCACCTTGGATTATACCTTAAATATGAAAGACCGTTATTCGGAGAGGAGAGCCTCCCATCATCAGCGAAATATTGTCTGCTCTAAGCGACCCGACCCGACGCGAAATCCTTGAGTTGCTCAGGGAACGAAGTATGTCAGCCGGTGAGATTTCTTCGATGCTGCAAATGAAGCCTTCCGCAGTATCATACCATCTGAGTTATTTATATGATTCTGGTTTGATTTGTCGAATGCGTCAGGAGAATCGATTGATTTATCGGCTTAACCTCACTGCAATTGACGAACTAATTGTTTATTTCGTGAATTTGTCCAAAGATGACGGGACTCAGTCTCACGATTTTAGTGAAAAGAAAGAATAGATGAAAAAAAACGTATTAACATCAATTGTATCCATAATATCATACTTGCTAGCACTCGTACCCCTAGTGACTCTCGCCATATCTTGGTCGTCGATACCCGCAGTTGTTCCTGTTCATATTGGTTTTGACGGAAAGATAGACCGATGGGGATCTAAGTGGGAGCTGATAATTGTCGCTGTCATAATAGCTGTTCTATTTATATCTATTGTGACAGCACTTCGACTTAGCTTCCTTGGCAACAATAGAGAAACTGTACATGTCAGTAAAAAAGGGTGGAGCAAAGGAGTATTCTCCGCATCTTTGTCTTTTATCCTTATGGAAATCATTGTCGATGTGTTATTAATAATTTTTTTCGGAACAGTTCATGCAAATCCAGTCAGCATGAATCGAATTATTTCCTCCGGAGCCGGAGTCATATTAATTATCTTTGGCAATATCGCACCCCTTTTATCAATACCTAGCTGGTTTGGCCTGCACTTCCCCAAACTGCGGTCTCAAGCAAAAGTGGAATCGTTCGTTTCACAATCAGCAGGGTTTTCTGCACTCTTTTTCGGTATTATCTGCATTGTTCTGTCATTCATTGTTCCTCTCCAATACTGCGGAATCATAGCTTTTCTCTGCTATGTATTGTCATTCATCCTGATAATGATATTGTGGCTTGTTGCATTACGAACCATGCACGATGACTGAGTTTCGTCTCACCGTATCTGCAGATGAACATGATTCTGAACCGACGAATGTCGGTGAGGTTAGGATAACCGATTTGTCGTTCCTGCTGACGCTCTTACTTGAGAATCAGAAGCATGGGGCTTCTGCATGCCTTGGGGGTGTCGATATCCCATGCTTATGAGCGGCGCTTTGGCTGCACCTCTCAGACGTATTGACGGTGGTTTGTGCATAGATGTTTTGGCACGGATCATAGTCGTAGGTCTCTCGATGAAGTTGACGTCAGCTGTATTACAGCAACGGGTGTCAAGTGTCCTCTGCCACTCTTAGAGACAGGGTGAAGATCCAAATGCGGTGTTCGCAATTCTAGGATATACTTCGTTGGGCATGAAACGCAGGCATTCAACGTCAGGGAAACAAGAACTTGCATCAGCCGGCGACCGTGCTATATAATGCAATCAAACGTCTGAAATGTAGTATAAGTCCACCGCACGCTCTCGTTCCTCGGGACCGGACATACGATAATCCTTTCCTCCAGTCTCCAAGAAAACGTCCGCAGCCTGCTACCCGTCAACCTTCAAAGAAACAACATACTGACAGCAAGGAGGAATCAGTGTTGAAAAAAAATGACAACTTAGTACCGCGCCAACACAGAAACGAGAATCGCTCTATATGGAATAGCAATGTATGGCTTTTGCTAGGTCTCGGACTCGGAGCATTCATCGGGCTTCTGACCTACACGCAACATTGGTTGTAACCAATTACGAAAAGATCACTCAATAAATCACGAACTTTTTTGGAGCTTCTTTTACGGTGATATGAACTGATTTTTGTTCCGTATTTCCTCTAACTTGATGAGGGATGATGGAACCATGGCAAGGGGCACGGGATACACGACCGAGTTCAGGGCAAAGGCCGTGAGGCTGCCGTCGGGAGTCAAGGGCGTCGTATTCGTCGGGCGAACGAGATACTGACGACGGCGTCGGCTTCCTTCGCGGCGAGGCCCGACCCGACACGGCCCTGATGGCCGCGTACATCGACGAACACGCCGCGTACTCCACTCGTCCACCCCAAGAGCACATGAAACAAGACCATCTACGATCGCATACGAGCACTCGCTTCCCAAAGAACACGCCACCCGTCGATATCAACATGTACCTTCTTCAGCCTGCCACCCAATGTCTACGAGGACAACCACTCGCTCCCCCTACAATAGTTAGTTGACGACATCCCACATTGTACAGTTGAGATGCCAACTATATACATATACATCTCCACGATTACTCGGCACCAGCCGACGATATGCCGACGGTATTGTCTCGCCATCTAACTGCGAAGCACATCCCACCTTTTGTTCTATGAATACGTAGCACACCGCTTGCTTCGACTTCGCTGTCAACCGCCAAACATAGTAACCACCGTAGAACGGCTCAATGTATACCATACACTCGTATTTTATCAGAGTTAACGAAATACGAGCTGGTTTATGCACAGCCTCATGCTCCAGCCCATCATCCCGATCAAGTGAATAGTAGGCTTTATGGCGGTATGTACGCAGCCGGTAGTCAGCCTCCTTGCGGTCAAATTCTTTGAACATTTCAGCAACTTCGTCCGATACTTCCATAAAGCAATCCGACGTATAGAACGGATAAAAGTCCCGCAGATTGATAATAGCCATATTGACCTCCGTTTCGGTTGGTGGTTGACGAGCGACCGAAACGAAGGCGGCGGGGAGCGGCACCGGGGGAATGACTTCGGGCCAACATGACCCGAAGCTACCCCATAACGCAGAAGCGCCCGGGCGGCACAAGGCCACTCGGACGCATGAAATGACATAATAGTTAAGGTTCCAACAAATTCCGCATGCATAGCCGGAATAACCCGGAGGCGGAGCTATGCTTTTTTTAACTGGTGCAGGCTATGCGGACTACGAAAAAGTAAAACTGGCATGGCGTTATCCTCCTATTGCTGCCATGCCAATTTGCAAGGGGTAAGGTCGTCGTGAGCCTTCGGGCAAAAAGAAGCGGCGGCTCTAAAAAGCCGCCGCAGGGTAAACAAACGTTTCAGAGTGCTGCTGTACGACGGCTTTTTCTTTTGCCGTCGTCCGGCAGATCAAAATATGAAACTATAATTCATTGATGGTTGCAGTAATCGACATATTGCGAATTCGCTTTGCCGGAGTATATACAGCTGCGATTGCCGCAATCGAGACAAACAGAAGAATAACGCCCAAAGAGGTAGTTGGGAACTGCCATACAGCAGATGGAAAATGCTCCGCAATAAGGAAATCATACAGCGATTTGCTAAGCGGCAAGCCAATAGCACAACCAACAACACACCCCAGAACAGCATAAGTGAATGCTTCACAAGCAATCATTTTTGCCATCTGCCGTTCATCCATTCCTACTGCCCGCATAGCCCCGTACTGCTTCATTCTGGCAGACACACTCATGGAAATGCTATTGACAATGTTCATTACTGTTACCAGTGCAATTATTGCCAGAAATGCATAAACACAGAAAACAAAAGCCATATAAGTTCCCATAGTGCGTTCGTCGCGTTTATCTCGGAAGCTATATGTTTGATCTACGGAATTCTGGATTGCCTGAACATTCTCGTCCGTAACATCTCCCGTTGTCTGTATCTGCACAAGAGAATAACCTTCCTCTCCTGTCAGACGAACAAATGTCTCATCAGAGGTAATCAATGTGAGCTTCCCATTTGTCAATCCATTCTCACTGAATGGGTCGTTCTTTAACAGTCCGGCTATGGTAAGGGTTTTATCCCCGATCTGAACAGTGTCACCGATTTTCCATGTGCTGCCCTGATCGGATGTTGCCAAAACAAAATTGCTGTCCCCAGAAACTTTGGACAGATCACTTCCCCTTTTCAAAGCACTGTCTTCTTTCAGACATTGTAAATCAAAATCGTCATAAGAAATCAGATCGACCGTGCCAGAGAAGTTGGCGTCGTCGTTTAGTTTGGCAGAAACATCAGACACATTACGCCGCCCGTAAACTTCCTTCACTCCATCCATTCCGCGGATGGATGTAAGCAGTTCCCGAGGGATCGTATTACCACCAGCACTTGCAATATCTATATCTGATGTGGCAGCCGACTGAGGAATCAGGCAATCCACAAAATTGACCATAACAGAGAAGCTCAAAAACAGGATGATGCTAAGTGCAAAAGAACCTGTCATCAGGAATAAATTCTTCTTCCCGGAGATTGCATGCCTGACACCAAGAAAGAATTCAATCTTTCCGAAGCCTGCATACGGCGAATGACACATTGTCTTTTCGTGACCTGCATTTCCAGACACCGCCGTGATGGGAGATACCTTAGCAGCATGTTTTGCCGGAGCATTTGCGGCAATCAGTACAGTAATCAGTCCCACAAAGATACCGCCAGCAATGCCAAAGATACTAATGCCAAAGAGGGGAATATCAGAAAATTCTTCTTTGACTACAAAACGCAGTACCGCGCAGAGTCCCCATGTAGCAACAACCCCTGAAACAAGACCGATAGGGATAGCTGTCTTGCACCAGTTCAATGCCTCCAAGCGGACAAAGCGGATGATCTGCTGCTTACTCATACCAATGCAGCGCATCATTCCGAAAAATTGGATTCTCTGTGCAACGCTGCTGTTCATACTACTGGAAATCATCAGAACGCCCGCAATCAAAATCAGCAGGAACAGAACAACCGCGACAGAAAGAAGGGTTTGCCCCATGGAACTGCCGAGCAAGTCGCCAATAGAGAAACTTCCATGCTTACCAACCAATCGGGCCTGTTCCATCCGGAAACCCATTTCTGCCATACTGAATACTGCTGTTACCATAAACACAGCAAACACAATGCAAAGCAGCGTCATACGATTTTGACGGCGGTGAACTTTAGCGGAGATGGGAATGAGACTAAGATAGCTTTTCATTCACGACACCCCCCGAAATCCGTCAGTACACCATCGGATACCCTTAAAACACGGTCTGCGGTCTGGGCGATGCTTCTGCTATGTGTAATCATAACAATGGTCTGCTCATATTTTCTGGATGCTTCTTTCAGCAGCGCAATGACTTCGCTTGTGTTCTGCGTATCCAGATTGCCGGTCGGCTCGTCTGCCAAGATCAGAGAGGGACGTGTAATCAAGGCGCGTCCAATAGCGACACGCTGCTGCTGGCCGCCAGAAAGTTGGCTGGGAAGATGGTTCCTCCGTGCGGTCAGGTTCAGTACCGCCAGCAATTCTTCCAGATACTTCTTATTGGGTTCTTGGTAATCCAGCAGCACCGGGAAAATGATATTCTGTTCTACCGTCAGCTCCGGGATCAGGTTGAAGCTCTGAAAAATGAAGCCAATATTTCTACGACGAAATACCGTCAAGTTGCGGTCTTTCATAGAGAAAATGTCTTTGCCGTCAATAAACACCTTGCCGGAAGTCGGAGTATCCAATGCGCCGATCATGTTCAGCAACGTGCTCTTGCCGGAACCAGATTCACCAACTATGGCAACAAATTCACCTTTCGGAACAGAAAAGGTTGCACCTTTTAAAGCATGGACAGTGGCCTCGCCGTTTCCGTAGGTTTTTGATAGGTTTTGCACCTCTAATAAGTTCATTGTTCTAATACCTCTTTCTATTTTGGCATAGAAAAAGTACCATACGAATCCTACTGCAAGATGACACTCACCCTACAATTTTGTAGGAATCAGAAAATTGATCGTGAACGTCGTTCCTACGCCCAATTCGCTGTCTACTTCTATTGTTCCGCTGTGGGCTTCAATAATCGCTTCTGCAAGCGGAAGCCCCAAGCCAACACCCTGTGTGTCTTTTGAAAAACGGCTGCGGTAAAACCGCTTGAAGATATGGGGAAGATCTTCCGGGTGGATACCACTTCCATCATCTTTTACTACAACCTGCACCATTGATGTAAACTCACGCCACGAAACTTGAATGGTACTTCCTGCTTTCGTATGATCCAGAGCATTTTTTATGATGTTGCCGATTGCCTCCATAAACCAATGCGCGTCACAGATCAGCATGACAGTATCTTGTCCAGCAAAATTCAAATTTATTTCCCGCTGCTGCGCCTGAAATGCAAATCGCCTTTGGATTTGCGCCATCATATCATCAACATAGTGTTCGCTTTTTCTCAGAACAATCGTCCCGGCATCCAACTTCGTAATCGTGAGAAGATTTTGGACAAGGACTTCTATTCGGTCAAGTTCTTGTTCAGAAAGATCAGTAAATTCCTTAATCGCCGGAGAACTAGCAGTTTCTTCTTGCAGAAGTCCATTGTATATATTCAGAGCCGCAAGAGGCATCTTTAATTGGTGGGATATGTTCGATATGGTGTCTTTCAAGAAAATCTTTGCGTTTCCCTCATTCTCTGCATGAGCATTTAAGATCGCGACCAAAGCATTTACTTCATGGAACAACCGATATAATTCACCCTCGTCATTACAGTCGATCCGTGCATCGTGATTGCCGGAAATATATCTCCGTATCTGTGTCACGGCGTTTTCCATGATCTGCTCCTGCTTTCTAAAATAGAAATACAAAGAGATAAAGATCAAAGCTCCCATGCAAATTGCAGACACCAATACATACAGTGCTGCAAACTTCCATTGCAGACTGACCGCAGCAACGGAGAATGACGAGAAACCAACGACAATCAACAGGATACAGATGAAAAGCTGTTTGATTTTTCGGTTTGCCAGTATTCGCATAGCACACCTCATTCCGTCTTATTCCATTTGTAACCAAAACGCCGAACAGTGACGATCTTCTGTGGATTGCCGGGATCATCCTCAATTTTTATGCGTAATCTTCGGATATATACCGTCAGGGTGCTGTTGTCAATATAGTCTTCCTCACAGTCCCAAAGCCTGCTCAAAATTTGCTCCGACGACAGGACAATGTTTGGGTTTTCCATAAACAGACACAGCAATTTATATTCACTGGCCGTCAAGTCGATCAGAACATCATCTTTGTAAACTTCATGCTCTAGTAGTTGTATTCTTATTCCATTTGAACTCAATTCTGTATCAGTCTGATTGAAGTTCTCACTTCTGCGAAGCAGAGCATTGACCCGTGACAGAAATACCGCCAATTTGAAAGGCTTTGTAATATAATCGTCACCTCCTATGTCAAGGCCCATAATGATATCCGTCTCTTCATCTGCTGCGGTCAGAAAGATAATCGGCACCTTTGAATTCTGACGAATCTTTTTACATAAATCACAGCCGGAACCATCTGGCAGAGATACATCCAATATAACTAAATCATATTTCCCATTCATCCACAGATTTTCCGCTTCTGAACTTGTCCGGGCAATATCAATCTCATATCCCTGTTTCTTAATTGCAAAGGATAATCCATTAATCAAGCTCAAATCATCTTCGACATAGAAGATTCGTTTCATGTATTATCACCACCCATAGATTTATCTGCTTTACATCGTTTATCCAACGGTTTTTCTGCATCTTTGGGAACCAGCCAGACGCCGGCCATCTTCACAGCGCCGGGAATACGGCCACCGGCGCAATAGTAGTTTACCCGTCGAGGCGTTACACCCCATTTCTCACTTGCCTCTTTCAAAGTCATATAATTCATAGCGCACCTCCATCTGTTCTACTGTAGTTCTTTTGCTCGAACAATATCAATCACCTGCAAACCGTACAATATGCGTGAATCCTCCCACTGGAAAAACATCGTGATGCGCGCCAAGTCAGAGGGAAAATATCCTTCGGTATTTCCGATCAGTTGGTAACGGGCAATCCGGCTTGCTTGGGCTGCCTGATCTGCCACCTTATCCGCCATGACCAATGCGCCATCGCATCCCTGCTCGGCAATCACATTGACGCGTTCGAGACAATGCTGAAGTGATACCTGATGTGAACTGTGAGCATGAACAGCTGAGCTCAATCATTGCCGTCAAACCGGTCAAGTTCAGGCTCGATGTCACGCTGTCTTTGACCCTGCGATGCAGTACTCGCCTTGGATACAAATCTGCGGTCCTGCCATGCTGCGTCCTGAAATATCCATAGATAGCCACCTCCCGAATCCTCCAGGCTTAGGAGATGTCGTCACCTCGTTTGATTTCATGCGCCGATGGGTGAGAATACGAAGCGTGAATTCAAAACGTGGTCAGGCCACAACGTTTGATGTGCTGTTGCCACTGGTCAGGTCTGGGCAGCGTAATCAATCCCCTTAACGCAATGCCGACAACGCCAGCACTGCAATCGAAGCAGTGAGAATGAACGAGATCGCCGTGTAACCGAGCCGTTCACTACCGAGCCCGGCCAGTGCGCTGACCACAGGGCCGACGGCCATACCAATGACACCCATGCCGGCAGAGACCTTCCCCAGATTCTCCTTGTTAACCAGCAGCGTCTGGAAGCCGCCGACCACAGCGTTGCCTGCCGGGAAGACAAGTAAGGACGCGAACAGAAACGCCATACGCACAACAGTTTGACTGGCAAACGCCGCGCCCAGCGACCCCACGGCCATGAGCAGGTAGAAGGCCAACCACGATGCCGCCTGGTACACGCTGCACGACGAGGGAGGCAATCAGAGATCCGACCAGTACCCCGGCCGACACCGCCGAGCTCATGAGCGCCGCCGACAGCACACCCTTGGTATCATGGCTAATGTCCAGCACAGTGATAAGCAGAAAGGCGTTGAAACAGGCGAAGGTCGTGGCGCTGGAGAGCATAAGCCGTCGCTGGAACCTGTCTGTGAGCAGCCATTTCAGAGTTAAGGCACAGATGACTTATCCTTCATATTGACATACGAGAAGAGGTCAAGATGAATATTCGACGTATGCAGCGGGCGATTGTTATCTTGCTGATACCTCTTGCACTTGTAGGTTGCTCCTCGACTGAGAACAAGCAGTATGGAGGGCAACCTGCACGTGCGTCAGGCGATCGGACCGCGCAAACGGTGCGGGTCGAGACCGGCGACATCGTTCCCACGCGTTCTTTGAAAACGCAGGTCGGCGCTGGCGTTGATTTCGCCGTGCTGGCGAACAAAGTCGGCGTCTTCGTCCCGTCGGTGGAATCCGGCCAGCGGGTCGAGCAAGGGACTGTGTTGGGAAGTGTCGAAGACCGGCAATTGGTTTCCCCCGTAGGCGCGACCGTCGTGAGCGTGATCGCTGCGCGAACGACCGTCCCCGCCAACTATCCGGTCGTGACCCTGCGTTTCGACGGCTTCGGCCTGACCGGGGATCTATCCAATCTCGTGGCAACCGTCGGCAACGCTCCTTTCGCCGGGAAATTCCAGGTCACGGATGGCGTCGGCCCGACGGACTGCTCGGGCGTCGTGCCATTGGCCTCGGACGCATCCTCCGGAGCGGAGGGACAGTCCTCCACGATTTCGGTCTCCGATTCCTACGCCTGCCTCATTCCCACCGATTCCTTGGTGAGGGCGGGACAGTCGGCAATACTGGTCGTGACGGCACAGGCACGCAACGACGTCGCGTCGCTGCCGGTCACCGCCGTGGCCGGCAGACTGCAGAAGGGACAGGTCCGCCGTCCCGATGGCACGGTTGTCGACGTTGGCCTGGGCGCCACGGACGGCGCCCGCATCGAAATCACCTCGGGACTGAAGGCGGGAGACGCCGTGTCGGCCACTCCTCCCGATCTGGATCCGCAATCCAAGTAGGGCGGCACCGCATGTCTGAATCAACGAAGCCGCTCGTGGCCCTGCAGGGAGTGTCGGCCGTCGTGACCCTGGGCAACAAGGACAGGCTCACGACGGTGAACGACGTCTCCTTGGAGCTGTTCGCCGGCATGACATACTCGATAGTGGGCAAGTCGGGAGCCGGCAAGACCAGCCTGATAAGCATCATCGGGATGCTGAACACGCAGTTCAGCGGCCGTTACCTGTACAAAGGCCAAGACGTCGGCGCGTTGTCCGACAGGCGGCTCTCGTTCATGAGGGCCGGGCACATCGGCTTCGTGTTCCAGAACTATTCGCTGATCGGTCATCTATCGGCGCTCGAAAACGTCGAGCTGGCATTGTGGTACGGCCAGCATGCCCGCCGTCCCCGCGCCACGGGCGCTTCCGCCTCGGCCCGCAGGCGCAGGTGCCTTGCCGCGCTCGCTTCGGTCGGTCTCAGGGACAAGGCGAGGGAACTGCCGAAGAGACTCTCGGGCGGCGAACAGCAACGGGTTGCGATCGCCCGCGCCCTGGTCAACCAGCCCGAGCTTCTCATCTGCGACGAGCCGACCGGAGCACTCGACACCAAGACCAGCGGCGAGGTGCTTTCGGTGCTACGGGACGCAGTGCGCGAGCATGCCACGACCTTGCTGCTCGTCACCCATGACGATGATCTCGCCGCCACCTGCGACATCACGTACACCATGTCCGGAGGCGAGCTCCATGCTCCGTCAATTGATTAAGGATCTACGGCTCGCCCCCTTGCGATCCGTACTCACCGGTCTGTCGATGCTCATAGGGATCGTGGCGGTCATACTCGCCGTCCTCGCGGGAACCATCGGCAAGGACTACCTGGTGGCGATCAACGAACAACTCTACGGGCGCACCCCGCTGGTCACCGTTTCCATGAACAGCCCGAGACTGAGCGACGCGGATGATTTCTCGCGCCTCGCCGACGCAATCGCGGCCAAGAACCATGAGACGGCGATCGTCCTCAACCTCGATACCGACATCACGTTCTCTCCCGGAACGCAGTCAAGCGGAGGAATCAAGGGAGACGTCGTGGCGACCACTCCCGGATATTCGAGCATCTACAACCTTCCGATGAAATCCGGACGCTGGTACGCCGGCGGCGAACGATCGACCGCATCGATCGTCGTCAATCTCGCCGCGGAGCAGAACCTTCCCAAGGACTCCACCGCATACGCGAAGACAAACCAAACCACGATCGCGACCCCGTTCACCGTGACCGGCGTCGTCAACGACGGACGCACGGACCCGACCATCTATGTCAACGCCCAAGCGCTGACCCAATACATGAGGATCGTTTCGCGAAGCGCTACCATCCTCTGGCTGGATTTCCCGCAACTCGGCAAGCAACGGGTCAGGACCGTTGTCGAAGACATCCTGTTCGACTCCATAGGAGGCTCCGTGTCCGGCGTTCAGACAATCGACAACGCGCAAAGCTACGAATCGGTGATCGCGGTCATGCAAATCGCGTTCGGCGTCTGCGCCATCCTGCTGCTCTTCGTCTCGGCCATCGGCATCGTCAACATCGGCCTGGCGTCATTGGAATCCAGAACACGCGAGCTCCTCGTCAGACGCGCGCTCGGCGCCACGCGAGCATCCCTCATAGGCCTGGTGATCGGAAGCCAGCTCATCATCGGTCTTTCGGTGTCGCTATTGGCCGTCGCCATATCGGCATGCGCGGTAGGCGCGCTCCCGGCGTTCCTGCCGTCATACTCGCCTCTGCAGCCCCCTGCGTTCCCCGTCGCCGCCGCCATCGCAGCCGTCTCGGCGGCGCTGGCGACCTCGATCATCGGGAGCCTCGTCCCCGCCATACGCGCGGCCAGGCTCCAACCGGCACTGGCATTGCGGTAGTCCAAACACCACACACATCACCAACAAGGAGATGCAACCAAGATGAAATCCACCCTCACAAACGCAGGCAAGAAAGCGCTGGCGACGGCATGCGTCGGCATCCTCGCCCTGAGCCTCGTCAGCTGCTCCAACGGCGACGTCTCGAATGCGGGCGACTCCAGGAAAATCGTCGGCTACGACGAGATCAACAAGGAATACCGGGAATCCATCGGCAAACTCTCCTGGCCCCAGGACTACACCCCGCCTGAATCCATGCCGTCGGATTCCGGCACGTCCTTCCAACAAGGATGGGGAGACACCCAGGCATCCAATCTCTTCCAGTGCGCGTGGGAGAAGGAATGGCTCAACACCTATTCCTCTCAACCGGAACGCAGCGAAGAAGCGCTCAAGGAACTGGAGAAAGTCCCCGAGATGGGATTCATGAGCCCTGACCGAGCCGATGACGCGACCCGACGATTCTTCAAAGACAACATCGACAAAGCCAAACTCGGCGACCCCTCCGGCATCCAACAAGACGTCACCGCAAACTGTCCAGCATCCTAAGACCCTAAAATAACTAAGAATTATATTCGTGATGTGTCGTATTAGATAGCGCCCGCTGTCTTTTGTGAGGCTTCTGCTGTTTTCGTGGGTTAGATTGCGGGTTGTGGCAGTCGTATGTCGAGTCCGCCGCATCGGAGCATGACCAGGGCGATGAGGTTGGTGACGTGGTGGAAGCCGTAGGCCATGCGGATGGTGACCTTGATCCTGTTGTCGGACGCCTCGAGCCTGGCGTTGGAGTATCCCAGCCGGATCGTGCGCAGGATGTCGGGGCGGCGCCGTCTGATCTTCTTGGCGAGTTCGACGATCTCGGGCATGCGCGAATGGGACGCCCGGAACACCCAGCGGTTCAGTTCCGTCGTGGCTTGGCCGATCGGGTGCTTGAGCAGGGTGCGCAGGAGTTCCCTGAGCCGCCATGCGCGGTAGAGCTGCCCCTTGGGGTCCGTGTCCCGCAGGCTTTCGAACGCCTCCTCCTGTCTGTCGGTCAGGTCGCCGGGGTCCTTCAGGACGGCGTATCTGACGCCGCGCATGCGCTTCGCGGCATTCTCGCCCCCATCGTGCCTCGCCTGGTTCCACAGGCGTTTCCCGACCTTGTCGAGCGCGTCGCTCATCCAGGAGACGATGTGGAACCCGTCCAATACGCGTTCGGCGTTCGGGCAGTGCTCGGCGACGCACGAGTCGATCCAGCGGACCCCGTCGCCGGTGACGACCTTGATGGAGGCGCGCTGTCCGGGCGTCAACGCCTTGAAGAACAGGCTGAACACGTCCTTGCCGTATCCGTCGTGCGCCCAGATGACCCGATGCCGCTCGTGGTCGACGACGACGGTCAGGTACGTGTGGCCCTTCCTGTAGCCGGTCTCGTCCACGCCGATCGCCGTCAGGCCGTCGAACGGCGAGGGCATCACCGTTCCGAGCCGTTCGGCGACCCTATGGGCGATGTCTCCCGCGGTCCTCCACGCGATATGCGGGAAACCGCCGACCGTCTTCTGGTCGGCGACCGTCATCAGCCACGCGCACTCCGCCTCGAAGTCGCGCGTGAACCTCGAGCCGGGCTCCGCCCACGGCACCCGGGCGACCACGACGCCGCACTTCGGGCAGTCCACGCGCGGCATGGCGGCGACCAGTTCGACCCGCCAGCAGCCGAAGTCCTGGTGTCTCCAGCGGCGCGCGCCGCCGCCCCGGTCGTACCCGGAGCACTTGCGCCCGCACCTCGAGCACCGGAGCATGCCCCTGCGCGGGCGCACGCGGACCTCGAGCACGGGCTCGGGACGCAGCGGCGAGTCGACGATGCACGCGTCCTCGACCACCGTGTTTTTGACGTTGAGAAGTTGGTTGAATACCTGTTCATCAGGCGCTTTGCGGTTGTTTGTTTATCTTGGTCGAAAACATCCTACCCGGAAAGCGCTCTTCTCTTACTCCCTCAACAACTCAACGGAGAAACCCCACCCACGAAAACAGCAATAGCGCC
>OCPM01000335.1_pt1 | contig 18841 bp, 15 predicted proteins | sample 1476751 | NCBI WGS metagenome assembly OCPM01 (sample SAMEA2580198, study PRJEB22360) | human gut metagenome | biome: human gut; feature: human-associated habitat; material: faeces | place: Denmark | collected 2008/2010 | reverse complement strand
TCATAAACTGCACCTTCAGATGTCAGATTATGTCCAACATTTGGGGTGCAGTTCATGACGCGTCTTATCAGGCCTACAAGTCCGTTGAAAATGCTGGTTTTGTAGGCTGGATAAGGCGTTCACGCCGCATCCGGCAGCCGTGCCCAACTTCCTGATAAGGCGTTTACGCGCATCCGGCAACCGGGTCCAACTGCCTGATGCGACGCTTGACGCGTCTTATCAGGCCCACAAGTCCGTTGGAAATGCTGGTTTTGTGCGCCACATCCGGCATATTACCCATGACGCCGAATCGGTTGTTCAGAGTGCCCACGCTGCATCACCCTTTGCAACACTTCCGATTCCAGCTCCGCTAATCGCACCGACCCTAATCGACGCGGACGGGGGATATCCACTGTCAAATCCAGACCAATTTTTCCCTCTTCAATTAATAACACCCGGTCAGCCATTGCTACCGCTTCGCTCACATCATGCGTCACCAACAGTACGGTAAAGCCGTGCTCCTGCCAAAGTGACACAATCAAATCCTGCATCTCGAGCCGAGTCAGGGCGTCCAGCGCCCCGAGCGGTTCATCAAGCAATAATAAACCCGGTCGATGAATCAACGCTCTTGCCAGCGCCACACGCTGTTTCTGCCCGCCAGAAAGTGCGGCAGGCCATTCCCCCGCGCGATTCTCCAGTCCTACCGCAGCCAGCGCCCGACGCGCGGCATCGCGCCACTGACCTTGAAGGCCTAACCCAACGTTATCAATCACCGATTTCCACGGTAGCAGACGCGCATCCTGAAACATCATTCGCGTGTCTTCCTGAATTTCAGCCAGCGGTGTGGTGCCCGCTAACACATCGCCTGCGGTTGGCGTTTCCAGACCTGCCAGCAGGCGCAGCAAGGTACTTTTGCCACCACCGCTACGGCCCACCACCGCCACAAACTGACCTGCAGGAATATGTAAATCCAGTTGGTTCAGGACGATATTTTCCGCGTAATGTTTGCTTACTGCATTGAGCAACAATGGTGTGCCCTGGTTCAGACGAGCAGTATTCATACCGTGGCCTCCTTCAAATGATAAGCCGGGTTCCAGCGCAACCAGAGGCGCTCTAACAGCTGCGCGCTGACGTCAGCAAGTTTGCCGAGCAGGGCGTAAAGAATAATGGCGACAACCACCACGTCCGTTTGCAGAAACTCCCGCGCATTCATCGCCAGATAACCAATGCCGGAATTGGCAGAAATGGTTTCGGCAACAATCAGCGTCAGCCACATCAGGCCCAACGCAAAACGCACGCCGACCATAATGGAGGGCAGGGCACCAGGCAGGATCACATGGATAAACAGCGGGATGCCGGATAATCCATAGCTACGCGCCATTTCCACCAGACCGCGATCGATATTACGGATGCCGTGCCAGGTGTTGATATAAATGGGGAATAGCGTGCCGAGCGCCACCAGAAAGATTTTTGCGGATTCATCAATGCCAAACCACAAAATCACCAGCGGGATCAGCGCCAGATGCGGCACGTTACGCAACATCTGAATGGAGGTATCCAGCAGCCGTTCTCCCCAGCGAGATAGCCCGCTAATCAGTCCCAAAATCAACCCCAGCGATCCGCCAATTGAAAAGCCAATCAACGCCCGCCAGGAGCTGATCGCCAGATGCTGCCACAATTCGCCGCTGGCGGAGAGCGTCCAGAACGCCGTCACCACTCCTTCCGGAGAGGGCAAAATACGCGTCGACAGCCAGCCAACTGAGGAGGCCAGTTGCCACACCGCCACGATGCCCACCGGTAAAAACCAGGGGGCAACGCGCAATAACCACTTCTTCACTGGCGTTGCCATTATTTATTCCTTAGCTTTGCGCGGCTTTACGGGGGATAAAATCATTTGCCACCGCTTCGCCTTGCGGATTCAGCGGCTGCGGCTTCGGAATTTCCGGGATGGCGACATCCAGATGCGGGAACAGCAATTCGCCAACCCGATACGCTTCTTCCAGATGCGGGTAGCCCGAAAGCACAAAACTGTCGATGCCAAGTGCAGCGTATTCGTTGATTCGCGCAGCGACCGTCGGACCATCGCCCACCAGTGCCGTCCCGGCACCGCCGCGCACTAAGCCAACACCCGCCCATAAATTGGGGCTGATCTCCAGATTGTCGCGCTTGCCGTTATGTAGCGCCGCCATTCGCTGTTGTCCTACGGAATCCGTCCGGGCGAATGCGGCTTGTGCTTTGGCGATAGTCTCATCATCAAGATGCGAGATTAACCGCTCGGCGGCCTGCCACGCTTCGTCGTTGGTTTCACGAACAATCACATGCAGACGAATACCGAAACGAATTTTGCGTCCATGCGCGGCAGCTTTCGCCCGCACTTGTTCGATTTTCTCTTTAACCAGTTCCGGCGGTTCGCCCCAGGTGAGGTAGAGATCAACTTGTTCTGCCGCCAGCTCCTGGGCGACATCTGACGATCCGCCAAAGTAAAGCGGAGGATACGGCTGTTGAATCGGCGGGAAGAGCAGTTTGGCTCCGCGCACATGAATATGTTTACCGTTGAAATTGACGGTTTCCCCCAGCAATAAGCGCCGCCAGACCTGGGTAAATTCCGCCGAGGCTTCGTAGCGCTCGCTATGATCAAGGAACACGCCGTCGCCTGCCAGCTCTTGTGGATCGCTGCCTGTGACCAGATTAAACAACGCACGACCATTCGAGAGACGGTCAAGCGTGGCGGCCTGGCGGGCGGCAACGGTAGGTGAGGTTACGCTGGGACGCAGGGCGACAAGAAACTTCAGCCGTTGCGTCACCGGGATCATCGACGCGGCAACCAGCCACGCATCTTCGCAGGAGCGCCCCGTTGGGATCAGCACACCGGTATAGCCCAGGCGATCCGCCGCTTGCGCAATTTGTTGCAGATAACCGTGATCAACCGGGCGTGAACCTTCTTCCGTTCCCAGATAATGCCCGTCACCGTGGGTCGGTAAAAACCAGAACATATTCAGACTCATAATTGTTTTCCTTCCAGTTGAGTGAGCTACCAGATACGCTGGCGAATATCGACTTTTTTCGGCACCAGACGGTTTTCATAAAACAGATCTGCCGTTTGCTGCTGTAAGGCGGCAACTTCGGCGTTAACCGGTTTGATGGTGGTGGGAGGGCGATGATCCAGATACGAGGCAATCACTGGGGCCGGTAAGCCCATCGTTTTTGCCAATAAGGCGATGCTTTGCTCGCGCTGGCTGCGGGTTAACGCATCGGCCTCACTAAAGGTTGCCAGTACGCCCTGAATAAAAGCGCCGTTTTTTTCTGCATAGGGGCGAGCTGCCAGATAAAACGATCCGGTTTGATTGAGATCGGTGCCGTCTTTCAACACCCGCACGCCGCCCTGTAATAATGCAGCGGAGTAGTAGGGATCCCAGATAGCCCATGCGTCGACGTTACCTTGCTGGAACGCGGCGCGGGCATCGGCAGGCGTCAGGTAAGTGGGCTGAATATCCGTGAATTTAAGCCCGGCCTGGCGTAGTGCGCGTAGTAAAAGATTGTGAGAGCTGGAACCTTTCTGAAAGGCAACTTTGTGACCTTTAAGATCGGCTACGGTTTTGATCGGGCTATTTTCTGCCACCAGAATCACTTCGGCTTTGGGCTTCGGCGGCTCGACGCCCACATATACCAAATCAGCACCGGCAGCCTGGGCAAAGATTGGCGGAATATCTCCGGTACTGCCGAGATCAATACTGCCAACGTTTAACGCCTCCAACATTTGCGGTCCCGCGGGAAACTCCACCCACGAGATTTTTGTTTGCGGATAGCGTTTTTCCAGTAACTGGTGGCTTTTTGCCAGCACCATACCAATACTGCCTTTCTGATAGCCTATACGTAACGCTTCAGGCGAGGATTCTGCAGCAACCGCAAAAGTAGAGACGCTAAGCAATCCCGCCAGCGCCAGTTTAATGATCTTACGCATGGGCATTACCTCGCAGAGACAGAAGGTCAGGAACCTGAACATCCCGACGGTGCAATGCCTGCCAGAAAGTTTCTAGCGCGGTATCAAGACGGGTTTGTAAATTCGGCGTGAACTGCGGCTTGTGGTGGTAATCAATCACCTGTGAGTCATCGGCAAACACGCCGTGCAGGATCTCCTGGGCTTTCAGCGCACTTAAAACTGGCTTAAGGGCATAATCGACCGCCAGCAGATGGGCCACCGTACCGCCCGTCGCCAGCGGTAGCACCACTTTGCCTTGCAACGCACGTTCTGGCAGCAGGTCGAGCAGGGTTTTTAGCGCACCGGAATAGGCGGCTTTATACACAGGCGTGGCGACAATCAGCCCGTCAGCCTGTTGCAACTGTTCGGTGAAGGTATTGAGTGCCGGACTATCGAAACGAGCATAAAGCAGATCTTCCGGGGCAAAGTTTTGCAGATTCCAGTGATAAACCTCTACATCCAGGCCATTCAGTTTTTCCCGCGCATATTCCAGCAAGGAGCTGGAGCGAGAAGGAAAGCGAGGACTACCCGCCAGGGTGATGACACGCATACTCTCTCCTTATAACCAATTGTTCTTTTTTTGTTAACATTGATAACAATTCGGTCAGTCTGTCGGAGAGACAAGAAAATGCCAAATATAAATTTTGTGTATCTTTTTCTGAAAATAAACTAAAGAAAGGGCTTTATATATCACGCATATTTATTTATTGGATAGTCATTAGATGTTGAATCAATGAATTACTCATTCAGGCAATAAGAAAATATTCATGAAATCTATAAATTAAAGATTTGTCACTTATTGGATTAAAGATGCTTGATTTAAATGGCGGACAATTGTTGTTATTATTAAGTCCAATGTCATTTAAAGGCATTATCATATTTACGAAAAGATCAGGATGATAACGATGAAAAAAAGTGTATTGACGGCGTTTATAACTGTGGTATGTGCAACGTCCAGTGTTATGGCAGCTGATGATAATGCTATCACGGATGGCTCAGTAACATTTAATGGTAAAGTCATTGCTCCAGCTTGTTCGCTGGTAGCTGCGACCAAAGATTCAGTAGTCACATTGCCAAATGTCAGCGCCACCAAGTTGCAAACTAATGGTGCAGTCTCTGGCGTTAAAACTGATGTACCAATTGCCTTAGAAGGCTGTGATGTTACTGTAACTAAAAATGCGACTTTTACCTTCAGTGGTACGGCTGACGGAGTGCAACCTACAGCATTTGCCAACCAGGCTTCCACCGATGCAGCGACGAATGTTGCTCTACAAATGTATCTGCCAGATGGTTCTACATCGGTAACTCCCGGTATTGAAACGTCGAATATTCAGTTAGCGAATTCCGCTGAGCAAACAGTGACTTTTAAAGTTGATTATATCGCTACGGGTAAAGCGACTTCAGGTAATGTTAATGCGGTAACGGATTTTCATATTAACTATTATTAATAGAACACATTAATTGTTTTATTAATTAGTCCCCCTCCAGTGTTCTGGAGGGGATATCCATATTTTTTAAGAGTGACTATTTATGAAAACTTGCATAACAAAGGGAATTGTGACCGTAAGTTTAACGGCAATATTACTCAGCTGTTCGTTCACATGGGCGGCAGGTAAAGGTGGGGTCGGACTTGCAGCAACACGTCTTGTTTATTCGGAAGGTGAAGAGCAAATTTCACTGGGTGTACGTAACACCAGTCCGGATGTTCCTTATCTGATTCAGTCATGGGTGATGACACCAGATAATAAAAAGTCAGCGGACTTTATTATTACACCACCGCTATTTGTGCTAAATCCGGCAAACGAGAACCTGCTACGCATTATGTACATTGGCGCGCCGTTGGCGAAAGACAGAGAAACTCTTTTCTTCACCAGCGTACGGGCAGTCCCTTCAACAACGAAGCGGGAAGAAGGCAATACCCTGAAGATTGCCACACAAAGCGTCATCAAACTTTTCTGGCGACCAAAAGGTTTAGCGTATCCCTTAGCCGAGGCTCCGGCGAAACTGCGTTGCACTTCGTCAGCTGACATGGTTACGGTCAGTAACCCAACACCTTATTTCATTACCCTGACAGACCTGAAAATAGGTGGAAAGGTAGTTAAAAATCAAATGATTTCCCCCTTTGATAAATACCAATTCTCTCTGCCAAAGGGTGCCAAAAATAACAGCGTAACGTACCGAACCATCAATGACTACGGGGCGGAAACGCCGCAACTCAACTGCAAATCGTAAGCCGTCTTCAGTTAAGAGAGCGAGATGTATAGAACTCACCGACAACACAGCCTGTTAAGCTCTGGTGGAGTGCCATCGTTTATTGGTGGGCTGGTGGTGTTTGTGTCGGCAGCGTTCAATGCACAAGCTGAAACCTGGTTCGATCCAGCCTTTTTCAAAGATGATCCCTCAATGGTGGCCGATTTGTCTCGTTTCGAAAAAGGACAAAAAATAACGCCAGGGGTTTATCGTGTCGATATTGTTCTGAATCAGACAATTGTAGATACGCGCAACGTCAATTTTGTTGAGATAACGCCAGAGAAGGGGATTGCCGCCTGTTTGACGACTGAAAGCCTGGATGCAATGGGCGTGAATACTGATGCATTTCCGGCTTTTAAACAACTGGACAAACAAGCGTGTGCGCCATTGGCGGAGATTATTCCGGATGCCAGCGTAACTTTTAATGTGAATAAACTCCGTCTGGAAATTTCAGTACCGCAAATTGCCATCAAAAGTAATGCTCGTGGTTATGTCCCCCCTGAACGTTGGGATGAAGGGATCAACGCGCTATTACTGGGATATTCATTTAGCGGGGCTAACAGTATTCATAGCAGCGCAGACAGTGATTCTGGCGACAGTTATTTTCTGAATTTAAACAGTGGCGTTAATTTAGGCCCATGGAGATTGCGCAACAATTCAACATGGAGTCGTAGTAGTGGCCAAACCGCAGAATGGAAGAATCTCAGCAGCTATTTGCAACGGGCGGTTATTCCTCTGAAAGGCGAACTGACCGTAGGTGATGATTATACTGCAGGCGATTTTTTCGATAGTGTCAGCTTTCGTGGCGTACAGCTGGCGTCAGATGACAACATGCTGCCAGACAGCCTGGAAGGGTTTGCGCCTGTGGTGCGTGGTATCGCCAAAAGCAATGCCCAGATAACGATTAAGCAAAACGGCTACACCATTTACCAAACTTATGTCTCGCCAGGCGCTTTTGAGATTAGTGATCTCTACTCCACGTCGTCGAGCGGTGATTTGCTGGTTGAAATAAAAGAAGCTGACGGCAGCATCAATAGTTACAGCGTGCCCTTTTCCAGTGTGCCATTACTCCAGCGTCAGGGGCGAATCAAATACGCGGTGACGCTGGCGAAATACAGAACCAATAGTAATGATCAGCAAGAAAGTAAATTTGCTCAGGCCACGCTGCAATGGGGCGGACCGTGGGGAACGACCTGGTATGGCGGTGGACAATATGCTGAATATTACCGTGCTGCTATGTTGGGGCTGGGTTTTAACCTCGGCGATTTCGGAGCGATTTCGTTCGACGCGACCCAGGCGAAAAGTACACTGGCAGACCAAAGTGAACATAAAGGGCAGTCATATCGTTTTCTGTATGCCAAAACGCTCAACCATTTGGGCACTAACTTTCAATTGATGGGCTATCGCTATTCGACGTCGGGCTTCTACACCCTTTCCGACACCATGTATAAACACATGGATGGCTACGAATTTAATGACGGTGATGATGAAGATACGCCGATGTGGTCGCGTTATTACAATTTGTTTTACACCAAACGTGGCAAACTGCAGGTCAATATCTCCCAGCAATTAGGCGATTACGGTTCGTTTTATTTAAGTGGTAGCCAGCAAACATACTGGCATACCGATCAACAGGATCGGCTATTACAGTTTGGCTACAACACGCAAATTAAAGATCTCTCACTGGGCGTTTCCTGGAACTACAGTAAGTCCCGTGGTCAACCTGATGCTGATCAAGTATTTGCACTTAATTTTTCCCTGCCGCTCAATCTGTTGCTCCCCAGAAGTAATGATAGCTATACCAGGAAAAAAAATTACGCATGGATGACCTCTAATACCAGTATCGATAACGAAGGGCACACTACACAAAATCTTGGTTTAACGGAGACACTGCTCGATGACGGTAACCTGAGCTACAGCGTGCAACAGGGATATAACAGCGAGGGGGAAACGGCGAATGGTAGCGCCAGCATGGACTACAAAGGGGCGTTTGCGGATGCCCGAGTGGGCTACAACTACAGCGATAACGGTAGCCAACAACAACTTAACTACGCCCTTTCAGGCAGTTTAGTTGCTCATTCACGGGGCATTACCCTGGGGCAATCTCTGGGGGAAACCAACGTTCTGATTGCAGCACCAGGCGCGGAAAATACTCGTGTGGCGAATAGCACCGGGCTGAAAACTGACTGGCGCGGATATACCGTTGTTCCCTATGCCACTTCTTATCGTGAAAATCGAATCGTACTTGATGCTGCATCGTTAAAACGTAACGTGGATCTTGAAAATGCAGTAGTAAATGTAGTTCCCACCAAAGGGGCGTTGGTTCTGGCGGAGTTTAATGCCCATGCGGGGGGAAGGGTATTAATGAAAACATCAACGCAGGGTATACCGCTGCGTTTTGGCGCGATAGCGACGCTGGACGGCGTACAGACTAATAGCGGCATAATTGATGATGATGGCTCGCTCTATATGGTGGGTTTACCGGCGAAGGGAACAATAACCGTGCGCTGGGGCGAAGCACCCGATCAAATTTGTCATATCAGTTACCAGCTTACCGAACAACAAATTAACGCTGCGATTACGCGAATGGATGCCATATGCAGATAATCTTTGGAGAAAAATGCGTGTCATTACTACGACTATTTTTTGCCGCCGTCTTAATGCTATGGTGCGCTCAAACCGCTGCTTATAGCGGGCAGTGTCATACCACTCAGGGGAATCCCTATATTGGCGTCAATTTTGGCGTTAAAACCCTGGAGGAAGAAGAAAATACTGCAGGGGTAGTTAAAGACAAATTTTATCAGTGGAACGAATCGAATGATTATTATGTTTCCTGTGATTGCGATAAAGACAATGTCAGAAGTGGCCGATGGGCATTCGCCGCGGATTCACCGTTAGTCTATTTAGGCGACAACTGGTACAAAATTAATGACTATCTTGCCGCCAAAGTTTTATTGCAGGTTAAAGGCAGTTCTCCTACTGCGGTTCCTTTTGAAAACGTGGGCACAGGGGCAGATACCCGGTGGCATATTTGTGACCCCGGCGGTCAACGTTTAGGCGGCCAGGGGGCTAGCGGTAATAGCGGTAGCTTTTCCCTGAAAATATTGCAGCCGTTCGTTGGTTCGGTCGTCATTCCTCCTATGGCGCTGGCGCGATTATTTGAATGCTACAACATACCCGCAGGTGATTCCTGCACGACTACAGGTACACCGGTTTTAGTGTATTACCTGTCTGGTAATATCAATTCACTTGGCTCATGTTCCGTCAATGCCGGAGAAACAATCGAGGTCGATCTGGGCGACGTATTTGCGGCTAACTTTCGTGTTGTAGGGCATAAGCCTCTTGGGGCCAGAACGGCAGAACTTGCAGTCCCAGTCAGGTGTAACACTGGAAACGCTGGGTTAGTTAACGTCAACCTGAGTCTGACGGCAACCTCAGACCCCAGCTATCCCCAGGCGATTAAGACTTCACGTCCTGGCGTGGGCATTGTGGTGACTGACAGCCAGAACAACATAATTTCCCCGGCGGGTGGAATTCTACCGCTCTCTATTCCTGATGATGCAGACAGTATCGCGCGAATGAATGTCTATCCGGTCAGCACGACAGGCGTACCACCAGAAACCGGGCGATTTGAAGCCACGGCAACGGTGAGAATAAATTTTGATTAACGCGTGAACGTATGAAGAAAAAAACAATATTTCAGTACGTTATCTTGTTCTTTAGCTTTCTTAACACCCATGTCGGGATGGCTGGGCCTGAACAAGTTAGTATGCATATTTATGGGAATGTGGTCGATCAGGGCTGTGATGTCGCCACCAAAAGTGCATTACAAAATATTCATATTGGTGATTTTAATATCAGTGATTTTCAGGCCGCGAATACCGTAAGCACTGCTGCTGATTTGAATATCGATATCACCGGTTGTGCCGCTGGTATTACTGGCGCGGACGTCCTTTTTAGCGGCGAGGCTGACACCCTTGCGCCGACACTGCTCAAACTAACTGACACAGGCGGAAGCGGTGGTATGGCAACGGGGATTGCCGTGCAAATTCTTGATGCGCAAAGTCAGCAAGAAATCCCGCTCAATCAGGTCCAGCCTCTTACGCCCTTAAAAGCCGGGGATAACACACTCAAATATCAACTTCGTTATAAGTCCACAAAGGCGGGAGCAACGGGCGGTAATGCGACGGCGGTTCTCTATTTTGATCTGGTTTACCAGTGAAGGAGTGATGTTGAAACGGATAATCTGGATTCTGTGCTTACTGGGTTTAACGGGGAGTTGTGAGCTATTTGCCCATGATGGCACGGTCAACATCAGCGGATCGTTTCGCCGTAATACATGCGTGCTGGCACAGGATAGCAAGCAAATCAATGTGCAGTTAGGCGATGTCTCGCTGACACGTTTTTCTCATGGGAACTATGGGCCGGAGAAATCTTTCATCATTAATTTGCTGGATTGCGGAACAGATGTCAGCACGGTTGACGTTACTTTTTCAGGAACACCCGACGGAATGCAGAGCGAAATGCTGTCCATTGAAAGTGGTACGGATGCAGCCAGCGGGCTGGCAATTGCGATTCTGGATGATGCGAAAATATTGATTCCGCTTAACCAGGCAAGTAAAGACTACAGCCTACATAGCGGTAAGGTGCCATTAACTTTTTATGCGCAATTGCGACCTGTTAATAGCGATGTGCAGTCGGGTAAAGTGAATGCCAGCGCGACATTTGTACTTCATTATGACTAATACGTGGAACAGATTGACGCTCGCGATTTTTGCCGTTTTATCGCTGCTGGTGGCGGGGAAATTGCAGGCAGGAGTGGTGGTTGGCGGAACGCGATTTATCTTCCCGGCAGACAGAGAATCGATATCTATTTCACTGACTAATACCAGTCAGGAATCCTGGCTTATTAACAGTAAAATCAATCGCCCAACGCGTTGGGCCGGGGGCGAAGCATCGACAGGGTCAGCACCACTACTGGTCGCTCCACCACTTGTTCTCCTGAAGCCCGGTACTACAGGCACGTTGCGCTTGCTGAGAACGGAAAGCGACATCTTGCCTGTGGATCGCGAAACGCTATTTGAGTTAAGCATTGCCAGCGTGCCATCCGGCAAAGTTGAAAATCAGAGCGTAAAAGTGGCGATGCGCTCGGTATTTAAACTGTTCTGGCGACCCGAAGGTTTGCCGGGCGACCCGCTGGAAGCTTATCAACAATTACGCTGGAGACGGAATTCGCAGGGTGTACAACTCACTAACCCAACGCCTTACTACATTAACCTGATTCAGGTGAGCGTAAATGGTAAAGCGTTAAGTAATGCGGGAGTTGTGCCACCTAAAAGCCAGCGTCAGACAAGCTGGTGTCAGGCAATAGCACCGTGTCATGTCTCCTGGCGGACGATAAATGATTACGGCGGGTTGAGTGCAAAGAAGGAGCAAAATCTGCTCTGAAACAGGCTCGGAAAACGTTTGCGCTTTTTTTGCCACAGGTCAATTCCCTTTTGGTCCGAACTCGCACATAATACGCCCCCGGTTTGCACACCGGGAATCCAGGAGAGTTCATGTACTACCCCTTCGTTCGTAAAGCCCTTTTCCAGCTCGATCCAGAGCGCGCTCATGAGTTTACTTTTCAGCAATTACGCCGCATTACCGGAACGCCGTTTGAAGCACTGGTGCGGCAGAAAGTGCCTGCGAAACCTGTTAACTGCATGGGCCTGACGTTTAAAAATCCGCTTGGTCTGGCAGCCGGTCTTGATAAAGACGGGGAGTGCATTGACGCGTTAGGCGCGATGGGATTTGGATCGATCGAGATCGGTACCGTCACGCCACGTCCACAGCCAGGTAACGATAAGCCGCGTCTCTTTCGTCTGGTAGATGCCGAAGGTTTGATCAACCGTATGGGCTTTAATAATCTTGGCGTTGATAATCTCGTAGAGAACGTAAAAAAGGCCCATTATGACGGCGTCCTGGGTATTAATATCGGCAAAAATAAAGATACGCCAGTGGAGCAGGGCAAAGATGACTATCTGATTTGTATGGAAAAAATCTATGCCTATGCGGGATATATCGCCATCAATATTTCATCGCCGAATACCCCAGGATTACGCACGCTGCAATATGGTGAAGCGCTGGATGATCTCTTAACCGCGATTAAAAATAAGCAAAATGATTTGCAAGCGATGCACCATAAATATGTGCCTATCGCAGTGAAGATCGCGCCGGATCTTTCTGAAGAAGAATTGATCCAGGTTGCCGATAGTTTAGTTCGCCATAATATTGATGGCGTTATTGCAACCAATACCACGCTCGATCGTTCTCTGGTTCAGGGAATGAAAAATTGTGATCAAACCGGTGGCTTAAGTGGTCGTCCGCTTCAGTTAAAAAGCACAGAAATTATTCGCCGCTTGTCACAGGAATTAAACGGTCGCTTACCGATCATCGGTGTTGGCGGCATTGACTCGGTTATCGCTGCGCGTGAAAAGATTGCTGCGGGGGCCTCACTGGTGCAAATTTATTCTGGTTTTATTTTTAAAGGTCCGCCGCTGATTAAAGAAATCGTTACCCATATCTAATTATTTCTTCGAATTCCTCTTTATAAGATAATCAGGGCTTTATTTTCAGCCCTGGTTGTTTTATATTCATCGCTGTTGCTTATTTAGACATTTTGTACTTTTATTGTTGAGGTTATTAAGCGAAGCGACAATGGATTGTGTTGCTGCGGTTTTATAGGGTAGGGGAGAGGCAAATGCGAATTAAACCAGACGATAACTGGCGTTGGTATTACGATGAAGAGCACGATCGAATGATGCTCGATTTAGCCAATGGTATGCTATTTCGCTCACGTTTTGCGCGCAAAATGTTGACTCCAGATGCCTTTTCTCCCGCAGGCTTTTGCGTTGATGACGCCGCGCTCTATTTCTCATTTGAAGAAAAATGCCGCGATTTTAATTTATCTAAAGAACAAAAAGCCGAACTGGTGCTTAATGCGCTGGTAGCAATTCGTTATCTCAAACCGCAAATGCCGAAAAGCTGGCATTTTGTTTCCCATGGTGAAATGTGGGTGCCCATGCCGGGCGATGCGGCCTGCGTTTGGTTGAGCGACACTCACGAGCAAGTCAATTTGCTGGTCGTTGAATCTGGCGAAAATGCCGCACTATGCCTACTGGCACAACCCTGCGTTGTTATTGCGGGTCGCGCGATGCAGCTGGGCGACGCCATCAAAATCATGAACGACAGGCTGAAACCGCAGGTTAATGTTGACAGCTTCAGCCTCGAACAGGCAGTCTAACGCGTCAGCTTAAGCGCAGTCTTCGGTACACAGCTACAGCAAAGAATGGTGCCATCATCGCCCATTGCTGATTTTTTCAGCGGCGTGACTTCGCCTTCTAAAAGCTGAACACGGCAACTTCCACAAATGCCCGCGCGGCAAGAATAAGGGATACGAATTCCCTGATTTTCTAATTGCTCCAGCAACACCTGCTGGTTATTTCCACGAAATGCCTGTCCCTGCCAGTCAATATCTACATTTGCGTCCGGTTGTTGCGTGATGTTGACGGTATCATCAGCGGCGGCTGCGCCGTAAATTTTAGCCGGAGCCGTTGCCAGAATTTCCACCTCATCGCCAACGCGAATTACGCCGCTATTACGGGCAATTAAATTCTGGCCAAAATCGACATCGCCGTTATCCTGGGCAGTGCGGAAAGATTGCAATGTTTTTAATGGTTCGCCTGCCGGATGTTTTTGCCCTTTTTCTGGGCTGACGGTGGTGAAAATACAGCGGCTACAAGGTTTAACCACATCAAACACCACATCACCAATACGAATCACTTTCCAGCTATCTTCTTCCCAGGCTGACGCGCCGGAAACCACCAGATTAGGGCGGAATTGCTCCATTTTTACACTGGCCGGACAACGTTGTTGGAGATCACGTAACGAGGCTTCGTTAGCAAGAAGGTAAGGATAGCCATCAGCAAATGACAGGGGTACAGTGTTGTGGCGTTTCACGCGCCGCGTCATTTGTGGCCCCACCCAGCGCAACTGCACTTCGCGGGAGAAAAATCCACTTAGCCATTTGTTGATCGCGTCTGGTGCAATTCGCGCGGTAAAATGTGTGCCCCAAACTTCGGTTGGTGCGTCTTGTGTGGCGAAATCAGCAAAACGAACATATGCGCTACTGCCATCTGGTGCGGTGAGATGCAAGCCATCATGCACAGGTGAAGGAGTAAACCGTACCATCTGGGGAAACTGGCGAGCGGTAATAAACGTACCGTCAGGTTCCGTGATCATAAAGATGCGATCGAAGGCCAGACCACTGACATCTGCCAGGGCATGTGTAAGACCAATGCCGCGCATCGATTTAACAGGATGAATAAAAAGCCGGGTTAATGTCGCCACGGTGTGGTCCTCAAATGAAAATAAGCCCTCAACTTTATGACATGACGCGCTTATTAGCTATAATGCGCAACAATTTTCTTAGCGCCTGTCCCATTAGGCTATTTTATTTGTCAGTTTGGCCCTGGGTTGTGCTCGAAATCCTCACGTACTTGTGTACGCTCCGGTTTCTCCGCGCTGTCCATGTCCAGACTGACTGCAACAATTACGCCTACTGCGGTAGGCTCTTAGAGTAAAAGTGACGATATGAATTCTCTGTTTGCCAGTACGGCCCGTGGGCTGGAAGAGCTGTTAAAAACTGAACTGGAAAACCTGGGGGCCGTTGAATGCCAGGTGGTTCAGAGTGGGGTCCATTTCAAGGGCGACACACGGCTTGTTTACCAGAGCCTGATGTGGAGCCGCCTGGCCTCGCGTATTATGTTGCCGCTGGGCGAGTGTAAGGTTTACAGCGATTTAGACCTCTATCTCGGTGTTCAGGCGATCAACTGGACAGAGATGTTTAATCCTGGCGCGACCTTCGCTGTCCACTTCAGTGGTTTGAATGACACCATCCGCAACAGTCAGTACGGTGCGATGAAAGTGAAAGACGCGATCGTCGATGCTTTCACGCGGAAAAATCTGCCGCGTCCAAATGTTGATCGCGATGCGCCGGATATCCGCGTTAACGTCTGGCTGCATAAAGAAACCGCCAGTATTGCCCTTGATCTCAGTGGTGATGGTTTACATCTGCGTGGCTATCGCGATCGTGCTGGTATTGCGCCGATCAAAGAAACCCTGGCAGCCGCGATTGTTATGCGATCCGGCTGGCAGCCAGGAACACCGCTGCTCGATCCGATGTGTGGTTCCGGTACGTTGCTGATTGAAGCGGCGATGCTGGCGACCGATCGCGCACCAGGCTTGCACCGTGGGCGTTGGGGCTTTAGCGGCTGGGCGCAGCATGATGAAGCTATCTGGCAGGAAGTGAAAGCGGAAGCGCAAACTCGCGCCCGTAAAGGCCTGGCTGAGTATAGCTCTCATTTTTACGGTTCGGACAGCGACGCACGGGTGATTCAACGTGCACGCACTAACGCCCGTCTTGCGGGGATTGGTGAACTGATCACCTTTGAGGTGAAAGATGTCGCGCAACTGACCAATCCGCTGCCGAAAGGGCCGTACGGTACAGTGTTGAGCAACCCGCCATACGGTGAACGTCTGGACAGTGAACCGGCGCTGATTGCGCTGCATAGCCTGCTGGGCCGAATCATGAAAAACCAGTTCGGCGGCTGGAATCTCTCTTTATTCAGTGCCTCGCCGGATCTGTTAAGTTGCCTGCAGTTGCGTGCAGACAAACAGTACAAAGCGAAAAACGGTCCATTAGACTGCGTGCAGAAAAATTACCACGTTGCCGAAAGCACACCAGACAGCAAACCGGCAATGGTGGCAGAAGACTACGCCAACCGTCTGCGTAAGAACCTCAAAAAATTCGAGAAGTGGGCGCGTCAGGAAGGCATTGAATGCTACCGCCTGTACGACGCCGATCTACCGGAATACAACGTTGCAGTTGACCGCTACGCCGATTGGGTGGTGGTGCAGGAGTATGCGCCGCCAAAAACTATTGATGCGCACAAAGCGCGTCAGCGTCTGTTCGATATTATCGCTGCAACCATTTCGGTATTGGGGATTGCGCCAAACAAACTGGTGCTGAAAACCCGTGAACGCCAGAAGGGCAAAAATCAGTACCAGAAACTGGGCGAGAAGGGCGAGTTTCTCGAAGTTACCGAATATAACGCTCACTTGTGGGTGAACCTGACGGATTACCTCGATACCGGTCTGTTCCTCGATCACCGTATCGCCCGTCGTATGCTCGGTCAGATGAGCAAAGGCAAAGATTTCCTCAACCTGTTCTCTTATACCGGCAGCGCCACCGTGCACGCGGGATTAGGCGGTGCACGCAGCACCACCACCGTGGATATGTCGCGTACTTATCTGGAGTGGGCAGAACGCAACCTGCGTCTGAATGGCCTAACCGGGCGTGCGCATCGCCTGATTCAGGCCGATTGCCTGGCGTGGCTGCGTGATGCAAATGAACAGTTCGATCTGATCTTTATCGATCCGCCAACCTTCTCTAACTCAAAACGAATGGAAGATGCGTTTGATGTTCAGCGCGATCATCTGGCGCTGATGAAAGATTTGAAACGTCTGCTGCGTGCAGGCGGGACGATCATGTTCTCGAACAACAAACGTGGCTTCCGTATGGATCTTGACGGACTGGCAAAACTGGGACTGAAAGCACAAGAAATTACGCAAAAAACGCTCTCCCAGGATTTCGCCCGTAACCGCCAGATCCACAACTGCTGGCTGATTACCGCAGCCTGAAAGGAATAGTAATGTCATTAATCAGTATGCATGGCGCATGGCTGTCGTTCAGCGACGCGCCGCTTCTCGATAACGCAGAACTGCATATCGAAGATAACGAACGTGTTTGTCTGGTAGGCCGCAACGGCGCAGGCAAATCGACGTTAATGAAAATCCTCAACCGTGAACAAGGGCTGGATGACGGTCGCATTATTTACGAGCAAGATTTGATTGTAGCTCGTCTGCAACAGGATCCGCCGCGTAACGTTGAGGGGAGTGTTTATGATTTCGTTGCCGAAGGCATTGAAGAACAAGCGGAATACCTGAAACGCTATCACGATATTTCGCGCCTGGTGATGAACGACCCGAGCGAGAAAAATCTCAACGAACTGGCGAAGGTTCAGGAACAGTTGGATCACCACAACCTGTGGCAGCTGGAAAACCGCATTAACGAAGTGCTGGCGCAACTGGGGTTAGATCCTAACGTTGCGCTGTCGTCGCTTTCCGGCGGCTGGTTGCGTAAAGCGGCATTAGGACGCGCGCTGGTGAGCAATCCGCGCGTATTGCTGCTCGACGAACCGACTAACCACCTGGATATCGAAACCATCGACTGGCTGGAAGGATTCCTTAAAACCTTCAATGGGACGATAATTTTCATCTCCCACGACCGTTCGTTTATCCGCAATATGGCGACGCGCATTGTTGATCTCGATCGCGGCAAGCTTGTGACCTATCCTGGGAATTACGACCAGTACCTGCTGGAAAAAGAAGAAGCCCTGCGCGTGGAAGAACTACAAAATGCCGAGTTCGATCGCAAACTGGCGCAGGAAGAGGTGTGGATCCGCCAGGGGATCAAAGCACGCCGTACCCGTAATGAAGGCCGCGTACGCGCCCTGAAAGCAATGCGTCGTGAGCGTGGCGAACGTCGCGAAGTGATGGGTACCGCAAAGATGCAGGTGGAAGAGGCCAGCCGCTCCGGTAAGATCGTTTTCGAAATGGAAGACGTTTGCTACCAGGTTGACGGTAAGCAACTGGTGAAAGATTTTTCGGCCCAGGTTCTACGTGGCGACAAAATTGCCCTGATTGGCCCGAATGGGTGCGGCAAAACCACGCTGCTGAAACTGATGCTCGGTCAGCTTCAGGCGGACAGCGGGCGTATTCACGTTGGCACCAAACTGGAAGTGGCTTATTTCGATCAGCACCGTGCGGAACTGGATCCCGATAAAACGGTGATGGATAACCTTGCTGAAGGTAAGCAAGAGGTGATGGTTAACGGCAAGCCACGCCATGTTTTGGGCTATTTGCAGGACTTCCTGTTCCATCCTAAACGGGCGATGACGCCGGTACGTGCGCTTTCTGGCGGTGAGCGTAACCGCTTGTTGTTGGCGCGTTTGTTCCTCAAACCAAGCAACTTATTGATTCTTGACGAACCGACCAACGATCTTGATGTTGAAACGCTGGAACTGCTGGAAGAACTGATCGACAGCTACCAGGGCACGGTATTGCTGGTGAGCCACGATCGTCAGTTTGTCGATAACACCGTTACAGAATGCTGGATCTTCGAAGGCGGCGGTAAAATTGGTCGTTATGTCGGCGGTTATCATGATGCCCGTGGTCAGCAAGAACAGTATGTGGCGCTCAAACAGCCTGCGGTGAAAAAAATCGAAGAAGCCGCCGCGCCAAAAGCAGAAACTGTAAAACGCAGCAGTAGCAAACTAAGCTATAAATTGCAGCGCGAACTGGAGCAGCTACCGCAATTGCTCGAAGATCTGGAGGCGAAGCTGGAAGCCCTACAGACGCAGGTGGCGGATGCTTCCTTCTTCAGTCAGCCGCATGAGCAGACGCAAAAAGTGCTCGCCGATATGGCTGGGGTCGGACGGGGGCCGGGGGACGCCCGTCTAACCATGCTCA
>OCPM01000333.1_pt1 | contig 18861 bp, 20 predicted proteins | sample 1476751 | NCBI WGS metagenome assembly OCPM01 (sample SAMEA2580198, study PRJEB22360) | human gut metagenome | biome: human gut; feature: human-associated habitat; material: faeces | place: Denmark | collected 2008/2010 | reverse complement strand
CCAAGATCGACGGGTACGAGATCATCGAGTTGTCGCTGAAATGACGCACTGACTCGAAATCTCACCACGGACTAACGGCCAATACGGGTGTCCGATCGTCTCTGAGCCCTTGTTTCACAAGGGTTCAGAGACATTGAATGTGGCTGCAAGGGTGCGGGAGTTCCCTTGATTCCTTTGTACCATGGAACGCAAGAGGCCGCCAGCCTTGTTGGCTGGCGGCCTCTTGCGTTATTGGTAGCGGGGCATGGATTTGAACCATGGACCTCTGGGTTATGAGCCCAGCGAGCTACCGAGCTGCTCCACCCCGCGTCGGCACGTCCTGTATTTGGACAGCTCGCTCAACAATACCCGACTAATCAGGAGTGTCAAGATTCTCGGGCGTGTCGGCCATGGGATGGGGCACGGCTCAGGCGGCCGGCTGGCCGGGCACTGACCTGACGGTGACCGTGCTCAACGCGCTTGGCCTGTTGGTCGGCGCGTTCATCGGCGCGTCCACGGCCAAGGCCAAGCTCACGGCCTGATATGCGAAATATTTCGCCCGGTGGATTCGGTGGAATATTTCGCGCCCCGGACAAACAACCCCCGCCCAAGATCGCGGACCATGCGCATGGCGTGGATGCCGCGACTTGGGCGGGGGTTTCGTCGTTTCAGACTGTCAGAAGCCGTTGTTCCTTCCTGCGTTCGGCGATCTTCTCGGCGAGCCATGTGTTGACCACGGCGTTGCGGCTGACCGCCAGCTCGTCCGCTTCGGCGTCGAGGCTTTCGACCATCCAGTCGGGCAGGGTGAGGTTGACCTTGCGGGTCTTGGTCTTCGCGGGGCGGATGACGCGGGGCTTCGTCATGTCGAAGTACCGGCGCATGTCGTCGCCGCGTTCGAAGGCCTCGTCGATGTCCGAGGCCTTGACTTCCTCAATCGTCCTTGTGCTGCTCATAGGTGTCCTCCTCGTAGTCGCGTGAGTGCCGCACTGAGATGATGCGGACGATGTCCTTGTGTTCTCCCCGGTAGGTGACGATGGCCGTCCAGTGCTTGCCGTCGATGACGCCGAGCTCAAGGTAGCGGGCGTCGTCGCTGCGCGGGTCGGCGTCGAATTCAAGCACGACGTCGTCCCACATGCGTTGGGCTTGCTCGAAGTCGATGCCGTGCTTGGCGAGGTTCTTCGCGCTTTTGGCCGGGTCATACTCGAATTCCACGTCCTACCTCCTACTGAATACCTATCATACACTTAACGAATACCATTGCAATACCTGTGGTGTTCATGAGGTGAGTATGCTCGCTGACACCGTCTTCCCGGGCCTTGAATCGGGCATGGGTGCGGATGCGGCTGAGGGACGTCAACTGGCAGCGCCTCGTGCTGATTGTGTTGCGAAAGAACCCCCGACCGGATGGTCAGGGGCTATGCAAAGTATGGAATTGACGAGGTGAAAACCTCTGGGTCATGAGCCCAGCGAGCTACCGAGCTGCTCCACCCCGTGTCGCGCCGGTGTCCCGTGAACCGCCCGCCGGGCGGATGCCTTGAACCGTTATCCCGAATGTTGACATAATGGGAGCATGCCTATCAAGATCCCCAGTGGCCTGCCGGCCAGAGATATCCTCGATTCGGAGCGCATCTTCGCTCTGGAGAAGCCCGAGGCGGAGCGTCAGCGCGTCCGCCCGCTCAAACTGGTGATCCTGAACTTGATGCCTAAGAAAATCGAGACTGAAACGCAGCTGCTGCGTCTGATTTCCAAGTCACCGCTGCAGGTCGAAATCGACTTCATGAAGACCTCCACGCATGAGGCCACGCACGTTTCCGCCGATCATCTCGTCAAGTTCTACGAAAACCTCGATGCGCTCAAAGACAACTATTACGACGGTTTCGTGGTCACCGGCGCGCCTGTAGAGCATATGCCGTTCGAAGATGTGGACTACTGGGACGAGTTCAAGACGATTCTCGACTGGGCCTCCACCCATGTGTTCTCCACCATGTACCTGTGCTGGGGTGCGATGGGCGCACTGTACTACCGCTACGGCATCCACAAGGTGGATTACCCCGAGAAGATTTTCGGCGTATTCCCGCAGTACCTGCAGGACGAATACTGCTTCCTGACCAATGGTTTCGACGAGATTGATCTGCAGCCGCACTCCCGCCTCGCCGGCGTGAACGAAAACGAGGTACGTGCCAACCATGACCTTCAGATCTTGACTTGGGGGCCACAGTCCGGCCCGGGCCTGATCGCCACACGTGACTTCTCCGAAGTGTTCGCGCTCGGCCATTGGGAGTACGGCAAGTACACGCTCGCCGAGGAATACGAGCGCGATATGGCCAAGGGCATGACCAACGTGCCCTTCCCGAAGAACTACTTCCCGCATGACGATTCGAAGCTGGAACCGTTGTTCGCCTGGCGCGCCCACGCCAATCTGCTGTGGCGCAACTGGCTCAACTGGGTGTACCAGACCACGCCGTATGACCTGACCGAGGTGCCGCAGCTCAGGGCTGAGAAGAAGCTCGGTACTGATCGTTCGATTCGGCATGAGCCGGGCGGGCCGCGCCAGGATGATTTCGAGCCGTTCGCCCACGACGGATTCGGAGTGATCAGAGGGTAGCGCAAATGCCGCACATCCTCGTATTGTGACTAATAGCGCACAACGCTTGCACAACATCCGAAAAACCTTGCGCCGCCGCCGATTCCAGAAGACGCGCCGGTGTAGTATTGACATTGTCTAGACGCAGGCAAATAATCACTCTTCAGTCATTCGGAGCCGAATGCCCAGCGCAGACTCCGTGTCCGCGCCCGGCAGACTCCACACCGAGGAGACGAAAGTAACGAGCACGTCACATTTGCCTGCCCGGTGGGTTTAAACTGACACCTGACATTGAAGAAGCAGGAGGCGTGATATGGTCGGTTCGCTCAGCGCAGGATTGCTGTTGGCTGACGAGGCAGGCGCTCATCTGCCCTCGGTTGATGACTTCCTTCCCCCGGAGATTCTGTTCCAGGGAACTCCGTTTGCCATCAACCGCATTATTCTGATTCGTATCGTGGCAACCATCGTGCTGCTGGTGGTGCTCGGCGTGACTGCGAAACGCGCCAAGCTCATCCCCGGCCGTTGGCAGGGCGTAGTCGAGTACGGTCTCGACTTCGTGCGCGACAAGGTCGTGTATGACGTGATGGGCGAGACCCGCGGCAAACGTTACGTGCCGATGATCACCACCCTGTTCTTCACGATCTTCGTGTTCAACCTGTGCGGCATCATCCCCGGCATGAACATGGCGGCCAACGCCACGGTGGTCATGCCGCTCGTGTTCGCCGTCTGGACGTTGGTCCAGTACTGGGTCGCCGCCGTCCGCTCGCAGGGCCTCGGCCACTATCTGCGCCACGAGCTGTTCACCCCCGGTGTGCCGTGGCCGGTCTACATCCTGCTGGCTCCGATCAACCTGCTTGAGTTGTTGATCATCCGCCCGGCCTCTCTGACCATCCGTCTGTTCGCCAACATGGTTTCCGGCCACCTTATGGTTGCCACCTGCCTGGCGTTCGCACAGTTCTGGATGGTTGACGCGGCCAACAAGTTGCAGGGCATCCCGGTGGGTGCGCTGTGGTTCGCCGGTGGTTTCGCCATGACCTGCTTCGAGGCGTTCGTCGCCTTCCTGCAAGCCTACGTCTTCGCGATTCTTTCCACCGTGTACATCAACCTGAGCTTCCCGGAAGAGTGACGGGCGACTAACCCGCCGCTTCCGGTCCCCGGTCTGGGAAAATCGCAGACCGACCAAACTCCAAGATTTATAACGTCGCCAAGTACGTTAGAAAGGAAACACAATGGATATCATCACCCTCGCAGAGGTCGCCGGCAACCTGTCCGTCATCGGTTACGGTATCGGTACTCTTGGCCCTGGCATTGGTCTGGGCATCCTCTTCGGCAAGGCCATGGAATCCACCGCTCGTCAGCCTGAGATGTCCGGCAAGATCCAGACCATCATGTTCATCGGCCTGGCTCTGGTCGAGGTGCTGGCACTGATCGGCTTCGTCGCCGCCCTGATCATCCGCTGATCAACAGACGAAAACCGATTATGTCCATCACTGAAAGGAGGGCTTGATGACACAAGCAGCAAGCGGGATTGACCTGTTCATTCCCGAGGTCTATGACATCGTATGGTCGCTGATCATCCTCGTCATCGTTGCGGTGTTCTTCTACAAGTTCTTCATGCCGAAGTTCAATGCGATCTTCGACGAGCGTGCCGCCAAGATTCAGGGCAACATCGCCAAGGCGGAGCAGGCTAAGAAGGACGCCGACGAGGCCAAGGCCAAGTATGAGGCCCAGCTGAGCACCGCCCGTGTGGACGCCGCCAAGATCCGCGACGACGCCCGTGTCGAAGCGTCTCACATCATCGCCGACGCCCGTTCGCGCGCCGAGTCCGATGCGGCCCAGATCGCCGCATCCGCACAGCGCTCGATCGAATCCCAGCACCAGCAGGCCATCGTCTCGCTCAAGGGCGAGGTCGGTGCGCTTGCCACCGCTCTGGCCGGCAAGATCCTTGGCGCCAAGCTGGAAGACAACGACGTGCAGTCCTCGATGATCGATTCGATGATCGACGATCTGGCCGTCAAGAAGTGACCGTGACCATCCGTAACCAGAAAGGGAGGTGACCATGCGAGGAGAGGCATCACGTATTGCAGACCGCGAGTCGCGTGATTCGCTGGCCCCGAAACTGCGCGACACCCGTGAGGACGCGTGGCGGATCGGCAACGAACTGTTCACGATCACCAAGGTGCTCGACGACAGCATCCAGCTCGAACGCGCGTTGACCGACCCGTCCCGCCCGGTTGCCGACAAGGTGGCCGTGCTGACGGAACTGCTCGGCGACAACGTGCATCCGATGACCATGGAGATCATGACCGATTTGGTCTCCCGTCACTGGAGCCGTGCGCGGGACATCGCCAACGCGGTGGAGGATTTCGGCGTGGACGCCATGATGTACTACGCGGACGCCACCGGCGCCACGCTGCAGGTCTCCGTCGAGCTGTCCGAACTGCATTCCGCGTTGCTGAACCTGCCGGTCGTGCGCGCCAAGCTGTACGACTACCAGGCCACCAGCGAGGCCCGTGTGAAGCTGTTCCGTGAGGTGTTCTCTGGCAAGACCCTGAACAAGGTCACCATGAGGCTCGCCGAACACGCCACTTGCAACCTGCGCCGCCGCCGCTACTTGGAGACCATCCAGTGGATGATCAACAAGTTCTCCCGTCACATGGGCGAGTCGATGGTCACCGTGACCACCGCCACCCCGCTGAAGAAGGAGCAGATCAAGCGACTGGTCGAGGTCTACTCCGCCAAGGTGGGCCGCCAGGTGCACATCAACTCGGTGGTCGATCCGACCGTGCTGGGTGGTATGCGCATTCAGGTGGGCGACGAAGTCACGGACAACACCGTGGTCGCACAGCTGCAGAACCTTCATCGCAAGGTGCAGACGGAGGCGACTCCTGCCTGACCGGCCGAGCCAATCCGTCCAACACCACACACAAGCAAAGACTTGACTGAACAATAACCAATAGAAGGAGTGATCATGGCAGAACTGACCATCGATCCCGCCTCGATTCGCAAGGCCCTCGACGACTTCGTGTCGTCGTACAAGCCGAGCGACACCCCCACCCAAGAGGTGGGATATGTCGCCACGGCCGGTGACGGCATTGCGCACGTGACGGGATTGCCTGGTTGCATGGCCAATGAGCTGCTGACGTTCGAAGACGGCACGCTCGGCCTGGCGTTCAACCTTGACGCCCGTGAGATCGGCGTGGTGATCCTCGGCGATTTCGCTGGAATCGAGGAAGGCCAGGAAGTGCGCCGCACCGGCGAAGTACTCTCCGTGCCCGTCGGCGACGGCTATCTCGGCCGCGTCGTGGACCCGCTGGGCAAGCCGATCGACGGCCTCGGCGAGATCCAGGGCATCGAAGGCCGGCGCATCCTCGAAGCGCAGGCCCCCGACGTGATGCACCGCCACCCGGTCGACGAGCCGCTGTCCACCGGCCTCAAGGCCATCGATGCGATGACCCCGATCGGCCGTGGCCAGCGTCAGCTCATCATCGGCGACCGCCAGACCGGCAAGACCGCCATCGCGATCGACACCATCATCAACCAGAAGGCCAACTGGGAATCCGGCGACCCGAAGAAGCAGGTCCGTTGCATCTATGTGGCCATCGGTCAGAAAGGCTCCACCATCGCTTCGGTGAAGCAGAGCCTGGAAGATGCCGGCGCCATGGAGTACACCACCATCGTGGCCTCCCCGGCAGCCGATTCCGCTGGCTTCAAATACATCGCCCCGTACACCGGCTCGGCCATCGGCCAGCACTGGATGTACAACGGCAAGCATGTGCTCATCGTCTTCGATGACCTGTCCAAGCAGGCGGAGGCCTATCGTTCGATTTCGCTGCTGCTGCGCCGCCCGCCGGGGCGTGAAGCCTACCCGGGTGATGTGTTCTACCTGCACTCCCGCCTGCTCGAACGTTGCGCCAAGGTCTCCGATGATCTCGGCGGCGGTTCGATGACGGGTCTGCCGATCGTCGAGACCAAGGCGAACGACGTGTCCGCCTATATCCCGACCAACGTGATCTCCATCACTGACGGCCAGATCTTCCTGCAGTCCGATCTGTTCAACGCCAACCAGCGCCCCGCCGTGGACGTCGGTATCTCCGTCTCCCGAGTCGGTGGCGCGGCGCAGACCAAGGCGCTCAAGAAGGTCTCCGGCACGCTGAAGATCTCCCTGGCGCAGTACCGTTCGCTGGAATCCTTCGCCATGTTCGCCTCCGATCTGGATGCGGCTTCCAAGGCCCAGCTGACCCGTGGCGCCCATCTGACCGAGCTGTTGAAGCAGCCGCAGTTCCACCCGTACTCGCCGGAACAGGAGGTCGTGTCCGTTTGGACCGGCACCCACGGCAAGCTCGACGACCTCGACCTGAAGGACGTCCTTCCGTTCGAGCAGGGACTGCTGGACTACATCGACCACAACACCGATATCCTCAAGACCATTCGCGAGACCGAGGAATTCACCGCCGACACCGAGGCTGCCCTCGATAAGGCCGTGGATGAGTTCCGTTCGACGTTCGTCTCCGGCAGCGGCAAGCCGTTGGAAGAGAAGAAGGTCGAAAGCGTCAAGGCCGCGCCGGTCGATCAGGAAAAGATCGTGGCGGGAGAAAAGTAAGCCATGGGCTCGCAACTCGCATTGAAATCACGCATCCACTCCACCGAGTCGTTGGCGAAGATCTTCAACGCTCAGGAGATGATCGCGTCTTCGCATATCGCCAAGGCCCGTGATGTGGCCCTGAACGCGAAGCCGTACTCCGATGCGATTTTCGATGCCGTGCAAGCGTTGGTGGCCCACACCCATATCACGCATCCGATTGCGGTGAAGGACGAGAACAACCCGCGTGTGGCCGTTCTCGCCCTCACCTCGGATCGTGGCATGGCCGGCCCGTACACCTCTTCGATTATCCGTGAAACGGAGTCGCTGCTGTCCCGCCTTGATGCGGCAGGCAAGCAGCCGGAGCTGTTCGTGTACGGGCGTCGCGGTTCGACGTACTACAAGTACCGCAATCGTGACATCGCGGCGACGTGGGAAGGGAACACCGACCAGCCCGGCGTGGAAATCGCTGAAACGATCTCCGACACCCTGATGGACGCCTACATGAAACCGGCCGAGAAGGGTGGAGTCTCCGAACTCTACATCGTCTACACCGAGTTCATCAACATGGTGGTGCAGAAGGTGCGCGTGCTGCGCATGCTGCCGGTCGAGATCGTGCAGAACGAGACCAAGGTGCCGTCGCCCGATGAAGCGGCCCCGTCCACTGCGGACATCGCCCCGCTGTACACGTTCGAGCCCAGCCTCGAAAAGGTACTGGATGCGATTCTGCCGAAGTACATTCAGTCCCGCATCCACGAGTGCCTGCTGACCGCGGCCGCGTCGGAAACCGCAAGCCGCCAGAACGCCATGCACACGGCGACCGACAACGCACGAAACCTGATTGACGACCTTACGCGCAAGCTCAACGCTTCCCGTCAGGCCTCGATCACCCAGGAACTTACCGAAATCATCGGCAGCGCTGACGCGCTGACCAAGAAGGAAGAGTAGGAACGCATATGGCTGACAACCAGACCACTGCGGCCGAGCCTACCAACGGTCGCGTCACCCGCGTCCAGGGCTCGGTTATCGACGTTGAATTCCCGGTGGGTCATCTGCCCGACATCTACAACGCCCTGAAAGTAACGATCGTCAACACCGGCGCCAAGGAAGAAGGCGAGGCGAAGGAGACCGAGATCACCCTCGAGGTCGAACAGCACCTCGGTGATTCTACGGTCCGTTGCGTCGCTCTGAAGCCCACCGACGGCCTGGTCCGTGGTGCCTCCGTCTTCGACACCGGCGTCCCGATCTCCGTGCCTGTCGGCGACGTGACCAAGGGCCACGTCTTCGATGTGTCCGGTAACATCCTCAACAAGAAGCCGGATGAGACCATCACCGTCTCCGAGCGTTGGCCAATCCACCGCAACCCGCCGGCCTTCGATCAGCTGGAGTCCAAGACCCAGATGTTCGAAACGGGCATCAAGGTCATCGATCTGCTGACCCCGTACGTGCAGGGCGGCAAGATCGGTCTGTTCGGTGGTGCAGGTGTGGGCAAGACCGTGCTGATTCAGGAAATGATTCAGCGCGTGGCCCAGAACCACGGTGGTGTGTCCGTGTTCGCTGGCGTCGGCGAGCGTACCCGTGAGGGTAACGATCTGATCGGCGAAATGGCCGAGGCCGGCGTGCTTGAGAAGACCGCACTGGTCTTTGGCCAGATGGATGAGCAGCCGGGTACCCGTCTGCGTGTCCCGCTGACCGCACTGACCATGGCAGAGTACTTCCGTGACGTGCAGAACCAGGACGTGCTGCTGTTCATCGACAACATCTTCCGCTTCACCCAGGCCGGTTCCGAGGTGTCCACCCTGCTGGGTCGTATGCCTTCCGCCGTGGGTTACCAGCCGAACCTGGCCGATGAGATGGGTTCCCTTCAGGAGCGCATCACCTCGACCCGTGGTCACTCGATCACCTCGTTGCAGGCCATTTACGTGCCGGCCGACGATTACACCGATCCGGCCCCGGCCACGACCTTCGCCCACCTGGATGCGACCACCGAGCTTTCCCGTGACATCGCCTCCAAGGGCATCTACCCGGCCGTGGATCCGCTGAGCTCCACTTCGCGAATCCTCGATCCGCGTTACGTGGGCCAGGCCCACTACGACTGCGCCAACCGCGTCAAGGCGATTCTGCAGCGCAACAAGGAACTGCAGGACATCATCGCCCTGATCGGTATCGACGAGCTCAGCGAGGAAGACAAGACCACCGTGAACCGTGCCCGCAAGATCGAGCAGTTCCTCGGACAGAACTTCTACGTGGCCGAGAAGTTCACTGGTCGCCCCGGCTCCTACGTGCCGGCCGACGAGACCATCGAAGCCTTCACCCGCATCTGCGACGGCGTGTACGACGACGTCCCGGAGCAGGCGTTCTCCGGCATCGGCGGCATCGACGACCTCGAAGAGAAGTGGCACAACATGCAGAAGGAACTGGGTGCGTGATGGCTGCGGAAAAAACCACGATGAAGGTCAACATCGTCGCCGCTGACCACCCTGTGTGGCACGGCGAGGCGACGAGTGTGACCATTCCCGCCTCTGAGGGCGGCATGGGCATCCTGCCCGACCATGAGCCTGTGCTCACGGTGATCAAGCAGGGTACGCTCACCGTGGTTGAGCCCGATGGCGATCGTCACATGTTCGAGGTGACCGACGGATTCATTTCCTTCGACTCGAACAAACTCACCGTGGCGGTCGAGCGCGGCCACGACGTCCAGTACTCCGGCATCGCCGAGTGATCTGAACCAACTCCTTAAGGGGCTCTCTGGTTTTCCGGAGAGCCCCTTTTGCTATGTATGCCATGTGTTGCGCTACAGTGGTGGCCTATGCGAGTTATTGTTGCCGACTGTTCGGCCGAGTATTCGGGCCGCCTCAACGCCTCACTGCCCCTGGCCAAACGTGTATTGCTGATCAAGGCCGATTCCAGCCTGTTGATTTTCTCCGAATTGGGCTCCTACAAGCCGCTGAACTGGATGACCGCGCCCTGCACGATTCGTGAGATCGACCCAGCCGCCAAATCTGCGCAACATTCCCGGGAAAGTGTTGCTGGTGGGGCTGTGGATGGTGATTCCGCGACGCATTCCCCGGAAAGTGTCGCCGCTGGTGAGCCGGAAAAGGTGTTACGTGTCAGCGCCGACAAGGGCTCGGACATTCTTGAAGTGACGCTGCAACACATCTATTCCGACCAAACCTATGATCTGGGCGAAGATCCGGGTCTCATCAAGGATGGCGTGGAAGACCATCTGCAGCGCTATCTGGCCGAGCAGATCGAGCGTATCGGCAAGGGAGCCAAGCTGGTGCGTCGCGAATACCCGACCGCCATTGGCCCAGTGGATATTATGGCCGTGAATGCCGAGGGCGAGCATGTGGCTGTGGAAATCAAACGTCACGGCGGCATTGATGGCGTCGAGCAGCTGACTCGCTACTGCGAACTGCTCAATCGTGATCCGCTGCTGGCCCCGGTGCACGGCATCTTCGCCGCACAAACCATCACGCCGCAAGCCCAGGTCTTGGCCAAGGACCGCGGCTTCACCTGCCTCATTCTCGATTACGACGATATGAAAGGCACCGAGGACGACAGTCTCAGGCTGTTCTAGATATAGCAGGGGCTCCCTCATCAGAGGGAGCCCCTGCTATATCTTTTAGTACGCGGCGAGAATATCGATTACGAAGACCAACGTGGAGTTGGCGGGAATCGAACCTTGCTCCTTATCTCCATAGGCCTGATCCGGCGGAATCACCAGCAGAACCTGAGAGCCGACGGTCTGGCCGACCAGACCCTTCTGCCAGCCCTCGATAACCTGATGCTGGCCGCTGGAATCGCTGAACAGATCGGCGTCGATTGTGGAATCGCGATCCCAGGACGAATCGAACTGCTTGCCATTCGTAAGCCAACCGGTGTACTTGACCACCACGGTGTTCTTGTCGGTCAGCTTGGCGCCGTTACCCTTGATCAGCGTCTGCGAGATCAGCGAATCAACCGAACCCTGACCGTTCATGTCAATGGACGGCTTGCCATTCTTGGCTCGCGTCACCTTCGGCAGATTGGCCGGCACATTCTTGACTTCCTCGCCAGTGGCCTTCTTCAGGTCCTTGGACTTGGAGACAAACGTCATCGCCAGAATGTAAGAGTATCCGGACGAATCCTGAGCGTTGACGCCAAAGCCGATCGTGGTGTTGATCTTGGCGCCCTTGATCTGGTTGTAGTAGGTCGAGGAGAGGGTCTTGGAATCCACCTTCAGCGAGCAATCCGGCGTGTTCTTGGTCCAGGTGTCCATGAGCTCGGTGCCGTCTTTAACGTTGAGCGCGATGCCTTGGGCACAGACGCGGTCGCCCTCCTCGATCACGTCGCCATCGCCCTTTTGCAGCACCACATAGGAGCCGTCGGACACGGTCATCGGCGTATTAAAGGAGATGGTCGGCTTCTCGCCGAGCTTGCCCTTGGCGGTCACGCCGGCAATTTGGCCCTTCTTGTCAGAAGAGTCGGAAGATGAAGAGGAATCGGAAGAAGAGGATTTCGAGTCCGAGTTCGAACTGGAGCAGGCAGCCAGCGACACGCACATCGCCAGTGAACAGGCAAGAGCAACGGCCTTGCCAAGGGGGGATAACATAGACTTAACAGACTTACGCATGGCACACCACCCTACTGGTAAACCTTGATTTTCTGCGCTCCTAGGTAATAAACAGGTGAAGATTGTAGAATGGTTGAGTTATGAGTGCTGAAGAACAGACTACAAGACCGGATAAGGGCGCCAAGCGTCCATCTCGTCATGCCAAGATCATGCGTGGAGTGGTGACGCCTATCTTCGGCCTATTGGCCGTGGCGGCTGTGGTGTTGGGGTACATGAATGCCACGATATGGAAGCCTTCCACTGAAATCACCGCTTCCGCAACCATGAGCGGCTCCCGGTATGCCGTCACTGATCCGAATGTGCTGACCTTGTTGGACCAGAACGCCACGATAACCGTGGACTCGGGATCCTCTCAGGACGAGGCGTGCGTGGCGTTGGGTCCGGCCAAGGATGTTGCCGGATGGGTCGCGTCCGAGAAGTCCTATACCCGCATCACCGGATTGGCGTCATGGAACGAGCTGAGCACCCAGAAGGGAAGCAGCACGAGTCAGGGAGCGCCTACCAGTGCCGATGACGCGGTGTCGTTCAAGGATTCCGATATGTGGACTGACGTGAGATGCGGCACTGGGTCCGTTTCGCTGGAGAGCAAGAAGACCGGCGCCTCGACGGTAGCCATTGTGGATCTGGGCGAAAATGCCACCAACGCCAAGGTGCAGCTGCACTGGGTGCGCTCCGAAGTGCCGGACTTTGCGATGCCGTTCTATCTGTCCGGCGGATTGCTGGCCGTACTGGCCGTACTGTGCGCCTCCGTGTTCGCCATGCCGCCGCATAAGCGCCGCAAGCGCATGGTGGAAGGCACGGCAAGCGCCGTAATTGAGGAAGAGGCGCCCGCCAGCATCGCAGTGTCCGGGAAGCCGGATGGGGCAAGTCGACGTAATCGTCGCCGCCACGCCACGCATCAGCGTTCGGGCCGTGCGTCCTCGCAATCTGAAGCCACCGAAACACCGGTTATCATCGACCCAAGTTCGCGTAACCTGGTCGCCGACCAGCAGACCGGTGCCGAGAGCGGCGCTGAGACCGGCTTCAGCGCCGGCGATAACGAAGCGACTTCGGTAATCACCCCTGACGAACTGCAGGCCTACTTCTCCCGCTTGGCCCAAGAGGTCAATACCGGAGACGACTCGGCCGATGCCGGACAGGAGGAAAGCTGATGAACAAGCGATGGAACAAACTGTGTGTGGCCGCCCTCGCCTGCGTGGCGTTGGTCGTGCCGTTGACCGCCTGTGAAGGCCGGCTGCCGACGCCGGCTGCCGATACCTCCACCAAGGTTGCGCCGGATTTGACCGAGACGCAGGAGAAGAAGATTCGCCTGAAGATTCTCAAGACGATCGATGAAGCCGATCAGGCCAAGAATCCCGATGGATATGCGGCCGTTATGGGCGGGCCCCAGCTGGACATTCGCATCAGCCAGACCACGATCAATCAGCGTGGCGGCGGTATGTCCCAATATGCGACCATTCCCAAGGACATCGCCCAGACGGTGATTCCTACGGACGACGGATGGCCTCGCTCGGTGTTCACCATCACGACCACCACCGAAGATCAGCAGTCCAAGCGTTTGCTGGTCTTCGATCAGGAATCCGCCCAGCAGAATTACAAGCTGATGGCCATGGCTCGACTGTTTGAGGGAGCCAAGCTGCCAAAGTTCGAGATTCCGACTCTTGGCTCGCAGATGGGCACCGCAAAGGATGAGAAGCTGGTGGCCACTCCCGCCGATGCCTTGACCCAATACGCCGATGTGCTGCAGAACGGTTCCAAGAGCCAATACGCTTCCAAGTTCGCAGACGATCTGCTGCGCCAGGAACTGGCCAATACCACGGCCAAGGTGCAGGAAGGTATGCAACGCAACAACGGTACGCAAGAGCAGAAATTCACCGCTGTGCCTGAACAGATGTGGGTGATGCGTGCTGCAGACGGTGCCGGTGATTTGGTGGTTGGCCGTATTAACGGCGAATGGACTCGCAAGGCAGGGGATGGCCGCGAATCGCAGCCGGCTTCCGACGACGAGAAGGCGCTGTTCAATAGCGACAAGTACACCAGCACCATGAAGGTCACGTATGTGAACGTGGTGGCCTTGTACATTCCGTTGGCAAGCTCCGGTGCGCAAATCACCGCCGTGGGCGCCGACCGTCAGCCGGTAAAGGTCGAAGCGCTGTAATTGTTGCCGCCACCCACCGCGCGGTTAACGCCCCACCACGATGTGATTCGTCCACCACGATGTCGATAAAATCTTACCTTTCGCATAATGATGCCGTTTGGGGTCACATCGTGGTGGGCGTTTTGCTACGTGGTGGGAATTTCACCGCGTAGTGGAAGAATCCCTACGTGGTGGGAATCGGCATTACAATCAATGTCAGCAAATGTGATTGTCGTTGTACGCGAATCGCGTGGAATCGGGAGGCATTATGGCAGAACAGCAGTTCAATCCGGGAGTCTCATTGGCGGGCGCCGTCGATTTGGAGGCGCTGAAGCATCAGGTCAAGGCCGAGCCCGGCCAAGCGGGCGGCGCGCCTGCCGCTGGTGGGTACGTGATCGACACCACCGAAAACACCTTCCAGGCAATGGTGCAGACTTCTGCGACCTTCCCGATCCTGCTGCTCCTGTGGGTGCCGACTGATGACCGCCTGTTCCCGATGGCCCGTGTACTGGGCGACGCGGTGAATGCCCTGAACGGCCAGATTCAGCTCTCCCGTATCGATATCTCGTCCAATCCCTCGATTGCCCAAGCGCTGCAAGTGCAGGGCGCGCCCGCACTGTTTGCGTTGATTGCCGGCCGTCCGATGCCGCTGTTGCAGGGCCTTCCGGGTGACGACGAGCTCAAGCAACTTACCGACGAGGTGATTCCGAAGATCATTCAGGTCGCCGCACAGTCTGGTGTGAACGGTACCGCGCCGTACTCGGGTGATCCTGATTCCGATGCCGCCAAGAGCGCTGGTGCCACCGGTGCCGGCGCGGGTGCTGAGCAGGTGCCGCCGGAGCATGCCGAAGCCCATCGTTTGGCCGAGGAGGGCGATTACGCCGGTGCCGCCGCCGAATACGAGCGCGTGCTCGAATCCGACCCGTCCGATGCACTGGCCGCCCGCGAACGTGCGAAGGCGCTGTTGCTGGCCCGCTCCAGGGCCGCTGATGTACGTGACGTACGTGCCGCTGCCGCCGCAGCGCCGGACGATGTGGAATCGCAGTTGGCCGTGGCTGATATCGACATGATTGGTGGCCAGATTCAAGACGCTTTCGATCGTTTGCTGGACTTTTTGGCCGCCGGGCACAAGGCCGATATCGAGCAGGTTCGCAAGCGTCTGCTCGAATACTTCGCCATCCCCGAACCCACCGACCCGCGTCTGGCCCGCGCCCGCCGTCGCCTAGCCACCCTCATGTACTAAGTGGTTTTGGCTCCCCTCTTTGAGAGGAGCTGTCAGGCGTAGATGACTGAGAGGAGCGCGCGAGCGTACTTGATTGCTTCCCCTAAACCATCCGATTCTTCCCGAAATACTGCTGGAATCTTGGCCCCTCCAGCGCCAGCTCCTCCTCGAAATCGTCCGCCCACTTACAGAACGGACGGTTGGCGAGACCATCGTTATTGAATCGCGCCTGATCAGTGATTTCGGTGATGCAGAATTTCGGAATCGTCAGATTGGTAACCGGACCGGATCGTTCGGCCTCGGCTACGATGAGCGGCGCGTTCGGCCCGCCGAACACGTCCACGCTCCAGCCGTCTTCCGCAATCCACACGGAATACCGGTTCTTGATGATTACCGAGCCGCCGCGCTTGATGAGTTCGGCGGCGATGCGCGTGTCGATCTCGCGCTCGACCTCGTAGCGCGTGCCACCCACGGACGGACCTTTGACGGTGACATACGCTTCCGAGAACCGGTCTCGGTATTCGTCCAGCACGGCCACCGGATTTACGTCGGACGTCATGTCGACGTGAACCTTGTGCGAGACCAGCCGCACGCGCAAGGCGTAATTGTCGGCATGCACGTAGTAGCTTTGAATGATGAGGGTCGGGGCGTCGCCGTCGTCGTATTCCGCCGGCAGCTCGCGGCAGAAGAAGCGGCGTTCGTATTCGAAGTCATCTGTAGGTTCCGACATAACCCCATTGTAGAGCCGATGATGGCGATTTTCTCGTTATTTTGGCGACGTATGCGCCGTATGCACCGTGATGTGGTGTACAGTAAAGAAGTTACTCGGGTTTGTAGCTCAGTGGATAGAGCGTCTGTCTCCGGAACAGAAGGTCGTGGGTTCGATCCCCATCAAGCCCACGAGTGCCTCGTCCCGACGTTGTCGGGACGAGGCTTTTTTTATTGTTCTGTCATGGTGGGCGCAGGATGGTCCGTGAGGGGAAAGTCGCTCCTTCTTCGTTGAAGGGGCGTTCGCCTTTGCCGAGCGCGCTGGAATTGTCGGGGGAAGAGCCGGGCGCGGCCTGACGCCGCCGTATCGAATGCATGCGCCGAGTCGAATGGGAGGCCGGGTGTCGGGTCGGCCCTGCGGCCGGCCCGACACCTTTTACCTTAGGATTTGCGCTTGTTATCGCGATGGTCGGCGGCGAACACATAGCAGGTGAATGCTATGGCGATGACGTCGGCCGTCCACGTATCGATTCTCGTCGCCACGATGACGACGAACACCGTCGCGAACGCGAACATCAGCGATCCTCCCTCCGGTGGCTTCTCATTGTTATCGCGCATTGCTGCGCCTTCCTACTGATGCCGAGCCAACTGCCGCTGGCGCGGCGGGCGGGCAGCCCCGCCTACTGGCGGGACGGGCCGCGATGCGTCCGCGTGACTGGTCGCAGGGCGGCAGAAACCATCGTATCGGCCGCTGGCGAAGTCCGAACCATCGGGTTATGATGGTGGTGTCGGTGAGGCGCGTGAACCATCCGCAATCCGAGCGGCGGCGAAACCTAGCTTTCGCGGGTGGGCTGAAGCCGATGGGGTGGCTGTTATCCATCCCCTACTGATGCCGCGAGGGCTGGCGTCCGATTTACGGACGCCAGCCCTCCTGCATTTCTAAGCCGCGCTCGCCACACCCCCGTTCCAGTAACGATTCGGTGATGATGGCTTCTCGATTGAGCGGGTTCTGGGCTGCTCAACGAGAAAACCGCAAAGCTTGGAGATGGTGGAATCTCGGCGATTATCGCTTGAACCGGCAATCCCCCAAAGCACGGCCTATAGGAACTTTTGTGGTGCTTTAGGTCTGGTTCTCGGCGTCAGTCGGTGCCGTTGGGATATCGCGTGCCGGTGTGGAAGTCGTTCCAGTCGACGCCGATCCCGTATGCGGGCGAGACGTCGCCTTCCGGTTCGGGCGACGTCGTTTTCCCGTCCTCCAGCGGATCGTCGGGAATGAACGATTCCGGCCGCGGGTGCGCGGTCTTCATGTAGCACACCCATTCGCACGCGCGGAGCATGTGCTCCTCGGGCAGTCCGCGGTGGTTGCGCAACATGTTCTTGACGACCGAGTTGACGCCGCCCTCCAGCCGGTTCGTGGTGCGGGCCACCGGTCCACCTGCGGCAAGCGCCGGCTCGAGAAAGGCGAAGAGCTTCCCCTCGCGGAACAGTTTCTCCAACCGCCGGTAGCAGCGGCGCAGCTCCTCGTGCGTCCACCGCCACACACGTCTGGACGCCTTGGGGTTGGCGGGGTCGTCCCTCGCGAAGGTGCGTTCGGCGATGAATCCTTTCCAGCGTTCGTGCCAGGCGTTCAGCGCCTCGCTCCATCCGACGGCCTCCTCGGCGGTTTCCACGCCGGTCAGCAGGCCGGATGGTTTTTCAATTCCCTGCCGGCCTGGAGTCTGGGTCGGGAGGTCAGGTCGGTGCGGGTGTTGCGTTGCACATGCGCCAGACAGCGCTGGATCCGGGTGCCGGGCCACGCCTCCAGGCACGCCGCCTCCGCGCCGCGCAGCCCGTCGGTGATCAGCACATCGGGCGCGGAGATCCCGGAGAACAAGGCCAGGTAGGCGGCCTTGGACGCGTGCGCGCACCACTGGAAGGCGAGGACTTCTCCGCTCTCGCCGTCGATGGCGGTGATCAGGCACCAGCCGTGGCCCATGTACGTGCCGTCGGCCATGACCGTGTGGCGCTTCGCGTCCGGCGGGGCGATGCGCGGCCGGATTGACCAGCACCATGCGATCCGCTTGCGCAGGGCGCGCGCGTCACCCGTGGATTCCGACGCCGTCTGGGACGACGGCCCCAGCAGTCATGAGAGGAACTCCTCCGGCGTCCGCGCCCGTCTGCGGCCGCGCTGCGGCATCGTCGAGCTCAGTCGGCAGGCCCGGCATCTCCACCGTTGCGTGCCCTTGCCGGTCCGTCCGTTCTTCTTCATCGCACGCCCGCATACTGGGCATTTCTTCGCTTTGTTGGATGGCGTTCTCACACCATCCAGCCCACCACCGGGAGTGCATCATTTTCCACGCGGGGAAAAAGACATGCCGACACGCCTACTCGTACAAGGCCGGACCTCGATCATAAGCACCACATAAGTTCCTATAGGCCCAAAGCACCGAGTTCTGGGCCGGTCCGAGCAGAAGGCCGTGGGTTCGATCCCCATCAGGCCCGCCGGCATGGTCTTCGGCGTCCGATCGGAAACCAGAAACCATATGCGTATCGGGATTTATATGGTGCTGGTGCTGGTGCTGGTGCTGGTGCTGGTGCTGGTGCCGGTGCCGGGGTGTGTGGCGACGCGGGTGTGGCGTCGGTGCCGATGCCGGTGACGGTGCCGGTGCCGATGGCCGTATATCGGGCATTGGATGTGCGTCGCCTGATGCCGCTCGGTAGACTGCTGTCAGATCGGCCCGTCGGCTATGACGGGCGGCATTCCCCAACGAGAAGGAGCACATCATGGGCGACAGGATGGAGGCGGTGTCCACCGCCGAGGCGCCGGCGGCACTGGGCGCGTACAGCCAGGCGGTGAAGGCCAATGGCTTCGTGTTCGTGTCCGGACAGCTGGGCATCGATCCGGCCACCGGCGAACTTGCGGGCGAGACCGCAGGAGAACAGGCCGCGCAGGCGTTGAAGAACATCAAGCACATTCTCGACGCCGCCGGCACCGGCATCGAGCATGTGTGCCGCGCCACCATCTACCTGAAGAACGTCGAGGACTTCAAGGAAG
>OCPM01000296.1_pt1 | contig 21877 bp, 23 predicted proteins | sample 1476751 | NCBI WGS metagenome assembly OCPM01 (sample SAMEA2580198, study PRJEB22360) | human gut metagenome | biome: human gut; feature: human-associated habitat; material: faeces | place: Denmark | collected 2008/2010 | reverse complement strand
CACACCCAGAGGGGCGCGGGGGCAGCGGAGTGCCCGCCGGTTCTTGCGCCACCCGTACGGCAGCTTCCTCAACCGTAGAGAGGGCTGATCGGTTAGATGACTGACCGTTAGCGTCTATATTCAATGAGCGTTCCCCGGTGTTTGGTGGGGCGCTCATTTTTTATACATTGTCATGTGGGACATGATGACGAACTAGCGCGCAAACTCTTTGTATTCATGGGACAATTAAGCCATAAAACATAACAGTGTTTGATTTTTAGAAGCATCAAGGATGAACCTCTGAAGCGTCTACCTGGCTGCTTAGCTTCTAGACCTTTATCAGGAACTCTCTTAGAAAGGCAGACGATGGCAACCGAACCGAAGAGGATTATCCCGTATGACGAGTCACCAGGCACATTATTACCGCATGTGGGAGGATGAAAGCATAGCAAATATTGATTGCTAATCCATGAGGCATCAATAACCGCCCCCTCGCCACACATAAGCGTGGCAGCACCCCCTAGAGAAAGGACACACAAAAATGCGCCCCACCGACACTCATTTCAAGCACCCCTCCTTCATTCGGAGGCACGAATATACTGTGTTCACGAACATGCCCCGCACCCTTGCCCGCATCTTCCAACGGATTTGGTTTATCAACAGCGAAGCAGACATGGCCGAGAACCTGGGTTGTGCATATGATTCCATTAACGATTTCATTGAGTGGGGAGACATTGCTGTTGCTGACGAAGCAGACATGGCTGTTCTTAATGCTTTCCTTGTGCAAATTGTCAGTAATGCTGAGGATTTTATGTCACCTCACCAGGTAGCGTGCCTGACCGCCCTGATCCTCGCCTCTTATCAGGACGGACCTACCCGAGTTTCCACCCTCGAAACTGCGATCGGAGAACTTCTTCTGTGGCAGGAGGAGGATAACCCTGCCGCTAAAATTCAGAAGGGTATCCGCGAAGCCGATTTTGCGGCCCGTACCGCCTCTGAAATCGCCCGAAAAGCTGCTGACAAGAATCTCAAGGCCGAGTATGTTGCAGTGCTTAATCGTATTGCTGCGGTAGCTCGAAAAGCTGCTGAATCTGCCGAGAAATTCCGCCCATTCATTGAGGACGATTCCGGTGACGCTGAGAGTCGGCGTGAGGCCGCTCAGGAAGTCGCTAAGGCTGTCAAGCTCTCTCAGAAAGCCGCCGATATCGCAAGATATCTCCTGAAAGTTAACCGCGACGAGCGGCACTTTTTCGAAGCGGAGCGTGATTTTCTTGAAATCCACGAGGCGTAGACTCCTGAGCTCTTGAACGAAGTACAGCGAACGCCCCTCACCTAGTTATAAAAGCACAATAACTGGACTCTCGCCACGCATAAGCGTGGTAGCCCTCCCCTTATAGAAAGGACGCCCGAAAATGCGCTCTACTGACCCCTATGCCAAGGATATGCCTTTCAAGCAGCGGCACGAGCATACTATGGACTGGAACATGCCCCTCAGCATTGGCTGGATCTTCCGCCGGGTCTGGTTTATCGACAGCGAAGAATACGTGGCCGAGTACCTGTATATTGATGTGGATCTCATTGACAAGTTCCTTGCTGAGGAAAACATGGACCCTTCTACGGATGTTGCTGACGAAGCAGACGTGGTAGTTCTTAACGCTTTCGCTGCTCAAATTGACAGTAATGCCCAGGAGTTTATGTCGCCTCACCAGGTAGCGTGCCTGACCGCCCTGATCCTCGCCTCCTGCCAGGATGCGCCTGACCGAGTTTCCACCCTCGAAACTGCAAAGAATGAACTTCTTCTGTGGCAGCAGGAGTGCGAACCTGCCGCTAGAATCCGGAGGGGTATCAGCAAAGCTGATTTTCACGCCCGTACCGCCTCTGAAATCGCTCGAAAAGCTGCTGACAAGAATTTCAAGGATGAGTATGTTGAGGTGCTTAATCGTGTTGCGGAGGTAGCTCGAAAAGCTGCCGATTCTACCGAGAAATTCCGCCCATTTATTGAGGAAGATTCCGGTGACACTGAGGGTCTGCGTGAGGCCGTTCAGGAAGTTGCCGAGGCCGTCAATCTCTCTGAAGAAGCCGTCAAGACTGCAAGAGAGCTCTTTGAGATCAGCGGCGGCGCTCGATGGAAAGCAATCCTGACCAAGCAGCGCTTTATCGTAGCGGAACGAAATTTTCTCGGGACCCACGAGGCGTAGACTCCTGGCCTCTTGAACAAAGCACAGCGAGCGCCCCTCACCTGTAACTAGGTGAGGGGCGCTCGCCTTTTTGGTTTATGGTGGGGTGGGACATTACATGTTGCGTGTGCGTATGAGCTTTTGTTTCATGGGATGATTGAGGCATAAAACATTACAAGGTAACTGGAAATATCAAGCTACTTAACGCCTCTTACATGAAAGGAATCTGCCGTCATGTATTACGTTGTGGAAGTCTCTACGAAGCCGATTGAGGAGAAGATTAATAGGGTCTGGGAGGTAGATGTGTGCACTTTCTTTCCCGAGGGTCCTGTAACGCACACTACCAGCTTGTCTCTGGCAGAGGATACTGCTCTGTATGACCTTGCTTTTTCTCCGGCACTCAGGAAGTACGCGATACTCAGTGATGAGAGCACCAATGACGGGTTCCCCTACGTTGAGGGTTTCCGCAAGCCCGAGACTCAGTTGGAGGCTCTAGAACTTGAGAGTGCCCTCATGCAGTTTCTCCATGAAACAGAAAAAAGGCATTGGGATGGGTACCACAGCATCTTCAAGAGCATTCCCCCTCACTGCAGCCCCTGCGTCTTATCTTCCGGCATCACTCCCGAGAGTAATCACGGGTCTGCATCAAGGCGACGAGTTCTGTACCTCTTTATCGATTTGAAGGCTTGGTATTCTAGCCGGTGATGAGACACTGCATTCTCTGAGCGCACATCCGCTTTCACAGCGGTCATGACCACCCGAAAGGAATCACACCATGAAGAAGACGACTGTCGATGTTACATATGCTGAAATTTTTGAGGCAATCAATAAGAGCGAGGCGCAGCTGATGGCCGTTGCTGAATGCTATTCAGAAGGCACCCCTGCCGAAGGCAACCTTGTCGTTGGTGTACGAGCCAGCCTCCGTTTCTGGTTCCCCGGCTCCGTGCGAGGTATGCGTGGCGCAGAGCCTATCGAGGATATGGCATATTCGGTAGCGGTACCCGGCAACATTACCAGTGAAGACTTCGCGGACATCTTCGTCAACGTCAAAGACGTCCCGGAGATTAGTAACTGCTATGAGGTCTTTGAGCTCACCGATGGTGAGATGAAGAAGCGCCAGGAGTCTGTGTGGCGTGAATTTGTCGCCCCTTATGCAGAAAAGACTGTCGAGAAGCTGAAGAAGGCCGCCCAGGCTCACGGTGCTGATCTTGAAGGATTCACCTACTACACGGTCTAATCGGATACCCCAAACCCTGAACTGAATACACCGCGAGCGCCCCTCACCTGTAACAAGGTGATGGGCGCTCGCTATTTTGGGCTTCATTATGGGGTGGGACATTACATATTGTGTATGCGTATTGGCTTTTGTTTCATGGAAAGATTGAGGCATAACAGCACGACAGATAGCCGGGGCTCCCCCGGTGAATCAAACCCCTGTATGAGAGGAATCTGCTGCCATGTCGGACCCCATTGACCTGTATTTGGCAACCAGCCTGTACGAGACGCTCGCCCTGAGCACTAGCCCGAATAATTCGCCGGACTCGGTGCATATCGCCAGTTATGGGTGCGGTGAAATCTACGATTTAGAGGAGGAAGGGCGTACCTTCGAGGACTGGGTAAGGGAAGATTTCATCAAGAGCCCGGATGACTATCTGGGTAACCTGTGGGATTCGATTCTGTACAGCTATGCAGTCGATACGCGAGTCTACAACTGGCTCAACGAGCGCGGCTTTATCCTGCCGGTGCTCCGCCACGACAAAGACAAGTATTTGCGCCAGCCGGACGGCACCGGTGTGCCGTACCTGGCAAACGATAGCCGGGATTACGCACGCCAGGTGGACCGCCTCTTTGACCTCACCCTCCTGCACGATGAGGACGGTAACCCCTTCGTGCGCATGGAACGTCGCCCTGCCCTCTGCCGGTTCATTGCGGTTGATGACCAGCGCAACCTTCCGTACTGGCTGATTCAGCAGTGGGACTGGACGGCGGAAGGCTGGGCGAAGCACGGCATCGTCCGCTCCGAGGTGTACGGCGAGCCCCTGGAGCCTCACCGCTTGCAGGTGCCCGAGGATGGGAACCCTGAAGGTATCACGCATCGGCTGAGCGGTCTGCGTGCCCTTGAGCTGGAAGAAGCCCTGGATGGGCTGTCCCTTAATGGCACTAAGCATCTGGTTTCCCCTTACCTGCGCCATATCGGCAATGGCCCCGAGTGCGGTTTGAACCTTAATCACCCCTCCAGCGTCTATGAGGGAGAAATCCGCTATGTCTAATCCTCGCCGTCTCATTTAAGGACAGAACTATGACCCAGGAACCTTCCGAGTCGTACTGCGCTGACTGCATGGCGGGATGAAACAACCACCAAGGACGAGTAGTAGAGCAACCTCCGACATAAGAAGCCAGTGAGCACGCCCGGCACCGGATTCGTCGCCGGGCGTGCTCACTGGCTTGGGATGTGTTGTGGATTGGGACATTATATGTTCTTAAAGCGGTGAGGGGTCTAATACATGGCATAGTTAGGGCATAGCTGTATAGCGTATAGCCGGGCTCGTCCGGGCGCTTCAACCTCTATGTGGAAGGATTTGTGGTCCTTATGTCCGTCTCTATCGACGTGTATCTTGTGATGGGTCCGGGCGGGAAGCTTGCTCTGAGCACCGCCCTGAATAATTCGTCTGATTCTTTGTACGTTGCCAGTAATGAGTGCGTCGAGCTGAAGGAACTTGCGAAGGAGGGGCGCACCTTCGAGGAATGGGTGGTTGAAGATTTTATCGGCAGTCTGGAGGAATATCTGGATGATCTGAAGTACTCGGTTTTTTATCGTTGTGCCACCGATAAGCGGGTGCGGGCCTGGCTCACTGAGCGTGGTTTCATCCTGCCTGTTCTCCGTTACAGCCATCGACTAGGTACCAGTGGTGTGCCGCATCTTGCGAATACCGAGGCCGATTATCAGCAGCAGGTGGACCGGCTTATCTCTTTCGATCTGATGAGCTATAGGAATGGCCCAGCGTGCATCAGGATGAATCGTGAACCTGCGTTGTCTCGTTTCATTGCGGTTGAAGACCCGTGCAATCCGTACTGGGTTCTTCAACGGTGGGACTGGGACGCTGAAGGGTGGGCGGATTATGGTGTCGTGCAATCTGCTGTTTCCTCCGGCTGCTTATGGCCGTCGGAGGTTTTTTTCTCCAAATATGGGGATTTGGCCGATGTCACCCACCAGCTGGCGGGTGATCATGCCTGTGCCCTAGAAGAGGCCCTCGATGCTCTGTCTCTCGACGGTACGAAACATCGTGTGGACCCTTTCGTTAGATACATCGGCACCGGTGCCCAATGTGGGTTGGACCTTAAACACTATGCTCGTGTCTATGAAGGGGAGATTATTACGTTAGGCCGGCCTGAATGAAAGCAGAGGGGCCGTAGAGGCGTGCGGGTACGGCCTGACGTGATGCGCTATGAAGCCCCCTGTCAAAGATGAGGGGTGGCTTATAGCGTATTGTTGGCATTTGGGACATTATGCATCCTACATGATTTCAGGCTTTTATTTCATGGAATGATTGAGGCATAAAAGCATGGCGAGGAACGGGGGATAGCTCCCGGGTATTCCTCTTCATCTCTTTCACCTCTACTCGAAAGGAACCTGCCATGAGCGCTAAGCCTGCTACCTGCCTGTATGACGGCACCACCATTCATGAGGACTCTGAGGCGAGTGCCGCCCTTGCATATTTGGCGGCTCTGGGTGAGCCTGCCGCTGAGCTGACCGTTGACGGTAAGAGCACTCGCTACTACAGGAGCGGCGATATTTTCCGGGCCATGCTCTCTTTGGAAGGTGGATGCAATGAGCCCCCGGCTCTGTTGCTTGGCGCTCATCATGCGCCCGAGCTGTTCCTGGCACGCCTTGCTCCCTATGACGTGAAGTTCCTGGAGAAGGACTGCAAGGAGGTGTGGTACTCGCTTTCTAATGATGATGGAAATCTGGGTAACGTGTGCCAGGAGGGCATTTTTGCGCTGGATTCTCTGTTTGAGGCAAGGGTGCAGGGTGGTTACAACGCTTGCTACCGCGTCATCGAGTATGCCGAGCTCAGCTGTGGAGATGGGGTGCACGCCGACGGTACCACGTCTAGGGGGCGCCTGCCTGACGGCTCTTATGTGCTGGTTGCGAAGGTCTGCGACCGCATGGCTTAAGGAGATGCCGGAAAGTGAATCAGGTGGATTTCGACGCTGAAGATTTCGATGCCGATTAGCGGGCGCTCGCCGCCTGTACCCCGGGGTTGATGGTTACCGCTACCCCCCCCCCGGGGTTACTCAGGTCTGGTTTAGGTGATGCCATGAACGAGGCAGCGCACCGCCCTATTTTGAAAGGAATACCCTTATGTCCAGCGATCACAGCGTTCTAGAACATGAAATTCTCGATTACCCCGAATCGGGCATCACGGTGTCTCAGGTGCTCGATATTTATATTCGAGAAGTTGAGGCAGGCTCCGGTGAGGACTTCGTGCAGGTCACCACCGAAGAATACGGGCGACTGCATATTTTCCGTGCGCTTGTTGAGTTCGATACTCCCGGTCACCTTCGGCTTCTGCGTAACGGTTGCGGGGTGGATGATAATTTCCTCGCCCCGCTCTCATATTTCCAGGACGATACAAGCATTTCAGCGTTGACTGGTCTGCATGGGGCAGATAATACCCGCCGTGTGCTCTATGCCGCCGCGCGAGGTTTCGGCGGGCTCTACCTCATCACCGGTGAAGTACTGGAGGATGATTCAGAGCATGAGCATCGGATGCAGGACATCTATGCCGCTACCGCCCATCTCGTCTAAGGACAGCAACCATGACTCAGGAACCTTTCTACCCCTCCGAAGCTGCCGGTGAGGACATTCAGCAGCTATTGCCTAAAAATATTGGGTTGGCGTTCAAGATGGTCTGGGATGCCCCGGCAAACTCACCCGAGGCTCTGAAGCAGGCCATCGAGAAAATTGCTCGAACCCGCAAGGGAGCACGCGGCCCCAAGGAGGAGAAAGACACCGATCGTGACGTGGTGCGCGGTACCCTTCGCCTCCAGTGGCTCAGCATCGCCCGCACTCTCATCCACAAAAACAGTGCCGCCTTCCATAACGTCTACCAGGTGCAGGCCCTCATCTGCCTCATTGCAACGGGCGAGAGCACCGGAAGTGAACGCCTAGTCCACCTGCGAACGGCAATCACCGACCTCACGCTGTGGTGGAGTGATACTATCACCCAGCAAGCAGCAGCGTAGCAGCCTCTAATGTAAGAAAAACCAGCGAGCGCACTTGGCCGGAACGGGTGGGGTGCGCTCGCTGGTTTGGGGTTCATTGTGAGTTGGGACATTATATATTCTTTACTGGTTTTGGGCTGTAATGGGTGGCATGATTAAGGCATAACACAACACGGCAAGTGTCCCGGTTCTTGGTATCGACCAAGAGCCTAGCGTGAAAGGATTTAATCATGGCTTCTTCCCATGTTCGCTTGTATCCTGTGGAGGCTGATTATGGCTTCTTGGGGTTGAGTACCGCCCCGGCTTCGGACGCTGAGGGTCTGCACCTTGGTGGGTGCAGGGTGTCGGCTCTGGAAGAGCTGGAAGATGAGGGGGTGAGCTTTGAGCAATGGCTGAAGGAGAGCTTCTACCCCGGCGACCGTGAGCTTTTCAATAATCTTATTCGTTCCATTCTCTACAACGCCTCCGAAGAGGGTGCGGTGCGTGCTTTCTTGCAAGAGCACGGCTTCCCTACTCTCCCGTCGTTGCGTATTGCGGATTTGGGGGATGTGGAGCCGCTTGATGCCTCCGGTATCCCGCCGCTGGTCAATGAGACCGACGAAGTAGTGGAGCGCCTATTTGAGCTCATTGACCTGTACGTTGCCCCTGCTGAGAATGGAGAGCTTGCCCTCTGGCTCTTTCCGAAGACTCACCGCACGGTTCATCTTCTGGCGGTGCTTGATGATGAGAACCCCCACTGGGTTGTTCAGCCGTGGGATTGGGAGGCTGAGGATTGGGCGGGCTATAGCGAGATTGAGGCGCCTTTAAGTCGTGTCCCCGATGTTCTTCAGTCTTTCGCTCGTGAATCTTTGGTGAGGAATTTTCGTGGCATGCCGGTACAGGTTATTTACAGCATTCTTAATGACCATAAGGCCATCACGGATGCACTCGATGCCGCCAAATTGTTCGGCTCAAGCCATTATGTATTCCCCGGTGCTTTCCATCTTGGAAGCGGTGAGAAGCACGGAATCGAGGTGGGCGCTCCGGTGGAGGTCTACACGGTGAAGGTCCGGTTCTGCCCCTGATGTACGTCCTTCGTACCCCCTTTCTTTCTGGGTTCTGTGTGGAGCCTGGAGGAAGGGGGTGCAGCCGCACACCTTGCACAGTGGGACATTCAATGTCTTACATGAGTATTAGGCTCCAATACGTGACATGATGAAGGCATACAACACGACATGTTCACCCCATCTTTTGGATTGGAGATTCCCCCATGACTGACCTTACTTTCGCCCCCGAGATTTTTACCCGCCCGACCCCCGGGTTCACGCTCAACGCCCCGTTTGCCAAAGGTACCTATGAAGGCCAGAACTACCGGGTGATGATGTACCCGGCATTGCTGGAATACCTGGAGGTTGAGAACGGCCCGTACGAGCCGATGTGTAGCATCGCTTCAAGCGACCCTCTGCACGGCTGGGAGGACACGGTCGATGATGCCGAGGCCCTAACCCTACTGCGCAAGCTCATCAGCGAACGCGGCCTAAAGTTCGCTCTGCGGTTTGCTCGGGTGTTCATTGATGCCGAGGCTGTGGCCGTCGTTGCCGATGAAACCTACGCGTGGGGGCCCGTGGAGTGCATCGGTTTCGGTGCCAAGGATGAGGGCATGAACGTTAGGGGCGTGATGGATTGGCTGGAGTTTATCGGTGGCTATTGGGTCGATGTGGTGCTGGAGTGTGAGGAGCCTTCCTATGATGGTGAGGGCTCTGAATGGGTCAGCGTTGATTACACGTCGTTGCCTAATTCTGAAAGCCATGAGGGCGACGATGCTCTGAAGCATGCGCTAGAGAATTTTGAGTGGGACGTTGCCCGGTTGGGTGACGAGTTTGAGCTGGAGCTGGTGTCTGAGCAGGTGGCAGGTTCTGGGCAGGCGGTAGCGGCTTAGGCGACCGGATACGGCTGCGGCGCTGCCAAGCACCCCCCCCGGCGGGGGGTGTTTGGCAGCGGCTCACCAGTATTTAGGGCAGGGACATACTGTCACATTCGCCGGTTTGATGGTCCATGCGCGCCATACGATGGGCATAACGACACGGCAAAGTTCCACGGATGCGGGAAGGTTCAATCATGACTCGTGAGGTTCGGTGCTTTTTGGGCATTGACGATTGTTGGGAGGATCCGGGGGTGCAGCTGTGGCACCCTACCGGCGGCACGTTGGCGCGTGTTTCGCTACCGCAATTCTCACTGAAGGCTTTGTCTACTGCTGATGAAGAAGCTCAGCGGTACCGCCAGGGTTTCAGCTTCGATTACGGAAACTACGATATTGGGTACATTTACCGCACGAGTAACCCTGATGATGACAGGAGCTGGGATCGACATATTGAGCTGCTGGATGCCCGGCGTGCCTTGATGCAGTCCTGGGTGCACATGTATGATCCGGGGCCCCCTGACGGGTTTGGCACGTGCGCTTTGGAGGATCAGCTAGAGGAGCAGCTGCTTGCGGAAACTAATAAGCGTCTAGAGCGTGAGCCTGATTTGTCTCATGCGGTCTCTCAGAGGGGGCCGTGGCGGGCTCTTTGGGTCGACGGGGTAAATCTGGCGGCAGATCCTGAGTATTCACCTGATGGCGTTTTTTCCTATCCGGCGCAGCTTCACCTCTCCGATAGGGTCTATGCTTCCAGCCGCTAGGAAGGATTGGGGAGCTTTGGTATCCGGCACAAGCCTACAGATTGGGGGGTGCCCCCTTTCTGTAGGCTTTTGTCGTTTTTCAGACCCCAAAACCCGGAATTGCGTAGTGGGACATTCCATGTCATAGATGAGTTGAAGGCTTCAATACCTGGGATTATGAAGGCATACAACACGGCAATAGTTCATCAACCTCTCAGGAGAACCAAGATGTCCGACAGCAAGGATCTACGCAGCACGCTCACCACCCTGAAAGCAGAGCAAGGGCTCACCCCAACGCTTCTACTGCTGGAAAGCGTTTTCCACCACCCAGATTCAGGATCCACTCAGAACACCCACATCAGCTTCTACGTACGCCTTGCATGGGAGCGTGAGGGGCTGGTGTATGAGCCGCACCATCTCAAGAAGTTTCTCAGCCCTTCGGACTGGTCTCAGGTTCTGAAAGCTCATGAGAACGGAGAATTTGAGCTGGAAGCAACCGGGCAGATTCCGGAAATTCCCGAAGGTTTCAGCTTTGAGGATTTCCGCGCCGCTGCCCTTGAGCAAACCTTTGCCCCGCTGGTGCACCAGTGGGCCAAGAATCTCCTTGGATACACTCCCGCTTACAATTCCTCCGCTTCCTGTTTCCAGGTGATGAATGAGCAACGAGAATATGAATGCCAGTGCACGAAAGAGGCCTAGCACCCCTGTAATTTTCGTCCATCTCACCCGGGTGAGGTAAGTAGATGAGAGCACCCGGTCTGCGCAGCTGTGCAGACCGGGATAACTGCCCCTACGTAGTGGGACATTATATATCCTTAGCCTTTTTGGTTTTGTCTTTTATGGGATGATTAAGGCATAGAACAGCACGGCAATTATTCCTAAAGCCCTAAGGAGGCACGCCATGAGCACCCAGCCCGATACCGACCTGCACGCCGCATTTTCCTCTCTGGAGAAGGAGGGCTTTACCCCTAAGGTTGAGTGTGTGGAGTTGCTGGGACGCTACCCCGTCCCTGGCTCGACCAAGAACACCATTTTGCGCCACATGCTCTCTTTGGTCTGGGAGCACAGCCGGGGCACGTTTGACTCTGATTGCATTGAGCAATTCTTTGCCGGTAGGCACCGCTCTGCTGTCCGCGCCGCCTTGATGAAAGGTGACTTTGAGCTAGACCTGACCCATGAGATTCCTGAAGGCGCAGACGTTGAGGCGTTCCGTAAGAGCCTCAAGGAAGAAACCATCACCCCCGCCGTTGCGGAGTGGACAACCCGAGTGTTTGGTCACCCGGTCACCCAGACCGCCCCTAGCTCGCTCCGAATGGTGATGAACGCCGAGGGTTCCTATGAGCGCATCTAGCCTGTAGAGGTGGTAGCTTTCCCGGGCTGGCGCAGCAGCAGCGCCGCCCGGGAAATTTTTTCTTATATATAAGGACATTCTATGTCGTATCTCATCAGCCACCATATATTTACTGGCATAATTAAGGCATAACAGAAAGGACACGGTGACTTCTCCAGCAGGGGAGCCCCACCGCACCGATCACTCTGCAGGGTGCACAGTGCCGCGTTTGTTTCTACCCACAAGAAGGGGCTGCAGATTCTCTCATCTGCAGCCCCTTCTACACCAACCCACCCGACCCCGTCATACAATGGAGAAAATCACCCCACTGTTGAGGTGCTTACATGGAAGGAACCCATGAAATACCGTATCCATATTGCAAATATCCCTGACAACAGACCCGATATCACCTTTGTCATCACCGACCCTGCCGATGGCCTGAGAGTCGTGAACCAGTCTGGCAACATTCGAGATTTCTGCATTCCGATTCACGATATCCCCGAACTGAAGCATGAGGTGTAGAAGGGGTGCGCCCCCGCCACCCCCTGCCCCGGCTACAGGTGGTTCAGCGATAACCCGGCAACCATTTCCCGCCTCGCGCGCATCAAACCGCACACAGTGCCGGAATACCCCGACCCGAACGCTATCGAAGTTCTACGTGCGTACGATTACAGCCGATATGAGCGAGGCGAGGTGTCCTTGGAAGCCCTGCGTGAAGAAGGGCAAATCTGCGTACTGCACCCTGAACCACTCACCCCAACCTATGAGAACCTGGCTGATTATCTAACTTTTCTAAACGCCCAGTTTTACCCCTACAACCAGATACTGCTTACCAAGATGGATAGCTAGATTCTGAGTATGCGCCCTTCACCCCTGGATGGTGAAGGGCACATTTTTTATGCGCAACCGGATGCGGGCGGGGTGCAGGGGCGTGCTTGCAGAGTGCAGTGATTGCATTGTGCTGTCAATGCACTCTGCAATCACTGCATTGTGCTATCAGTTCCAAGCCTTCACGATACTGTGCGGTGGTGGGTGAGGTGAGCACAAGCGGGGCTTTTAGTATTGGGACATGATATGTCGTATCTAGTTTATCTATTGATTTATAGAGTATGATTGAGGCATAACACAACTTATTTTATGGAAATGAGGTATTGCTATGGGTAATTCTCTCACTAAGCTTTTTATTCATCTCGTTCTTCTCGGCGTCCTTTTGACGATGGTTATCAGCGTGTTTCTCGGAAGTCCTACCCGTGGTCAGGCGGTTCAGGATACTACACGTACGCACGATCTGATGGGCCTTCAGTTATCGAAGGAGCAGGTTCAGTCCGGCAGCCTCGAAGGGGAGATTCATGAAGGCTTCTTGGGTAGCGTGGGGTATGTTCAGGGAAGTTTTGAAGGGCGCCCGGTGACCTACATCTATATCCGTTACCGTGATGAGGGCGGCGACATTATCGACCGCCTCATCCCTCGTGACCAGGTGCGTCTGCGCGATGATTTGGATAACGGTAAGGCTGCCACCCTTGAGATTCATACCGTCAAGAAGCGTGATGCGACATATGAGGATATTCAGCGCGATCCGTCTTTGTGTTATGAGGGCAGTACTTTGAGAGATCTACTGGCTAATCTTATGGGGTCACCTTCTGGTGAGAAGAGGTTGTTTTTTATCAGGAAGGGCACGCCGTTGCCTGCTGAGAGGTGTGGCCGGCATGAAACTGATGCCCCGACGGATTGGAATCTGGATCATGAGGAACTGGTGGTTCATGTACCGAAGGACGCCATCATTGTGACGATCAATCCGAATATGGTTCCTGAAGGAGCGAAGAAGGGATAACCTGAGACCCCGTTTTTGAGGGGGACCGGCGTGGTGAGGGCTTCAACCCGGGTGTGGGTTGGGGCCCTTACCGCGTGTTTGGGCAGGTTGCGGCGGGGTGCTCCGTGTGGGGTGCGGTGTATGATGCAGGCATAGCCTGACGTAGATACGGCCCCAAAAGGGGGGGTCTAGGGTAGGAGGAAGAGATGGCTGGTGGGCAGAGTGCTTTTGCCAAGGCGGAGGCGCGGGCTAAAAAGCTGACTGCGAGTAAGGCGGCGATGGATCGGGAGATTCTGACGCAGCTACTAAGGGCAAGTCAGGGTGGGCAGAAGGTCGTGCATAAGATGGCCAGGGTGCGCAAGCGTACCTACCCACTCGTGTTCGCCTACCTGGACACGCTACCGAAAATCTTGTGGTGCCAGTGTCAGAAGATTCTAGATGATCAGGGGCAGCGGGTGCAGGTCCCCCGTGATGAGTGCAGCTGCGCGGCTCGTGACTGGCTGCAAACCTCACTGCTAGTGGACGCTGATGCGCTGCAGGTGCTGGAAGATGTGCGAGATACCGAGGAGCAGCTGGTGGGAGTACGCATGCCTCTGCAGTCCTACATGCTCGCAGCCTTTACCGGGTATCTGCCGACCCGCCAGGAGGGTCTAGAGCAGGCAGAAGTTATTCGGCAGACTCTAGCCTCCGGCCAGAAGCCGCCGAGCCCGAAGACACTACGGCGGAAGATTCGCTGGCCGCAAGATGTGGCACAGATATGTCACCAGGAGGCAAAGCGAATCTACGTTTCGGGGCGAGGCAAGCAGCAGGTGTTTGTGCCGTCGTCTTGGTTCTATTCAGAGGCGATTCGTCGTTTTGCTCAGGCTCGTATGAGACTGCTGGAGGGCTAATTCATTAGCCTGACTGACCCCTATGGTGCAGTACGTGATGCGTGCTGTGCCGTGGGGGTTATTTTTTGTCTCCAGCGGGGGGCGTGGCGTCATATGCTGGGCATTTATGCCTTAATGATTCCTTTTGTTGCAAGGGAATAATATAATAGGTACTGATTATGTCCCATATTCAAATGTTTGTTTAAGGAGCGTTGCCCCCATGTGCGACTGGAAGCCTGGACCACGCTGTTTCAACCACTACGCCCCGCACTTTAGAAAAGCTCAGGATGAGTACAACGCCGCACTACTTTTGGCAATGAGTGAAGCGGCCAATGGGGGAGAGGTCTCTGCAGCGACTCGCCGCCTGCTGGATGAGAAGTTCCTTGCCTACATGCGCGCTCAGCGCGAGTTTTACACGTCACCGAAAGCCCGCGACCAGTTCCTAGAGCGTGCCATTCAGCAGCGCATCGACATGCTCTCCGGCGAGGTGACCGTAGCGAACAACGAGCTGCAAGAGATCATCATGGATCACCAGAGGCGCAACCTGGACATGCTGGAAAAGCAAGCCGTCGATGGTGCGCACCGCTGGGACCAAGCCAAACTAGCTTCAAAAATCGCCAATGACCGCAACGAAAACGCACTAGAGCGCGGCATCTTCAGCGAAGCCGCCTACAGTCCCGAGGAAATCGCCCAGGTCGATATTCGCCAATGGGACCAAGCCTGCCCCGATGGCGAACTGATCCTTGACGGCCTCGAGGACACGCTGCACCTCTCTGATGCCACCGGTATCCACCGCGAGCTAACCATCACCCGCCACGTCCGCCTCGAAACCCCCACCGGTGAACGCGTCCACCTCGACATCGAAGCGCGCATCATGCAAAAAACCAAGGGCTCTTCCTCCTATACGGTCGAGTACGTGATCAAGCAGGACGGCGAGACCTTGGGCATTCTCATCCCCAACTCGTCCACCCAGGACGCCTACTACAACGTCGGCGCAGTCTACGAGAATCGCCCTGCCGTCCGTGAACCCTGGCAGGACCTGCACAAGGGCATCCGCCTGCGCAAGAACGACTGGGCCCACTTCGCACGCGTCAACGAACTGACCGACGAAGAACTCGCCGACATCAAAGCCAACCACGCACGCACCCACCAGATCCTAACCTCCTCCGCCGAAGCCGGAGACACCACCATGTTCTCCCGCCACAACGCCTTCAACGACAAGGTCAACCGGACCCATCGCGGGCACCGACACAACAACACCACCGAACGATTCGTGGCCGAGCACGGCGCGCGCACCAGCTTCAACAGCGTTCAGGGTGCCAAGGAGAATGTCGCGCAGACGCTGGGCTCGTTGGACAGCACGCTGCTAGATGTTGCGGTGAAGGCCCGCCGTCAAGGCATCCGCACCTACGCGGTCGAACAGTTCGGCGCCGAGGACAAGAAGGCTCGTAACAGGGTCGAGGCGGAATCCCGCGAAATCATGGCCAACGAGCCCGAACGCCTACAGCCCAAGAGCCGTAGCGAGAAACGCAATCGAGGCGGAGGCCGAGACCGCGTCGAACGCAACATCGCCCGTGAACAGCGCCGAGCAAACCAGTTCGCCGACAGCCCCGTCATTGCAGCACGCAGGAAGGCTGAAGTCGAACGCACCAACAGCTCCATGCAGAAAATGCAGCAGACTCAGGGCGGCCTGATCTACAGCGCCCGTGTTGAGCCTAATCGTCAGCTGACTGATCCTCATGATTTCCATGCTGGTCATTTCTACCGCGTCGCCTCGACGCAGGCGGGCGGCAATAAGAAGTGGGTGTCGGTTCCCTTCACGCAGGAGGGCAAGCTGGCCGGTGGCTTGAAGGCGTACAAGCATCCTGGCAGGCCGGGCATGGTGGCAATCTGCAAGGGCACAAAGGCCGTTGTGGTGGTCAGTGCGCAGCAGTTTGATGCGATGGCTGATGTCCGCCGCTAACCACAACATTTGAATATGGGACATATCGAAACCGATATAGGGTTCGGTTCCCTTGAAATCACGGGGAACCAGGCTCATACAGCCGCGATAAACGCCCCTATTTCGCCGAATCTGCCATTTTTCATCCGCTATGGTGGAGGCAGATACACAAGAACAACACGACAAAACGACCGAACGAAAGGAAGCTTCCATGTCTACCCATGAATCGAAGGAAGCCCGAGAGAAGGCATACCAGCAGCAGTACCAAAGTGACCGCCTGCTGCGCCGCCGCTTCAGCTACGAAGCACTGGAGAAGAAGCACCGTGTGACCGTCAAGGGTAAGGACCTGTCGGCTGAGCTGATGGCTACCCGTGCCCCGGGCGTCACCGGTGAGAGCCTGTGGGTGAAGGATTTGTCCGTCCACCCGCTGCAGTGGCGCCGTGAGGGAATCCCTGCTGATCTTCCTCGCCATATCCCGAACGCGTTCGGTGATCTGGCGCCCGGGCGTGATTTCACCGACCCGCGCATACTCTTTGACGCATCCCTCTTCGAGAGCATGACCGATGAGGAAATCGCCTACTTCAACGATCAGAAGCACTGGGTGGTAGAGGATCCCTCAGCAGGGGATGCGCTTGCCCTGGATACTGAGCTGGAAGATGAGCCCGGCTGCTACGGCTACCTGGTCCACCTGAACCGAGGCCGTAAGGAGCTGAACAACCCGCCGGTGGGCCGCCCGCACTACAAGCGCACGGACGGTAAGGAACTGGTATGGGGAGACCCCCGCCTGGAAGCTCCCTACTGGCAGCAGGGCGGCGACTTCATCTACGCGCACCTAGATGAGGCCTCTGCCCGCGCACACTTCGATGCGCTACGCTCTGCCCTCTACAGCTTGAATCAGGAACTGCGCCTGTACCGACTGACCAAGCCGATCAGCATCGGTGAGGCACGCAAGTGGCTGAACAGCGACCACCCGCTGCGCGAGGATCGCCATGGCGCGGTCACCGTGGAGGCTATCGGTACCGGTCAGCTCGACACCCCGGGCGCACTGCGTGTACCTCAGCTGCCGGCCCCCGATGAGGATGAGCTGAATGAGGCACAAGAGAAGGCCTGGTGGGATTCACTGACCGCCGATGAGCAGCGTGAATACGAGGCTACGCACGCAGCAGAGGTGCGCATGGTCGAAGACCGCGCAACAATCAACCTGCAGCGCCAGGAATTCTACGACCGCATCTACAAGGACCTCTACAGCGTCGATGCTCTGCTGCAGATGCTGCTCGAATGGGCAGAAGAAGCAGAGAACGAGGCGGATGCTCAGTGGCACCGTGAGAACAACACCACCATGGACCTTGAGGATAAGCTCGAATTCGTCGCCAGCTTCTACCGCCAGAACCCTGACGACGGTGAAGCAACTCTGCGTGCAGCCAACCTGGTCACCCCCCACGAAACGCTCACGCACCTGGCTAATGCTCTGCCGCTGACTGACGAGATGATTGCGGCAGCAGCTGCACGTCACCGCACCGCTCTGCAGGCTGGCACCGAGCAGCAGCACCTGAATTTCCGCCGCCGCACCAATGGCGAGTACGTACTGACCAAGGCCCAGGAGCAATACGCCCGCGAGCACCTGATCACGGCGTACACCCGCGCCGGTACCAAGGGATCCGCACAGCTGCTCATGGCCATCTATGAGCCCTCCGGCATGACGCTGCTTGACCCGCATGACGAGTGCGACGGCAACGGCTTCTGCTGGGAGACGATGAACCTGGATGACTACCGACAAGGCTTCCTGTTCCCGCTGTATTCGGATATGCCCACCGGCGGCTTCGCACCGGCCAAGGACCGTGTCGAGTACCTGTGCCTGCTACTGAAGCAGGGCATCATCACCTTGGAGCAGTTCTGGCAGCGCCTGCGCACCGACTCCTACATTGGTGACCGTGACGAGTACTTCGAGGACGGCTCGAACGCGCTGGTGATGACCAAGAAGAACTGGCGGAACCTGCTCCATAAGGAGCAGCCCGGGGACACCGCAGAGGACCCGGTCATGATGCCCACCGACTGGGCCTTCGTTGATGCATCTGATGAACGTCTGGGCTTCTGGACCCTCTCAGAATGGGAAGCCTACGTAGCCTCCCAGCCTGAGGACTGGTTCATTGTCGGTGAGGATGTGCCTGTGATCATTGGTCAGAGCGTGGAGCCTGAGCTGCTGCTGCCGGAAATGGTGGAATGGCATCAGCGTCACCTCGACTCCCGCAAGCCCTAACCCCACCCCACTGGGTGGTTTAGGTGCCCACAGGCACCAGCGGGTATATTAGGTTCTGGCAAGTCCTCCTATTCGTCGGTACTTGTCGTGTTGTTTAGACAAATACGCGTCCGAAATCATCGGGAGTGTTGTATTTGTGCATGTATATGGGCCTGGGAATACCGGATTCCTGGGCCCATATTTTGTACCCGCCCACCTCACCTAAGGTGAAGCGCTCTCACCTCCAGATACGCACAAGCCCCGTAAGAACAACCGGTTCTTGCGGGGCTTCTTCGTGCACTCACACACGAGAAACCAGGCTTACTTCATGAACCACCGACCCAGCAGACAAAACACCGAATCTAGCGCGGATTTTCAAGGGTTCAAAGCCCCGAAAAAGGTTGCTTTCGCCCCCTAAAAAATGTATATTTGTCACAGTGACAAAAGTTGTAAATTAACAACAAGAGGTTGATATGCGCCCCACCCCCTGGAACCCCAAACCCATCCCCACCGCCTTCATGGACTACGAAACCGGCCACGGCGTCACCTCCGACGGCGTACCCTTCAAGGCGGCCCCGGGCGCTCGCCGCAAGAACCCGAACCTGGTCGATAAGCTCAACGCTGCAGCCCAGCTGCGCGTAGCAGGTCAGCCGGTCACCCGCATCTTCCTCACCGGCAAAGTGCCCCGCAACGACCGCAACACCCGCCACTGGCTGCTCACCCAGACCCCCGGCTGGGAAACCCCCCGAGGCCACTGGCTCGGCCCCCCCCCCCCCGGACGCTTCGACAACATCGAAACCGGCCAGCGCATCGACGTGAAGGTCTCCTCCGAGTGGTTCGGCAAGATTAACCTCACCCCCAACCAGGCGCGCAGCGCATGGAGCACCCTTGAGTCCCTTCTGCGGCATTTCTTCCGCTCTGACCTCGGCGAGGGTTCCCCGCTGATGCTCACCCCCGCCGCCACCGGGCAGAACCTGTGGGCAGCCTCCCTACCCAAGAACTACGCACCCATCCCCGTGGACCCGGACATTGCCGAGGACCTGCACCGCACCAGCACCCAGCACCACCTCGACCACCTCGTGCTCGGTCCCGCTATGCCTCAGCACCCCGACGTCGTCCCCATGATCGACCCGAGGCACACCCCGCAACTTGACGGCTTCGCCTACACCGACGGACGCTTCATGTACTCGGCCCTCTGCCGCGAACTGGGCACCGGCCCCGGACACCGCCTCACCGCCAAGCAGTGCGAAGACCTCTGGCGCGAGAACCAGTACGTACGCGCCCGCTTCGCCGTCGAATTCACCGTCCCCGACACCTGGGAACACGTCGGACTCTTCGGCATCCCCTTCGAGGACAAAACCCACGGATGGTACTACCCCAACCGCCCTGGCGCGCGCGGTCAGGCATGGGTTGATGCCTCTGAGCTGTTCGTTGCCCAAAAGTTCGGCTGGCACTTCCGCTTCCTCGAAGGCATCCTGTTCACCACCGAAACGAAGGGCCAGCGCTTGCGGTTGCCCGGCGCCGATGAGGCACCCCGCCGCCTGGTCAACGCCCGACCCCTGGACACCTGGGCAGACCGCCTCTCCGAAGCACGAGAAGCAGCAGCCAACCACCCCGACCTGCACCCTGCCGTCGCCAAAGCCATCAGTGCAGCACTACGCGCCATCGTCATTCAGTCCATCGGCGCTTTCGCCTCCCGTGGCCGCTCCGCAACCGCAATCACCTACGACTTCGCCAACATCCCCGCCAAATACCAAGCCACTGCAGAACGCAAAGGTAAGGCATTCGTATATACCCTCCCCCAAAACCACAACCCCCGCCAGCAGGCCTTCTACCGCCCCGAATTTGCGGTACAGGTGTGGGGTAGGGGTCGCGCTCGCGTGTTGCATCATACGGTGCGTCGTAAAGGTTTTGATCCGGTGGAGACCGGTGCTCTGACTCTGCCGGGCCGTTCTATCATCGGCATTAACGGTGACGCGATCTATTCGAGCGTGTTGCCGACCTGGTCGCTCCCTGTAGCTAATGGTGGCGCTGATGATGGGCGTGCTGGTCTGCTGCGCCTTCAGGGCTGGTTGCCTGGTCCGGTGAAGACTCCGGTGCTGCGTGCTGACCGTGACAAGCTGCGTGACCGAGCAGTGAAGGCTGGGTACACCCCTGGTGTGGACGAGGCGGTCTTTGAGCATGAATTTATCCCCCCGGAAGATGGCTTGTTCGATTACGACCTCTTCGACGAAGAAGCCTAGAGTCCAGAGGAAGGATGTGAACTATGGACCCGCAGAAGGCACCTTTGCGTGACCTGTTTGCCTATGTGAAGCAGGTACACGGGCTCAGCAACAAGAAAATTGCGCAGCAGCTAGGCCGCTCTGAAACTCTGGTACGCAAGATTCTGGCAGGCACCTGCAAGAACGAAGCCTACCGCATTCCTGGCACGGAGCTGGCAGAGACCGGTCAGGTAAAGCACCAGGCTCCTCGCCGTCGCCGTAAGGACGGCAAGCTGGCTCGTGTGCGTGCCCCGCGCGGCTCGAAGAAGAAGTCGATTGTTCCATCGGATACGCGCGGTACCCCGGTTCCCAAGCCGCGCCGTAGTGCTTTTATCCATCACAAGCCTGTTGAAGGCGCTGACGGCAATCGGTTCTACATGATTGATATGCCGGTGGGTAAGAAGACGAAGGGCCGCGTCTCTGGCTTCAATGCTGCCATGGGTGATTTGCATGATGTCACTCGCCGCCAGGCACACACTGACAAGCGCGTGAATATGAACGTGACCGTTCAGAACGCTGACGGCACCCGCCATCAGCTGCGCGTGGGCAGCAAGCGAGGCTTCCATGCCTCCGACGTGCTGGCCGATGTGAAGGATGTACACAAGGGTAGCTTTGAGTCGTGGCTGATGCATCAGTTGCAGGCTGTCTACAATGGCTCTTCTGGGCGCATTGTGCAGATCCAGATGGTCTCTTTCGATGCTGTCCGTAGCAAGGAGGAGCGTAAGACTCAGGACCAGGCGGGCACCCGCCGAGGCTTCTGGAGCCAATTCCGTAAGCGCCGCTAAACACCTACCTATTACCTCTTGGAAGGAGGCTTGAAATGACACAACACAAAAATGGAAGCTTACGTGAGCGCCTGGAGAGAGCACTGGAGTTCACGAGCACGGATGAGCAGCTGGCTGAATGGTTGGTGGAGACGGGCACGTTGGAGGATGTTTTGGGGGCGTGTACGTGTACTGCTGATGAGGCGGCTGAGTTGTTGGGGTATGCCAGTGTTCGGTCGTTTAAGACGTTGGTGCATCGTCGTTTGGCGGGTAAGCCCAGTCGTGTGCCTTTGCCGGTGGTGAAGGGTGCGGGGGATTTGTGGTCTCGTCCGGCGGTGGTGAAGGCGGCGGAGCCTCAGCGGGTGTATGCGTCGTTTCGGTTGCCTGCTGAGGGGTAGTGGGTTTTCTGCCTTTTTGGGTGTGAGGGTGTCTTTGCTGCTTGTTGTTCAGGTGGTGGGGGCACCCTCTCTGCGTGCAGGTGAGGGTGTGTGGGGTGCTTGCCAACTTGCCAACTTTTCGACTTGTCGGGTTGTTGGCGGGTAGTGGTGATGGGGGAGAGGTGGTTCTGTGGCGAGTGAGTGCTGGTGTGTTTTGGCGGGTGGTCTGGGGAGTGTGCCAGGCTGCCTCTTTTTGTATATCTGGTGTG
>OCPM01000295.1_pt1 | contig 21899 bp, 11 predicted proteins | sample 1476751 | NCBI WGS metagenome assembly OCPM01 (sample SAMEA2580198, study PRJEB22360) | human gut metagenome | biome: human gut; feature: human-associated habitat; material: faeces | place: Denmark | collected 2008/2010 | reverse complement strand
ATCAGGATCAAGCCCGGAATAGCCTGTAAAAGTGAGCAGATTACTACCGGTAGCATATAAACGAAGTTTGTCAATACCCAAATTCTTCAACCATTCCTTTTTAAGATTGTATCCGATAGAAATATTTTTCAGTCTGAAATAAGAACCGTTTTCAAGGAAACGATCCGCATCCCATGAATTACGTTGGTCACCATAAATTATACGTGGCGTATCAGAATTCTGATTTACCTGATAAGGTTCTTCTCCCTTCTTGAAGCGAAGATAATTGGAATTGTCCGAGAACAAACGTCCTTGCCATTTGGATACATTATAAATTTTATTACCAAATTGCCCATTCCACATCATACTGAAATCAAAGTCTTTCCATTCAGCATTCAAGACCAATGACATTTGCATCTTTGCCCACGGACTTCCGCAAAATTGACGGTCATCCGCCGTAATCTGTCCATTATTATCCGTATCAATATATTTCACATCACCTAATTGCGGACGTTTCCCGGAAATCATAATAGGTTCGCCATCAGGAGTTACATAATTATCTATTTGTTCTTGTGTTTTAAAAATCCCATCGGTTTTATACAAAAAAAATTCTGCCAACGGACCATTCAACCTCGTTCTTGCCTGACCTGAATCAATAAAAGGTTTTTCATATCCTAAACTTAATACTTTATTACTCAAAGTTGTAATATTCAACAATGCACCATATTTGAAATCTGAAACTTGATCTTTCCACCCCAAGCTCAATTCAAATCCACGATTGCGCAAACTAGCCGCATTTGCTTTAGGTGCCCCTTCTTGATTACCGGTAGAGATGGCAATAGGCATTTCCGTCAAAACATCCTTAGTCTTTGAATGATAATACTCGGCACTGAAAGTCAAACGTGAATTGAGAAAACTAGCGTCAAAACCAATATTTACGGTTTCTTTGGTTTCCCAAACAAGATTGGTATTCACTAATTTTACTTGAGTGGCTCCAGGTACAATAGCTCCACCAAATACCGTCACAATGCTTTGATTAATAGTACCAACATAATCCCAATCACCGATAGAAGCATTACCCAAACGCCCCCAATTTCCCCTGATCTTCAAATCATCAATCCAAGGTACCTTAAAGAAACTTTCCTTAGAAATTCTCCAGGCAGCAGAAACAGAAGGAAAATTACCCCAGCGATTTTCCTTAGCTAAACGAGAAGTACCATCCCGACGGAAAGTAGCTGTCAGATAATATTTGTCATCATAAATATAATTAACACGTCCCAAATAAGAGATCATGGCATTCTCACTAATACTATTAGTATTCTGTTGGTTACTTTGTCCAGCATTTAACACTGTCAGATAATCACCATTACCTAACATAGGAAAATTAAGACGGGAAGCCCATAACCCCTCCCACTCATGATGTTGGTAAGTAGTACCTAATACTGCATCGACATGATGTTTTCCAAAATCCTTGTTAAAATTCAACGTGTGCTCAATCAGCATATTATAAGTATTATCACGTGCTTTCTGGCTCTCCGGATCACGATGTTCCTGATTTTGTTGCCAATTACCTTCACCACGAAACCATGAATTTTCATAGAAATACAAGTCAACGCCCCCATTGAACTTATAAGAAAGAAACTCGAAAGGTTTGAACTCCAACCACAATGAACCATTCAGACGATTTTGTCTCATATGGCGTTTTTCCAAATTTTCACGTGCAATGGGATTTACACCGAAAGTATTATATTTAGCCGCATCTCCATATCCATAACCACCTGGATTATTCTCATCATAAACCGGAATAGTAGGCATCATACGTAAAAAGTCATTATAAGTATTTGTCTGGTTCGGATCTGTATTAGTTAATGAGTAGGCCAAGTTCTCACCGAATGAAAACCAACCTTTTTTCCCCTGTGTGTTAACACGGAAACTATAACGATCAAACGTATTTCCATAAGATACACCATCATTATTATAGTAACCAGCTGAAACAAAATAACTACCCGAATCTCCACCACCGGATAAAGATACATTATAATCCTGTACCAAAGCTGTCTTCAATACCTCATCCTGCCAATTGGTATCATATTCGGAATGCTTCTGAGTTGTTGTTATGGAGGCTATACCATCTTTTATCGCTTCTTTATAAGCTATATCATTATATTTAATGTACTCTGCCGCATTCATCAAATCAAACTTCGGACTCCACTCCAATGTTTCTTTCACACTCACATTCACCTTCATAGGACCACTCACCCCTTTCTTAGTAGTAACAATAATCACCCCATTAGCAGCACGAGAACCATATATAGCGGCAGCGGAAGCATCTTTCAAGATCTGAATAGATTCAACGTCAGCCGGATTAAAGTCAACTCCCGGATCAGTTATCATCCCATCGACCACCCACAACGGAGCATTATTACTTAATGAACCCACACCACGAATTTGAATAGAAGCATCCTCACCTGCTCTACCACTACTACGAACGTTTACACCTGTAGCAAGCCCCTGCATCTGACTGACAAGTGTTCCAGCTGAGCTTTTTTTCATCTCTTTGGTATCAACTACTGCTACTGCACCCGTCAGATCAGATTTCTTCACAGTCTGATAACCAATTATAACCACCTCTTCCAAAGCCTTGGAATCATCCTTCATTATCACGTGCAAAGGTTTTCCCTTGTAAACAATCTCTTGGAGGGTCATCCCTATATATGAGAAAACCAATGTTTGTCCATTTTCTCCAGTAAGAGTAAACTTACCATCCAAATCAGTAGTAGTACCGGTAGAAGTACCCTTAATAACCACATTCACACCAATTAAAGGCAAGTTGTCTGTGTCTACTACGGTTCCGGTCATTGTTACGTTCTGCGCATAAGCAGTCATCGTAAAAATAGTCAGAAAGAAGACTAATAATTTTTTAATCATTTTTTATAGAATTAGATTTGTAAAATTGTGCGGAGATTTCAGTTCCGCTTTTTAATTAATCACAAGTATGTTCATAAATATACATACAACAGATAGAATTTAAAGGTCACATTCTTGTTATGTCATAGGCATTTCTTTTTTCACAGTATTACATGAATCATATTCTCAACTTTTTGTGATGCAAATGTATTCCAAACTCCCCGAATGTGCTAGAACTATTCAACCAATTAATAGAATAATACATTCAAAAATCGCCCTCAGAATAGTTCCTGAGGGCGATTAGTTCTATTATTCTATTTCATGCGCCGAAAAAAATCATTTCACAAAATCTTTTGGTAAAATACCAAATTGCTTCTGAAAACATTTAGTAAAATAAGAAGGAGTATTGAAGCCAACCATATAACATACTTCATTTACCTTACATTCTCCTTCCCTTAATAATTGAGCAGCTTTTTTCAATCTCTCTAAACGGATATAGTCATTAGGGGTCATGTCCAACACTCCTTTTATTTTGCGGTTCAAACTGGAACGGCTCATATTGAGCAAACTCGCCATATCGTCCAGACAGAAGTCCGGATTTTGCATATTGGCAACAATCACTTCATTCAAGGTTTTCAAAAAAGTTTCATCCGCTTTCGTCATAGCCATAGAATTGGTCTGTATAAACGGTGAATGTGCAAAAGCCGCATGCAGCTTTTCATGATTACTTAATAAATTGGCAACAGACACTTTCAAATACTCCACAGAAAACGGCTTTTCAATATAAGCATCCGCTCCAGATTTCAAACCATCTATTTTTGATTGTAAAGTGGTCTTAGCCGTCAACAGTACAATAGGAATATGACTGTAATCCAAGTCTGATTTTATACGGTCACATAATTCCAACCCATCCATTTCGGGCATCATTATATCCGATACTATTAAGTTCACTGTATGCCCCTCCAACACCTTTAAGGCCTCCACTCCGTTAGTTGCAGTCAATATTTGATAAACAGGTGACAATTGTCTGACAACAAAAGCCAACATTTCAACATTATCCTCCACAATCAATACAGTGTAACGCGGCTTCTGTTGCAATTGTCCCGGATCCTCTTCTTTCGGATCCTCTTTCAACTTAATCTCACTCTTCGAAATGGCAATAGTATGTTCATGCTTTACTGGCAATGAAAGAATAAAACAATTCTGCTTTTGTGAATCATCCATAATTAAGTTCCCTTCATGCAACTCAGCTAAAGATCTTGCCAATGCCAAACCAATTCCCGTACCCGAAACCTTACGGGAAAATCCGTCCTTATACTGTATGAAAGGCTTAAAAATCTCTTCACGCATTTCCATAGGAATTACATTGCCATCGTTACAGACAGACAAGAACCAACAAGTATCCTCCATCCACAACCGGACATGAATATAAGTTTCAGAATATTTAATGGCATTAGTAAACAGATTACTAATTATCTTAGTCAACGCCTCACGATCTATCGACGCATAGATAGATTCCGAACATTCAATAACAAATTCCAATTTCTTTTGCCGTGCCAATGGAGTAAACCGCATATAAATCTGCTGTAATATATCCGAAATATTACACTCTACAAAATTCAGTTGAAACCCACGTGTTTCAGTCTTTCTGAAATCAAGTAACTGATTAACCAAATCCAGTAAACGGGTAGTATTCAGATTCATTATTTCCAAATCATCACGGATATCTGCAGATACATTCGGAGAAACAAGCACATTTTCAAGCGGACTTTTGATTAATGTCAAAGGAGTACGAATCTCATGCGCCACATTCGTAAAGAAATCTATTTTTGCAGTATAGAGTTCGCGTTCCTTTTCCCGTTCGAATTTCTCCATGGCCTGTTGGTGTTTCTGCTCATTCCTTTTCCGGAAATAATAAATGATACCTACCACAGACAGAATTCCTAATAGCAAATAAATAAAATAGGCCCACCCTGATAAATAAAACGGAGGTAAAATATGAATCTTCAATATACGCTCTTTTTCATTCCATTTTCCGTCACTATTCGATCCTCTTAAATGGAAAATATAAGTTCCATATGGTAAATTGGAATAATTGATTACCGAATTCCGCCCTACATTATACCACTCTTTATCAAATCCTTCCATTTTATAAACCAATTGATTCATTTCCGGTGCCTGATAACCTAATGCCGCCGCATGCAATGAAAAAGAATTTTGATCAGATTCTAACTCGACCTCATCAGAAAAGACGATGCTTTCTTTCAATGGAGAATCCTTACTGCCGATCTGCATTCGTTTATTGAATAAGAAGAAATCTGTAATGACAACTGGTGGAACAAAAGTATTTTCTACAAAAGTAGATGGATCAAAAGTGATAAAACCATTTATACTACCTAAATAGATACGTCCCATCTTATCTTTATACCCAGACTGATAATTAAACTGGTTACTTAGCAATCCGTTTGCTGTAGTATAAACTCGTTTATCATCTGTTTCCGGATTGAAACAAACCAAACCATTATTAGTTGTCAACCATAAATTCCCCCGATTATCCTCTACCATCCGATAAATGATATTACTAGGAAAACCTTTCGACATATCAAAACGAGTAAAGCTTTCATTTTCCGGATTAAAACGGCAAAAACCCGCCCCTTGTGTCATAAACCATAACCGCTTACGACTATCTTCACAAATACTGATTACTTTATCATAAGGTAATGAAGTGGAATCGTTCTTGTGAAAAATAAAATTCTTCCATTCTTTCTTATTCACATCATAACGAAAAACACCGTTAGAATAAGTTGCCAGCCACAAATTCCCACTAAAATCCTCCAATATTTTATAAACAAACATATTAGCTAGTTCCGGCATCCTAGTAAAGTCATCTGTATCACGATTATATCGCAGCAATCCAGATGTAGTGCCAATCCATAAGTCACCAGATGTAGTTTTACAAATAGAGAATACATTATTGGCATCCAAAGAATTTGGGCTTATATCTTTTTGATAGTGTCTTACTTGCTTCGTAAGCAAATCAATACGGCTTAAACCTCCGGAAAAAGTGCCTACCCACAAATCATCACCGTCCAAACATAAACCATGAACATTTTGATAAATAGCAGGATGTGAGAATTTTTCAATCTTTCCACTTTCCGGATAAAAATGAAATAATCCCTTATCTTCAGTACCAATCCAAACAGTACCATCATTACTTTCACAGAACTCACGTACCCTACGCCCAAAATTTTTAATATCATCACGAGGGTAGAATTTTTCAAAATAAGTCCATTGACGCGGATAGTAATTGACCCCGCCAAAATAAGATCCGATCCACATTCCTCCCTCATTATCACGGCATATAGAATAAATAGCATTATCGGCTAAAGCATAAGAATCATTCCCGTTTGAAACAGTGAGATGAGCTATTTCACCTTTTTCCAAATCATAAATATATAGCCCCGACTCCGTACCTACCCATAATTCCTTATCCGATTTAAAGCCTAAATCACGCACATAATAATTCAACAAACGCCTTACCCGCCCTGTTGTCAGATTAATTTCAGTCAAACCATTAGAAGAACCGATATACCAACAATTATGGGGACCCATAATCCAAGTATTAATGATATCATCTTTAAAAGGCTCTTTTCCTTCAGAATCCTGAAAGGGAAACAATGTCTTAAAATTATCTTTTGTATAATATAGGTTGTCGTCATATAAACTGACCCAACATAGTTTTTCCTCAAACCAAAAACGCGTAACATTGGCCAATTGGTTCTTACGCTTATCTCTATGCAGACAATTAATTAACCGATCTTGCACACGATCAAAATGAAACAATCCTTGATAATCCACGGAAATCCATATATCACTATCTTCATCACTTTCAATACGAGTCACAGCACGACTAATCATATCACCTGTGTCACTAACTCTATCAAATACTGTAAAGTCTTCTAATAAAGGATTATACACATAAACGCCTGCATCTGTTCCAACCCAAATATTTCCTTCTTTATCCTCATGAAGTGCAGTGATAAAATTATTTCCTAAAGCAGAATTCTCTTTTTTGAAAATACGAAAACTCAGGCCATCAAAACGATTCAAACCATCTTTTGTTCCAAACCACATGAAACCTTGTTTATCTTGCAAAATAGCGTTCACCGTGTTTTGCGAGAGTCCGTCTTGAATATCCAATGTTTTGAAATAATATCGGATATTACTTTGAGAGTAAAGAGTAAATGCATATAAAAAAAGAAGTCCTATTATGAATATTCTTTTCATAGTATATCAATTTAGTTTAGAGAGTACAAAATTAAAGATTAAATTCTCCATATCAATAATTATCCGGAAAAAGTCCCAAAAGAACCAGTGTTTACTCTCACCGCTTCTTTCAGGACTCTTCCTCTCTGAATCTTATTTATCCCAAATGTTATATTCCACAATTCCTTCTACCTTAACATACATTATTTATGTACCGAAAACTTGTAAATACAATGACTTTGATATTTTTCTCCTGGTCTCACTACTGCCGTAGGCCAGTCTGCCTTATTAGGTGTATCGGGATATTTTTGCGTTTCCAAGCACACAGAGGCCCGAAAATTATATATTGTATTTTTTTTACCCGTCAATGTCCCATCTAGAAAATTACCACAATAAACCTGAATACCCGGCTCGTCAGTATAAACATTGAGTACAATCCCCGTAACAGGTGACTCCAATGTGGCACAAACTTGATGAATATCCCCCTTAGTATTCAATACCCAATTATGATCAATGCCATTCCCATATCTTAATTGTTCAAAATCTTGATTAATACGAGTTCCAATGACAGCAGGAAGTCTGAAATCCATAGGAGTACCCTCAACCGGAACAATTTCTCCAGTCGTCATAAAAGTACTGTCAACAGGAGTATAATAATCCGCGTTCAAAGTCAATAAATAATCAGAATTATCTTTTGACGGATCTCCATCTAAATTAAAATAAGAATGATTAGTCATGTTTACAACAGTCGGTTTATCCGTTTCTGCTTCATACTGAATATCAATAGCATTATCGTCCGTCAATTTCATTATAATAGTACAATTCAAATTTCCAGGAAAACCCTCTTCACCATTTTTAGACAAGTAAGTCAGTTTCACCTCTCTGTCACTCACTTGAATACCTCTATAAATACGATATTGAAATCCTTGAGGACCTCCATGCAAACAATGTCCGTAATTGTTTCGAGGCAATTGGTATACTATCCCATCCAATGAAAAACGTCCCTGATTTATACGGTTGGCATAACGCCCTATACTTGCTCCAAAATCCGACGGATATTTGATATAGTCCTGTATGGAATCAAAACCCAATACTACATCCCTCATTATTCCATCTTTATCAGGAACCATAACAGAAACAATACGACCGCCATAGTTGGTGATACAAACTTCCATCTTATTTTTATTCTTCAATACAAACAGATCAGTTTTCTCACCATTTATCTCCGTTTGAAAACGACTGTTACTTAAACCGGATTCAGTCAAGACCTCATCATTTTTATAAGAAGCACATGCAGTCATAAGGACTGCACATACCCAAAAGAACAGCTTATTCATATTCCTTACTTTAATGATTTACAGATACGTGCGTTGGCTTCTCTCACTCGTTTTTCATCTACTTTAATCACCTTACGATCATAAGTCATCAGTCCGTTCACTTCCACCTCCACATCCGTAGTCTGAGTATAAACAGCCGCCGAGAATCCCCTGATTATCAGGTCATAAAGCATATCTGTATATTTTATATACTCATCAGTTACTTCTTTGGAAGAATTAAACTGTATATATCCCCAGTTACGATCCGGTTCCCAAATATGATTTTTCACTACCCAACCGATACCACCATACTCTCCCAAAACATTAGCTCGCTGGGCATCATACAGATACATTTCGGGAGCAGGATAATTATGCAAGTCAAGCATATCGCCACAAGTATAATGGTTACCTCCACTTGCAGGATTTACCAGACGGGTCGGATCATATTCTTTAGTCCATTCTGCAATTTCCGGAGTCTTGAATTGCCCCCATGCCTCATTGAACGGAACCCATGTTCCGATACATGGATAAGAATACAAGCAATCCATAATTTCTTTCCATTCTTTACGGTAACAAGCCTCAGAAACCGCCGAACGCTTTTTTTCCGTACCTTCAAAATATTTGCGGTTCTGCCACTCCGGATTACGATCACCGCTAGGCATATCCTGCCACACAATAATTCCCAATTGATCACAATGAGTATACCAACGGGCCGGTTCCACTTTAATATGTTTACGTATCATATTGAATCCTAAGTATTTAGTCTTTTGTATATCATATACTAAAGCCTCATCAGTAGGAGCGGTATACAATCCATCAGGCCACCATCCCTGATCCAATGGTCCGAACTGGAACAAAGGTTGGTTATTCAGTTCTAAACGTACAATTCCATTAGCATCACGTTTCGTAGAGTATTTGCGCATAGCTGCATAACTGTTCACCTGATCCAATATTTTATTATCGCTTTTCAACATAACCTTTAAAGTATACAAAAAGGGAAAATCAGGACTCCATAATTTAGCATCTTCCGGCATAGGTATGACCACAGCCTCATCATTAATACTTTTCCCAGTGGCAACCAACTGATTGCCGTCATATACGTTTACTTCAATCAGATCGGAAGGTGCCCTCATATTCAAATGGGCTTTTACAGTCAGTAAGTGTTGGTCAATATCCGGTGTGATTCGAAGTTCTTCAATATGTCTGGCAGTAACCGGTTCCAGCCAAACAGTCTGCCAAATGCCAGTCACAGGAGTATACCAAATACCCTCCGGATTATTCACCTGTTTACCTCTAGGCTGATACCCTTCATCCGTAGGGTCCCAAACTTTTACTACTAATTTATTATTTCCCTTACCAGACAACGCTGCAGTGATATCAAAAGAAAACGGAGTAAAACCACCAGTATGACTACCAACCTTCACATCATTTACCCAAATATCTGCTTTCCAGTCCACAGCACCGAAATGAAGTAATACATTTTTATTTTTCCAAGCAACAGGCACTTCAAATGAACGGGAATACCATAATTCCTTTTTTGCACCGACTCTTTGTCCCACACCTGATAAAGAAGATTCCACTGCAAAAGGTACCAAAATCTGCCCGTCAAAATGCGCCGGAACATTTCCTCCCAAATCGGTGATAGCATACTCCCACAAACCATTCAAGTTCTTCCATTCATTACGTTCCATTATAGGACGTGGATATTCAGGCAATACGGCAGAGGTATTTATTTTATTTGCCCACTGTGTTTTGATCTTGTCACCAGCCGGTTTCCACTGCGCACATACTTCCGTAGTCAAAAAGGCTAACAACAGAGATAAGATAAGAAAATTCTTCATAATAGTGTAATTTAATGTTTTTCTCAGTATGGCAAAGATAGAAGCAATATGCTTTAAAGGATAGAACAATTCTTCCAATAATTAAAATAATCCGCTCAAATCCTCCATTTCAACGGCAGAGTGATCTAATTATTCTATCTTCTATGTATAATCTTACAAGCCATTTCCATACAGAATAGACTAAAAAACAAATGATACCTACTCATCGCGAGCAAGTATCATTCAAATTAAAATCTAAATTCTCTACGAGAATAAGGTGACCTCGCCTTAAATCTGAACACAAGCATCCAACGAGACCACCAAAAAGTATTGTACGCTTACAATACCTATGCGTTTTATTTATAATATTTATTATAGATCAATATCTCATCCTCTGATTATATTGCAAAGGTAAACTTTTAACTTATCCGACAGACAATATGTTCTTCAAAAGGAAAACATTAAAGAAATACAGGTCACACATTAGATTTATTTAAAAAATAAATACAATACAGAACATCACTACCTATAATAAAACCATATCATTCCTTCAAAAAAAAACCATATTCCATAAAAGAAAAAACAGTAGACCGGACATTCCCAGCCTACTGCTTTATGAGTTAAAAAACACATTTCTTTATTTTGCTCCGTTTACAAACTTTTCGACGGTATTATAAAGATCATCTCCACGCAACTCCTTCGCTACAATTTTACCTTCCGGATCTACTAAAATTATATGTGGGAAACCGACAATACAGTATGATTCCAACACATCCTTCACGTCGTCTTTCTGCAACAGAACCTGATTCCAATAGCTCTTGTCTTCTTCAATAGCCTTTTTCCAATCTTCCTCACGACGGTCTGTAGACACACCATAAATAGTAAATCCTTTATCTTTGAAAGCATTGTACGTCTTCAACAGATAAGGAGTTTCCTTACGACACCAACTACAACCGGCAAACCAGAAATCGACTAGAACATATTTACCCTTGAAATCGTTCAAACTGACAGAATTCCCTTTCAAATCAATTCCTGTTATAGCAGGAGCAACGCTACCGGTAGCACACCTAGCAAATTTATCCAAACCTTCTTGCATTTTTACATATATACCACTTCGCCTGGACGCCTCATCAAAACTGCCTATGAAGTTACGTGCCTCATCAATCTCCTCAACTGTATTAAAAGTATGATTTTGGAAGCGATAAGTATAATAAAGATACAAACCGAAGTATGAGCCTTTATTTTTAGCAATTTCCCCATTTATCAGTTTACGGGTCTGTTCCGAGGCACTCTCATAATAAGGACTGGAAACCTCCCGGATACGCTCCATTTCCTCACGATCCCCTTTTTCACGAGCTTCATAGAACATATGATCCAAAGAATCGAGAACCATACGATTACCTGCTACATATTTCGCTTCTTGCAAGGCTTCGTATTGCTCCTGCAATGCAGACCCTGTAGCATGTAAACTCAGTTGATCATACTTATCCTTACCCAAGGTAAGCTGCATGGATTTGGGTTCCAAAAACAAATTAGCGTATTGCTGTAAATACTCTCCACGCTCCATATTCTGCAAGAGAAACAATAAAGACCGGCTTGTATAGAATCAGTGGGATAAGCAAACCTACCATCGGTAACAGCAATAGATTTAATCAGTTTCACACTACCATAATGCTCATTGTCTACTTGATATAAATAGATAGAATCAGCCTGGATTCCATCAAGACTACCCTCTAAAGACACAGACTTAGACTCATTGCAAGCATTTAACATGCATAAAGAAACGCCTAATAATAGATATTTTTTATAAATCATAAATTTACTATTTATTAAGAACAGAATCAATCAAAGTACCAATCTCTTCACTTGACGGACGTGGAGCGTATGCATTCACAATATTGAAATCCTTGTCAATCAAAATAAAACGAGGAATATACATGATAGCCCAACTTTCTTTTAAAGCAACATCATTGGAATGATATTGAGTCAATTCTTTCTTATGTCCATCCAAATACCTTAACCAAGGTTTCGTTGTAGTATCTGTAGAAACCGGAAGAAAAACGATATCCTTACCCACATATTTCTTACCTAAAGCCTCAAATGCCGGAGATTCCTGAATGCAAGGCCCACACCAGGTCGCCCATAAATCAATATAAATCACCTTACCCTTAAAATCTGCAAGATGCTTCACATTACCCTCCACATCCAACATTTCAAAATCAATGGCAGGTTGTCCGGGAAGCAACTTGGAAGCTTGAACAATCTTTCCTTCAATTTCTGTTGCAAAATCAGCATTCTTCACTGTTTGCAAAAATGCCTTCGCCTCGTTCACAGTCTGTTCTGAAGCTTCATTTCTCAGATTATCGACTATTTTAGCACAAGCATATAATTCCGTAGTACGCGCAGGAATGGAAATATCCTTAAACCAAAGAGAAGCCAATGTAGAATCTTCCTGATAAGACAAAACATCGCGCACCACAGCTACATTCAGCATATCTTCATTCACAATCTCCTTATATAGCGGAGTTACATCCTGAGTTAATGAAACATTAAACTCATTCCATTTAGCCCGCATCTCTTCTTCATTCTTCACTTCGGCAAACATCCTTGAATAACTTGCATAACAGATATAACTATTGATAATATCCGCTTTGATCCGTGCTGTTTCCAGCTTTTTAAATGCATCAGACACATTACTCAACGTATCCAATGTATGCATACGTATAGCGGCCAAGCTGTCAACCAACGCTTTAGTGGACACAAAATCTCCACGCAAGTTACCACCGGCTTCCAGATAAGAACCACCTTTCGGAAAAAGACGGAACTTCATGTAATTATTGGCTTCGGCTCCGATTCCCGAGAATTCCGCTTCTGTATTTGTCTGAGTTACTTTGATAGTCATGTCATCTCCTGGAGTAAGATACAATGTGTTGCGGCTGATAGTATAATATGTCGGCTCTTTAAGTACAAAAGTAGTATCAAAATAACCGGCAGCATCCGTTTTCAACAAAATATCTCGGCTGTCACCTAGCATAGATGCTGCTCCGTCAAATCTCATACGCACATTCTGGCTACCCATATCAAGCAACTGGCCTTTCAAATGAACCGTATTAATAAAATTTGATTTTTTTTCTGTACACGAAACTGCACATAAAATAATGAATACTATAAAAAAAATATTTTTTCTCATATCGCCAATTATTATAATGTAATTAATAACATATCATTTTGTCAAAAACATACTACATATACCCCAAACGTAGCATCTCAAAAAATCATTGAAGATTTGCACTATTTAAGGTTGTTCATTCATATCTATTTTGTTGAATAGCACCATTGCTTGACCCTATTTCAACATCATTTATTGGCATCGCCCACAACAAACTATTGGAAGGAATCGTATAAGTTTTAGGCTTATCTATAAAAACCTCAGACATTGATATTTCAAAAAAATTCTTTACTACTGTCACATCATCTTCCAATATTTCATTTACACCATAACGTTTGATATCAGGTATACGCATAGAAAATGGCATTTCACGACGTCTTTCAGCCAATACAATAGATAAAGCTTCACTTTGGTTACCTGCGCTAAGAGAAATGTAGGTACCGGCCTCATAACGCTTTTCACGAAGCACGTCCAAAGTCTTTAAACCCTCTTGCCACATTCCTTGGCGAATTTGTGCCTCTGCTTTATTTAATAACATTTCAGCAGTAGTCAAGCCAGATATTATATAACGTCCATCATAGAATTGATTATAACGATATGCTTCATACGGAACTCCCATACGACGGTTTCCATGTTCCACAAAAAACAACTTAAAACGGCGGTCATTCTGCTGATCATATAGACTCACTAAATCATCAGATGGAATAATCCATTGACTACGCGCATAAGTAAAACGTGGGAAAAGAAATTCCTTCCAATATAAATACTTAATCGTTGTCCATTTATGAGTTTCACAATTATATACATCCTGTGCCGGAAGACCCTCCATTTCTGGATAAGATTCAACAGGAGCATAACCCAATTCATTAAAATCCAATAGTTCAGGAGCTCCTTCCAAAGCCTTTTCCGCAGTAGCTTGTGCCTCCTTATAATTCCCCATTGTCAAGTATACACGTGAAAGTAATGCATTTACTGTTGCCTGACAAATACGCCATGGAAAATTAGGATTTACACTCTTATCTGGGGTCACGGCTGCAATTTCCAAATCATCTAATATCAATTGATAAATTTCGTCCAATGACACCCTGGCTATTGACTCCTCAAAATCCGTATTCAAACGTTTGGGAAGTCCCAAAGCATTTTTATTGGCTTCACAATAAGGCAAGCAATAATATTGAGCTAATACGAAATACGAATAAGCACGTAAAAAATGGGCATTACATTTTAATTTTATTTTCTCGCTTTCATCTCCAGTAACTTTATCCACATTGTTAATTATGGTATTAGCTTTAAAAATATTTGAATACTCTCCATTCCATAAACCATCCGAAGCCTGTGAAGCAATCCCTGCTGTATGCAATATATTATAAAAAACCGTACTTGATATAGCAAATGCACTAGGATCAGCTTTATATAATTCGGCTGTCAAGTCGGCATCATCATTGGAATAACAAGCAAAGGGATTGGTTTCATTAATAAATGCTGTTGCATTATCATAAATTGCAACCAGTTGTTCCACGTTATTAATAGGAGCACTAGTAGAAGGCGAAGGCACTTTAGACAGATAACTATCACACGAAGACAATACAGTCAACAAAAAAACATATATTATTTGTTTCATAATCTTTAAATTAAAAATTAATATTAGCGCCAAAGGCAATTGTTGCAGATGGTTTATTACTTCCAGGTAGCCATTCAGGATCATACCCATAATCATTAGCACAATAAATCAATCCTAAATTACGTGCTTGAACAAAAAGTTTCGCCCCCCTAAGATGTAATTTTCCAGCAAGTTTTTTAGACAAATTATATTCTAAATTGATTTCTTTCAAACGAATAAAAGAAGCATCTTGAACAAAATATTCTAAATTCGGAGTATAACGATCCCATAAATAAAAATTAGATTCATCTTTAAGAGGCCAAGTAGGATATAGAGTACCATCACTATCAGCAAAATCCTTAATAGAACTACTGACAAAAGTTTTTCCGCTACCTACAGAAGGAAAGATACCACCAAAATTACCTGTTAAATAAACATATAAACTGAAATTATTCCAAGTAAACTGATTAGACCATCCAAATGTGTGGGGAGGAATAGTAGTACCACTATAATGCAAGATATCAAGTCCCAAAGAACGATTATGTACAGAAACATCATTCATGGATATTTTATCTCCATTAGCCCCAATAACATAAGGTATTCCATTTTCCGTTCCCAAAAAATCATATGAATACAAACTACCGACTGGTCTTCCTTCGACATGAGTATCTGCTTCTACTAATTCATAACAATAAAGAGCCGGATAATAAAGCTTTAAAATCTTATTGTAGTTATAAGCATAAGTCACAGTGGAACGAATCCCCAAATCTACCGATGGTATATGGAAGTTTCCTGTCAACTCTAATTCAACACCTCGATTTAATATTTCAGCATTATTAAATTTCTGAGTACTAGTACCATATACAGACGGAATAGTAACCTGTCCGATAACATCCTTACTTTTCCGATTATAAAAATCCAACTTACCGGATAATTTACTTCTAAACAAGTCAAAATCAACACCTATATTTGTAGTATAAGTTTTCTCCCAACGCAAAGATGGATTACCAAAGCTAGAGATATTTCCAGTAATAGTACCTGTAGTAGAATTAACCGAACTTCCAACAGAAACCAATGTCAACGGCGAGGTACTTTTTTCCGCATTACCATTTATTCCATAAGTAGCACGTAAATTTAAATAGTTAATCCAATCTATATCTTTTATAAACTCTTCTTTACCTATATTCCATTTTGCGCCAACAGACCACATAGGCGACCAACGCAAAGACGGGTCATCCGAAACAAAATTAGATCCATCACCACGAGCACTGAAAGAAGCTCCATATTTTCCGTCATATACATACCCTATATTAGTATAATAGGATACATATCTGTCACAACGAAGACTATAACTTGTATTTCCACCCTCAATTGTTGCACTATTTCCAAAAAAATTCTTGAATGAGTCTACATTACTACCATACCCATAAGGAGGAACAGATGATGTATTTTTCTCTTTATTATATCCATACACATACGGATTAACAGTACCTTCGGTATCATATTGGCTTATTTCAATACCAGCTAATGCAGAAATTTCATGTTTTTCTGCAAATGAATTGTTATAATTCAATTGGTTTCTAAATACATAATTTGAATATTCCGTCTTACCTGATCGCAAGACCCCACCTTTAGGAATACGAGAAACCCCTACTTCCTGTGTTTCATTATTATATTCCGTATATGAGTTTACTAAATTACGCGCATAAAAAGTATCTTCGCTATCATAATTTTTATATTCTGAAGATGTCGATTCATACTGCACACGCATATCATAATTCAGTCCCTTAATAATTTGAGCATTTAACCCCAGCTGAACACGATACATTGTATTTGTAGTCTTATATTCACGCCCACGCACTTCACGAAGCATATTGTATGACCAATCACTATAAGGTAATTTTTCTAAAGGCAATTTTTCTAATTCCGCACGATTATATACATTCAAATTAGTTGCATAACTACCATCTTCATTCAATAACATTTCATAAGGTGACAAATTACTGAATTCACCAATAGTCACGCCAGACGTTTCTTGATCCTTACGTTGCAAGGTTGTTATCAAATTAGCAGTCAACCATTTTGTAACCTTATATGAATTATTATAGTTAATCATGAACTTCTCATATCCACGTTTAATAGTACTTTCATCATTTTTCTCATACATTAAAGACATATAATTTGACATACGTTCAGTTCCTCCAGATATACTGACATTATATTGTTGCAATAACTGTGTTTGCATTAAATAATCTTTCAATTGTTGACGATTACTAGTATTACGTAAACGCTCTAATCCCTGCTCCATTTCTTCTTTAGAAAGCCCTTGATATTTATTAGCATAATATAACTCTTGTGCCAAAGTTAGAGAATTCTGTATTTTTGAAAAAATTGGAGCATATTCCCAAGCTGCCATCTTCCAGTTATTCTCAAACGCTCTCATTTCATAATCAACCATTGTACGGCTATCTGCCTGATTCATAATATATTCAAGATCAGGATTAGTACCTATACGAACAAATGCCTGTACATCAACTTGAACTTTATCCTTTTTACCTTTTTTGGTCGTAACAACAATAACCCCATTAGCGGAACGAGCTCCCCAAATTGATGCAGCAGCCGCATCTTTCAAAACTGTAACACTTTCCACATCATTCGGATTTATACTACTAAAATCCCCCTGAATAGGAAAACCATCCACTACAAGCAATGGCTTTTTATCAGCATATAATGAACTTGAACCACGAATTAAAAAATCAATGCTTCCATCCTCTTTTTCCGTCGCCTGCATTCCAGCAACCAAACCTTGTAATGCCGTAGAAAGATCTGCTGTCGGACGTGATGATAACACACTGGAATCTACTTTATCAAATGAACCTGTTGCGCGTTCTTTTGATAAGGTCTGATATCCAGTAATCACAACATCTGCTAAAGCAGTTGCATTACTCTCAAGCTGAACATTAACCATCTTTTTATTTACCTGTGCTTTTATAACTTTATCAGTCATCCCCACAAAAGTAAATGAAACTAAATCCCCAGACTGGACTTCCAATGTATATTGCCCATTTATATCGGTAACAGTACCTTTACTAGTTCCACCAATCATAACTGTAGCCCCAATTATACTTTCTCCATCCTCATCCGTAACGACACCCTTCATTAAAAAAGACTGACGATTTACATTCCTGTCAGCCTTTCCCGGCAAAATCAGGATCAAGTTTCTTTTCACTTCATAACGTAACGATGTTTGTTTACAAAAATCTTCTAGAACTATTTTAAGAGGAGCCTGAGTATAAGACAAACTCACTCTTTTATCCTGATCTATGTTTTCTTCATCATAAACGAAATGGACCTTTGTTTCTTTTTGTAACCGTTCCAACGCTGTTCTGATCAACACTTTATCTACATTGATAGTTACCTTCGTCTCAGTTTGAGCAAACAGATTTCCCACTGAACAAAAGAATATGACCAATGCAACAAAGCATTTAACCATGAGATTTCCGCCGTAAAAATTTTTGCTCGAAAGTTTTGCACTCATAATGTTTGTTGATTAATTTAATAAATATATTATTTGTTATAACTCACTTTTCTCTACTATCTTCAATGTAAATCGTTTCTTCTTCGCGAGTAAAATGTACATTAGACACTCTCTCAATCACTTCAATAGCAAAATTCAACTCTTCATCCCTGAAAATGATACCTGCAAATCTTTTATCTTTCAAAGATTCATTTTTAAAATAGATATCTACATTATACCACCGTGACAGTTGGGCAACAATTTCAGACAAAGACGTATTACGAAACTCATAATTTCCTTTCGCCCAGGAAGTAAATAGATAAGCAGGCACATCACGTGTCACTATATCATCATTATTCGGTTCAATAACCGCTTGTTGGTCAGGATTTAACACAACCGAAACTTTAGTTGTACTTACTTTGATACGCCCTTCTGCAAGAGTCGTATATACCTTATAATCAGGATAAGCAGATATATTAAAACTTGTACCAAGTACCTCCACCGAATGTCTGTTTGTATGAACTATAAAGGGGTGCTTAGCATCTTTCGCCACTTCAAAAAAAGCTTCCCCTTCTAGGAAAACTTCTCTTTTTTCTCCAATGAAAGAAGTTGGATAACGCAAAAGACTTTCAGCATTCATCCATATCCTTGTCCCATCCGATAAAATCAACTGATATTCCCCTCCTCTTGGAATAGCCAATGTATTAATCTGAGGAGTTGAAGAAACCTCTTCCACTTTTCTATAAGTCAATAATTGATTGGCATTATTATTGATTACAGTAGAATTTGCATTAGAAATCGTACCCTTTTTAACAGACAGATCCACTTTTTCTCCATTCTCTAAAGTAAGGATAGCCTTGCGGCTGCCTGTTTCCGGAAATGAAACCACAGCAGCCACTACGGCCTCCTTGTTTTGTGTGTTATTGTGAAGAGAGAATATGTGACTGACTCCTAAAATAAGAAAAAGAAAAGCTGCCGAGGCCGCTACACAATATAAACTGATTCGGCGTTTCCTTCTTTTTTGAAGCTTATATTGCAGGTTTTCCCATGAACGTTCATGATCATATTGACAACGAAATTCTTCTTTTCGCTGCGCTATATAATACTCAAAAGACTTTTTGTTCTTTTTTGGATTCTCTTTGTTCATTGATTACTTTCTTTTAATAAAAGAGAGTCCAAATTAATAAATGGGTGACAGAAAAAGAAGAAAAATTTAATTTTAGTAAAACAGTGAGTGCAGATTGTATTCTTTTCTTAATTGTTTCAAAGCTCTTGTCAGATGAGTTTTTAGGGTATTCACAGAAATATGAAGTTCCTCAGCAGCTTCTTTATATTTCTTATTTTCCATAATGACAGCTCTCACCACTTGTAATTCCTGATGAGGTAATTTTTGTAGTTTTTCCAATAATAACTTATTTCGTTCCTCTTGCTCCTCTTCATCTATAGACTCTTCAGGAATACCCATATCAATGCCTGAGAGTTCTTCCATAGACAACATGTTGTTTTTCTGCAAAGCATTGATGGCCGCATTCCGCACAGACAAATAAAGATAATAACGAAGATTCTGATTTATTTTCAAATAATATTTCTTCTCCCAAAAATAGATAAAGAAATCCTGCACAATATCTTCAGCCATCTCAAAAGAATCGGTCAGCTGCACCGCATATATACATAATTTCATGTGATAAGCATCAAATAATAAACGAAAAGCCTCCTTAGGAGATGTCTGGAACAACTCCAAGATATACTTATCCTTTTCGCTATTATCTTTCAAATTTATCATCATGATAATACACTAATAGACATAAAAACTGAAAAAGGTTCTATAAATCATTAGATTTACAGAACCTTTCATAGGTGAAGGGGTGACTAGTGGGATTCGAACCCACGACATTCAGAACCACAATCTGACGCTCTAACCGACTGAACTATAGTCACCATGTTAGGCTTTCCTTTCGAAAGCGATGCAAAGGTACTGCTTTTTTTTATATCTGCAAACTTTTTGAGGAAAAATTATTCAAAAAAATACTCTTTTATGCCTCCATTCGATTTTCCTAATAAATTTTCAGTTCCTTTCAAGAAACGTTTCATCACATTAAGTTCCTCATTATTAATGGATTTATTAATAAAAGTAACAGGATATAATTCAAAGTTCTTTTTTTTACTTAAAACAGGTCTTGAAGTCCAAACCAATGCATATTCACAATCCGCTAAACGGGTTATTCGAAAAATCCGTTGCAACTTCAATCTTACCATAGCTCCTCCATCCGTTTTTTCTTTCGACATATTTGAGATAAAATTACCTAATGAATAAACAATGACATGCCGGGCAGGAGTCCGGGGGTCTTTTACAATTTCCATAGGCTGGAGTACATGCGGATGCGAACCTATTACATGATCAACTCCTTGTTCAATCAACCAGTTAGCCAATTCACACTCCGATCGTTCAGGGAACGAACAATATTCCACTCCCCAATGCATACAGGCTATAATAACATCAGGAAGTTTTCTGCGTGCATCAAGAATATCTTTTTTTATTTGTTCCCGATTAATATAATTCACCACATTCGGAGCATCAGTCTTCAAGCCATTCGTTCCATAAGTATAGTTCAACAATACAATTCTAAAACCATTCTTCTCAATCAATAACGGGTAGCTCTTATGACGTTCTTCCGGGTTCCTATAGGTTCCAGCATGATGTATTTTCAAAGAATCCAGCATCAGAATAGTACGTTCCAACCCCAACTTCCCCTTATCCAGACAATGATTGTTAGCGGTCAGCAATACATCAAATCCGGCTTCCTTTATAGCATGAAGATATTCGTCCGGAGCACTGAACGCCGGATACCCTCTATAAGGCTTTCCTCCCAATGTCACCTCTAAGTTCCCTATAGCCATATCCGCCTCACTTATTTCTTTCTTCACATGACGGAAGCAATCATTATAATTATACCCGTCTCCTTGCCTAGCTGCATCAATTTGAGCCTGATGTTGCATCAAATCACCGACAAACAACAAAGAGATCTGATCTTGCGCCGATAGTGACAAACCAAACCATAGCAAAAAAAGAATGAAGATCTGTTTCATCTATTCTAACATTAGAGGGTACAAGATAGGAAAAAATTCGTAAAGAACAAAGTTCTACACTAATTTACAGTTTTCATACGCTTGAATTCCGTAGGAGCAACCCCGAACTGTGCCAACAGGCTTCACTAACCTGCACCCGTTCTGAAACAGCAGTACCATTGTTTTTTTCAAGCGAATAATACAAATAAAAAATTAGAAAGAGGGTCTACAAGCATTTGCAACAAATCTTTATATATCA